>Ga0116179_1003093_pt1 | contig 11641 bp, 11 predicted proteins | sample AD_UKC071_MetaG_FD_89751 | JGI IMG/M metagenome (GOLD analysis project Ga0116179, IMG submission 89751) | Active sludge microbial communities of municipal wastewater-treating anaerobic digesters from USA - AD_UKC071_MetaG | ecosystem: Engineered > Bioreactor > Anaerobic > Digestate | place: USA...
ACGCCGCGAACAGTTTCGTGAGGAAGGCGCGCATTTCGAAAGCGGCTATTATCTGACGCTGCTGTGGATGCCGCCGCCCGAGGAAGCCGCGCGCGCCGAAGGCTGGCTCTACGAAGGCAAGGCGTCGACCGGGGTCGATCCCAAGGAACTCGTCAAATCCTTCGCCGACCGTACTGATCGCGTGCTGCATCTGGTTGAGGGATTTATGCCCGAGGCCGCGTGGCTTGATGACGCTGCCACGCTGATCCGGTGCCCGTTGTCCGCTTCTTCAATCCGCTTGGCGCTGCCACCTGGCTTGCCACCGAACTCGACGAGGACGGCATCCTGTTCGGCCTTGCCGATCTTGGCCTTGGCTGCCCTGAACTCGGCAGCTTTTCGTTGCGGGAATTGCAATCGCTGCGCCTGCCGTTCGGCCTCGGTATCGAGCGGGATATCCTCTTCGACACCGCGTTGCCCATATCGGCCTACGTCGCGGCAGCCCGTCAGGCGGGTTCGATCCTGGGAGCTGAAAAGCTGCTGAGGGAACGCGCCGTGGCAGAAGGGGATGGCTGAATTCTGGTAGCCTGGCGGCCTGCCAGATCACGGGTTGGTCCGCCTGTGGCGGCCCGAGAGGAAGAGGAAGGCCAGGGCCTTCGTGACGGGCTTGGAAGCCGAGAGAGTGTCTCGCGGCGGCCCGTCATGGAGACCTGCAATGGCCAAACAGCCTGCAAAAATCACCCTCAGCCCGTCGCGTGACATTCCCTTCGACCATCTGATCCTGTCACAATCCAATGTCCGCCGCGTGAAGGCCGGCGTGTCGATCCCCGAGCTTGCCGAGGATATCGCGCGCCGGACTTTGCTTCAGAGCCTCAACGTGCGCCCGGTACTTGATGCCGAAGGTCGGGAGACCGGCATCTTCGAAGTTCCGGCCGGTGGCCGACGCTATCGCGCCCTTGAGTATTTGGTGAAACAGAAGCGCCTGGCGCGCACGGCTCCCATTCCCTGCATCGTCAGGGCGGCGGACAATGACGTCTCGGCGGAAGAAGACAGCTATGCCGAAAACGCGCACCGGGAGCAGTTGCATCCGCTCGACCAGTTCCGGGCAATGCAGGCCATGGTCGACAAGGGTAGCGCCGCCGAAGACATCGCCGCGCATTTCATGACCACGCCCGCTGTCGTCCGCCAGCGTCTCAAACTGGCATCGGTCTCGCCTAAACTCCACGATATCTATGCCGAAGACGGCATGTCGCTGGACCAGTTGATGGCGTTCACCGTGTCCGAAGATCATGAGCGCCAGGAGCAGGTGTGGGAAATGCTCACCCATAGCTTCAACAAATCCGCCGCCTACATCCGCCAGCGCCTGACGGAAAACAGCGTCCGGGTTGCAGACAAGCGGGTGCGGTTCGTGACCGTCGATGCCTATGTCGCGGCTGGCGGCGGCGTGATGCGCGACCTGTTTGAGGAGGATGACGGGGGCTGGCTCACCGATCCTGCACTGCTCGACCGCTTGGTCGACGCGAAACTTGCCGCCGAGGGCAACCGCATTGGCACCGAAGGCTGGAAATGGGTGGCGACAGCCGTCGACCTGCCATGGAATGCGACCAACGGACACCGTGAGATTGTTGGTGCAGAATTGCCCATGACTGAGGATGAACAGGCAAGGCTCACGGCGCTTCAGGCTGAAATCGAGCAGATCGAGACCGAGTGGGCCGACGACCCCAACGTGCCGCAGGACGTCTATGCGCGGATCGAAGGGCTTGAAACGGAAATCGGCCAGCTGGTCGACCGGCCCATGATTTTCGATCCTGCCGAAATGGCAATCGCCGGTGCCTTTGTGACGATCGAGGCGGATGGTTCGCTTTGCATTGAGCGGGGCTACGTCCGAGCCGAAGACGAACCGGTGGTGGAAGTGGGCGGAGAAGACGATGGCTCCGGGGTCGATCCCGTTTCGGGCGAGCCAATACCTGGCGCAAACCACAACGGGACCGCACCAAGCGCCAGCGGTTCGGCACCTACCGCAACTGAAGAAGAAGATTCCGACGATGACATCCTCAAGCCGCTGCCCGACCGGCTGGTTGCCGACCTGACCGCCTGGCGCACACTCGCGTTGCAGGATGCCTTTGCCCAAAGTCCCGCCACAGCCTTCGCGACGGTGTTGCACGCGCTCGTGCTCGACACCTTCTACAGCTACAGCCGCGAGAGCTGCCTGCAATTGTCGCTGAACCGGGTGTCCTTTGCCAATCCACCTGCAGGTCTGCGCGACAGTGCGCCCGCGCGGGCCATCGCCGAGCGCATGAAGCGCTGGGAGGACCGACTGCCGGAGTCCGACAAGGAACTTTGGAACGCGCTTCTGGCCTTCGACGCCGATGAGCAGGCCAGTCTGTTCGCCCATTGCACATCGCTGGCGGTGAACGCTCAGGCCGAGATCGTCCCCAAATACGACAATGGCCGCGTGTCGACGCATAGCGTTGCACGCCGCATCGCTCACAGCCATGTGCTGGCGCATGCTGTTGGTCTTGATGTCGTGGCGGCAGGCTGGAAGCCCACAGTCGATGGCTATTTCCGCAGCGTAACCAAGCCGCGCATCCTTGCCGATGTGACCGAAGCGCGCGGGGAGCAGTTCGCTGGCATGATCGATCACCTGAAAAAAGGCGACATGGCCCGCGAAGCGGAACGGCTGCTGGAAGATGCCCACTGGCTTCCAGAGCCGCTGCGCACGCCCGACGCCGACGGTGGTCATGGCGCTGTGCCTGACGTTGATCGTGAAGGGCTCGAATTACCCGCGTTCCTTGATGATGACGAGGCGGCTTACGCGATCGCCGCTGAATGATCCGAACCGCGCGGGTTCAACATCCCGACTGTTTTTTATCTCACTCAGGCCCGGCCACCACGCCGGGCCGCCTCTCTTTGAGGAGACCTCACATGCCGAAAACCAGTGCTCCCGTGCCCTGCTGGGGAGGACGCCATGGCTGACTATCATTCACCAACGGTCGTGCAACCGGACATACCAGTCGCGGCGATGACCCCGCTCGAACGCCGTTTGCTGTGCGAACTGTTCGAGCATGAGGGCAATGACCAAGCGGTTTACTTTTTCGCTAGCGATAATGTCGCCGATACGGCTTGGATCGCGACTGCTGAGCTGGTCGAATTGCTCGACCAGGACACCGGCATGGTCAGTCGCATCACTGACGTGGTGCGCGCGGAAATCGCCAAGGGTGATCTTGGCGAAGACGAGTTCGAGCTCGATTTCTCGATGATCGGCTACGATCTGATCTTCCAGGACATTGTCCGGCGATCGCCTGACCTTGACCATGTGCAGATCATCGCAGCGTGGACCTGCACGAAGATGCGGCCCGACGGCTTTGGCGGGATGGCGACCGTCATAACGGCTGCTGACGTCCATTCGATGTCCACCGCGTCCTTCGTCGAGGAGGTGCTCGGACGTTTGGCCGATCCGCCACCCTCCACCTGAAGTTTCCCGTCCAACCATCCCACGAAGCCCGGCCATTGCGCCGGGCTTTCGCGTTTCAAGGAGACCTGAAAATGTCAGCGCAATACATCTACGACACCGCCCCCTTGGGCAGCCTCATCCGCTATTCGAACGGCGAGCCGCGCCCGCCCGAGCGTTTTCGCCGCAAACTTGCCGCTTGGAACATCGAGAACGGCACCGGCCGGCTCGTTGAACGCTATCCTGGCCAGGTTGCCGACAACTACCGTTCGCCGGCGCATTTCATGCTGCATCTGGCGACCTACGGCAGTCAGGGCGTCATCGTCATGACCGTGCGGCGCGCCTACAGCGTCGAAAGCCCGCTCAATTTCGAGATCATCGACACGCCGAAACTTGGGCAGGCCCGCGTCTTGACCACGTTCCGGGGTAAGGACGAATTGCGCCACCTCGCAGCCGACATGGCATCAGCTGAAGCATGGATGCACGACAATCCCTATTCCGGGATGCGCGCCGAGATTGTGACTGACGCTGATCTGGCCGTTCTGCCCTCTGAACTCAGGAGGGCCGCATGAGCGACATCATCGTCGAACATGGCACGACCAGCGACGGATTGATGGCAGCGCGCGTCGATGGGCTCGCCTATATCGCCATTCCGCTCAAGGAAGGCTTCTCGATCGTGTCCGGCTGGAAGCTCAACCGGCCGATTTGCGAATGGTCCCGGTCAGATGTCTATTGCGCCGAAGGTGCCGTAGCTGATGAAGTCTCCTTCCGCGCCTATATTGCCGACATCGCGCTGCATGTCCGCCAACGCAACGCGCTCGGTCGCGTCGATACGATCCTGCGCGTTTCCACGCCTTGGGGCATGTCTCAATCGGCGACCATCTACGCCGAGGGGATCGTCTTTCATTCCACTGCCGGTCATGGCGGCTTCAAGCTCGACCGGGCACGCAATGCCGGGATGAATCCAGCGTTGCGACTATCCGGCGGCTGGTATGAAGAAGACGCCGAATGGGCGCTCGTCGCCGCAGGTTACCCGGACCTGTTCACCTACCGCGAACAGGCAATGGCAGACAGAGCGTTGCGGGATTGGTATCCGGATGCTTGGGAGGCGATCCATGGCCGCGAGTTGTCAGCGGCAGAATCTTTCACCCGCGACCGCCAGCAGTTTGCCCGCCGCCACGAAAAGGACTGGGTGGTGATTTCCGCCGTTCGATCATCCGATCATCCTGGCATGGTAGAGGCACTGGCCACCGTTGGAGGGGATCGGAAAAGCCACGAAACGCGACGATTTCTGGTGCGGGTCGAAGAATATGCGGCCGGACGCCATGGGTTTGTTATCATACCAGCGCGCCACCACGACGTTTGACGCGCAAGAATTTGCTAACGGCAAGATGTGCGGACAGACCAGAGCGGCAGGTTTTTAAGACTATGCCGCTGCACCTTCAGATACTGTCGCGAATATACCGCGTTGCGCTGGTCGTGATCGTGGCGGCAGCTACCGAACGAGAACCATCCACCCTTCGAAGAGAAAATTTTGCATTCGGAACAAATTGAATGCGACGCGATCTGTCGCCTCTGCCCTCCATATTGCGAATCGCGATGAACAAGAGTCGCGTCAGTAATGGAGATATAGCATGAGCAAGGGTCGAAGCGGCGGCAGCTACCGCAGCGCGATCAGCGGGCGGTATGTCACCGCCAAACATGGCAAGGCCAGTCCGCATACGACCGTCCGCGAGAGCGCCGGTCCGAGCGGGAGTTCCGGTCCCCATTACCGCAGCGCCATTTCGGGACGGTACGTCACAACCGCGCACGGAAAGGCCAGCCCCCACACCACAACCAAGGAGAACTGATCATGGCGAAACGCTATGTGCGCGCCACCGGCAAGGACAGACAGGGCGACATCACACGGCTGTGCAATTCCGGCGAATATTGGTCGCCCCGTAGTAAGGCGGATGCGATCAGCGATATCGAACTCGGCTTGCATGAGTATTGGGTCAATTGGGCAAGCGCTCCGGAGACCAAGATCCGTGTGGTCAACGGACCAACCGGAAAATATCTCCGGACCGACCGCGACACCACGTCGCGCAACAATCTGGACGATCTGGCCGATTGCTGAGAGCGTCAATGCTGGCGGCTGGGTCTCGGCCGGAGCTGCGCGCTCCGGCCCCGGGGCTGGGTCACGGCATCGAGGGAAAGTCCGAGCGTCGATGCGTCGCGACCATCTGTACGAGTTCAGGCGGAGAGATCACCTCCACCGCATCGCCCCACATATAGAGATGCCAGCACATCTCGAGCAGGCCTGCGGCTCGAAACCGGACGACAAGCGAGCCATCCGGTTCTCGCTCCGTGGTCTGGGACGGGTGGAAAAGAAAGCCTTCGGCTCTGCTGACCGCTTTGGGGGCGAAGCGCCAAGCGACATCATGAATGCCGCCTTCCTGCTGGTAAGAACCGAAGCATCGCTCGGCATGCGCGTTTAAGTCGAACCCTTCCTTGCGCACGAAACTCTGGGGAAGAACGGTCGCCTCCTCGATAGCGTCGACCCGGAAATGCTGGATACCGCCGCCGGTCTTGCCCAGATCTATGGCGACGAGATAGCGCCGTGCCCCTAGCAACAGCCCGTGCGGCGCCACCACGCGCTCGCGCGCAACCTTGTCCTTCCAGCCGCGATAGAGGATGCGCAGCTGAGACGTGCCCTTGAGCGCGGTGGAGATAGCCACATCCACCGCCTCGCTCCCCAGCAGACGAGGGCCTGGGCGCGCGGCATGGCCCAGGGCCATGAGGAGCGCTTCCTCATCCGCTGCGAGGCGTCTGCTGCGGTCATCGGGAATGAGCGCGAGGATCTTGGCGTGGAGGCATCGCAATGCCTCGACCTGATTCTTCCCCGCGCCCTTGCCCAACATGTCGAGCGCAGGTCCTATCATGCCGACTTGGGCGTGAAGAACCAGCGCCGCCGCGTCCACTACCTGCTCGAAGCAGGCTGGAAGGCCGACACCGCCATCCAGGGCTTTGGCCGCACCAATCGCACCAATCAGAAGCAGCCACCGCTGTTCCGCCCGGTATCGACTGACGTGAAGGCGCAGAAGCGGTTCATCTCGACGATCGCCCGAAGGCTCGACAGTCTTGGAGCGATCACGCGCGGCCAGCGGCAAACCGGCGGCCAGAACATGTTCAGCGCCAGCGACAATCTGGAATCCTACTATGCCCGCGATGCCCTGCGCCAGCTTTACCAATTGCTGGTGCGCGGCAAGATCGATGGCTGTTCGCTCGGGCAATTCGAAACAGCCACCGGCCTGTCGCTGCTCGACAGTGACGGCGGGCTCAAGGACGAGCTTCCGCCCATCACGACCTTCCTCAACCGGATGCTGGCGCTCACCATTTCCATGCAGAACATCCTGTTCGAGGCCTTCGAGGGCCTGCTGACGGCCCGGGTCGAAGGCGCAATCGCCAGCGGCACCTATGAAATGGGCCTCGAAACCCTGCGCGCCGAAAGCTTCACAGTGTCTGACCGCAAAACAATCTATACCCATCCCGGCACCGGTGCGGTTACCCACCTCCTGACCATCGAACGCAAAGACCGGATCGAGCCGGTTGTGCTCGAGAGGGCGCTTGCCATGGCAGCGGATCGCGACGCCGAACTGGTGATCAACACCCGCTCCGGGCGCGCGGCAGTCAAATTGCGCGCGCGCAGTCTGGTCGACGATGATGGCGGCATTCACCCGCGCATCCGCCTCGTCCGGCCTTTGGAGGCGACCAATATCCTCGCGGAGGTGTTCGCGACCAGTCATTGGGAGCCGGTGGACCGTGAGCGGTTCAGCGAAGTCTGGCAGGCCGAACTTGCTGACTTGCCCGAGTTCGAAACCTCGACCCTACACATGGTTTCAGGCCTGCTGCTGCCGATCTGGCGGCGGCTCCCCAATGAATCGACCCGCGTCTACCGCCTGCAAACCGATGCTGGCGAGCGCGTCATCGGCCGCAAGGTTTCGCCCGCTTGGGTCGCCACGGTGATTGAGCAGGACACGGCGTCCGTCGTGCCTGCCGATGCTTGGGCGATGCTGTGTGCCGGAGATGCCAAATTGCATCTGGCCGAAAATCAAACGCTCGCCCGCGTCCGCGCCATGAATGACTGGCGGATCGAACTGACCGGCTTCAACGATCTTGGCATCGAGCGATTGAAGGCAATGGGCTTGATCTCCGAGATCGTCTCGTGGAAACTCAAGCTCTACATACCGACAGGGGCTGTCGGGGTGGATGTGCTCGCCAAGCTGTTGGACCGGTTTCCGATTCAGCGGATCGCGGCACGCAAAGCCGCCTGAAGGAGCCCCGAATGGACAGTCCCGCCACCGATATCGCCCGCCGCCTTGCCGCCTCAGCCGAAGCGGTCTGCCGCCGTTACTTGTCCAATGGTCGCCGAGAAGGCCGCTACTGGCTGGTCGGCGATGTTCACAATTCGCCGGGTCGCAGTCTCTACGTCAGATTGTCGGCCACGGCTGAGAGCCCGGGAGGCGCTGGCAAATGGACAGACGCGCAAAGCGGCGACCATGACGATCTTCTCGACATCATCGCGGCAAGTCGCGCCCACCGGACCATGCGCGAGACACTTGATGAAGCCCGCCAATTCCTGAGTCTGCCGCCGCCCGATGAGATCAAGCCCCGAAACCCGACCATACGCAAAGCGCCGACCGGCACACCAGAAGCGGCCCGGCGCCTATGGGCCGCCTCAAAGCCGATCACGAACAGCATCGCAGCGCGTTATCTTGGTCGCCGGTCCATCGCCGATCTGTCCGGCATAGATCAGCTGCGTTTCCATCCGCGCTGCTACTATCGGCCTGCTGAAGATGATGTCCCTGGCGTGCTGGAAGCTTGGCCCGCCATGATCGCTGCAGTCACCGATAATGAGGGCATTATCACGGGGGTTCACCGCACTTGGCTTGATCCGCAATCCCACGACAAAGCCGCTGTCGCATATCCGCGACGCGCCATGGGGCACTTGCTCGGCTCGGGCGTCCGGTTCGGCAAAGCGGACGGTGTCATGGTTGCCGGTGAAGGCCTCGAAACTCTCTTGTCGTTGCGGCAGGTGATGCCATCCATGCCCATGATCGCAGGACTATCGGCTGCCCACCTCGCTGCCATCCAGTTTCCTGCTGCGTTGCGCTGCCTTTATGTAGCGCGCGATGATGATCCCGCCGGGGCGGCGGCATTATCGACCTTGGCCGAGCGTTGCGACCCGTTGGGCATTGCGGTCATACCGCTTGAACCCCGTCTCGACGATTTCAACAGCGACCTTACCACCTATGGCCCAGAGCGGTTGGCAGCGGCCATTCGGGTGCAGCTCAGCGCCGCCGATGCCGTGCAGTTTCTCAAAGAATGAGCGAAGCTGGCCGGTAAGCGGGGGGATTTTCCGGGGCAGTGGGGCGCATGGCCACCTCTCCCGGTCCTTGAAGGTCGCCTCGACCTCGGCCTTCGGGAGGGGGCGACTGCGGCAGCGAACACGGGCACCGCAATGGCTACGCTGCGGCTATTTTCCGCCGGGGCTGCGCCCCTTTGCATCGCGAAACAAAATAGTCTTGCTTCGCCATCCTCCGCTGGCGCTCCGGCCGCGCGTTTCCGCGCGGTGCAGACCCGTGCCCGCCGCCGCTGGTCGTCGCCACGAAGGCCGCGAGAGGCGTGGCTCAGGACACGGAGACCATCATGGCAAGCGCCCCAGATCTTCCCCTTGAAGACACCACCCCCGAACTCGGATCAACCGCCTATCTCCTTCAGGAAATGCAGCTCTACGGCTATCGACCCTTCGAGGACGAACCCGATGGCAGGCCGCTACCCGATGCCCGCCTTGCCGGTGGCGCGGTCGCCGACATGTTCGACGGGCTTGTCTCAGCTTTGATCGACACCCGCATTGAACCCGATCTCGAAGACCTGCTCTGGAACCTCGTCAACATCTTCCACCGCGCCGGCGAGCGGGTCGAACGCGATCTTGACGACAATGAACAGGCGCAAAAACGCCTTCAGCGCGAACAGGATGGCAGCGAAGTGCGCTCGGTCGAACTTGAGCGCCAGATCGCCGAGGGAATCTCACTCATCGAACGCCGCGACACGATGGAATTCTTCCGCGAAGCCGCCGCCGATCAATTCCGCATCCACGCCCGCAAGGCCTGGACGCCCCGCACCGGATCCCGCGTCAACCGCAAGGCCATGACCTCAGCCATCATCGACAGCCGCGACTTCCTCGACAAACGCGCCAGAGAAAATGCCCGCGTGCTGCTGCCCGAAGGCACCCGTATCGCCTTCACCGGTGGCCCCGATTGCAACGATCACTCCGCTATCTGGGACGTCCTCGACCGGGTTCATGCGCGTCATGCCGACATGGTCTTGCTCCACGGCGCCACACCCACTGGTGCCGAACGCGCCGCCGCTTGCTGGGCCGATACGCGCCGCGTGCCGCAGGTCGCCTTCCGGCCTGACTGGAACCGACACAAGAAGGCCGCTCCATTCAAGCGCAACGACCGTATGCTCGAAGCTCTGCCAGTAGGTCTGGTCGTATTTCCGGGCACCGGCATCCAGGACAATCTGGCTGACAAGGCGCGCAAGATGGGCATTCCGCTCTGGGACTTCCGCGAGAAGCGATGAGACCGTTAGCTTCGTCCATTCTCACTTAGAATGGCCGGTTTAAGTTTCAGAAAGTGAGGTGGCTCCCCTCACATGTGCGAAGTGCAATGTCGGCATACGCCGAACCTGCCATTCGGAAGTTTGACGCTAGCTGGGCAGTCAGGGGCCCGTCCCAGTGGTTCGATTTAGACTGAAAGCATCCGCAGTTCGCTTTTCATCTTCGAAAAATTGGCGGGTCGTTTGTGAACCCATCGCGTGTATGGGTGATGTCACAGAAAGACGGCTTTGACGGAAGTAACCGATGGATTTTCGACGAATCATTGATGAAGTGGCACGTCGTAAGGTCACTGGCTTCACCGGCACGATCGATGAGGACGGGGAATACTATTCTAAGATCTATGCCGGCAGCGCAAGCATGGGTGAAAGCATCGCGTCGGATTATCATGGCCGGTTCCTGATCGAGCTCATCCAGAACGCGAATGACGTGCATCCCGACAACAGATCCGACGGCGCGATCGAGGTCGTCTTGAATTTAGCGGAGGGGCCGTTTGGTGTTCTCTACGTGGCAAACGGCGGCACGCCCTTCCGACCCAAGAACGTCGACGCGCTTTGTGATATGGGCCTTTCCAGCAAGCCGCCAGGCGAGTCCATTGGCAACAAGGGACTGGGGTTTCGCAGCGTGCACCATGTGACGGATGTTCCGCACGTCTACTCCCGCGCATCCGACGCTAAGGCTGACCACTTCGACGGCTTCTGCTTCCGCTTCGCAGGAAGCGACGACCTGGACCGTCTATTTGCTAATCCTCGACATCGAGAGCTGGCAAAAAGCGACCTGCCGCTCTTCCATATCCCTGTCTGGGTGAGCGAACAGCCCGAGGCTGTTACCCACTTCGCGAGGCAAGGTTACTCGAGCGTGATCGCACTGCCGCTGAGATCGGCGGACGCCGTGGCAGACGTCCGGCGCGAGTTTGCCTCCGTTCGCGAAAGCGGCGTGCCACTCCTGCTGTTCCTGTCTCGACTCGCAAGTTTGACCGTCAAGGTTCTGGGGCCTGACGGCACAGTCGAGGACAAGATCATTCTCGAACGGACGGAAGACCCTGTCGAAATCGGCGGCCAATTGCTATCAGTCGCCGACTTGGGAAGCGCGGGTAAGTACCTGATCGCCAGAAGAACGGTTCCAGAGACTGAGATGCTCAGCGCCATTCAGGATGGCATCGAGACCAAGCAACTCCACAAGCATTGGGAAAAATGGGAGGGCGATGGCGAAATCGCCCTGGCTGTCCGCCTTGATGCGATGGTCCCTCAAACCCGCCTCTACACCTACCTGCCAATGGGAACGCAGGCTGTTTCGCCGTTCAATGGCTTCCTCCACGGTACATTTTTTCCTAACTCGAGCAGAACCGCGGTGGACGCGTCCATAAAGTTGAACGCCCTGCTCGCCGAGACAGCGGCAGCCCTTGCTGCGGCGACCATAGCGACGCTTGTCTCCCCTGCTGCGGATGGAGCATCGCCAAGCTTGGACCACGCGTGCCGTGCTAACGCGGTTGTTGACCTGCTAGCATGGGAGCCGGTTGACAGTTTGGCAACCGACGCACCGCTCGAAGACATCAT
>Ga0116179_1003095_pt1 | contig 11638 bp, 7 predicted proteins | sample AD_UKC071_MetaG_FD_89751 | JGI IMG/M metagenome (GOLD analysis project Ga0116179, IMG submission 89751) | Active sludge microbial communities of municipal wastewater-treating anaerobic digesters from USA - AD_UKC071_MetaG | ecosystem: Engineered > Bioreactor > Anaerobic > Digestate | place: USA...
AGGTGAACTCCTCGTCGGTCGGCGAGACGACGCGCTGGAGGATCGGTACGCCGAAACCCAGGGTCTTGCCGGTGCCCGTCTTGGCCTGGCCGATGATGTCGTGCCCGCCCAGCGCCACCGGCAGGGTCATCGCCTGGATGGGGAAGGGGTGCACGATGCCGTGGTCGACGAGCGCCGCGACGATGTCCGGGTGCACGCCGAAGTCGGCGAAGGTCGGCTCCGGTGCGGCCGCGGCAGGTCCGTCGGCGCTGGTCCCTTCGGTCGTCACTGCGGATTGGTCGGGAGTGTCGATGGTCATGGATGAGTCGCTTCCGATCGGGCCGGTCGCTGCGGGTCGCTGTGGGCGAACCCTCGCCGCGACGGCGATATGGGCCGATCGGAGGTCTTCGGGGGCGGCGCCACGCCGCTGGTTCGTCATCGATTCGGGCCGATCGGGCACCTCTTGACCGGGCGAGTCTACCGGAGTCGGCGTGTCGCCCCATGCGGCGCCGCGGCTACGCTGCGGCTATGAGCGAGCAGCCGGAAAGTGCCCACGCCAACCACATCGCCGTGGTCGACCTGCTGGGTGCCCTGTCTTACGCCCAGCTGAGCGGGTTTGGCGCGCTGGCCGGTGACGCACAGCTCGCGCCCGACCTGGGTGCCAAGTCGGAGGTCGCCCGGATGGCGGCGATGGTCTTCGGTCAGTTCGAGCAGGTCCGCGGTCGACTGGAGTCGCTGGGCGCCGACCAGGTGCAGGCGATGGCTCCCTTTGTCGACGCGATCGACTCCTTCCACGAGCGGACCCGCCCCAGCGACTGGCTCGAGGGCATCGTCAAGGCCTACGTCGGTGACGGCATCGCCCGCGACTTCTACGCCGAGGTGGCGCAATACCTCGACTCCGGCAGCCGGTCCTTCGTTGTCGAGCTGCTGCGCGATGAGGGTCAGGCATCCTTCATCTCGACGACGGTCCGTGACGCGATCGCCGCCGACTCGCGCCTGGGTGGCCGGCTGGCGCTGTGGGCCCGACGGATCATGGGGGAGGCGCTCCAGCAGGCGCAGCGGGTGGGCGTCGAACGCGACTCTCTGACAGCGTTGTTGGTTGGCGGCGAGCGCGGCGCCGACCTCGCTGAGCTCGGCCGGATGTTTGCCCGGATCACCGACGCGCACACTCGCCGCATGGAGAACCTCGGCCTCACTGCCTGAGTGGCGTCGCCGTCACAAGGAGCCTGGAAATGCCGAACGGGCCCGGAAATCCGGACCCGTTCGGTGAAGTGACCAGACGAGGGTCAGACGCGCTTGCCCGACATGTTGCCGTAGAGCACGATCCCCACGGCCGCGAGGACCGCCCCGAGGATGACTGAGAGCCACGGGATGCCGCCGCTGGCGTTGCTGTAGGTCGTCAGACCCAGCAGCAGACCGGCGACGAACGAGGCGATGATGCCGATGAGCGTGGTCATCGCGAGCGAGATGTTCTGACGGCCGGGAAGAATGAGCCGGCCGAGAAGACCAATGATGAGGCCGGTGATGACGGCCCAGATGATGCTGCTGATCACGTGAATGTCTCCTTCTGGCCACGAGGCCGGAACGTCGAGCACCCGCCGATTTCGGGGCGCTATGCATGTGAACTCACTGCGTACTCAAAGGTATTCCCCCTGAGCGCAGACTCAACCGAACGAAATCAGCCGATTCCGAAGCCGACTCGGCTCTTCTCGGTGTCGCCTAGGTGGACGAAGCCGACGGCGTCGGCCGGCACGAGGTAGCGCCGTCCCTTGTCGTCGCTCAACGCCAGCACGGTGCCTTCGCGCAGCGACGCCTCGACCGCGGCGCTGACCGCCTCGGCGGTGTCGTCCGTTTCGAACACCAGCTCGCGCGCGACCTGTCGCACGCCGATCCTGACCTCCACGATGTTTCCCTTCATGTCACGGCATACCGCTGTGTCGTTGACCCAAACTCTAGGCGGGCGTGGGGGATTCCCCGGCACCGCCTGAGTCGACGGGCTCTGTCGCGGTCGCCGGCCGCGAGCGAGGGAAGCCGCCCAAACCGCGCCAGGCGAGTTGCCCGACCAGCCGGGCCGCTTCCTCCTGGCCGACGGTCGCGCCCAGGGTGACCCAGTTGCGGGCGGACATCTGAGCCATCCCGGTGAGCGACATGGCCAACACCATGGCGTCGGCTCGGGACATCTCGGTATCGGCGGCGATCGCGTCGGCGAAAGCCTCCCCGCACCGGGTGAAGGCACCCTCGATGCGCCGAGCGACGTTTTGCTCGTTGATGAGGTCGGACTCGAAGAGGATCCGGAACGCCTGACCCTCGCGCGCGACGAACTCGAAATAGGCTGCGACAGTGGCGAACACGCGCTCCTTGTTGGTGCCCGTCGTCGCCAACGCGGCACGGACCGCCGCCTCCAACTCGCCAGCCCGCTCGTCGAGGAGCGCGAGATAAAGCTCCAACTTGCCCGGGAAGTGTTGGTAGAGAACGGGTTTCGAGACGCCAGCCCGTTCGGCGATGTCGTCCATCGCGGCTGCGTGATAGCCGGACTCGACGAACGCTGCCTGCGCGGCGGCCAGCAGTTGGGCGCGCCGGGCCGAGCGGGGCAATCGTTGCCCCTTGACGCGCGGATCCGCGATCGTCATGGCGTGTTCTGGCCCTCCTCAGTCGGGGCGGACCCTGTCCGCGACCGTTGGAATCCTACGCGTCAGTAGCCGCCCGCTGGGTACTCTGCGGACATGTCGGCTCCGCCGCAGTCCCCGAACTCCGTCGGCAACCTCGACCCGGAAAGCGCTGTCGCCAGCCCGGACCGCTATGCGCGACAGGAGTTGCTCGCCCAGATTGGTTCGGCGGGACAGCGGCGACTGGCCGAGGCGAAGGTGCTCGTCGTCGGAGCTGGTGGGCTCGGGTCACCGGCGCTGCTCTACCTCGCGGCAGCGGGGGTCGGCACGCTCGGCGTGGTTGACGACGACATCGTCGACCTCACTAACCTGCACCGCCAGGTGTTGCACGGCGAGGACTCGATCGGCCATCCCAAGACGGCGTCGGCGCAGCTCTCCATCGCTCGACTCAACAGCCAGGTGCGGGTCGTGCGGCACGACACCCGGATCACCCGCGCCTCCGCCCCTGGCATCGTCGCGGGCTACGACCTCGTCGTCGACGGGAGCGACAACTTCGACACCCGGTATGCCGTGGGTCGAGCCTGCGCGCGGGCCCGCCTTCCGCACGTGTGGGCGTCGGTGCTGCAGTTCCAGGCGCAGGTGTCCGTCTGGTGGGCCGGTCGCGGGCCGTGCTACCGCTGCGTCTTCCCGGACGCGCCGCCGCCGGGGTCGGTGGCGTCGTGCGTCGAGGCGGGTGTGCTCGGCTCGCTGACTGGCACGATGGGTTCGCTCCAAGCCACCGAGACGCTGAAGATCCTTCTGGGAGTGGGCGAGCCACTCGTCGGCCGCCTGCTGCTGCACGACGCTCTGGCGCAGACCTGGGCGACGCTGACCGTGCGCAGTCGGCCCGGCTGCCCGGACTGCGACCCGTCGCCTGCTGCGGTTGTCGCCTCGGAGCGTGTGGGTGGGTCATCAGGCAACCAGCAGGTCGTCACCCCTGACTGGTTGGCAACCAGGTTGTCAGACCGCGCTATTCATGTCGTCGACGTGCGCGATGCCGCCGAGCGGGAGGCGCTCCCCGGGCCGGAGGCGGACGGCATACCGCTGGCTCGATTGCGGGACGGGACCGCGCTGGACCCGGCCCGGTTGGGGCCCCGCGACGCCACTGTGGTGTTTGTCTGCCGATCCGGGGTGAGATCCGAGGAAGCCAGAGTGCTCGCCGGCGCTGCCGGTTGGCGGTATGCCGTGTCGCTCGAGGGTGGGGCGCTGGCGTGGTCACGCTGGGTGGCAGGCGGGCACCTGCCGGTCTAGTCGCCGCCGCAGCGCGCCTCACGATGCCTCACGACCGGTTGTCGGGGGTGCGTGATGGAATCGCTTCATGGTCGTCATGCGCCGCGCTCCACGAGAGGACCTCGGGTTCGCCGAGGGTCTCGTGCTCGACGCTGGCCAGGCGGCGGTCCTGGCCAACGGGGCTCCGGTCCTGCGGGTGCTGGGCGCTCCGGGCACGGGCAAGAGTGCGCTGGCGGTCGAGATCGTGGCCGACCGGGTGCGCGGCGGGCTGGCCGCCGACTCCTGTCTCATCCTGGCGCCGACCCGACTGGGCGCGGCCCGGCTGCGGGAGGCGGTCACGGCGCGGCTCGGCGGCACGACCACCGAGCCCCTTGCCCGCACCCCGGCTGCCTTCGGTTTCGCGCTGCTGCGCCAGCAGGCTGCCCTGGTGGGGGCGCCACCCCCACGGTTGCTCAGCGGCCCCGAGCAGGATGTCGTGCTCAAGGAGCTGCTCGACGGGCACCGAGCCGCCGCCACGGCCGGTGTCGCGACGGATGCCGCCCCCGACTGGCCCGAGCACGTGCTTCCCGCCCTGTCCACCCGAGGCTTCCGGCACGAGTTGCGCGACCTGCTCATGCGGGCGGTGGAGCACGGCATCGACGCCGCCGACCTCGCCCGGCTCGGTCGGGAGCAGGACCGCCCCGAGTGGGTGGCCGCGGCGCGAGTGCTCGACGAATACGACCAGGTCACCGCGCTGTCGCGGCCAGGTGCCTATGACCCGGCCTGGATCATCAGCGCTGCGGCCGATCTGCTCGAAGACGACCCCGTCGCACGCGCCCGAGCCCACGCCGCGGTGCGGCTGATCGTCGTCGATGACGCCCAGGAGCTCACCCGCCCGGCGCTGCGCCTGCTGCGCCTGCTCGCCGGCGATGACGTCCAGGTCATCCTCCTGGCTGATCCTGACAGTGCGGTGCAGACCTTCCGAGGCGCCGACCCCCGGTTGCTCTTCGACCCTTCTTGGTCGCAGCTGTCGGAGGCATCCACGCTCGTCCTCGGCACGGCATACCGGACTCCAGAGGCTGTGCACGCAGCGGTGACTCGGGTGGCCCGTCGGATCGGCGTGTTGGGCCGGGGGGTTCACCGCGCTGCCACCCCGGCGCGGCCCGGGGGGGAAGTCGAGGTCGCGCTCGTGCGATCGACGATCCAGGAGGCGAGCTTCCTCGCCGCGGTGCTGCGTCGCGCGCACCTGCAGGACGGTATGCCGTGGCGCGAGATGGCGGTCATCGTGCGGGGCAGCGCCCGTGCCGGCACAATTCGCCGCGTCCTGGCCACCGCCGGTGTCCGCGTCGCGACGGCTGCCGGAGCGGTCCCGGTGCGCGACGAGCCAGCTGCGCGAGCGCTCCTCAGTGTCCTGCGCATCTCGCTGCGGCTGGCGAGCAACCCAGAAGCCGAGATCAGCCCCGACGAGGCAACCGATCTGCTCCTCTCACCGCTGGGTGGATCCGACGCCGTGCGGTTGCGTCGGCTCCGGCGAGCACTGCGCCGCGACGAACTCGACGAGGGCGGCGACCGCACTGGCGACGAGCTGTTGGCCGCCGCGATCTGCAACCGCGTGACCGCAGCCATGACCGGGCCCGACGGGGAGGCGTTGCGACGGATCAGCGCGGCGCTCGCGGCCGGAGTCGCTGCGGCCGCTCCGGATGTCGGGCGCCCCTCCGGCCGCGGCTGGGCGCCCGGAGTCAGCGCCGAGTCGGTGTTGTGGGCGATCTGGTCCGGCCTGGGGGTGGCCCGCGCGTGGCAGGAAGACGTCCTGCGCGGCCGTCCGCGGGCCGCTCGCGCGGATCGCGATCTCGATGCCGTCGTCGGGCTGTTCGACGCCGCAGTGCGCTATGACGAGCGGCTCCCGGGAGCCGGGCCGGAGCGTTTCCTCGAGCACATCCTCGGGGAGGAGCTCGCCGAGGACACGCTCGCTGCGCGGGCGCCCAGCACGGAGACCGTCGCCGTCCTCACCCCTGCGGCTGCGGCCGGGCGCCAGTGGCGGTTGGTCGTCATCGCCGGACTGCAAGAGGGGGTGTGGCCCGACCTGCGCTTGCGTGGGTCGCTGCTCGGCTCCACTGCTCTGGTCGACGTCGTCACCGGCCGCTATGCCGGAGTGCAGGCCGCTGCTTCTGCCGTGCGGCACGACGAGACCCGCCTCCTTCATGTGGCGCTGTCCCGAGCGAGCGAACGCGTCGTGTTGACGGCAGTGCGCAACGACGACGAGCAGCCGAGTGTCTACCTCGATGTCGTCGACCCCCTGCCTGACGACCTGCCGGCCCGCTCCTTCACCGTCGTGCCTCGGCCGCTTCACCTGCCCGCCCTCGTGGGGGAGTTGCGGCGGGCCGCTGCGGATGACGACCCCGCCGTGAGCGAGCGGGCGGCCCGCTGGTTGGCCCGGCTGGCCGTCGCGGGGGTTCGCGGCGCCCATCCGCAGAGTTGGTGGGCAGCGGTTCCTGCGCCCGATGGGCGGCCACGGCGCCTGCCCGAACACCACGTTTCGGTCTCTCCGTCCAAGATCGAGCAGTTCCAGACGTGTGGTCTGCGGTGGGCTCTGGAGGCGGCGGGTGGACAGGGGCCGAGGGTGGGCTCGGCGACCATCGGCACGCTGGTCCACGCCGTCATCCGCGACCTGGGAGACGCTGACGCCGACGCGCTGACCGCCGAGATCGACCGCCGGTGGCCGCAGTTGGGGTTGCCCCCGGGGTGGGTCGCCGAACGGCAACGCGAGGAAGCCCATCGGATGGCGGTGCGCGTGGCCAGCTACTTCCAGCAGGCCCGCGCCCAGCAGTGGGAGCTGGTGGGGGCTGAAGCCCCCTTGCGGGTGACGGTGGGGCGCGCGGTGCTGACCGGCAGCGTCGACCGGCTCGAACGGCATACCGAGCATGGGGGAGTGCGGGTCATCGACTACAAGACCGGCGCGAGCAAACCCAAGGCTGACGCCGTCGCTACCGTGCCTCAGCTCGGCGCCTATCAGGTGGCTGTTGAGGCCGGGGCCTTCCCCGCGCTCGGCACGGTCTGCTCGGGAGCCGCGCTGTTGCACATCGGCAAGGCGGGTGGTGTGCGCGGTCCGGCCCTGCAGCTGCAACCACCGCTGGCCGAGAGTGATAATCCTGGCTGGGCGCACACGATGGTCCAGGAGGCTGCCGACGGGATGGGGGCGGCGACGATGGTCGCCCGGCCCGGCGACTGCACCTTCTGCGCGGTCCGCACGAGCTGCCCGGCACAACCGGAAGGCCAGGCACTGTGAGCGATGTCGGCGCAGGTCTTCGCTACAGCGCCACCGACTTGGCGCTGGCCCTCGGGCTCCCGCACGCCCCGACCCGTGAGCAGGCCGCGATCATCGAGGCGCCGCTGGAGTCCATGCTCGTCATTGCGGGCGCGGGCAGCGGCAAGACCGAGACGATGGCGGCCCGGGTCGTGTGGCTCGTCGCCAACGGCCTGGTCGCCCCGGAGGAGGTGCTCGGACTCACCTTCACCCGCAAAGCCGCTGGTGAACTGGCCGAACGCATCACGGGACGGCTGCGCATGTTGGCTCGCCTCGAAGGTCACAGCCGCGGGGTGGACAGCGACGGTGCCGAAGTGCTCGAAGGAACCGCCACCGTGGCCACCTACCACTCGTATGCCGGTCGCCTCGTCGGCGAGTACGGCCTGCGGCTCGGCATCGAGCCCGACGCCCGGCTGCTGTCGGAGGCGGCGTCCTGGCAATACGCCGCGGAAGCTGTCGCGCGCTATGACGGTGACCTCACCCTGATGAGCCAGGCTGAGCGCACCGCCGTGGCGGCCGTTGTCGATCTGGCGGGCGAGATGGCCGAACATCTGCTGACGACGGCCGACGTCGACGCCGAGATCGACCGCGTCCTCACCGCGATCAAGGGCACTCCCGCCAAGAGCGGCCGCAGCGCCCTCCCAGCAGGGCTCAAAGACATGGTCACCGCGCTGCAAAACCGCAAGTCCTTGCTGCCGATCGTCGATCGCTTCGCGGCGCTCAAGCGCTCCCGGGACGCCCTGGACTTCACCGACCAGATCGCGCGGGCCGCCGAGCTGGCCTCCCGGCATCCCGATATCGGGGCGGCCCAGCGGCGGCGCTACCGCGTGATCCTCCTCGACGAGTTCCAGGACACCTCCGAAGCGCAGCTCGTCTTGCTGCGCGACCTCTTTGTCGCGAACGAGGACTCGGTCCCGGTGACCGCCGTCGGCGACCCGCATCAGTCCATCTACGGGTGGCGCGGAGCGAGCGCGACGACGCTGGCCAGGTTCCCGGCGGAGTTCCGAGCCGGCCCGACACCGGTGCCGGTTGTGCCGCTGAGCACGAGCTGGCGCAACGACCCGGTCATCCTCGCGATCGCCAACAGTCTCTCCGACCCCCTGCGCGCTGGGTCGCGCGTGGCGGTTCCGAGCCTGGTTTCCCGGCCGAGCGCTGGTCCGGGATCGGTGACCGTTGCGCGGCTGCACACCCAGGACGAGGAGGCCGCCTACCTCGCCGGGTGGATCGCCGCCGCCCGTTTGACGCCCGAGGTCTCGGCGGCCGTGCTGTGTCGCAAGCGGTCTCAGTTTGCCCCGATCATGGCCGCGCTGGAGGCCGCGGAGGTCCCCTACGAGGTCGTCGGTCTCGGTGGGCTGCTGCTCACTCCCGAGATCGTCGACCTGCTGGCGGCGCTTCGCGTCGTCGCCGACCCCACTCGCGGCGACGCCCTGATGCGGCTGCTGTCGGGAGCGGCCTGCCGGTTGGGGATCGCCGATCTCGACGCGCTCTACGCCTGGGCCCAAGAGCGGCAGCGGCAACATCGTCGTCAGGAGTCCGGCACGCTCGGATTCCATATCCCCGGTGCCGAGAGCGCCGTCCCCGATCCGGCGCTGATCGACCCCGACGACGCAGGCCCTCGAGCGCCGCGGCTGCCCGATCTGGCGGCCGAATCCCAGGACGTCGTCAGCATCGCCGAGGCCGTCGAAGACCTGCCTCCACCTGGCTGGGTCGGTCCGGCCGGCCAACGGCTCTCCCCGGCCGTCCGCGATCGGGTCGTCTGGCTTGCAGGAGCGCTGCGCCAGTTGCGGTCCCAAGCCGGTATGCCGTTGGCCGAGTTGGTCGGTGAGGCCGAGCGGGCGCTCGGTCTCGATATCGAGGTGCTTGCGCGGCACGAATACACCGCAGCCGCCGCGAGAGCCCACCTCGATGCCTTCACCGACGTGGCCGCCCAGTTCGCGTCGTCCGCAGACCGCCCCACCCTCGACGGTTTCCTCGCCTGGCTGGAGGCGGCCGAGAAGGAAGAGCGGGGCCTCGAACGTGGCACCTTGGAGCCCACCCCGGGCGCTGTGCAGATCCTCACCGTCCATGCCGCGAAGGGGCTGGAATGGGATGTCGTGGCGATCCCGGGCCTGGTCGCCGGCACTTTCCCGGCACGCGATGGCGGCGTCACCTCCAAACCGATCAGCGGGGCCGACCCGGAGCATGGCTGGGAGGTTGCAGCTCCGAACGCGGCAGGATGGACGATCGGCGCCAGCGGCGTCCCCTATCGACTACGCGGCGACCGGGACGGGCTTCCGATGCTTGAGGTGCACGGAGCGGTCGACCTGCCCGCGCTTGAGCAACGACGAGTGGAGTTCCGCAAGGCAGAAGGGGCGCGGGGACTCCTGGAGGAACGCCGCCTCGCTTATGTCGCCACCACCCGCGCGAGGTCACGCCTGCTGCTGACCGCTCACGTTTGGGGCACCCAGGCGACGCCGCGGGTGACCTCAGAGTTTCTCCGGGAGGTCCTCGCCGCCGCCGGACGCGAGGACGACGCCACCGTCACCCTCGGCATGACCACAGGGCCGGGCGGGGTCGCCGTCGACGTCGCGCGCTGGGACCCCATGCCCGCCCCGGATGAGCCACTGGTCAATCCCGTCACCGCCACGCCGGTGGAGGTGTTGTGGCCGGTCGACCCCTTCACCGAGCGTCGCGCCACCATTGACCGATCCCTGGCGCGCGTGCGCGCCGAGATCGATCGCCTCGACGAGTCAACCCACCCGACGGCGGAAGCGTCGTGGCCGGTGGCGGCGCTCGTCGCACCGCGTGCGGGCAGCACCCACGACCCGTATGCCGCCGACGCCACCCTCTTGCTCGCTGAGATCACCGCGTCCCGGGTCTCCCAGCCGGTCCAGGTCGAGATTCCCGCCCACCTGAGCGCCTCTGACGTGGTGGGCCTGGCCGCCGATCCCAGCGCCTTCGCTGCCTCCCGTCGCCGGCCGATGCCCACGGCCCCTGCCGTCGCCGCCCGGCGTGGCACGGCCTTCCATGCCTGGGTCGAGCAGCACTATCGCAGTGCGGCCCTCGTCGACGTCGACGAACTACCCGGCTGGGCCGACGACGACGCGGCCGATGACGAGGCGCTGCCCCGCCTGCAAGCCGCGTTCCTCGCCAGCGAGTGGGCCACCCGGACGCCCCTGGAGGTGGAGATCGCCGTGGAGACCGTCATCGATGGCCTGGCCGTCCGGGGCCGGATCGATGCCGTCTTCTCCCGACCCGACGGCGGCGTCACCATCGTCGACTGGAAGACCGGAGCACCTCCCGGCCCGGCAGCTGCGAGGGTCCGTGCACTGCAGCTGGGCGCCTACGCCCTGGCCTATGCCCGGCTGCGGGGACTCGCGGTCGATCAGGTCGACGGTGCCTTCTACTACGCGGCGACGGGCGAAACCGTCTACCCGGAGTTGCCGTCCGAGTCCGATCTCGTCGGGGTGTTGCGAGCCGTGCCCGGCTGAGCGTCCGAAGTTGGCTCGGCCGCGTGCTCGTCCTCCGTGGCCAGTCGTCCGCCTGCGGTCGCGCTGGTCAACTCGTCCGGCGACAACTCCGTGGTGGCGTCGGTGTCGAACGACTGAGTCGGTCCGCCGTCGTCAGCGTGCCCCTCGGACGCCTGCACGCGGGCGTCCGGCGCGATGTCGGCGGCGATGACGACGGGTTTGGCGGGAGCCGCCGCAGGAGGAGGCGGCAAGAGGTCGTCCTCGTGCACGTGCTCGGCCAATCGGCGCAACCGGCCCGCGCCCCACCGGACTCGTTCGGGCTGCCCGGCCGACACCGCGGCCAGGAGATCGTGCAACTGGGCCAGTTCGCCGGCAAGACGGGCCCGGCGCCGTAGTTGGGCGTCGGGGCGGTCGATGCGCGAGTTGGCATAGGCCTCGAAGACCGACTCGATGGCTGCGGGGGAGGCCTCTGAGCACAGGGCAGCGAAATCGTCGGCCGGATCGGCGATCATCGCCTGCTCCCAGCCGGTGATCCCCCGGATCTGGGCCGTTGCGGCATCCTGTGGGTCGGAGAAGGTCGCGAGCATGACCTGCCCGCGGATGGCGCCATGCACCGGGGTGGGAGCGAACCGCCACAGGGTGACGTCGTCCAGCGCGCGCTCCCAGCGTGAGAGCAACGTCGCGGGAATGTGTCCGGTGCTGGCGCCACGGTCGAGGTCGGCGAGGCGTCGGGTGCGGTAGCTCTCGGCGTCGTAGACCGGCATACCAGCGTCGTCGACGATGCCTCGATCGAGGTTGTGGATCGCCGCGATGGCGCGCCCGATCTGGACGGCCAGCCCGGGCCCAGGGGGGATCGCCGAGAAGTCCAGCGGCGTGCCCGGCAGGGCGGCATACACGGCCGCGCGGCCCTCCGGGACCGGCGCGAATCCCTTGGGCACGGGCACCTGAAACGGCAGTCGACGGGCCAGGACCGCGAGCAACCCTGCCGAGGCGTCGAGCGCCGCACCGGCCGCCGTCGTCGCGGGCGCCCGGACCACCCAGTGCCGATCCTG
>Ga0116179_1003097_pt1 | contig 11633 bp, 11 predicted proteins | sample AD_UKC071_MetaG_FD_89751 | JGI IMG/M metagenome (GOLD analysis project Ga0116179, IMG submission 89751) | Active sludge microbial communities of municipal wastewater-treating anaerobic digesters from USA - AD_UKC071_MetaG | ecosystem: Engineered > Bioreactor > Anaerobic > Digestate | place: USA...
AATGAGATTGGACTCATAGACATAGGAACGTACAAGACCGGTACTTTGTCATTCTATTACGAAAGATAAGGTTTGCCAGGAGCCGTATACGAGGCCCGTACGTACGGTTCTGTGAGAGGGATGCAGCTGCAGCCAGCTACTGCAGCTGCACCCTACTCGATTCTTTTATTAGCAACTTTATTGACAGCCTGTAGCGAGCCCCATCAGGGGCTCGCAATGACAGTATAGTCGTCTTTTTAGCACGGCGAGGGCTGTTTTTATTGTAAGGACAAGCTGCCCAGATATTTAAGGTCCTTCATCTGGTGAGCCTGAATCATATTATCTGACAGAGTGTACAGGACGTCACCGATATATAGAATACGACGAATACTCTTGTCGGTTCCGCCCCAGTAGTCACCGGCTTTCAGATAATCATCGCCGGTGAGGTGAGTGATGCGTCCCTTCAAGGTAAAACCCTGATTATTGACCTCGTATATATACGCCCCCTGGAAAGCAAAGCTCCCATAAACAGGCATAGTATCCGCATCGTCAACAGCTTCCATTACTGTCACAGGAAAAGCCAGCAGGCCCTTCTCCCGGGAAAATAATAAAGCCCGGTGGTTGCTGAGCAGTTCAGAATCAGTACCGCGGTCGCCGATTATTTCCCGGTCCTTCTCCACTGGTGCCGCCACATTGCTCACATCGAACATGGCCATTTTCATTCCTTGGTAGTAAGCCTGGGTACCATAGAACTCTTTCACTTCAATAGTATCTTTGCCAAAGCCCATGATGTTGTTATCGTCGTAAGGATGAAGGTAGTTGCTGTAACCAGGTATTTTAAGCTTCCCTAAAACTTTGGGTGACTTAGGGTCGCTGACATCAATAACAAAGAAAGGATCTACTGTTCTAAAGGTAACCATGTAGGCTCTGGGACCCATAAAACGGGTAGAGTAAATCAGTTCACCAGGAGCGATATTCTCTACTTTCCCCAGTAAATTGAGCTCTTGGTCCAAGGTATATAGGTTGTTGCTGGATACGGGCTGATTTCTCCACCATTCCTGACCGGAAGTGGTAGCTATACGCAAAACTCCCTGGTATTCATCCATGGAAAACTGGTTAAGGGTATGACCAGGAACCTCACCCCGGGCAGCATAAGAAAAGCTGCCGTTATTAAGCCGGAAATAAAAGATTTGGGTTTTGTCTTCATTGTGTACAGGGAGATTCTGGTCATAGGGTATCGATAGGGTAATTTGATACGGGGTTGCTATATATAGTCCAGTTGCTGAAGCGTAAACATTGTCGGCACTGCCCAGTATGGTCTCCAGTTGAGCCTCCTGCTGGGGCTGATCCAGACGTAGTCCAGCCATAAGGATGTAGGATGAGTAAATGCTGTCAGGAAAGTAGGCAATTTTATCGAAAGGAACGGCATCAAACTGGCCTCCTTTAGCAGAATCACGATAACGGGGCAGCGGATTATCTTCTCTTAAAATATTGTAGGTCGGCTGGTTGCTTATTACATAAAGAGCTGCATTAATACGGCGAGAAGTCAGATAACTGCCTTCCAGTTCTAACTCCCGGACTTTTACCGGATTGGTGCGGTTGGTTATATCATAAATAACTACCTGGGTGGTTGGATAATACTTGTAAATAGGTGGCACGATAGGAACTTTTTCCTGCAGAGGATAATGAATGGGCATTGAGTTATTAGCATTGCCGATTACCACCAACTGATTGTCAGCCACATACATTTCACAAGGTATAAAACGGCGCTGGTCAAAGCTGATGCGGGCAGCTACCTTCATATCTGAAGCAGGTAAGGCCTGTATAATGAGAACTTCACCGGTATCTGGCTTAACTTGATAGATATAGTTCCCGTCAGTTTTAACCAAATCAGCCTCGTCAACTCCTTCTACCTGTACATTAGTAGAAGAATGATCGGATTTACCCATTGCCATTTCCGGTGCAGCCGCTCCAACATCCATAGCTGCTGATACTCTGCCTTGAATGGAGTTGAACATAATCGGATAATCGTAGCTGCGAGCAGCAAGCAGTTCTTTTAAATGCTGCATCGATCTAATTCTGGGCAGAGGCTCCACCTTTAAGGTATCCTGTTCACGATTAGCGGCAGCATTATTTGGCCAAAAACACAATCCGGCCAGAAGAATTCCAGCTAGTAAAAAGATGGCTGGTTTGCTATGCCAGAATCTGTTCATCTTTTTTCCCCCTATTTACTGTCTTTATTGGCATTACGCTCTGCCAGGCAATTCTCTTGCAGTAAATAAATGGTAAGAAATGCGGCCTTGTGAGAGGTAGGTGTAAAACAGCATTCGAATGCTGCCCCGGTAGCCAATATGGTAAAATAAACCTGGGGAGATGACGGGGGATGATAAATGCTCAGGAATTAGTACTGGTGCTGATGGTGCTGTTGCTGTTAGTAGTTTTAATGGTGGCTATATGGAACACACAGCGCGGCTATACCAGCCGGGCTGTGGGTGCAGAGCTGGATCAAATGGATGAAGCTGTCTTTGAACGTTATCTGGCTCTGTTGTTCACCCGTATGGGATATCAGGTAAGACGAATTAATTACGCTGACAATGTCAGCACCCTGGTAGCTACTGGCCATGGATTGAGCTATGTCATACAGGCCCAGCGCAATCGCCATAAAGTAGGTATAAAGGCTATTAAGGATGTCATCGCTACTCGCAAGCATTTGAAATGTGAAAGAGCCATTGTGGTTACCAACCATTTTTTCAGTAATCAAGCGCGGCAGATGGCTAAAGCAAACCAGGTAATCACCCTGGATCGCCATGATCTTATAAAAGAGTTGGCCCGTATAAAAAGCAGCAGTGCTTTCGTCAACAATGGTGACAGTTTAGAATAATGGTAAAAAAAAAGAGGCCTTCAGCCCCTGATTTTAGTTTTTTATGGTGCGGATGAAGGGACTCGAACCCCCACGGCTGTTAACCGCCAGATCCTAAGTCTGGTGCGTCTGCCAGTTCCGCCACATCCGCACGATACAAAAGTTATTATACTCGCTTCCTGCCTGCTTTTCAACCTGGTAAACAAACCAGCATCCAGACAGTCAGACCAGATCTGTTCCTGGTTTTATTTAGAAAGTTACATACCCTGGTATGAATAAAGCCTGTTGAGGAGATGTGCAGATTTTACGGACGGCATTGAACTGGTAGGATATTGTTCAGCAAATTAAAAAGAGCCTTCAACCAAGTATAAGTTATTGGCTCTTATGGTGGGCATTTTTATATTGATTGTTTTTTGTTATCTCGTTTCTGACGATACATTCTGGTATCTGCTAAATTCACCAAGCCCTCTGCGGTGTCTGCTTCATCAGGATATAGAGCCGCTCCTATGGAAACATGATCAAAATACCCTAAATTAACGATAGAGGTTGAAAGCCTCTCTACTATGGAACGACACATCTTATAACCGATACCCGGTAATATTATGGCAAATTCATCTCCGCCATAGCGGGCTACCGTATCACTATCCCGCACGTTACTTTTTATGGTATCTGCTATTTCTTTGAGTACCCGGTCACCTTCCAAATGGCCATGTTCATCATTGAGCCGTTTAAACTCATCCAGGTCAATCATGATAAGGCTGAAAGTCTTAATCGCATTACCGGGCTGCATCATAGAGCGGAGCTGATCCCAAAAATACTGGTGGGAATACAGACCGGTTAAACCGTCATGAATAGCATAAGTGGACCAAACACGTACATCGTTGAATACTAAAATATTGATGAACACTGCACCCAGCAGCAAACATGCGGTAAAGTGAGCAACTAGTTGCCAGTACATGACGGTAGTCAGCCCGATAAGTATAAGATTACTGATGGTTACCAGTACAACCATCACCAGCTGTTTAGACATGGGGGATACTGCGTGAACCAGCAGAGGAAGAAATAATGTTAATATATATGGAGAATGCAATCCTCCCGAATAAAAGCAAGCTGTAAAAATGAGGATTTCGTCTATCAGGAATTCTATATAACGATGGCTGGCCAGCCAAACATATATTCGTTTATTAAAATAAATGAAAGCAGATAATAGCAGAGATAGGATCAGCACGATTAAGACTTCTCTGTTTAGATCGCGATCCAAAACAAAATAACAGAGAAGAATCACGCTGACTACCAGAAATCTTAACAACGCCAGAGTGCGCTGCTGAGATATCTTACGCTCGCGGCTGATACCATAACCGAGGTGGGCTTGTTGGTAGTGCCTGTAATTCAGCATGCTATATATTTCCAATCTACTTTATTCCATTAATTATTTTATACCGGTTGATTAACAGGTGACAATCATAATTTGTCTTTTAGTCCTGTCAAAAATAGGACTATTTTGTTGGCTTAGGACCTACTGTATCTTGGTCAATATTATGCCCTACCGGGTTAATAAGAACCGCTCTTTTAATGGTGCCTTGAGTAAACTTTTCATTCAAGCGGTATATTATGGAATCGATATCCTGGCCGGGATCGCTAAAAAGGCTGGGTTGTTCATACCTCCCGTCCTGGAGGCGACTGGCAGTTAACCCAACCAGGCGCAGGGGTTTACCTTCCAGGCCGGAATGCTGGTAAAGCATCCAAGCGGTATCAAATATAGATCGTTGGTCATCAATAGCGGTAGGACTGGTTATACTGCGGCTAAAGGTCTGAAAATCCGGTGTGCGCAGTTTGACGGTTACAGTCTGACATTTGCGCTGGGCTATGCGAAGCCGGTGGGCTACTTTCTCCGCCAGTTCCAGGAGTACTTGTTCAATGACCTGTTGGTCACTGATATCCTGGGGGAAGGTTAATTCATTACCTATGGATTTAACTTCTTCATAAGGAGTTACTGGCCGGTTATCTACCCCCCTAGCCAAATCCAGGACGAAATCGGTGTTGCTGCCCAGCAAAGTTTTTAGAAGCTGTCGGGGGGCTTCCAACAAATCTTGCACAGTGTAAATACCACTTCTATTTAAGTGCCGGGTACTCACTGCACCAATTCCCCACAAATGGTCCACCGGCAAAGTAGGCAGCAGGTTTGTTACCATATCCTCAGTAAACTCCATTATGCCATCGGGTTTACAGAGGTTGGTGGCTAATTTGGCCAAAAACTTATTAGCACCAATACCCACTGAAATGTTAAGACCCAACTCGGTTTTTACCCGGTGCCGTATCTGGATGCCGATTTCCATAGAGCTGCCAAAAATGGCATGACTGGCAGAGACATCTAGAAAAGCCTCATCTATAGACAGAGCCTCTATTATTGGAGTATATTCTGCCAGGATAGCAAACACCTGCTGGGAGGCTTCCCGGTATCGTTTCATGTCAGGGGGCAGAAAAATTGCCTGGGGACAAAGCCGGTAAGCCTGACTAGAAGGCATGGCTGATCTGACCCCAAATACCCTGGCTTCATAGGAACAGGTGGATACTACACCGCGGCTGTTGGGTGGAGCGCCTATTATAACTGGCTTGCCTTTCAATTCTGGCTGGTCTCGCTGTTCCACCGAAGCAAAAAAGGCATCCAGATCACAGTGCAGGATGTCCATGATTCCATCTCCGAACATGTGTTTGTATATATTATATTAAAACCTGCTTGTCTAGAAAAGTGAACCACCCATTTTACCTAACCATTAGTTGGCAGGAATACGGGGTGTATTTAGCAAGCGGTAATCATGGGATAAAATAAGCCGGCCTGGCATCTGCTTCACATTGTAGAGCTGGGTATGGGCACCGGTAATAGTATGGTTGACCAGAAAAGCATCCAACTGGCTGCGGACCCCAGCAGGCCAGAATTTATCCTGCCCTGGACCCTGACGGTATTTCTCCCAGTACTGCTGGGGAATTTGTTTCCACATATAGTCATAATTGAAGGGAGCGTCTCCACCCAATATATACGATCCATCTGAAGTGGTTACTTCAACTACCTGGTGTCCGCCGGTGTGGTTTCCGGTCAGGTATACGCGAAGACCTGGCCGGATCACTGCACTGCCATTAACCAGGATAAAGCGGTTCAGAAATGGTAACCAGTGAGCAGGACAAAATGAGCACTCTTCTGCCCAGGGCAATTGCTGTAAATATAGAAGCTCTCGGGATTGTATCACAAAACGAGCCCGGGAAAATAAATTCATACCTCCCGTATGGTCCCAGTGCAAATGGGTCTGGATGATTAAATCAATATCATCAGGTGAAAAACCATGCCTGGCAAGAGCCGTTTCTAATTCGTATTCCGGTCTGCGCTCCGCACTGGATCTTATGCCGGGAATCCAGTTGTGGTCAAATCCGGTGTCTACCAGTATGGGTTTGTCATCAGACCCTATCAGCAGAAAACAGAAGCTGGGTATTTTTTCTATGTCGGAGAAAATCTGCTGGTCGCCAAAACGCACAGTAAAAGCGCCATTATATAATGGATAAATGGTATAGGTCATATCTTATCTTCACCCTCGACCACAACTAATACTTCCTTCAAAAGCATAGCATGTTTTCCGCTGATTTTGGGTTCCAACTATTTTATTCTGCGAGGATTAGTCTTAACCGCTCTGTACAGATTCTGGTCGTTGGAAGCTGATCCACCGGAGCAAAAAAGCATTCAATTTGCGGTGCAGGATATACGTGATCGTCTCCCAACGCCTATCCTGGTTTCTTTCTTTCTCTGGTTACGCACTTTCAGGGCAAGAATACCTGCCATAGAGGCAACAAAGAAATCATTACCAGTAAAAGGCAATTCACATATACTACAGTAGAAAGGAGTGATGCCTCTATGTTAAAAGAGCCAAACTGCTATAATAAATGCCTAGTGACTGGGCCGTTCTGTAATCCTATATACAATAATAATGACAATTATGTAAATGTATCCTCCAAAGATAGCGAAAAGTGTTTACCAGCCAGCTGTTTCTGTGAAACCGGAGAGCTTATTAGGAATGGAGGATTTGAATTACCCGGCGTGGAACCAGGTCGGGTATTGGCCGATTGGGAAAGTCTGGCTGCTCCTGAATCCAGGGTGGTCAGGACTACCACTGATGTTTACCGGGGCAACAGCGCAGCCAGCATTCAGACCAACGTTTTACCCCAACCGATACTCAGGACCGTACGGCTTCGCCAAAGTGTCACTGTGACACCCGGATGTTTGTATAAGCTCAAATTTGCCGAAAGGCTAGTGGCTTTAGGTAATCTTGGCACTGACCTGCCAGCCCTTATAGCGAGGATTTATTATGTATATCAGGGCTTTCAATACGACCTTTTAAATGCAGCAATTCAAAAAACCCAAATAGATAAAAAATACCACCTTCACAGCGAGAAAGCAGGATTGCCCGTGCCCTGTAATGTGTCAGCAATCTTTGTGCAGTTTGAGTTCTTTTTACCTAGCACGGGAGGCGATATATGGAATCTGGATGCGGTATCCCTGCAGTCTGTAAAAAATACTTCCGTCTGTTGCTGAAAGGCATCAAAATTAGTTGCTCAGTGCAAGGTTTAATCCATGAGTCGGGCTTATAATTGCCACCCCGTTAAGGTAATAGAGTAATTTCCAACGGAAAGGCCAGTGACATCTATATTTGTTGCTGGCCTTTACCTAATTTTTTCTCTTTAGCTCCCTGCCAATTACCTGATGGCTTGCGCAATTTTCTGCTCTCGCTGCTTGGTTCGAAAAGGGTAGTACTTAGACGTTCTTTACAGACTTTGGTCATCGGAACTGATATCAATAACCTCAAAATGAGAGTTATCCAGCTGATCTTTCATAATGGCGCTATTGCAGATAATGTCATATAGGTAAGCGACTGGCTTGTCATCAGATTTTTCACGGTGCATGGGATCTACCTCCTTTTGGTATTAGTCTGTCACATATAGGGTAAATTGTTGCAATCATAAAAGAAGAATTGCCAGGCAAAATCTTATTATTTTGTTATAATTAAGAACGAATATATATTAGATAAGAGGAGAAGGACGTGCACAACTTTTGGCTAGTTACCCCAATTATACTAGTTTTGGGGGTAACCCTTTATTTTATCTGGGCTTTAAAAATACGGGAAAAGCAGTACAAGACCAAAAAAGAAATTATGAAGAGCGGGGATCAGGGAGAATATAAAGTGCAGGCTGTTTTAAGAGTACTGCAAAAACCCAATTCCCATTACCGGGTCTATCATAATATTAAACTGGGACCGGATCCCGAACATACCAACGAATATGACACAGTAATCGTGGGACCCAATGGCATTTTTCACATTGAAACCAAAAATTATGGCGGAGAACGCGGAGGCATCATAGATATAGACAGCCAGCAAAACTGGATACTCCATAAAAAAAGCGGTTACTCTAAAATAATTACCAATCCCACTGGACAAGTAGACTCCCACGAATACCGCTTAAGAGGCTTCCTCAACAAGGTAGTGGGTATTCGCAACATCCCGACCCAGGGCATTATTGTCCTGTCCTGTGATCATATCAAGGTAAGAGTTAATAAGAATCGGGACAGCTCAATCCCCATCTTAAACCGGCATGAACTGGTACCTTATATTCGCAGCTATGGGGAGGGGAAAATCTCTCTCTATCCGCGTACTATCAAAAAGATCTGCCAGAGCATCGAAGATATGAACCCTTCGGCTCAAGCCCGCTAAAAGGTTTCCCCAGATTTTAATCAGCAGATAAGCTTAAGACGGCAGGAGTAAGGTTAATTCCTGCCGTCGCAGTTATTCATTGCAAGAGTTAGTTTTGAGCAGAGTGAGAAAATGGTTAAGTATGCGGGCCGTTAATCCCCATATAACCCAATCCTTCCAGATATAAAAGAATTGCGGAAGGGTGCCCTTACGAAATGGGTAATTTTTTCCGTGAGGTATCAGCTCAAAGGGAAAATCTTCGGAATAGTCCACTGTAACCCACAAAACCTTATGTAACGGGTCGTAATTGATTAAATAATCCAGGGGTACATAAAAAATTTCCGCTACCTCTTCCGGATTAGGATTTATTAATTCCGGGTTGATAATTTTCACCAGAAAAGGATAAACAATAGCATTAAAAGGACTAACCATAATATCTAAGGGAGCAATTACCTCAATATGCTCTGGTCTCAATCCCAATTCTTCACAGGTTTCCCTTATGGCAGCCTCCTGGGGACCGCCATCGGTTGATTCTATTCTGCCTCCCGGAAAAGAAACTTCACCGGGTTGAAGTACGTTATTGGCTCTTTTTTGAAAGAGGACGTATATTTGGCCGTCTTTTTCCACCAGAGGAAGAGTCACGGCTGATTCAAAATAGTTTTCATGTCCTAGTATGTGGGCTCTACGTCCCTTTAAGCCCTGGATTGCATTTTGATACACTGTGTTCAACCTCCCCTTGGCCTCAGATATTATCACCATAGCACTTTTTAACTCCCGGGGAAACCTTCAAGATAGAACTTTCCCGCTGCGCCAGGGTATAACTGCCCCTGGCTGCTTCCGACTTTGCCAGTGGTTTTGGCAATCAAAATGCCAAAGCGGAAAAGGCGTTTATTGGTTACGGTGGTGCTTTCTGGAGAAAAAGTATATCATGAAGTTAAAATCTCAAAGCTAATGGGGAAAAGGCATAATAAACCGGGCCCTAATGCCCGGTTTATAGCGACAAATTATAATTCTCTCTGAGTGAACAGTTATTGCAGCACCACTATCTGGATTTTGGAGTAAAAGTGGCACAGTCAGTGTCCTCGGTGTTGCTAGCGTGAGGCGGCTGAATTTCGATCTGTGAAGCCATGCAGTGATCACCTTTACCATAGTAATGACAGCTGCTAACCACACATTTGACACCTTCCAGACAATCACTTTGCCGGGATACTCTTCCTTGCACAAGTCTACCTCCTTTGTAGGAAATCTTTTTTTAGTATGAAAACTTTATCTGCGGGTTATTCTGTAATAATACGTAAAAAGGGTTAAACTTTTGAATATTACTAATATATATTTTTTATCACTGAAATAGAAATCCTGTTAAAATGTTGAATATAATCTTTTTATAGTAATCACATGACAAGAAAATTAATTAAGATATAAGAAAGGAGAATTGTCATTGAGTGACATTACTAAGTGGCAGTACCAACAGAAACTAATTACTCCTGATGAGGCCGCTAAGTTGGTGAAATCTGGTAATCGTATCTGGTACAGTGAGTTTGCCATGTTTCCGGAGGCTTTGGATGAAGCTCTGTCTAAAAGAGTAGACGAATTACGTGATGTGCGTATCCGTAGCGTAAGCTATACCAGAGTCCCCAAAGTGGTGCAGGCTGATCCTTCCCGGCAACACTTCTTGCTGGAAGATTGGCATATGAGCAAGGTTGGCCGGGCGCTCCATGATCAGGACCTATGCAATTATATTCCTATTACTTATCATCAGGGGCCGCGTATTATTAAGAAATACGAGAATGTTGATATTGCTTTTGTACAGGTTGCACCACCGGACGCACGTGGGTTCTTTAATCTGGGGCCTACCAACTCAGTTACCCAGGCTTATTTAAGCAAAGCTAAAACTATCGTGGTTGAGGTTAATGATAAAGTGCCCCATTGTTTGGGAGGCAACGGGGAATCAATTCACATCAGCCAGGTTGACTATGTAGTGGAAGGTTATAACAATCCTTTATTCCAGCTCCCGGAAGTGAAGCCCACTGAAACTGATTACAAAATAGCCGACTTCATCATGCCGGAAATTGAAGATGGTTGTACCCTTCAGCTGGGAATTGGCGGACTGCCCAATGTTATTGGGGCCAAGATTGCCGACAGTGACCTGATAGATTTAGGTATCCACACAGAGATGCTGGTGGATTCATGTGTGGACATGTATAATGCCGGTCGTATCACCGGAGCCCGCAAAAATATTGATACTTACAAAATGACTTATACTTTTGCCATGGGTACTGATAAACTGTACAAATTCCTGGATCACAATCCCATTTGTGCGTCCTATGGAGTAAATTACACCAACGACCCCCGCATCATTGCTCTAAATGATAAGGTAATAGCCATAAACAGCGCTGTTGAAGTAGACCTGTTTACCCAGGTTTGCTCGGAAACAGCCGGCACTCGCCATATTTCCGGAACCGGTGGTCAGTTGGATTTCATCTTTGGTGCTTTTGCCTCTCGCCAAGGCAAAGGTTTTATTTGCCTGAGTTCTACTTATACGGATAAACAAGGGAATTTGCATTCCCGCATAAAACCAATCCTTACCCCGGGTTCGGTAGTTACTGTGCCCCGTTCGATAGTCCAGTATATCGTGACCGAGTATGGAATAGCTCAGCTGAAAGGCAAATCCACCTGGGAAAGAGCAGAAGCCATGGTCAATCTAGCTCATCCCCAGTTCCGGGATGAACTGATAAAACAAGCCCAGGAAATGAAAATCTGGACTCGCACTAACCGTATAAGGTAACAACATAACAACACCTGTTATATAGGCAGAAAACTACGCCATTCCATGGCGTAGTTTGAGAGTGTCAAAAAAGTTGCTAAAGAGAGATCGCCACGTCGCTACGCTCCTCGCGATGACATACCAGAAGGCCATCTTATGTGTCATTGCGAGCCCTGGAGGGGCGTGGCAATCGTTTGACCAGCATGTTTGCTGAGCCGATGGGCTGAAAGAAGCCCTATCACCTAACCAGCGGGAAGATAACCCGAGGGCAAGGGCGTCACTGGTAACGGTGGGGTCT
>Ga0116179_1003108_pt1 | contig 11608 bp, 10 predicted proteins | sample AD_UKC071_MetaG_FD_89751 | JGI IMG/M metagenome (GOLD analysis project Ga0116179, IMG submission 89751) | Active sludge microbial communities of municipal wastewater-treating anaerobic digesters from USA - AD_UKC071_MetaG | ecosystem: Engineered > Bioreactor > Anaerobic > Digestate | place: USA...
CCCGCAAGCCCGTCAGGCTTGGGAGAAAGTCGGCAACGGAATGAAGGCGTGGCCCTCGCCCGACACGGTGGCGTCGGGTCGGGCAGACGCCCGAAAGCCGATGGCTCACTCGTGCCGGAGGGCGTCGATGGGATCGAGCTGCGCGGCGCGACGGGCCGGCATATAGCCGAAGACGACGCCGATGGCCGCGGAAAAGAAGAAGGACAACAAGTTGATGCTCGGACTGAACAGGAACGGCATGTGCATCAGCGCAGCCAGTCCGACGCAGGTGAAAAAGGCCAGCACGATGCCGACCAGCCCGCCAAAAGCCGAGAGTACGACCGCTTCTATCAGAAACTGCAGCAACACCTCGCTCTCCAGGGCGCCGATGGCAAGGCGGATGCCGATCTCCCGCGTCCGCTCGGTGACCGACACCAGCATGATGTTCATGATGCCGATGCCACCCACCAGCAGGCTCACTGCCGCCACCGCACCCAGCAGGCCGGTCATGGTGCGGATGGTGCCGGAAAGGGTTTCGGCGATCTGCCGGGTATCCATGACATTGAAGTTGTCGGCCTCGTTTTCGGCAAGCTTGCGCCGCTCGCGCAACAGCGCGCGAATCTGCGCCATGACCGTCGGCGTGTCCGCACCGTTCTGCAGCGCGATCATCATTCCGGAAATATCCTGATTGCCGGCAAGTCGGCGCTGCACGGTGTTGAGGGGCATCAGCACCAGATCGTCCTGGTCCATGCCCATCGCGCCCTGTCCTTTCGAGGCCAGCAGGCCGACCACCTGGCAACTGAAGGTCTTGACGCGGATTTCGTCGCCGAGGGGGTTGCGGTTATCGAAAAGCTCCTTCCTCACCGTCTCGCCGATGATGCACACGGCCTTGCCGGCGCGCTCCTCGTCGTCGAGAAACTCCCGGCCTGCAGCCAACTTCCAGTTACCGGCGATGAGATAGTCGTTGGTCGTGCCGTTGATCGAGGATGACCAATTGTTGTTGCCGGCCACCAGCGTCACCGAACGGCTGACCGTAGGCGCCACCACCTGCAGACTGCCCACCTGGGTGCGGATCGCCTCCACGTCGGCTTTGCGGAAATTGGGCGAGCCGGCGCTGTCGCGCCCCGGCCCAAGGCGCTGGCCGGGACGCAGCATGAGCAGATTGCTGCCAAGGCTGGAAATCTGGTCCGAGACCATCCGCGTCGCCCCGTTGCCGAGGGTCACCATGGTGATCACCGCGGCCACCCCGATGACGATGCCGAGCACCGTCAAAAATGAGCGCATCAGATTGCGGCGGATCTCGCGCAGCGCCAGTAGCAGAGCGCTCAGGAGCATGTCGCGCTCTCCCGAATTTCATCGCGCGCCACCATGCCATCCACAAAATGCACGATGCGGCGGGCGTAGCACGCCATGTCGGGCTCGTGGGTCACCATGATCACGGTAATCCCCTGCTCCCGGTTCAGGGCGGCCAGCAACTCCATGATTTCGTGGCTGCGCGTGCTGTCGAGGTTGCCGGTCGGCTCGTCGGCCAGCAGCACCAGCGGATTGGTGACGATAGCCCGGGCAATGGCGACGCGCTGCTGCTGCCCGCCGGAAAGCTCGCCCGGGGTGTGCGTCTCCCAGCCGCTCAGGCCGACCCGGGCCAGCGCCGCCCGCGCGGCGGCATGGCGGGCGGTGGCCTCTTCACCCCGGTAAAGGAGCGGCAGCTCGACGTTTTCCTGGGCCGAAGTGCGCGCCAGCAGATTGAAACCCTGGAACACGAAGCCCAGACAATGCCGGCGCAGCAAAGCCCGCTGGTTGCGTTCAAGGCGCTCGACATGCACCCCGCGAAACAGGTATTGGCCGGCAGTCGGCACATCCAGACAACCGACGATGTTCATCGCCGTCGATTTGCCGGAGCCGCTCGGCCCCATCACCGCGATGAACTCGCCCTCCTCGATGCGCAGGTCGACACCCCGTAGCGCCTGAAAGGCCGCCGGACCGGTACCATAGGTTTTGACGATGCCGGAGAGTTCGATCAGTGCCGGCGTACCCGCAAGGCTCATTTCTTCGCTTCCCGATAGTCGGTGATCACCGCCATGCCGGCCTTCAGTTCGCCGCCAACGATCTCGGTGAGCCTGCCATTGCTCACGCCCGTTTTTACCGCCACCGCCCGCGGCACGTTGTTGTCGAGCACCCAGACCTGGGACGCACCGGCGCGATTGACCGCGGGCCGCGCTTTCGGCCCGCTCGGCGGCCGCGGCAGCAGGCCGGCGACAATGCCGCCTCCCGGCTTCGACGCTTCGGCCTGGGGCGGCGCGAAGCGCAACGCGGCATTGGGCACCAGCAGCACGTTCTCACGGTTCGCGGTGACGATGGACGCCGTGGCCGTCATGCCCGGCCGCAGCGCCAGATCGTCGTTGGCCACGGTCAGCACCGTCTTGTAAGTCACCACGTTGTCAGTGATCGTCGAGCCCAGGCCGACGCGCTGAATGGTGGCCGGAAAATTGCGCCCCGGCCACGCCGCCACCGTGAAGCTGGCCGGCTGACCGATCCGCACCGTGCCCACGTCGGCTTCATCCACCTTGATCTGCAACTCCATCCTGGCGAGGTCTTCGGCCAACGTGAACAGCACCGGAATGGTCATCGCCGCCACCACCGTCTGCCCCGGCTCGACCTTGCGCGTCAGCACCACGCCGTCGACCGGCGAGCGGATCGTCCCTTTAGCCAGATTGGTTTCGTCCGTCTTGAGCACCGCCTGCGCCTGCGTCACCGAGGCCCGCGCCGCCGCTTCGTTGGCAACGGCCCGCAATACGCCGGCTTCGGCCGTTTCCAACTCGGTCTTGGCCGGCACCTTGCCGCCGGACAGTTGCGCCACCTGACGCATGCGGGCCAGCGAGGCTTTCGCTTCCGCGACCGTCGCCTGCGCCTGGGCCACCGAAGCCTCGGCCGCCGCCAGCGCTGCCTTCGATTTGGCGACGGCATCCTTCAACTTGGCGGGATCGATCTGGGCCAGCAACTGGCCCTTCTTCACCAGATCGTTTTCCTGCACCAGTACGCTGGCCAAGGTGCCGGACTGCTCGCTCCCCACGTCCACCGACTTGGTCGGCTGCAAGGTTCCGCTCGCCGAAACCGTCACCACCAGATTGCCGGTTTGCGCCGCCTCGGCGACGTAGCGACCGCCGGAATCCTCGTCGCCGGAAAAAACCAGCCACCCGATGACCGCAAGGGCCAGCACGCCCCCCGCACCAGCCAGCAGCCAACGCCCTTTGTGGCCTCGCAGCGCGCCCTTGGGGGCGGAATTCAAAACGCCGAGCAGCGCATCCGGCGAATCGTGTGCAGCGTCTTTCATGATGCCGTGTCCTTCGAGATTTCTTGTACGGCGCCCGCCTCCCAGCCGCCGCCCAAAGCTTTGTAGAGCTTGATCAGATCGGAGCGCATGGTGGCCTCGGCGATTGCAAGGTTGTCTTCGGCACTCAGCCGGGTTCGCTCGGTTTCAAGCACTTTCTGAAAATCCGCGAGCCCGGACTGATACAGATTGCGGGATAGTTGCGCCGCATTGCGGGCCGCCTCGGCCGCCGCCTGCCGTGCCTCGACCCGCTCGCGGTCGGCGGCATAGGCGGCCAGTGCGTTTTCAACCTCTTCCAACGCTGCCAGCACACCACTCCGGTAGGCAATCAGCGCCTGCTCCTGCACCGCACTCTGAATGGCCACCGCGCTCTTCAACCGGCCGCCGTCGAACAGCGTGGCCGCCAGCGATCCGCTCAATGACCGCGCCAGACTGCCGCCACCGCCAAGCGCCGCAAGACTGTAGGCCTGCCAGCCGAAGGAGGCACCCAGGTTCAGGCTCGGAAAGCGTTGCGCCAGCCTTTGCCCGACCCGCGCCGTCTCCGCGGCGAGCGTGCGCTCGGCCGCCACCAGATCGGGACGGCGGGCCAGTATGTCGGCCGGAATGCCCGCCCCCACCGACGCCGGCACGGGCGGAAACGGACGGTTCCCGGCAAGCATGACGCGCAGGCTTCCGGGGCTGCTGCCCAGTAGTACGGCGAGCCGGTTTTCAGCCGCGACCTGCCCCACTTCCAGATCGGGGATGCCGGCACGGGTCTGCTCTCGACTGGTGCGCGCCTGCTCCACATCGGTGCTCGCCGCGAGGCCGGCCTGATAGCGCCAGGCCACAATCTGCAGGGTTTCGCTCTGACTCGCCAGATTGTCGCGGGCGATGCTCAGCCGACGTCTATATGAAAGAAGATCGATGTAATTGCGCGCCACTTCGGCGACGAGGGAAACACGGACCTTGTCCAGATCGGCCGCGACCGCCGCCTGATCGGCCGTCGCCGCCTCGATACCGCGCCGGGTGCCGCCGAAAATGTCGATTTCCCAAGCCGCGTCGAAACCGGCGTCGTAGGTCGTGCGGGCCGGCAAGGCGCCGATATTGGCCGCACTCCTGCTGCGGGTTGCGCCGGTGGAACCTGTGACCGACGGAAAAAGCCCGCCCACCGCCTGGTCGCGGCTGGCCCGCGCCTGGCGCAAACGGGCCTCGGCAAGGCGAAGATCGAGACTTCCGGCCAAAGCCGCGTCGATCAGAGCGTCGAGCCGAGGGTCGCCCAGCTGTCGCCACCAACGGGCAATGTCCGCCGTAGCACGATTCTCCGCAGGGGCCGTCCAACGGGACGGCAGCGTAAGGTCGGGCGACGTGTAATCCGGCCCGACAAGTGGCAGCGGCCACTGGGCGCAGGCGCTGAGCAGGGTGACGGCCACTGCCAGCAGCCCGAAACGGGGAACATCTGCCTTCATGCCTACCTCCGCGCCGGAATTGAGGCCCCATGCCTCAATCGGCGGTTCCAAGCCCCGGATTGTACGGGCCGGCGAGGTTAAGTTCGGTTAAGTCCCGGCGGTCGGAAGGTAAATCCCGCACAAAAGACAAACCCCCGACGAGCGGGGGCTTGCAGGTCTATCGGCAGCGGAAAGCCACCTCGCGGCGGCTTCCAATGCACTCGACGGTGTCGATCAGGCCATCGCCTTGACGTGCTGGATGACTTCGCCGATCGCCTTTTGGGCAGAGCCATACAGGAGGCGGGTGTTGTCCTTGAAGAACAGCGCGTTCTCGATGCCCGAATAACCCGTGCCCTTGCCGCGTTTGACGACGATGACGTTCTGCGCCATGTCCGCGTTGAGGATCGGCATGCCGTAGATCGGGCTGGACTTGTCGGTACGTGCCGAAGGATTCACCACGTCGTTGGCACCGATCACGAGCGCCACGTCGGCCTGGGCGAAATCGGCGTTGATTTCATCGAGGTCGAAGATCTTCTCGTAGGGAACGCCGGCTTCGGCCAGCAGCACGTTCATGTGGCCCGGCATACGCCCCGCCACCGGGTGGATCGCGAAGACCACCTCGACGCCGGCTTCTTCCAGCAGTTCGGTCATTTCCCAGACCTTATGCTGGGCACCGGCCACCGCCATGCCGTAACCCGGCACGATGATGACCTTGCTGGCGTAGCGCATCATGGCTGCCGCATCCATCGCACCGACTTCCTTCTGCTCGCCTTGGACGGCTTCGCCACCGCCCGCAGCCGCCATCGGCACAAAGAGGATGTTGCTGATCGGCCGGTTCATGGCCTTGGCCATCAACTGGGTCAGCAGCGTACCGGCGGCACCAACCACGATACCGGCAATGATCAGCGCCGGAATGCCCATCACGAAGCCTTCGAAACCCACCGCCAAGCCGGTAAAGGCATTGAAAAGGGAGATCACGACCGGCATGTCGGCACCGCCGATGGGCAGCGTGATGACCGTACCGAGGACCAGAGCGAGGATGAAGAACGCGCCGACCAGCGTCGGATCGACCGCCGGCGCCGCGACGATGGCGATTCCGAGACCGAGCGCAGCCAGTGCCAACACGACGTTCACCGCGTTCTGGGCGGGCAGCCGGAAGGCCGACTTCATCACGCCCTGCAGCTTGGCCCAGGCAACCACCGAGCCGGAGAAGGAAACCGCACCGATCAGCGCGCCGAGCGTAGCCAGCAAGGTGACCACCACGCCGTGCATCTCGCCGCGAGCGAACTCCACCGCCGCGATGGCGGCCGCAGCACCGCCGCCCATGCCGTTGTAGATGGCGACCATCTGCGGCATGTCGGTCATGGCGACCTTCTTGCCGGAAATCCAGGCAAGCGCACCACCAAGGCCAATGGCAACGATCATCAGCAGGTAGTTGCTCATGCCCGGAGTCAGGAAGGTGACCACCGTGGCGAGCAGCATGCCGACACCTGCCCAGATGATGCCCTTGCGCGCCGAAACCGGCGAACTCATACCCTTCAGGCCGAGAATGAACAAAATCGCGGCGATGAAGTAGCTCGCGTCAATCAGCCACTTGATAGCCATTACTTGCTCTCCTTCGACTTGAACATGGCCAGCATGCGTTCGGTCACCACGTAACCGCCCGCCGCGTTGGCCGCACCGAGCAGCACGGCGACAAAGCCGATTGCCTGCTGCAGCGGGGTTTCCGCCTGGCCGAGGGCGATCATGCCGCCCACCAGCACGACACCGTGCACAAAGTTCGAGCCCGACATCAGCGGCGTGTGCAGGATCACCGGCACACGGGAAATGACTTCGTAGCCGGTGAAGGCCGCGAGCATGAAAATATAAATTGCGACGAATCCGTCCATGATCGTCTCCCGGTTACAGGCCCAGAGCCTGTTTGACGCCCGCGTGGCGAAGTTCGCCCGCGTGGGTCAGACAGGCACCGGCCAGCACTTCGTCCTCCCAGTCCAGGGCCAAAGCCCCGTCCTTGATGAAGGGCGAGATGAAGTTGAAGAGGTTCTTGGCATACATTTCCGAGGCATGCACCGGCATGCGGCTCGGGATGTTGACCGGACCGATGATCAGCGTCTCGTTGACCCAGGTCTTCTCCCCGGCCAGGGTGCCGGCCACGTTGCCGCCGGTTTCCGCCGCCATGTCGACGACGATCGAGCCGGGCTTCATGCGCGCAATCATGTCGGCACTCACGATCACCGGCGCTTTTCTGCCGGGGATTGCCGCGGTGGTGATCAGCGCATCGCAGTCGGCAATCGCCTTGCCGAGCTTCTCGGCCTGCAGACGCTTCTCGTCGTCGGTCAATTCGCGGGCATAGCCACCGGTCCCGGCCGCCGACACACCGGTGTCAACAAACTTTGCACCCAGGGATTCGACCTGCTCCCGCGTTTCCGGGCGCACGTCGTAACCGGAAACCATGGCGCCGAGACGCTTGGCGGTCGCGATGGCCTGCAGACCGGCCACCCCAGCACCGATCACGAGCACCTTGGCCGGTCGAATCGTGCCCGCGGCGTAGGTCAGCATGGGAAAGAACTTGGGCGAGTGATCGGCCGCGATCAGCGCACATTCGTAACCCGCCACGGCGGCCTGGCTCGACAGCACGTCCATGCTCTGCGCACGGGAGATGCGGGGCAGCAGCTCCATGGCAAAGCAGGTAATGTTCCTTTCGCGCAGTACCTTGATCCGTTCCTTGCTGGTCCAGGGCTGCTGCAGCCCGATCAGCACGGCACCCGACTTCAGTTCGGCCAGATCGTCGAGGCCCAGCGGCTGAACCTGTAGAACGACGTCCGCTTTGCGCAACACGGCCTTGGCATCCGCATCGAGTTCGGCAACGCCAAAATCTTCGTCGCGGAAATACGCCGATTCACCTGCACCAGCTTGGAGCAGCAACGCCGCTCCAAGCCCCTGATATTTCTTGGCTACGTCCGGAACGAGCGCAACACGTCGCTCACCCGGCGCAAACTCTTTGGTCACACCGATGACCAGAGGCATGGAACCTCCTTTAGAAGGTAGTTGAAATTCTGCTATCGTCACCAAAAGCTATTAATGACGACATATATCTCGCTAATTCCGCTGGGCAAACCGGCATTTCTCGGCTTTTTGAGAGGAAAAACGAGTCATTTAATTAATTGATCCGAGCAAGATGCGAAAGTCTAGCAAGAAACATACTCGCCCGACCCGAAAGTTAGGGTTACCCCCAGGGTCATTGGTGCATATCGGCGAAATCAAGACCGCAAAGCCTAACATCACCCTTATCGAGTTCGACGCCCACGGCATCACGGAAACCCGCTTCGACAACATCGAAGCCTCCCGTGAGCACCGGCCGACCCGCGAAAAGATGTGGCTCAACGTTTATGGGCTGCACGACCCGGCGGTCATGGCCGAAATCGGGCGGCGCTTCAAACTCCACCCGCTCGTCCAGGAAGACATCCTCAACACTCTGCAACGCCCCAAAAGCGACGAGTACGCCGACTACCTGTTCATCGTCGCCCGCTGCTTCGATTTCGACACCGAAACCCGCAGCCTCACGTCCGACCAGGTCAGCATCGTCCTCGGACATAACTTTGTGCTGACCTTCCAGGAGCGCGCCACCGGTGCATTCGAAGCAGTACGGGAAAGACTGCGGGCCGAAACAGGCGCAATGAAGACTCACGGCACCGACTACCTGGCCTACGCCCTTCTCGACACCCTGGTAGACCGTTACTTCGTCATGCTCGACAATCTCGCCGATATGGCCGAGGAACTCCAGGACGAAGCCCTGAACCGCCCGAACCCGTCTCTGCTGGCCGAGATCAACCGCGTCAAGCATGAAGCGCTGTTACTCCGCCGAGCGGTCTGGCCCTTGCGTGAAATCCTCAACCTGCTGGCCCGCGCCGACAATGGCTTCTTCACCGCAGACACCCGCCTCTATCTGCGGGACATCTACGACCACACCGTGCATGTGCTGGAATCGCTGGAGTCGGTGCGCGACCTGCTCGCCGACCTGCTCGATATCTACTTGTCCAGTGTCAGCAACCGCCTCAACACCGAGGTGCGCATTCTCACCGTTCTGACGACGCTGTTCATGCCGGCGACACTGATTGCCGGCATTTTCGGCATGAACTTCCAGACCATGCCGCTGCTCGACGAGCACGATGGTTTCTGGATCGCCCTGGCCACGATGCTGGGCGCAGCAACGGTGATGGCGGCTGCATTCTGGCGCCGAAACTGGCTCAGGACAAAATAGCCCGGCTCAGCCGGGCCGGGGCGTCGAATCAAACGCCCAGCTTGGGGAAATCGCCGCGGGACTGAGGAGGCTTGGCAGCCACTTCGACGAGTTTGACGATGGCAAGGGAGATGTTGTCGCCACCGCCACGGGCGCGCTGACGGGCCATTTCGATAAGCATCGAAGCCGCATCGCGAGGCGATTGAGCGGCGAGAATCTCGCCCATTTCCTCTTCCGAGATATAGGCCCACAAACCGTCGGAGCACAACAGAAACGCGTCGCCACCAACCAGGGGCGACACGTGCCCGACATCCACCCGCGGCTCCCGCTCCGATCCCAGGCAGGACAGCAACACGTTACGGTTGGGATGGCGCAGCGCCCCCTCGGCATCCAGCCTGCCCTTGCGCACAAGCTCCTCGACGAGGGAATGATCGACGCTGCGGGACACCAACGCACCCCGGCGGAAATGGTAGAAGCGGGAATCCCCGCAATGCGCCCAATCGGCCCGATCGGGCTGCATCATGAAGACCACCGCCGTGCTGTGCGGGTCCTGCTCGCTGGTGAAGCGGGTCAGCTTGATGACGATGTGGGCCTCGTCGACAATGCCGCGCAGCAGATCCGGCGCACTCTCGGAAGCGGGAGCAAAGGCCTCGAAATTCTGCCTGGCCTTGAGGATCACCTGTTCGGCTGCCATCGCGCCACCCGAATGCCCGCCCATGCCGTCGGCAAGTACAGCCATCATGGTGCCCTTGCGGGTCGGATGGGCGAAAACCGCAGCACGATCTTGCTGTTCAGTACGGTCGCCAGTGTGCTTCGCGACGCAGGCTTCTGCCTGGTAGCGCTTCTTGGCACTCACCGAATCGGGGGCGGACAAGGACGAAACCGTAGGATTCAGCATGAACTCATCAGCACATTGGCGCAGCAATCGGATCCGCAGCGTGAAGACCCACCGCAACCATCAAGGTGGCGCAGACCATCATCAAAAGCCCGAATGCGTCTAGAACAAAATTGGCATTCGCGCAAAAAAACATCGCCGCAGACACTCACAAATCACTCCGACCATAGAAGAAATCACAGATTCACGAAGTTTAACCGTTTATACCTTTAGTACTAAAGACCGCTTTCCGCTTTCAGGTCGATTTCGTGACATTTTCATCGATCAGTTCAATCCAATGTCGTATCGGCAACGCTGCTGCGCTTGAAAGATGCTCAATGCAACCGACATTAGCCGAAACGATGCATTCACTGCCTCCTTCCTGCAAGGCCGAAAGTTTTTCATCGCGCAGCCGTCTTGCCAGTTCCGGCTGAAGCAGCGAATAGGTGCCGGCCGATCCGCAGCACAGATGGGCATCACGCACCGGAACGAGTTCGAAACCTGCCGCCGTCAACAGTTCCTCAACCGTTCCGCGTATTCGCTGCCCATGTTGCAGGCTGCAAGGCGCGTGAAAGGCGATCCGCCGCGGCGGTCGGGTGACACTCCGAACCGCCAGCACCACCTTCAGCTTGTCCGCCTCGGCGGACACCACCTCGGCCACATCGCGGGCCAACTCTGCGACTCTGGCTGCTTTCACGGCATAGTCAGGATCGGCCTTTAGCAGATGGCCGTAATCCTTTACCTGTACGCCGCAGCCCGACGCCGTGACGACAATCGCCTCAACCCCGCCGGCGGCAATGGCCGGCCACCAGGCATCGATGTTTCGGCGCGCGTCGTCACGGCCGCCATCCTGGTCTTGGAGATGGAACTTCACCGCGCCGCAGCAGCCGGCCCCCTGCTGTTCAACCAAGGAAATGCCGATCCGGTCGAGTACCCGAGCGGCAGCGGCATTGATGCCCGGACGCATCGCCGGTTGAACGCAGCCGGCCAACACGATCATCCGTCGGGCATGGCGCGGCGCCGGCCAGACACCCGCCGGCGGGGCGTGAAGCACCTTGGCGGCCAGCCCTCTGGGCAGCAGCGGTCTCACCCATCGCCCGACAGCCAGCGCCGCACCGAACAATCCGCTCCTGGGCACGAACTCCCGCAGCGCCATGCGCATCAGCCGGTCAGCGCCGGTACGCGGCACTTGCTGCTCGACCACGTGTCGGCCGATGTCGGCCAATCTGCCGTACTCCACGCCCGACGGACAGGTGGTTTCACAGGCACGGCAGGTCAGGCAGCGGTCCAGGTGCAGACGCGTCTTTTCCGTTGCGGGCTGGCCTTCCAGCACTTGCTTGATCAGATAGATACGCCCGCGCGGACCATCCAGCTCGTCGCCGAGCAGCTGGTAGGTCGGACAGGTGGCGGTGCAGAAGCCGCAATGCACGCACTTGCGCAGGATATCCTCGGCTTCCCGGCCTTCCGGCGTGTCGCGGATGAAATCGGCGAGATGGGTCTGCATGCTTTACAGGCCTTCGTAGAGGCGACCGGGATTGAAAATACCGCCCGGATCGAATGCGCTCTTGAGTCGGCGATGAAGCGTCATCAGCGGCGCCGGCAACGGATGAAAGACTTCACTCCGACGGTCGCCATGCCGGAACAAGGTGGCGTGTCCGCCGAGTTCTGCAACGCGGGCGCGAACCCGGTCGGCCGGAGCGCTGGACCGCAGCCAGCGCTGAGCGCCGCCCCACTCCACCAATTGCGCACCATCCAGTTCGACA
>Ga0116179_1003109_pt1 | contig 11602 bp, 11 predicted proteins | sample AD_UKC071_MetaG_FD_89751 | JGI IMG/M metagenome (GOLD analysis project Ga0116179, IMG submission 89751) | Active sludge microbial communities of municipal wastewater-treating anaerobic digesters from USA - AD_UKC071_MetaG | ecosystem: Engineered > Bioreactor > Anaerobic > Digestate | place: USA...
AAACATTGTAGCCGCAGGACTTGCTGACAAATGCGAAATACAGATTGCATATGCCATAGGTGTGGCAAGGCCAGTGTCTGTCAGGATTGAAACCTTCGGAACAGAAAGGGCAGAAGTTTCAAAGTTAGAACAGGCGGTTATTGACATATTTGACATGAGACCAAGCTCGATTATCAATGAGTTCAATTTAAGGTCTCCACTCTATGGAAAACTGGCTGCATATGGACACTTCGGCAGAACTGATCTTTCTCTTCCATGGGAAAATACAGACAAGGTGGATTTACTTATTGAAAAGGTTAGGAATTCATGATTCCATCTGTAGGAAGATTAACAAACTCAAAAAGGAAGCAGTATTTGAAGTATTGTGAATACGTGGCAAAGAGCACAAAGAGAATAATAGAGCCCTTTGCCTCTTTTCTATATTTTTCTCTTTTATGTGCTGAAAAGGGATTTGAGGGAGATTTTTGGTTTGATTTTAATGATGAAATATTGGCTCACCTTTTTGGGTTGATTATAAAGTCTCCTGAGTTTGTGTCTGACGGTTATGAGAAACTGTGGTCTTGTCAGTTTGATTTTGACAAGGACAACTATTTTAATTGCCTTAAAGAAAAATACGAATATGTTGATTTTACTGAAAAAGCAGTGATTCTATCCTTTTTGATACAAAAAAGCAAAAAGGATCTTACGGAAGATAATGCCACATATGGTAGAAAACCTAAAAGTATGAGAGAAACTTTAAAAAGAATATCATTTCTTTTGAAAGATAGGACCAAAATAACTGTAAAGGATATTGATGTTTTTAAAGGCAGGGCAGAGGATACATATTTCCTTGAAAACGTGACTTGTCTTGATAAAAATGTACAAAAAATGATTGAAAATGGTGCAGGATTCATAATGGTCCTGGAAAAGGACTTGGGAGAGAAAAAAAGAAACAATCTTGTTTCTAAGTTGAAGAGTACAACCAACATACATTTTGATTATATAAACAATGTAATCTGTTCAAAGGGGGCTGGTTAAATGAGCACGCCAAAAGCGGAACTTGAAAAAAGGATATTGAATCTTTATGATGTGATGAAGGATAAGGATTACGATACTATAATAATCATAAACAGGATAAATCAATACTATTTTACCGGCACAATGCAGGATGGAGTTCTTGTATTAAGAAAAGACGGAACAGTAATGTTTTTTGTCAGGAGAAGCTATGACAGGGCAAAGCTGGAATGTCCTTTGGACTTGGTTTATCCCATGAAGACATACAAGGACATTTTGGATTATCTGCCTAATGAGCTTGGTGTTGTGTACATGGAAACCCAGACGGTAACGATAGCTATCAAGGAGAGACTTCAAAAATATTTCAAGTTTGATGCTGTAAAGTCCATTGACAAGGAAATACTCGTGCTGAGGGCTGTCAAAAGTGATTATGAGCTGGAATTTATTAAAGAGTCTGGAAGACAGCACAATTATTTAATGACCAGCATCATACCATCAATATTGAGAGAGGGAATGAGCGAAACGGACTTTCTTTCCGAACTTTACACTCACATGGTGAAACTGGGATATCATGGTATATCCAGATTCAACATGTTCCAGATGGAGATGGTTATTGGTCAGACAGGATTTGGAGACAACTCAACGTATCCTACAAATTTTGACGGTCCAGGAGGCATGAAAGGCATGAGTCCTGCTGTCCCCATAATAGGGGATAGGAACAGATATCTTAAGAAAGGTGATATTGTGTTTGTGGATGTTGGTTATGGTGTGGATGGATACCACAGTGACAAATCCCAAGTCTACTCCTTCAAGGCAAAACCCGATGACAGGGCACTGGAGATTCACAGAGCCTGTATGATAGCTCAAAAGACAACAGCAGACATGATGAAAGAAGGAGCAATACCATCGGAGATATATGAGGAAGTTATGGCCTCTTTGCCAGATTGTCTTAATGAGAATTTTATGGGGATGTATGATCCTGTAAGGTTTTTAGGTCATGGAGTAGGTTTGCATATAGATGAGTTACCCATCATCGCCAAAGGATTCAATATGCCTTTGAAACAAAACATGGTTGTAAGTCTCGAACCGAAATGTGCTGTAAAAAACATAGGCACCGTCGGTGTAGAGGAAACCTATGTTATAGGTAGGGACGGTGCCGAATGTATCACTGGTGGAGCTTGTGATATAATTGTTGTAGATTAATGTTTTATTTTATTGATTTTGAAACCATTCGGTGTTATGGATACATGATAATCCATTTTACCGGATGGTATTTTTCCTTCTGCCGCATAAAGAGGAGTGGGGATTGGACTGAATTTGTAGTCCGTGAATCCGACTGTCAGAGGAGATATGCCAAGGACATATTTGTAGTAAAAGATTACAGGAATGGCCGACCAGCCATGGCAAAGAGAACCAGCATTGGAAAAGTCCCATGCTCCATTTATTGTCTCCCAGAAGGTGGTCGCATTGTTGTAAAGCATGTATCCCCATTTGTCTGTAATTTCATCGAATACGTACTTCCCATACTCGTCACTTACTGAAAGCAGGGCTTCATACTTGAAAATGCTGTGGCTTATTGTAATTGGCACCAAATCTTTTCCGTGGGCAAGCATATGGGCCACTTTCTCCTTTTTACTTTCAGGGACCAAACCTGCATACAATGCAAGGGCATTTGTAAGTTCAGAATAGTGATGTTTTTCGCCGTTGATAAGGTAAGTTGCATAAACTTCTTTCTCTTCATCCCAGAAGGTTTTGTCAAAATTATTCAACACACCTGCAGCCATCATGTCGTACCAGGCTTCAAGGTCGTGATAATTTGCGTCCTTTGTGTAATCTGCAAGATTCTTTGCAATCTGCACTGCAGAACGCAGGGCAAGATAATAGAAGGCGTTAAGGGGTGCATCGAAATTTAGCGGATTATCCTTGTCGCGCATGTTGTTTAAGGACCTGTCCCCAGCCAAACCATCGGACCACTCATAGAAGTTCCAGTACTTGTCGTTGTAATACGGTGGTACCAAATCGCTTCCCCTGGAGTGAATCCATACGGATCTGATTATTTGCTCCACATGCTTCCACATCTCCTGGGCAAAATCAAGATCGCCTGTGAAAAGTATGTGCTCATAGAGTTGTACAATCCACATCAGTGTAAAGCAGGGGATTGTAATTGGTATTTCAGCAGGTGCGCAAAGCTCCAAAAAGCCATCATCTCTCTGGCTCAATCCCAATAGTCTAATGCTTTCCCTTGCAAAATCATACTCTCCAAAAGCATAGTAGCCGCACAGCATCTGGTTTCTTGAGTCCATGGCGTAAAGAGCCTGCTCCCTCCAAGAGCAGTCCTCATAATGCTCATGCATGCAAAGGAGAAGGGTTCTCAAGCTTATTTCATATATTTTGTTGTGAAGTGAATCGGAGCATGCAAACACTCCCTTGTATTCAATTGGGTAGTTCGTTGGTCTAAGGCCCGCATAGTACAAGGTGAATTCCTTTGCTTCCACATACAGTTGGATATATCTGCAGCCAAAGCGTTTTATATAATGGGTGAATTGATCTCTTTTCCCGCTGGCGGTGAGTTTGCCGGAAAAGTTTCTGGTTCCCACATAGGATCTGACCCTCAAATCATCCAGATGCTCTCCATATCCAATATTAATAACTGTTCCTTCAGGAGCTGTTATATCTATTTCAAAAACTCCGCTTTCTTCTCTGTGCAAATCAAGCACAATATAGATGCCATCGTCATCCCCTGAGTTGTTCTTGAAAATAAGCCCGTTTTCTTTTGGAAGGGTGGTGCATGGAGCATCTCCATACAGAACATGAGCATCCCTGTAGGAGAGGTATGAAAACTGCATTTTTGCAGCTGTTGTTTCCGGTTCCGCGTGTGCACTGTATTTATATACGCCCTGAGCTACAATTTTAGGCTCGATTCTGTCTCCAAGTTCAAGCTTTTTTATAGGTCTTGGAAAAAGCTTTTGAGTATTTTCATACGCATAAGCCTTGCCCCATGCCATGTCTCCTACCATGGCATATTCATATCCTTCCTGGTTCCAGTTGTCATAACCGTTGAAATCAAACTCAAATACAAAGCTCAGCTGAGGGGTTGTAAGGGGCAAAGTTCCACTCATATAATCAGGACTTATCCTGCACAGTGCGTTGCCACTGCTGTACAATACGGTGCTATTATCTTGTTCAACACCGTATATTACTCCGGGCAATCCTCTTTTATATACAGAGGTGCTGCGTCCCTGATGATAGGTGAGTATGCATAATGTGTTCTTTTCTCCAATATCGTTTACAAGGCTTGTAATGTCAAGACTGTCATAAACCTTGTATTCGGGGAAATCCGCATACTGTCCGTATCCGGCAAGTTTTCCGTTGACCCAGGCAACGTATTCACTGTCGGCACTAATGTGTAATACAATTTTCTGAGGTTCTTCTGTTATGGTGAACGAGTCCATATATTGTGTATAAATATTCTCGTACTTTTCATCCCTGGCTGCGTTTACCCACAACCATTTGCAGTTAGTAAAGTTAAAATTATTATTATCCATTTCATTACCTCTCTTCTACATGTTGTCCTCAATCACGCACTGTATTATATCTTAGATAATTGAATACTTCAACATTGACAGTGTTTGATAAAGTCATCAAAAATGACTTTATGAGTCTTGTACTTATGTGCCAGCATTTCAGGATGCCACTGAACTCCCACTACATATCTTTTTTCAGGCATGTAAACAGCTTCAATGACATCATCGTTGGAAACAGCCATTACGGACAGTCCCTTGCCAAGGTCTTTTATTGACTGGTGGTGTCTTGTGTTTACCATTATTATATTTTTTTTAATGATTTTATACAGTGGTGAGTCTTTTAGTATTGTTACTTCATGTCCTCCCTCAAGAAGTGGTCTTAAATCCCTGTGATTAATATCAAGCTGGGTTGGAAGGTCCTGGTATAGAGTGCCTTCAAGAGCTACATTCAGAACCTGTACCCCTCTGCATATTGCAAGGAGTGGTTTGTCTTCATCTATTGCTCTTTTTATGAGTTTTAGTTCAAAGGCATCCCGTATTTCATCAATTTCCACTGTATCGTTGAGTATATCTTCTCCAAAATATTTTGGATGTATGTCAATTCCTCCAGTAAACAGAAAGCCGTCACAGCATTTCATCAGCCAGTCAAAATGTTCTTCATTTTCAACAGGAGGAATAAGTAATGGAAGACCTCCGGATTGCATAATGGAGTGGCAGTATGAGCCTTCGATACTGCCTTCCCAAACTGTTGGTTGTCTGTTTGATGTAACTCCGATTACTGTCTTGTTCATTATGTAATAACTCCCTTTTTTACATATTATATTCCAATATTTTTAAAAAGACTAGTTGGGTTTGTGCAAATATGATATATATTATATTGAGAATATATTTAAGGAGTGGTAGGAATGGAAAAGATTGAAAGAACAATCAGGAATCTTGGAAAACACAACATAAAAGGGTATTTTGTAGAATCCAAAGAGGATGTGACAACTCTTCTTGAAACAATGGTAAAAGAGGGGGAGAAGGTAACGGTTGGAGGTTCTCAAACCCTTTTTCAATGTGGTGTTATCGATTGGCTTAGAAATGGGAAGTTTGATTATTTAGACAGATATGATGAGAATAAAACCAGGGAAGAAGTATTGGATGTGTTCAGACAGGCATCCTTTTGCGACAGCTACATAACCAGTACTAATGCCCTTACTGAAGAAGGGGAAATGCTTAATGTGGACGGACACTGCAACAGGATTTCTGCAATTGTTCATGGTCCAAAACAGGTTGTTGTGATTGTCGGGATAAACAAGATAGTCAAAGATTTGGATTAGGCTGTTCTGCGTGTGAAAGAGTTTGCAGCTCCATTGAATGCAAAAAGACTTAAGAAAAACACATATTGTGCGGAACATGGAAGATGCATATCTATAGAGGATGAGAAAACAAAATACAAGCTGGGAGCAGGATGCGACTCCGAAGACAGAATTTGCTGTAATTATGTGGTGTCCTCCTACCAGCAGGTTAAGAACAGGATAAAGGTTGTAATTGTTGGAGAAAGTTTTGGTTATTAATCTGGAACATAGTTTTCGAATATGATATTGTTGCAATACTTTCTTGCCTGCGTTTCTTCTTCCTTACTCCTTATGGTATATCCAAGAACAGGCAATCCAAACTTTTTGTAGAAGGATACTACGTTTCTGGGCAGGCATTTAAAATCGTATGTAATGAATGATGGCCTTACTATAGGGTTTCCAAACATGTTTCTTGAAACAAATCTTTGTATTTGAGGAATGTCATCGGGGAAGCTTGCGGTTGCCAGTTGTCCCCGTTTTATTTTTGGACTGTATCTCTTAAAATGATAGAGGTAATCAGGGTAAAAGGACTGCACAGCTACCTTGCCTTTGTATGTTTCGAGCATCTCGGAAAGGTTTTTTGCTATCTCTTTTGGTCTACCGCATTTTTTTATCTCTATCAAGAGAGGAACCTGGCCATCAACAAGAACGAAAACTTCCTCCAAGGTTGGAATATGTTCGTTTGTATCTGCAAGCCTTAGTCTTCTTATCTCTTCTTTACTGCTCTCATTAATAGGCTTGTCAAAACCGGTCATTCTCTTTAAGTTGGCATCATGGAAGACGTAGATATTGTTGTCGGAAGCAAGTTGAATGTCAATTTCAATAGGAAAGCCATAATCAATGGCATTTTTAAAAGCAGATAATGAGTTTTCAGGGTATTTTTTGTTATGTAATCCCCTATGGGCAATAGGTTTCGTCAAAAATTCCTTCATTCTTTTTCCCTCATCGAAAATGATATGTTTCTTGTCATTGTGATTGTGTCTTTTATATCACTGCCATCGATAGTGTAATAGCAGTATCCTGTTACACTTTCAGTATATGATCCGTTTCTCAAAACTTTCCCGGTTTTCGAAAGATGAATTTTTGATTCGGAAGTTCCAGTAAGCGCATATTCAATTCCCGAGTAGTTTTTCTCATCTATTGCGGTTTTCAACGTCCCTGCAGTTGATATTATGAATTTGCCTTCATCTACTTTATTAAACGTGCATGAAACATTCGTGTTCAGCATGAAAGGTGCCTTTATCTTTCCGTTATATTCCCAGTTTTTATCTACATCAAGGCCTTTTTCCGGAATATATCCTATGAAAAAACCAAGAATTAATTTAATAACGCTTTCATCAAGATATTCCTTTGCAGCAAATATTGCCTGTTCCACAACCGTGTTTCCATAATCATCAAGTGACTTCTTGATATTTTCCTCAACCTGGTTGAACCCACTCAAGGATGTAATGTTACCTGTTGCATCCACGGTTGCTTTGAAGGTAACACCAAGGAAAGAACTGTATGGAGCAATCCTTACAATGGTTGCTTCGTCGGAATATGTATTTGCCGAATCGTAATCCATCATTGCGTCTGTGGAATCAAGTCTTGCTTGCAGGGAAGACAGGGTACAATGATAGACTCCGGAGCTGTAGCTTATGTCAAATACTCCGTCAATCAGTGCGATTGTAAAAACTGATTTCTTTGTGTCGGTGATATTTACTCTTAGTGAAAAGTCTGCTTTTAGATCTTTTCCCTGATAAATGCCTCTTAGGTTGGTTTCGTCACTGACAGCATTCTTTTTTGTGCATGAAGATAGAGGGAATGCAACAATCAAGCAGATAGCCAACAAAAAAACTATTGCCTTATGATAAAACAACCTTTTAACTCTCATGATTCCCTCCTAGCTGAAATTATATGTTTATTATATTTCTGTAAAATATTAATGTCAAGTTGTTTAAAGACTTTCATTAAAGTAAATATTTAGGAGCTCAACAATCTTAAGCTTGTCCTCGCATCTGAAAACAAGGTCTCTCATTTTGGAGCTGTTTTTAAAACCTTTCAGATACCAGGCTATATGTTTTCTCATTTCCCGAAGACCTGTATATTCACCCTTGTGCTCAATAGTCATTTCAAGCTGCCTGACAATCATTGAAAGAACTTCATCTTTAGAAGGCTTCTCCAAGACCTTTCCGTCTTTAAGACAAGTAAGAACTTCTTTGAAAATCCATGGATTGCCCAAAGCACCTCTTCCTACCATGATTGCATCGCATTTTGTTTCCTCAAACATCCTCTTTGCATCTTCTGCGCATTTTATATCACCATTGCCAATCACGGGTATGTTGACCGTTTCCTTCACTCGCTTTATGACTTCCCAGTCGCTGTGTCCTGAGTAGAACTGATCCGCAAACCTTCCATGGACTGCGATTGCATCGCAGCCGGACTCTTCTGCAATTCTTGCAATTTCAGGTGCGTTCTCAGTACCTGTTTTGTACCCTCTCCTTATTTTCACAGTCACAGGAATAGAAACAGCTTTGGCCACTTTTTCGATAATCAGTCCTGCCAGTTTCGGTTCCGTCATTAAGTATGAGCCGCTTTTTCCTGCGGTAATTTTAGGGGTAGGGCAGCCCATGTTAATGTCTATTATGTCTGCACCGGATTGCTCGAAATATTTTGCTGCATCCGCCATTACATCGGGTTCGCTTCCAAAAATCTGCACGCTGATAGGTTTTTCCATATCAGTATGCTCAAAGAGATCCAGTGTGTTTTTGTTGTTGTAGAAAACTCCCTTGGCGCTTATCATTTCAGTTACGACAAGACCTGCTCCCATTTCCTTGCTGAGTATGCGAAAGGATTTGTCAGTAGCGCCTGCAAGTGGTGCAAGAAAAACATTGTTATTCAGTTTTACATTTCCTATTTTAAAATTTTCTCGTATCATCATAAACATCCTAAGCATTAAATGTACCGAAGAATTTTAGCAGAAAGGCATATTTCATGTCAAATTCAACGCAGTAGATTACACATTTACAATCACCATATAATTTGGTATAATTTATGAGCCCTCCAAGGGTAAAATAAGGAAGAGGGGAATACCGTGAGTTACACTAAGGAAGATATTCTAAGAAAAATCAAGGAAGATGACATAAGATTCATCAGATTACAATTCGTGGACATCTTTGGAATTCAGAAAAATGTTGCAATAATGTCAAGTCAGGCGGAAAGAGCATTAAACAATTCATGCATGTTTGACGGATCCTCCATAGAAGGTTTTGTAAGGGTGGAAGAGTCCGATATGTATTTGTGGCCTGATTTGAATTCGTATGTTCGTTTTCCCTGGTGTACAGGTGGTAATGTGGCCAGGTTCATATGCGATATATATAAATCAGATAGAACTCCGTTTGAAGGAGACCCCAGATATGTTTTGAAAAAGGTAGTTAAAGAAGCTGAAAGCATGGGCTATACTTTCAATGTGGGTCCCGAACTTGAGTTTTTCTTGTTCCACAGGGATGAAAACGGATCTCCAACAACAAAAACTCATGATGATGCAGGCTATTTTGACTTGGGACCTGTGGATTTGGGCGAAAATGCAAGGCGGGATATATGCCTAACCTTGGAGGATATGGGATTTGAGATTGAGGGATCGCATCATGAAGTGGCTAGGGGTCAGCATGAGATTGATTTCAAGTATGCTGATGCTATTACTGCTGCAGACAACATAATGACATTCAAGCTGGTAGTCAAAACCATAGCTCAGAAGTATGGACTGCACGCAACTTTCATGCCGAAACCCATATACGGTATTGCAGGTTCTGGCATGCATACCAACATGTCCCTGCTCAAAAACGGCAAGAATGCTTTTGCGGACGAGAATGACAAGCTGGGGCTAAGCAAGGATGCATATCATTTTATTGCTGGAATACTCAAGCACATAAAGGGCTTTACAGCCATTGCAAACCCTATTATCAATTCATACAAGAGACTAGTACCCGGATACGAAGCACCCTGCTATATAACCTGGTCCGCACAAAACAGAAGCACGCTTATTAGAATACCTTCATCAAGAGGTGAAGGCACTAGAATAGAATTGAGAAGTCCTGACCCTTCCGCAAATCCGTATCTTTTGTTTGCGGTGCTGCTGGCAGCAGGTCTTGACGGCATTAAAAAGGAACTTATGCCGAATGAAAGCAACAATGGATGCATCTATGACCTTAGCGATGACGAACTTGAGAATATGGGGATTGATAAACTTCCCGAAACGCTTGACAGGGCAGTTGAATGCATGATTGAAGATCCATTGATTAGACAAACTCTTGGCGACCATATATTCAACAAGTATGTTGAAGCCAAAAAGGCGGAAATATATGAGTACAGGACGAGAGTGTCTTCGTGGGAAATTGACAGGTATCTGTCAAAGTATTGACCGTATGTTCATAAGATATATTATATCTGATAAGCAAGGGGGCATCTGAATTGAATTTCGTAAAAATGCATGGTCTTGGAAACGACTATATTTATGTCGACCTAATGAAGGAGAACGTGGAAGATCCTGTTAATCTTGCCAGGAAAGTGAGTGACAGGCATTTTGGAGTTGGTTCTGACGGTCTGATCCTAATAGATAAATCCATAGTTGCTGATTTTAGAATGGATATCTACAATGCGGATGGTTCAAGGGCTGAAATGTGTGGAAACGGTATCAGGTGTGTGGGCAAATACTTGTACGACAAGGGTTATGCCAAGAGGAAGAATATAAAGATTGAGACACTGGCGGGCATAAAGGAGCTGGAACTCATAATTGAGGATGGTGTTTGTACAGGTGCCAGAGTTGATATTGGCGAGCCTGAATTGAACGTAAGGAAGATTCCAGTTATATGGAATGACGATACCATGATAGACCAGGAAATTCTTGTAGGAGGTAAACCTTACGGTGTTACATGCGTTTCCATGGGTAATCCTCATTGTGTTGTTTTTGTGGACGATGTTGAAAATATCGCCCTTGAGGCCATTGGTCCATTGTTTGAAAACCATCATCTTTTCCCGGCTAGAATCAACACGGAGTTTGCAAAAGTTTTGGATAGAAAAACAATCAGAATGAGGGTTTGGGAAAGAGGTTCAGGTGAAACCTTTGCCTGCGGAACCGGTGCCAGTGCAACAGTGGTGGCTGGAGTATTGAATGGCCTTTGCGACAGGGAGGCAACTGTAATTCTTAACGGAGGAGAGCTCAAGATTCTTTGGGATGAAGCATCAAACCGTGTCTACATGGAAGGTCCTGCCGTTACAATATGCGAGGGTAAATACTTTTTGGATTGATTGTGGTATAATAGCCTTAGCATAAGCAAAGGACGTGTTGGTGATGCTTAAAAGAGCGGTAATTTTTTCATTTGCTTTGGTGGCTCTTTTTGCAATTGCCGGGTGCAATGGCGACAAAAAGCCAAAGAGAGGAAAGAATGAGGTAGTTGTAATCAGCTACAATGTGGATGCTGACGAGTCAACCCTGATAAATAGAGGACCTTTGATGACAGATTTGATAAACACCCTCTATCCCGATTCGGTAGGTTTTCAGGAGGCAAGGCCGGGTTGGCTGCATCTTCTTACTAAAAATCTTAAAGCTTATTCTTACGTGGGAGTGTCTGCGGATGGGTCTAACCCTCATCCGGGATCTTTCGGGAATTATATTTTCTATTTGAAAGACAAATATGAAGTGGTTTTATCTGGAAACTACTGGCATTCCGACACTCCTTTGATTCCTTCAATATATCCCGGAGCGGA
>Ga0116179_1003110_pt1 | contig 11601 bp, 10 predicted proteins | sample AD_UKC071_MetaG_FD_89751 | JGI IMG/M metagenome (GOLD analysis project Ga0116179, IMG submission 89751) | Active sludge microbial communities of municipal wastewater-treating anaerobic digesters from USA - AD_UKC071_MetaG | ecosystem: Engineered > Bioreactor > Anaerobic > Digestate | place: USA...
CCATCAGGGCCTGGGCCGCGTTGCACAGCGTCCCGCCCGAATCGATGATGTCATCGATCAGGATGCAATCCCAGCCCGCGACATCGCCGATGATGTTCATCACTTCCGACACGCCGGGCTTGTCGCGCCGCTTGTCAACGATCGAGAGCGGGGCGTTGTCGAGTCGGCGGGCGAGGGCCCGGGCGCGGACCACCCCGCCGACGTCGGGTGAAACCACCATCAGGTTGCCGCCGCCGTTGCGCTGCAGAATGTCCGCAGCCATCACCGGTGCGGCATAGAGGTTGTCGGTCGGAATATCGAAGAAGCCCTGAATCTGGCCGGCGTGAAGATCGACCGCAAGGACCCGGTCGGCCCCCGCCTCGGTAATCAGGTTGGCGACCAGCTTGGCAGAAATCGGCGTGCGCGGGCCGGGTTTGCGATCCTGCCGGGCATAGCCGAAATAGGGCAGCACCGCCGTGATCCGCTTGGCCGAGGCGCGCCGCAGCGCATCGATGCAGATCAGCAGCTCCATCAGGTTGTCGTTGGCGGGGGCCGAGGTTGACTGGATCACGAACACGTCCTCGCCTCGCACGTTCTCGTGAATCTCGACGAAGATTTCCTGGTCCGCGAACCGCCGGACATCGGCATTGGTCAGCGGCATTTCGAGATAACCCGCAATCGCCCGCGCCAGCGGCAGATTGGAATTTCCGGCCAGGATTTTCATGTGCGTCGCCCTTCCCCGCAAGAATCAGCCCTTGCCGGGCCTTGGCCAAAGCATGACCGGATTGCAACAGCCCAGGTCACGCAATCCGCACCCTTTGCGCGGTTTCGCGGCTTACCAGCGAACCTGCGAATAGCCCGTGTACAAGCCGGGCCGGTGCCAGAGATAGACCTCAACCCCCATCACCAGTGCGCTGAGCGCCGACCAGCCCAGTTGTGCCGGTTCAAGAATGAAGCCGCTGAGCGCCAGGATAATGACATCGATCGTGATTTGCGAGCGGCCGAGCCGCCAGCCAAACTTCTGGTTGAACCAGATTGTCAGCACGCCCAGTCCGCCCAGACCGGACCCGTGCCTGACAAGCGTCAGCACGCCTTGCCCCAGCAGGGCGCCGCCGGAAATCGCCGCGATTACCGGGCTGTCGATACCGATCCGGATCGAGCTTTGCGCCAGAGCAGAGATCGCCGCGATGCCGATGCTGACCAGCACGGTTCGCAAGGCAAACAGCGGGCCGATCGCCCGCCACGCCAGCGCCAGAAATGGCAGGTTGAGCAGCGCCAGCATCAGACCCGGCGGCAGGGCCACGAAATGGGTGGCCAGCAAGGCAAGCCCGGCCATGCCGCCCGTCACCAGCCCACCGCCGCGCAGGATCGCCAGCCCGGTGGCAACAAAAACGCAGCCGAAGGCCAGCGCCAGCAAATCTTCAAGGCGGCTGTGGAGCTGCCCTCCACCTTCGGCAGGCGGTGATGCGTTCACACTGGCGACCTGGCGTTAGCTGAAAGCATGGCGCCGCCCGGCCCCGCCTCAGCTCTTGTTGCGATGTTCGCCGCTGACCCAGCGGACCGTGCCCGAACTGGCGCGCATCACGACCGAATGGGTGGTGATCAGACCGTCCTTCATCCGCTTTACGCCCTTCAGCAGCGAACCGTCGGTCACCCCGGTGGCGGCAAAGATGCAATCGCCCTTGGCCAGCTCGTCGCGGGTGTAGATCTTGTTCAGATCCTCGATCCCCCACTTGCGGGCGCGGCCGCGTTCATCGTCGTTGCGGAACAGCAGGCGGCCGTTGAACTGCCCGCCGACGCAGCGCAGCGCGGCAGCAGCCAGCACCCCTTCGGGTGCCCCGCCCGAACCCATGTAAAGGTCGATCGTGGTTTCCGGGTTGGTCACCGCGATGACGCCCGCCACATCGCCGTCCCCGATCAGCACCACGCCGCAGCCCAGGCCGCGCAGTTCGGCGATCAGATCGGCATGACGCGGCCGATCGAGCACGCAGACGATGATGTCGCTGGGATCGACACCTTTGGCCGCAGCCACAGCCTTGACGTTTTCGGTCGCGCTCTTGGCCAGATCGATGATCCCCTCGGGATAGCCGGGGCCGACCGCCAGCTTGTCCATATAGACGTCAGGCGCGTTGAGCAGGTTGCCTTCTTCGGCAACGGCCAGCACGGCCAAAGCATTGGGACCGGCCTTGGCGGTGATCGTGGTGCCTTCCAGCGGATCGAGCGCGATGTCGATCTTCGGGCCGGTGCCCTGCGCCGAGCCGACCTTTTCCCCGATGAACAGCATCGGGGCCTCATCGCGCTCACCTTCACCGATCACCACGGTGCCGTCCATCGCCAGCTCGTTCAGCGCGGCGCGCATCGCTTCGACGGCAGCGGCATCGGCGGCCTTTTCGTCGCCGCGACCGACCAGCTTGGACGCGCCGATCGCCGCAGCTTCGGTCACGCGCACCATTTCGAGTACCAGTACACGGTCAAGAACCTGCGAAACGGGGGTGTCGGTTTTGGTCATGGCGCTGAAATAACTCCGGCTGCATAGGTATGTTGGCGCGCGCTTAGACTTCCCGGCCTGCCCTGTCGAGGGGGACCTGTTCAGCGGCGATTAAGCGCCAGGTCGGTCCTTGGCCGGGTTCGTTCATGAAAGGAATCGAAGGTTGCGGCGCTTGGCCCTGGCATTGCTGCTGCTCCCCGCGACACCCGCCCTGGCCCAGAGCGATCCGGACGAGCTGGACCGCCAGGTGGCGGAGCGGCTTGCCGCGACGAAGAAGATATATGGTCAACCCGATCCGCGCCTGCGCTGCCGACCGACCAGCGAGGGCGAAATCGTCGTCTGCGTCGATCGCGGCGAGGATCAGCGGATGGGAACCGGCGAACCCGATCGCAATACCCTTGAAGGCCGGAAAGCGCTGAACGGGGGCGTTCCCCGGGCGCCGGACCTGGACGATCTCGATTGTCGGACCCACCCGCGCGGCACCTGCATCCAGATGGGCTGGGCGCCGCCGCCGGTCTATTATGTCGATGTCAGCAAGCTGCCCGAAGCCCCCGAAGGATCGGACGCGGACAAGATCGCCAAGGGTGAGATGGCTGCGCCCTGAGCGCGGCTCATTCGCCCAGAATTTGCAGAACCAGCGGCGGCTCGGTCAGGCTTTCAGACCCTTCGAGCAGCTCAAGCGCCTTGCTGATCGCGCTTTCCGGCCCTTCATGGGTGACCATCGCAACCATCACCGCATCGCCAGATCGGCCCTTCTGGATCAGGCTTTCGATTGAGACCCCGGCATCGCGCAGGGCGGCGGTAATCTCGGCCAGCACTCCGGGACGATCGGCGACCATGAAGCGGACATAGGCACGGCTCTGGCGGTGGCCGGTGGCCGCCGGCCCCAGCGCCTCCAGTTCCCCGACCGGCATAGAGAAGGCCGGCCCCACTTCGCCGCGGGCAATGTCGATCAGATCGGCAACGACCGCACTGGCCGTCGGCCCATCGCCCGCGCCCGCGCCCTGGAACAGCAGCCGCCCGGAAAAATTCCCTTCGGCCACAACGGCATTGGTTGCGCCATCGACATGGGCCAGCGGGTGATCGACCGGCACCAGGTGCGGCTGGACCCTCTGGAACAGCGCGGTCTTGCCGTTCCCTCCCTCGGTCTCGGCCATGCCGATCAGGCGGATGACATAGCCAAGTGCGCTGGCCTGGGCGATGTCTGCAGCGCGCAGCCGGGTGATCCCGGCGGTATCGACCGAGCTGAAATCGATCTTAGCGCCAAAAGCGATCGCCGCCAGGATCGAGAGCTTGTGCGCCGCATCGGTCCCCTCAACATCAAAGGCCGGATCGGCCTCGGCAAAGCCCTTGGCCTGGGCTTCGGCCAGGACATCGGCAAAATCGCGGCCGGTGTCTTCCATGGTCGAAAGGATGAAGTTGCAGGTCCCGTTGAGGATCCCGTAAACTCGTTCGATCTCGTTCGCGGCAGCGCCCTCGCGCAGGGCCTTGATCACCGGGATACCCCCGGCCACCGCCGCTTCGAACTTCAGCGCAACTTTCTGGTCTTCGGCCTTTCCGGCCAGTTCAAGCCCGTGGTGCGCTATCATCGCCTTGTTGGCGGTGACCAGCGCCTTGCCCGCCTCGATCGTGGTGCGGGCCAGGGCCAGCGCCGGGCCATCCGATCCGCCAACCATCTCCACCACCACATCGACATCGGCGCGTTCGCCCAGGATCACCATGTCGTCTTCCCAGGCATAGGCCGAAAGATCGACCCCGCGGGCCTTGTTGCGATCACGCGCGGACACAACGGTGATCTGGATCGGCCGACCCGCCCGGCGGGCGATCAGCTGGGCATTGGCCTCGACCAGACGGATCACCCCGACCCCAACGGTTCCAAGTCCGGCAAGCGCGATTCTGAGCGGTTCGGCCATTTTCAATCCCTTCGTCGCGGCCCTTAGGGGGAGGCGCGACCGCGGGCAAGCATCGGAATCGCGGAAATTCCCGCTATTGGCGCCGACTATTTGCGATTGCGTAGGCAGGGGCCAAGTTGCTGCATCACGAAGGCATAGTCGCGTGCCGCCGCGGTCCGGTCGGCTGCTGCCGGGGAAATATTCGCCGCGGCGGGCAGCTGTGCGGGCAGGAAACAGGCCAGCCGATACCAGCCAAGGCTGTCGCGCTGCGGCACCGCATCACCCGTCACGACTTCGGAAAAGGAAACCGCCCAGCGCACCGGTCGGCCGGGTGAACGGCTGACCGTGATCGCCGCCGGCTCACCATTGGCGGCCGAAAGGAACAGCTGGGTTTCCCCTTCGCCCGCCAGATCGCCGCCAACGTGGATCGCCTCGCGCACGCCGGTGATCCGGTGCGGAGCGCCCGGCGCGTAGATCTCCTTCAGGATCCCGCGCAGCCGGATATCAAGCGCACCGTCCCACAGCAGCTGAGCATCGGGACGGACCAGCTGCAACTCACCCGGGCGGGAAGGAACCGCGCGTGCGAACAGCACCACGCTCTTCTTCTTGAACGCCGGCGGCTTGCCCTTGGCATCAAGCGGAAGGTCCACCAGGTACCGCAAATCGCCGCCGAGCGGGACCGTCCCCGCGATCACGGCTTCGGTTCGCGCCTCGACATAGAATCGCCCCCAGCCAGGCTTCAGGCCGCGCGCCCGCTCAGGTTCGACCGCGACCACTTTGCGCGGCTGTGCCCGGACCACTAGCGGGGCCGAATCGGCCAGATCTGCCAGATCGGCATAGCTGAACACCGCGCTGGCAGGCGGCTGGACGGGCGGCGAATCGGCCAGAACAGGCGCAGAGACGATCCCCAGCATCAGGGGCAGCGAAATTCGGTAAAGCGGAGCAAGAGTGTCTGACATGGTCACTAGGTGCACGGAAAATAGTAGGGCGGCAAGGCGCTTGATCCCGCGGAATCAAGCGATTTCCCTTAGGGTTTGACCAGTTCTGGTGTGAATCAACGGTTAATGGATAAAGCGTTGCGCCGCGCCGCCGGGGCGGTTAAAGCACCCGAAAACCGGGCCAAAAAAACCAAAAGGCCCGCGATCTGAACTTTTTTGGGCGTCGGGCGCCTGGAAGATTTCACGGATTGACCCGCAGGGTGGAAGTTTACAATCTGGGCGTCTGCCTGAAAGCGATTCTCGCTGTCTGGTGGGCGTTCTGTGCCGGGCCTGTTCCCGGTGGGACTGATTGAGGAGTGATGCGGCTGAATGTCTTACGCAGATCGTGATAGAACGGCAGAGAACACTGTCGGGCTGGTAACCTCCGGCGTGCTGCTGGGCCTTCTTGTCTTCGGTCTGGCGACAGCCTTTGCCGCCGAAGGATTCAAGACGATCATCAAAAAGGTGACGACCGTCGATATCAAGAAGGACGAGCCGAAGAAGGAGCCCCCGCCACCGCCGAAGAAGGTCGCGGCAGCGCCGCCGATCGTGGCCCCGCCGGTGAAGGTCAACCTTAACGTGGCCCCGCCGCCGGTGACGACGGTCGATACGCCGCCGCCGCCCGCGCCGCCGGTTCCGCTACCGCTGCCTCCGGGCCCGGCTGCTGCCCCGCCGCCGCCGCCGCCCCCGCCGCCCAAGTTCACGCCCAAGCGTGCAACCCCGAAGAACAATCCGGGCAGCTGGGCAACCACCAACGACTATCCGACCCGCGCCCTGCGTGAGGAACGCGAAGGATCGACCGGTTTCCGCGTGACTGTCGGTCCCGACGGCCGGGTTACTGGTTGCTCAGTGACGGCATCCAGCGGCAGCGACGATCTGGACAGCGCGACCTGCGCCAACGTCACGCGCCGGGCACGCTTCACCCCGGCCACCGACGGCGAAGGCAACCCGACCTCGGGTTCCTACGACGGCCGGATCCGCTGGGTGATCCCGAAGGATTAAGTTAAAGTCATTCCAATTCGGCCGGTGTTTCGGCCAACTCTTTTCAACCTTCTTTCTCTTGAGAGGACTATCGCATGATTTTTGAACTTCTTGCCGCTGCCGCGAAGGATGCGGCTCCGCAGACCAAGTTCGGCATCAAGGAAGCGCTGCTTCCCGAAGGTGGCGACCCGAACTGGATCGGTATCATCACGCTGGTGATTCTGGTCATCATGCTGTTCGGTTCGCTGTTCATCCTGTTCACCAAGTATCTTGAGCAGAACAAGATCCTCAAGCAGCACGCAGAAATGAAGTCAGCCTTCTGGCGCGCACCGTCGCTGAAGGAAGGCGCTGCCAAGCTCGAGAAGGACAGCGCATGGCGCCAGATCGTTGACGACGGCCTCGCCGCCGAAGACCAGCACGGCAAGATGGTCAACGAAACCGACGCCCATGACTGGCTGCACGGATCGCTGGCCCGTTCGGAAGCCTCGATTAATTCCTACCTCAACAAGGGCCTGGCTTGGCTGGCGACGACCGGTGCGACCGCTCCGTTCATCGGTCTGTTCGGTACCGTGGTCGGCATCTACCGCGCCCTGATCAACATCGGCATCGCCGGTTCGGCCTCGATCGACAAGGTCGCCGGTCCGGTCGGTGAAGCGCTGATCATGACCGCCATCGGTCTGCTGGTCGCGGTTCCCGCGGTGCTCGCCTACAACTTCCTCCAGGGCCGCAACAAGCGGATCGGCGAACTGCTCTCGGCTTTCTCGACCGACGTTCTGGCGAACATCAACTCGAAGGGTGCAGTGAAGCCCGCCGTCAAGGCTGCTCCGGCTGCTCCGGCCGCCAAGCCTGCTGCTGCCGCTCCGGCCGCCAAGCAGTAAGCCGCCAACCGGCTCCGGCCCCGCGGCGCTTTGCCGGGGCCGGATCGGACTTCCGCCGGACGGCGCCTCGTGGTTCAACCGCGCAGACCGTCCGGACAACGCTTAGGATAGGAATTAACCCATGGCGATTTCGATGGGAGGCGGCGGCGAGGAAAAGCCGATGTCGGACATCAACACCACGCCGCTCGTCGACGTGATGCTGGTGCTCCTGATCATCTTCCTTATCGCGGTTCCGGTTGCCATCCAGACGATCCAGAAGCTCAAGGTTCCGGTGATCTATTCGCAGGAATCCAAGAACAAGGTCGAAAATCTGCTTCTCACCGTCAGCACCACTGACAGTGCAGGCCGCAGTGCTGGTGATCCGGGCTATGAAGGGGCGACCCTGGGCGGCGAATGCCGGGTCTACTTCAACAACATCACCCCGGTCGATTCAGACGAGCTGGCCAAGAAGGCCTATGACCGTCTGAAGACCATCGTGGACCGGGCCGGTGGCCCCGATGCGCTGAAGGACAACCCGGATCTGATCCCGCAGGTCCACATCCGCGGTGACCAGAATGCGCCGTGGCGCTGCATCGCCGGTGCGATCTACAACGTGCAGGCAGCCGGTTATCCGACCGTTGGCTTCATCTCGACCCCGGTCGATCCCGAGTCCTGATCCGGGCTCGCGCAATTCAGGAGTAACCCAACATGGCAATGTCAGGCGGTAAGGACGATGGCGAGCCGATGATGGAAATGAACACGACGCCGCTGATCGACGTCATGCTCGTTCTCCTCATCATGTTCATCATCACCATCCCGGTGGCGACCCACGCCGTGAACATCGACCTGCCGGCCCCGACGCCGCCGTCCGACGTTCCCCCGCCCAAGCGGGACAAGAACAAGGTCTACATCACGCCCGAAGGGATCGTGCAGTGGAATGGCCAGGCGGTGGACAACGGCGGCCTGCTCTATCAGCTGCAGGAAACGCTGAAGTACCCGGTCGAACCGGAACTGCAGTTTGAGCCTGATGCCCAGGCCCCCTATGACGTGACCGCCAAGGCGCTCAACATCATCAAGGGTTCGGGCGTGACCGCCTTCGGCTTCGTCGGCAACGAGAAGTACGGCGGCTTCGGCAAGGCGGCAAACGCCCAGTAACCCTGGGTTAGACCCCGGCGAGTCCGGCACAAGAGAATCAAGGGGCGGAGCGATCCGCCCCTTTTTTCATGCCTTCGGCGGTCAGACCGGATCCTCCGCCCGGTCGATCCGCATCGCCGCTCCGACCAGACCCTCTGCCTCAAGCAGCAACTCATCATCGGCCTGACCCTGCGGCAGGCTTTCCCGCCCGATCATCACCAGCACCGGCACCGCCAGCGGACTGACCCGATCGAGCAGGACATGCCGCACCTCCCGCGCCGCGCGGTCGAGCAGATCGCCAAGCCGGCCCACGTCGGTCATCCGCGCCCGGGCATCGGCCCAGGCCGCCTCGATCAGAAGATGATCAGGCTCATGCTTGCGCAGAACGTCATAGATCAGGTCGGTCGAAAAGGTCACCTGCCGCCCGGTCTTGCGCTGGCCCGGTTGCTGCCGCTCGACCAGCCCCGAGATCACCGCCACCTCGCGAAAGGCGCGGCGGAGCAAGTAGCTGTCCTCAACCCAGCTGACGAATTCATCGGCAAGAATATCGGACGAAAGCAAGGCAGCCGGATCATCGACCGCGCGCAGGCTCCACACCGCCAGGGCATGGTCATTGGCGACAAAGCCCATCGGCGCCAGTCCGCGCTGCTCCATCCGCCGGGTCAGCAGCATCCCCAAAGACTGGTGCGCTGGCCAGCCCTCAAAGCAATAGAACACCGTGAAATGCTTGCCCTCATGCGGAAAGCTCTCAACCAGTAGTGTCCCCGGTTCCGGAAGCTGCGATCGCCAGTCCTGTACTTCCAGCCATTCGCGTACGTCATCGGGAAACCGCGCCCAGCCCGTCCGATCGGCCAGCAAGGCCTGAACCCGGCCCGCCAGGTGGGTGGTGAGCGCCATTCGCTGGCCCATGTAACTGGGGATCTGCCCGGTCTTTTTGGCGGCGCGCACCACCAGTTCAGTCTCACGCATCGATTCGACTTCAAGGTCGAGCCCGGCGAACCGCAGCGTATCGCCCGGCCGCATCGAAGCGGCGAAATGCTCCTCGACCCGGCCGAGCGATCGGCCGTTGCGAAACCGCACTTCAACCATTTCACTATCGACGATGATCCCGGCGTTGAGCCGAAAGCGCGCGGCGTGATCGGGGTGAGTCAGCCGCCACAGTCCGTCGCGCCCCAAGGTGATCCGCTGAAACCGGTCATAGGCACGCAGCGCGTAACCGCCGGTGGCAACGAAGGCCAGAACCCGGCCCCAGACCGTGTCATCCACCCAAGCATAAGGCGGGCTGGATCGCACCTCTTCGCACAGGACATCACCATCGAACGGGCCAGAGCAGGCGCAGGCCATGACGTGCTGGGCCAGAACATCAAGCCCGCCGGGGCGAAAGCTCTCCCCATCGCGCTGGCCCTGTTCCACCGCCTGTTCAGCCGCGAAAGCCTCAAGAAATTCAAAACGATTCCCCGGAACCAACAGGGCGCGGCTGGCCTGATCAAGCCGGTGCCCCGCCCGTCCGATCCGTTGCAGCAGCCGCGAAGATCCCTTGGGCGCGCCCATCTGCACCACCAGATCGATATCGCCCCAGTCCACCCCGAGATCGAGGCTGGAGGTGGCGACCAGCGCCCGCAGTTCGCCCCGCGCCATCGCCCCTTCAACCTTGCGCCGCGCCTCTTTTGACAGCGATCCGTGGTGGATCCCGATCGGCAGCACATCCTCGTTCGCGTCCCACAGCTTCTGGAAGATGAATTCGGCCAGAAACCGGGTGTTGCAGAAGATCAGCGTGGTGCGGTTATCGCGGATTGCCTGATAGAGCTGCGGCACCGCCCAGGCTGCGGCATGGCCGCCCCACGGCACCCGCGCCTGATCGGGCAGCAGGATCGAAAGCTCCGGATCGGCGCCCTTCTCTCCCTTAACCACACGAACCCGTTCGGCCATACCGCTGGGCGAAAGCCAGCGCGCGAAGGCCTGCGAATCGGCCAGCGTGGCCGAAAGGCCGACCCGTTGCAGCCCCGGAGACAGGCGCTGCAACCGCGCCAGCGCCAAGGCCAACAGATCACCGCGCTTGGTTGGGGCAAAGGCGTGAATCTCGTCAATCACCACCCGCCTCAGTCCGGAAAACAGCGTCTCCGCCTCTGGATAGGACAGCAGCAGCGAGAGCGATTCGGGCGTGGTCAGCAGAATCTGCGGCGGCCGGGCGCGCTGGCGCGCCTTGCGTTCTGACGGGGTATCGCCGCTGCGCACCTCGATCCGCAGCGGCAGATCAAGGTCGGCCACGGGGGTGAGGAGATTGCGCTGAACATCATGCGCCAGAGCCTTGAGCGGCGAGACATAGAGCGTGTGCAATCCATCCGGCAGTGGCGACCCGGCCAGACGCGAAGGACAGAAATCGGCGAGGGTCGGCAGGAACCCGCCCAGCGTCTTCCCCGCCCCGGTATCGGCCACCAGCAGCGCATGGTCGCCATCTTGCGCTACCGCCAGCATTTCCGCCTGGTGGCGACGCAGCCGCCAGCCGCGCGCGGCAAACCACGCATCGAGTTCAGGGGGAAGCAGCCGCTCTGCCATCGCCGCCTTCTTGGCACGGTTCCCGATCCCGCGCACGTTTCGTTCTTCCCAGCCGCCCGCGACGGTGCCAAGACTGCCCTGATGCAGAGCCTGAACCTGTCCGAACTGACCGCGATCGGCCTTGCTCTGGCGCTGGGCCTGCTGATCGGGGTGCAGCGCGGCTGGGCCACGCGGGATGAAAAGCCCGGCAGCCGCTTTGCCGGAATCCGCACCCATGCGCTGTTCGGGCTGGCGGGTGGGATTGCCGGGGCGCTTCAGGGCCGCGCGGCCGTGTTTTCGGCGGTTCTGCTTGGCGCCAGCGCGGCGCTGGTGGTAATGGGATATTGGCGCAGCACCCGTGGGCAGGCGTCAATCAGCGGCACCGCGACGCTGACCGGGCTGATCACCCTGGCCTGCGGCTTTCTGGCCGGCAGCGGTGACTATGCCCTGGCCAGCGCGCTGACCGGAACCACCGTGGTCGTGCTGTCGCAGCGCAGCCGTTGGCACCACTGGCTGGCCCATATCGACGAGCGAGAGATGCTGGCGATCGCGCGGTTTGCGCTGATCGCGCTGGTGATCCTGCCGCTGCTGCCCAATAGCCCGATCGGCCCCTATGGCGCCTGGCGGCCGCGCCAGCTGTGGCTGGTGGTGGTGCTGGTATCGGGCTTTTCCTTTGCGGGTTACGCGGCGGTCAAACTGCTCGGCCCGGCCCGCGGCGTACTGGCAACGGCGGCGGCGGGATCGATGGTATCCTCAAC
>Ga0116179_1003112_pt1 | contig 11595 bp, 10 predicted proteins | sample AD_UKC071_MetaG_FD_89751 | JGI IMG/M metagenome (GOLD analysis project Ga0116179, IMG submission 89751) | Active sludge microbial communities of municipal wastewater-treating anaerobic digesters from USA - AD_UKC071_MetaG | ecosystem: Engineered > Bioreactor > Anaerobic > Digestate | place: USA...
GGCTCATGGTGCAAACCATTCGAACGCGGTAGACTCTCAAACAGGCCCGAAACCGGCCTAAACGGTTCTTTTGACGAGCCATTTGCTTGCTGAGAAACCTTTAGACCGCTTTCATTGGCTCGTTACGTAAACCAATCCGCTCCATCAAAGCCGCAAGACTACTCTGATCGGTTCATTACAAGAGCCAAACCACTATTGAAATGCTATCGAATCCTTCCAACTGGCTCACAAAAACAGCCAATCAGTGCCGAAAAGGCTATGAGAGTCGCCTGAGTGGCTCTCCAGTAGGGCCGATTACCGACTCGATCAATTGACACAACGCAATCCACCTCTTGTAGTAGAGATATTTTGACTTACCCACAAAGGAGGGAACTAATGCCATGATGTCAAATATTAGGAAGGAAAGGAAGACTTTTGGTCCCGACCGGGATTGCTCTACCTTAAGATATATACGTTTAGATATACGTTAAAACATACGTTAAGATATATGCTTGGTTTCTTACGATACCTAAATACTTCTTTTTTTTGGTTTTTGAATACCTATAGCGAGGGAGTATGAATAACCATGGAAAGAGACATGGATTGTGTCTTCTGGGGTAAGTTCGTCACTGAAAGCCGCCGCTGCCTACCCCTCACTCTCCACTGTCTAGACGTTGCACTTGTCTTTCGTGAACTCTGTAATCTGAACGCTATTCGCCGTTCCCTCAACTGTTCAAGCAACACCGACCTCACTAGTCAGCAACTGGATCGCCTAGCAGTCCTAGCTATGTTTCATGACGTAGGCAAAGCCAACCTAGGTTTTCAACTGAAAGTCTTTGACAAGCAGGCTATACAGGCAGGACATATCAAGGAATTAGCGCCTCTTTTGGATTTCGAGGCTTGGGATGAAGATTTGAACGAAGCCTTTATACAAGCGCTTCCACAAGAACTTGCCACTTGGTTTCCTGACGGTTCGGCTGCCTATAGCTACTTGCTTGCATCCCTTTCTCATCACGGAAAACCCTTAAGGTTCCGCGGAGAAAGAAGCGGCACCTATTTCGAGGCAAAAAACAAATGGTGGCGCCCTCAAGGCCAATGGGATCCGATGACCGCCATTAGAAAGATCACGGAAGGAGCACGAGAAGCATTCCCAAAAGCGTTCGAGCCTGGAGGGTTACCGTTACCGAAGGATCCTTCCTTCCATCATCGCTTTGCCGGGCTCGTGATGCTTGCAGATTGGCTGGGTTCCCACCAATACTGGTTTCCCGTCGAGAACGTGTCTTTTTCGGCAAGGCTCGAACATGGCAGAAGAATCACCCGCTCCCTTCTAAGCGCAGTAGGACTTGATGTATCCACAGTCCGCACATTTCTTGACTCGAAAAAACCTGAGCAATTCCGAGATTTCAAGGACCGTTTTGGGTTTACCCCTCTGCCGCTCCAGCAAGCAGTCCATGAGCTTGACCCACATGATGACAATACAAGGCTCGTAATCGCTGAATCAGAGACAGGCTCGGGAAAGACGGAAGCTGCACTCAACTGGTTTTTTGATCTTTTCGTTGCCGGCAAAGTCGATGGGTTGTACTTTGCTCTGCCAAGTCGCGTAGCAGCTCGAGAACTGTACATTCGAGTTGATAACACCACAAGACGCTGGTTTCCCGATCCGGACAATCGACCGGTTACAGTTCTGGCTGTGCCAGGATACGCCCAAGTAGATGGCATAGCACCTGAACAGACCCTTCCGGAAGAAGATGAAGCCAACCGCTGGCAAGATGATGGAACACTGCGCTACCGCGAACGCCGGTGGGCAGCTGAGCGTCCCAAGAGATTTCTTGCTGCAACGGTGGCGGTTGGTACCATCGATCAAGCCCTACTATCGGCGGTGCAGACATCACATGCACACCTTCGCTCCGTATGTCTTGATAGGAGCTTACTAGTGGTTGACGAAGTTCATGCTTCTGATTCTTACATGTCTCGCCTTCTTGAATCCCTGTTGGAACACCACTTAAGCGTAGGAGGCCGAACCATGCTGCTTTCTGCTACATTGGGCTCGCGTGCTCGCACTGCTTATGCAAGTATTGCTCTTCACGGCCACTCCCGGACTGTGAAAACGAATCCCGTCCCTTCGTTGGAACAGGCCATAGCGGCTCCTTACCCGGCCATTACTCTTGCTGATGGCATCCCCTGCTCAACCGGTGCAGCGATCCAACGAACCAAAAACGTGCGCTTTGAGCTCCTTCCCTACGCATTCAAACCTGAAGAGATTATCGATACCGTGGTTTGTGCTTTGAAGTCAGAAGCTAGGGTGCTAATTATCCTAAACACAGTGGGACGAGCAAATGCATTCCTTCGCAAACTGGAGGAACACCCTGCTGTAAGCCCCAACTACTTATTCAACCTAAATAACGTCATCTGTCCTCACCACGGACGCTTCGCACCAAACGATCGAAACCACCTTGACAAACACATAAGCCAACGTCTCGGTAAAGGAAGTCCACCGGGCCCGCTCCTTCTCGTCGGCACTCAGACGCTTGAGCAAAGCCTTGATATCGATGCCGACCTCATGATTACCGACCTGGCGCCTGCAGATGTTCTGCTACAGCGTGTTGGACGATTACACCGCCATGATCGCGTACGTCCCGAACAATTCCAGGCAGCTACCTGTTTGGTACTGGTGCCGGAAGGCGGTCTTGAAGCTGCCCTTGACAAAAGAGGGAACGTAGCAGGTGCCTACAAGAGCATTGGCTACGGAAGTGTCTATGAAGACTTACGCATTCTGGAACTGACCCGTCAGGTATTGGTTGAACACCCCGAGGTGTCCATTCCAGAAGACAATCGCTTCCTGGTAGAGATGGCAACTCATCCGGAAAGACTGGAAACCCTGACTCATGGCAATTGGAGCAAGCACCGGGACGTTATTGAAGGGGGTGACCTTGCTCGAGCCATTGCAGCCAGTCATGCTGTTGCGATATACAACCAACCCTTTGGCGTGTGTCAGTTTAACGAACTAGGGGGTAAAGTCACTGTGCGCCTTGGTGCTGACAGTCTAGAGTTTAAAGTTGATCGCCCATTTCAAAGTCCTTTCGGCCAAATCATTGATAAACTTGTGATTCCGGGACACATGGCACCCAACGAACCGGCAGAGGTTATTGCTGTACAAGAAGAACACAACGGTATCACTACTCTGAAATGCGGTGATCGCTTTTATCAATATAGCCGCTACGGATTGGAGGTGAAAGAATGACAAGAAGTAAGCCTGAGAGAGAATGGAACCTGTTAACTGAACCTATCCTGAGAGTCGTAACCGATCAAGGGACAAGACACATGAATCTGCCTGAACTCATGTCTCTGCTAGGACGAGATGAAATCCACCATTACGAAGGAATCCAACGCCATCAGGAAGATGCTTTTCACGTTTTTCTGTCATACTTGGCAGGCGCAATTCTCGCTCGACAGAACCTGGCAGATCCTGTTCAAAGTGAAGAGTTCTGGCGGCAAGGGATGAGAGACCTGACGCAAGGAATAGGAGACGACGCTTGGAGCTTAATCGTAAACGACTTTACCCGACCCGCCTTTATGCAGCCACCGATACCCCCTGAAGACCATGCTAGGCTTAAACCGCTTGGCAACGACAACGTGTTTGCTCAAGCCTCTGATGCAATGGATCTCCTGGTTACATCCAAGAATCATGATGTGAAACGAGCTACAGCTATTAGATCGACCCCAGATAACTGGTTCTACACGTTAGTTAGCGTACAGACTATGAGTGGTTACTACGGAAGTGGGAAGCATGGGATTTCGAGGATGAACAGCGGGTACGGTAACAGGCCTATAGTAGAGCTGATTCGAAGTCCGCGCCCGGGAATCCGATGGCAGGACGCTGTTGTAAGATTGCTTGCTCATCGCCAAAACGTTCTCGCTGAGACCTATGGTTTTGACCCACGAGGTCTAGTCCTTGTCTGGCTCGAGATATGGGATGGTAACACATCACTCTCGCTTTCTCGATTGGATCCTTTATACATAGAGATTTGTAGACGCATTCGCTTGAGAAAAGAGGAGGCTTGTATTTACGCATTTGAGGTCCGATCGGAATGCATGCGCATCGCTGCTAAAGAACTCAACGGGGTCGTAGGTGATGCATGGATGCCTATTGACTTAGATACCGGGAAGTCCAAATCCAAAGACACCCAGGCTCTCACGTTTTCTGAACAAGGACTTACTCCAGAAAAACTACGTCGTATCGTTTTCGAAGATAAACTAAGACTGACTGCCCTACAGAAGCCTCTTCCAACATGGCAAGGGCGTATGCTATGGATGACAGTGTCCGTCTTAGTTCGAGGGCAAGGAAAAACGGAAGGCTTTCATGAGCAGCAGGTTGCTATCCCGCCGGAAAAACAACCTGTCTTGTTTGGCTCCAAGGAAGAAAGAGAGCCCCTCTCCCAGCTAAGCAGAAGTGCGATTGAATTCGCAGGCAGAATGGAACACAGAGTTCTGAAACCTGCTGTATTTACCTTCCTCCAGGGGGGAGGTGAAGGGATCAACTATGATCGTGCAACTGTCAATGCATGGTGGTCCCGCCTTTCAAAGAGATTTAATGCTTTCTGGTCAGGCGAGTACTTCCCTTGGCTCTGGTCAGTTCCCGAACCGATTGATCAAGAGGCTGCTTTAAAAGACTGGGCAGAACGACTCAAGGGATTCGCTGTGGAGGTATTAAACGAAGCCAAGGACACCATGCCTCAGCATTCAGGAAGACGGTTCCGTTCTCGTTCTCGTACAGAACTTGTTTTCAGAGGCCTTTTACGCAAGAACTTTCCGCAATCGAAGGAGGTAGAGCATGCAAAGCCAACCGCTTAGTAGTGTAATTGGGACTATTGCAGGGGTCATCAGCAGTGACCGTTTCCCCACAGGTGAGCGGGCAGCGCTACGTAGAATGACCCCAAGACAGCCACCGCCACTGGCTTTCTATCGCTTCGCCCTCAGTCACCTTCCGGACGGCTGGGATCACAGCAAAGAAAGTCAAAAGAACTGGATGACCCTCATGGCAGGCATTTCCATAATGAGCCCGAATGCTCATGATCCTAAATCCAGCCTTGGAAGAGTATTAGCCGAGAAGAATTACTCCGAGGCGAGGTTGGAGCGGTTGCTAAGCGACAGTGCGGTGGGAGATGTTCGGCGTATCCTGGTGTTACGGGTTGCACGCTTTTTAGGTTCAAAGTCTTCACCCTTCAACTGGGTTCACGCTGCCAGGCTTTTGCTAACCCAGGATGACGAAAAGCTTATGGCGGTTCGCGAACAGATCGCTAAGGATTATTACGGATCCAAAAGAGAAACAGAATGAGGTGATAAGGGTGTTTCTACAGGTTCACTTTCTCACAAGCCACCATGCCAGCTTGCTGAATCGTGACGATGCAGGCCTTGCCAAGCGCATCAGGTTCGGTGGCTCAGAACGTCTACGTGTGTCAAGCCAGGCCCAAAAACGTAGGTGGACTGAATGGATAAGGACACAGACGTCTCTGCCAACCGCTCTACGTTCCCGTCACTTCTTTGCTCGTGAACTTAAGCGACGCCTGATAGACATGGGAATGGACGAAGAGAATGCGCATAACCTCATTTCTTACCTGGCGAAAAACATCCTAACAGCCGCAGGCGAAAAGGAAGCACTGGATAAGAACCTTGCAATGAAACAGCCGGTCCTATTCGGAAAACCTGAGGCGGATTTCTTTGTTAAACTCCTCTTAGAGGCATATCAACAGGAAAATGAGGCTACAGCTTTTATAGACGCACGTATCAAAGAGGCAAAAGACAATTTTCGGGCACTCTTACAACAAAGCGGTATTCCAGACCCTTTTGTAGGTATAGAAGGCGCACTGTTTGGACGCTTTGTTACTTCTGACATCCTTTCTCGGGTAGACGCTCCCATCCATGTAGCCCATGCCTTTACTACACACGCAATTGATACTGAAGTAGATTTCTTCACAGTTGTGGATGACCTGCTTATGGACGAAGAAACCGGAGCTGCTCACGCAGGTGACATGGAGCTTGGCTCAGGGATTTTCTATGGATACATCGTCGCAGACGTACCTTTGCTTATATCTAACCTGACTGGATGTGACCGCAATCAATGGAGAAAGGAAGATCCTCACGATGCTTCTACCTTGCTTGACTTGCTTATTCAAGGAGCAACTCAGGTCTCACCAGGCGCTAAGCTCGGAGCAACTGCACCCTATGCCCGTGCAGAATTTGTCATGCTGGAAGTCGGACAAGCCCAGCCACGAAGTCTTGCCAATGCCTTTCTCGATCCGGTAGACCTCAACGCTTATAACGGACACCCAATGAAGCAATCCATAGACAAGATGGCAGACTATTTGACTGCTCTGGAAAGAATGTACGGCAACGCAGGTGAAAAGCGGTTCATCTCTTCAGTACACAGTTGGAAGCGGGATGAGGAGTCGGTTATGCCCTTGAAAAGCGCTGTGGAAGGAGCTCTTAAGGTACTGTTTGATAGTGAAGGAGATCGATCATGAAAGCGCTGATTATACGACTGGATGCTCCGATGATTAGTTTTGGATCTGTAATGGTAGATCAACATGGCTACATTCAACAGTTTCCAGGCTTAGCGATGCTAACTGGGTTGATTGCTAATGCGCTCGGGTGGGAGCACAGGGAGTTTGAACGCATCCAGAAACTACAGAACCGTTTAGATTTTGCGGCACGCTGGGACGCACGACCTGAGCGAATGGTCGATTATCACACTGTAGATCTGAGTCAGCCCAAAATGAAGGAGACGGGCTGGACAACACGGGGAAAGCCGGAACGCCGGCGCGGCGCAAAAGGCACGCGAGGAGGCACACATCAAAGGTATCGTCACTACTGGATTGACGGCCTTATGACTGTGGCTCTTGCGTTAAAGGGTGATGATTCACCTAACCTTGACACAGTCTATGATGCTTTGAGCCATCCCGTACGTCCGTTATTCATCGGACGCAAGACATGCTTACCTGCCAGACCTCTGCTTGATCCGGAAACACCGATAGTAGACGGAGAGAATCTCCTCGAGATCCTAAGACAAGTTCCTGCCTGGGATAGACAGGGTAGGAAACAGACCGGAGAGTGCTCTGTGGTTGCCTGCTGGCCGGCAGAACTAGGAGCTACTGACCGCGACTCAGTCCGTCGAGTGTTTGACCTGAAGGACTGGTTTAACAGTATCCATGCAGGTTCTCGGTGGCAGGCAGAGGGGATGTTGCAGGTAAAGCCATAGGTAAGGAGGGAAAGCCAGATCGATGCTACACATGATTGAACTCCGTCCTGACCTTGAAGCACTTCTTCGATACATTTCAGACCAGGGATTTTGCATCCAAGATGATGACCTGGGCTATGGTATTCACGCTTGGATGGCAGCAGCCTTCGGTGACATGGCACCGAAGCCGTGGCGGTTGTTTGGCGGTCGACGCCGACCTCCTCGTATCCTCGGTTACTCATGCCACGATGCTCAAGCGTTGCGGAAGATGCTGGAGGAATTTGCTGATCCAAGCGTCTTTGTGGTAACTTCGGAGCCTAGTCACATGATCAACAGTCGACCCATGCCTGCCTTCAATTCAGGTAGGAGGCTTGGTTTCGAGTTGCTTGTCTCCCCGGTAGGACGTAAGGCATCAACAGGAGTGGAGAAAGACCTGTTTTTGATAGCAGCCGACTCCGGCGAAAACGAGAACCTAAATCGAGAAACCGTTTACCTTGACTGGGTGCGGGAGCGAATGGAGAGAGGGAGTGCTTGTACCGTTACGAAAATCGAGATGTCAGGTTTCCGCTTAGTCCGTACAACCCGTCAGACTCAAAAGAAAAATGGCAAACGAATTCGACCCAATCTCAGACGTCCACATGTACTTGTCGCCGGTCAGCTCATGATTTACCAGCCAGATGCGTTTAATCTACTACTTTCTCAAGGAGTTGGCCGTCACCGGTCCTTCGGTTACGGCATGCTCCTGCTGAAACCGGTGTCATGAGCAAGTCATTCCTGATTCCTGGGCGACTCGGGTTGGCGGGTTCACGGATTCCTCATGTGGAACGCCACGGCTTGCTGTGGCTTTCCAAGGGAAGGCTATACGTTTCAGAGGGAACACTACGTTTTCAGACCGCCGGTGGTGAAGATTTTGATGCAGGAGATTATGCGATTCCGTATCAGTCTGTATCAATGATCTTAGCCGGTCCCGGCACATCCATAACCCATGATGTACTGCGTATTCTTGCACGTCACGGGACTTTACTTGCGGCAGTTGGCGAAGGCGGTGTAAAGTTTTATACGGCACCGCCTATGGGCCAGGGGCGTTCAGACGTTGCCCGTGCACATGCTCGCTTATGGGCTGATGAGGACTCACGTTTGTTCGTTGCCCGTCGTATGTACGCTATTCGTTTCGGTGAGGTTCTACCTCACCGAAACATAAGCGCTTTGCGCGGTATGGAAGGGGGAAGACTAAAGAGGCTGTACGAGATAATCGCCCAAAAGTACGGAGTAACATGGAAAGGTCGTCGTTATGACCGTCAAAATCCATTAGCTGCTGATCTTCCTAACCAAGCCATTAATCACGCTGCAACATTTGTTGAGGCAGCGGCAGATATTGCTGTTGCAGCAGTAGGTGCTCTGCCTCCTCTTGGATTCATCCATGAAGACTCCAGCAATGCATTTACACTGGATATTGCAGATCTTTGGCGGACCGAAGTGACACTCCCTCTTGCATTTTCTGTAGCCGCTAGAGTGGAGAAAAACCCTTTGTTGAAGTTGGAGCGCGAACTACGGTTTGAAGCCGCCCGCTGGTTCAGGAAACACAAGTTGATTCCGTCTATGATCGAACGGATAAAGGAGCTTTTGACAGTAGATGACAGTGATCGTGACGCGTAACGTGTCAGACAGAATTCGCGGCTTTCTCGCTTCATCTATGCTGGAGTTGGCGCCGGGTGTATATACTGCTCCCAGACACTCTCCCGCAGTACGTGAGCGTATTTGGAATGTCTTAGAAGACTGGTTCGTCCTTGAAGAAAACGCGAGCATCGTGATGGTGTGGTCAGAACACACCATGCCCGGCGGACAAGCAGTTAAAGCGCTGGGTGTTCCCCCTGTAGAGTTGGTAGAAGTAGACGGACTTGTTCTAACCAAGCGGTATCTATAAACATTTGAACCTTGAAAACTGAATACAATCCTGGAACCGTATCCGCTTTAACCATGCTTCACTATACCGTACTTTATTATTATATCACCGTCTTTCCATTTGTCTAGAGTCTACCCCGCATGCGCGGGGATCCACCGTCATCCGTCCCACCTTTTGAAACAGGAATAACGTCTACCCCGCATGCGCGGGGATCCACCTGACCTATCTCTAGTGTGAGGTGACATCAATGAGTCTACCCCGCATGCGCGGGGATCCACCTCGGCTCATTGGCGGGTTTAAGCGCTGTACCCCGTCTACCCCGCATGCGCGGGGATCCACCCCCCACGGTACGACGATGTCTTGGAGCCCCGGGGTCTACCCCGCATGCGCGGGGATCCACCCAAGGGGGGCCTGAGGAAATGAGCGGCCGCATCGTCTACCCCGCATGCGCGGGGATCCACCCTCCGCCTGTGCCCAAAGGTGCCCCACGTTGCCGTCTACCCCGCATGCGCGGGGATCCACCATGATACCTGCAATTGCAAGACCCTTCACACTCGTCTACCCCGCATGCGCGGGGATCCACCCTTAGTTAACATGCCGTCTCGCTTCGGGTAGTGGTCTACCCCGCATGCGCGGGGATCCACCTTTGCAACGGCCTGGCGGGAGGATGCCGGAGAAGTCTACCCCGCATGCGCGGGGATCCACCTCATCATGCCTACGCCACGGACTATGATGCTGGGTCTACCCCGCATGCGCGGGGATCCACCTGCGGCTTTTGCGTTTACGTCCTGGCGCATGGGGTCTACCCCGCATGCGCGGGGATCCACCTCGCCCATACAGCAGTAGCTCCTTGCCGGCCACGTCTACCCCGCATGCGCGGGGATCCACCTCTCTGACGTAAAGCCGGCCATATGGCGGTTACGTCTACCCCGCATGCGCGGGGATCCACCGCTGTGGGCGTAACCTCGGAAAAGCATCCCCGCGTCTACCCCGCATGCGCGGGGATCCACCTCAGCTTGGGAAAAAGCATTAGATGCAGTTCAGGTCTACCCCGCATGCGCGGGGATCCACCCTCGAAGCCGAGCGAGAAGCTGCCCGTGAACGGGTCTACCCCGCATGCGCGGGGATCCACCGCAGCGTAATGGCGTCCCTCGATTCCTCAAAAGGTCTACCCCGCATGCGCGGGGATCCACCCTCCTCATCCTTCCCTACGCCGCTAGCGAGGAGGTCTACCCCGCATGCGCGGGGATCCACCTCAGATCTGGTAACTGGCAGGATGTTTTCTTATGTCTACCCCGCATGCGCGGGGATCCACCCCGACCCTTGTCGTAATGGGCATAGGTGGCTATGTCTACCCCGCATGCGCGGGGATCCACCTGTGCAGTCCTTGAAACGCGGTCCTAGTTCAGCGTCTACCCCGCATGCGCGGGGATCCACCGTGGAGATCAAGTGCACTAGGTGCAAGAAAATCGTCTACCCCGCATGCGCGGGGATCCACCTGCACGAAAAATCGTGACCACGTTGCTGTCGATGTCTACCCCGCATGCGCGGGGATCCACCCTTCGCGCAGCTCCTTAGAAATCTCCCGTGAAGGTCTACCCCGCATGCGCGGGGATCCACCTCCAGAGGGCAAGATCTTGATCGACGGTGAACGGTCTACCCCGCATGCGCGGGGATCCACCGCACCAAACCTACTCAAAATCCTGGGTTATGATGTCTACCCCGCATGCGCGGGGATCCACCTTGCGACTATTGCCGGGCTACGAAGGTTCTGAGGTCTACCCCGCATGCGCGGGGATCCACCCCCTGATAGCCCACACCATCTCCCCAGTGTGAGGTCTACCCCGCATGCGCGGGGATCCACCCTGCACCTGTCGATACCCCAGAGCTTTGGTGCCGTCTACCCCGCATGCGCGGGGATCCACCTGACAACGGGCAGACTGGCATACGGACATGGTGGTCTACCCCGCATGCGCGGGGATCCACCTTCCTCCAATTCCTTCAATATTTCAGCGTTTGTGTCTACCCCGCATGCGCGGGGATCCACCTGCGTAGCCTGAAGTTTGAGTCGGGAACATATTGTCTACCCCGCATGCGCGGGGATCCACCTCGCACCGTTTCGGTTGCAGGATCAGCTTTCCCGTCTACCCCGCATGCGCGGGGATCCACCCTCCGAATTGCAGGTATGCTCCTGAACAATTCCGTCTACCCCGCATGCGCGGGGATCCACCCGTATCTATGGCATGGGTATATGTCGCCCTTTGGTCTACCCCGCATGCGCGGGGATCCACCCCTTTTCGCCATTTTACTCAACCTCCTTATTTTGTCTACCCCGCATGCGCGGGGATCCACCTGACTACATAATTCAACCTTTTTGCCATCTTATGTCTACCCCGCATGCGCGGGGATCCACCCCGCACCCTCGATAGTGCCTGTGCCTTTTCGTCGTCTACCCCGCATGCGCGGGGATCCACCATTA
>Ga0116179_1003121_pt1 | contig 11576 bp, 9 predicted proteins | sample AD_UKC071_MetaG_FD_89751 | JGI IMG/M metagenome (GOLD analysis project Ga0116179, IMG submission 89751) | Active sludge microbial communities of municipal wastewater-treating anaerobic digesters from USA - AD_UKC071_MetaG | ecosystem: Engineered > Bioreactor > Anaerobic > Digestate | place: USA...
AGGGTGGCGGGGTTGCTCAGGGCTTCGGGGAAAACGGTGGCGAGGCCGTAAAGGGTGCGCACTTCGTCGAGGCTGAACACGTTGAGCACGCGAAAGACATCGGCGGGGTTGGCCAGCAGCAGGTAGGGGAAGATCGCGCCGCCATAGTCGCCGGCGGTAACCACCAGCGCGCCCAAGAGCAGCAGATCGAAGACCAGCACAAAGAAGAACCAGGTGCCGATGGCGAGGCCGGAGGCGCGGGTGCGGTCGGCGGCGAATACCGAGAGCATCACCGCGATGCTCAGAAAGGCGAAGCCGAGCAGGATGGCCGAGACCATGAAGCCGGCGTAGTGGAAGAGGGCGCCGAGGCCGAGCTGGGGCGAGAGGATCAGCCCCACGGCGCCGAAGCCGGCGACGGTGGAGAAGGCCAGCGCGCCGGCGAGGCCGGCGTATTTGCCGAGGATCAGTTCCTTGCGGGTGATCGGCAGGGTGAGGAGCAGGTCGAGGGAGCCGCGTTCCCGTTCGCCGACGATGGCGTCGAAGCCGAGGATGAGGGCGATCAGCGGGATGAGATAGATCACCAGGCTGACCAGCGAGGCGATGGTGACGTCGATGGAGCGAAAGCCCACCGCGCCCTGCTGGGCCGCGCCGAAATAGGCGATGACCAGCGCGAAGACGGTGAACACGATGGCGACGGCCAGCACCCAGCGGTTGCGGATGCGGTCCCAGAATTCCTTGCCGGCGACGATGCCGATCTGTTTGAAGTCGATCATGGGCTCAGCTCCGGTAGCCGAAGAACACGTCTTCGAGGGACGGTTCGCGGACGTGCAGGTCGCGCATGGCCTCGCCGAGGGTGGCGAGGCGGGCCAGGGCGGGCATCTTGGCGTCGCGGGAGAGGCGGATGTGGAGCACGCTGCCGGCTTCCTCGATGCTTTCGATGTCCATGCCGGCGAGCACGCGGGCGACTTGCTCGGCCAGACCGGCGCCACCGGCGATTTCGAGGGTGAGGGGCAGGTTCATGGCTTCGCGCAGTGCCTGCACGGTGCCGGTGGCGCGGATCAGGCCGCCTTCCATGATGGCGAGACGATCCACGCGTTCCTGGATTTCGGCGAGGATGTGGGAGGTGAGCACCATCGTCACGCCTTCTTCGCGGAGTTCGCGCAGGATGCGGTAGAAGTCGCGGATGGCGCCGGGGTCGAGGCCGGTGGTGGGTTCGTCGAGAAAGAGCAGGCGCGGCTTGCCGAGCAGGGCCTGGGCGAAGCCGAGGCGCTGGCGCATGCCTTTGGAGTATTCGCGGACGCGGCGGCCGGCGGCGTCGGCGAGGCCGACCTTTTCGAGCAGGGCGGCGCATTCGCGGCGCGGCACGGCTTTCAGGTCGGCGAAGAAGAACAGGGTTTCGAGGCCGGTGAGGTTGTCGTAGAGGACGACGTTTTCCGGGAGGTAGCCGATCTTGCGGCGGGTTTCGCGAAAACGCGGGCCGTTCACTTTTTCGCCGTCCAGGCGGATTTCGCCGGCGGTGATGGGGATCAGGCCGAGCATCATCTTGAACAGGGTGCTTTTGCCGGCGCCGTTGTGGCCGATGAGGCCGAACAGTTCGCCGGCGGCGATGCCGAGGTCGACGCCTTTGACCGCTTGAACGGTGCCGAAATCCTTGGTCACCCCGCGGGCTTCAACGATAGTGCTTGCCAAGCCATTTTCTCCAATCGGAATGTTCGGGGCGCATGCGCGGGTTCTTGTCCACGATGCTGGGGGCGCGCAGCAGCGGAAACTGCTGGGCGATGAGGCGCAAAGTCTGGATGGCTGGGCTGGCGAGCAGCAGCTTGACCATCGGGTGGCGCCACGAGAGCCGGTCGACCATGTCGTTGGCTTCGTAGGGGACGTCGCCGCGGCCGTCGCCGTTGCGGTCCCAGCCGACGTAGTTGCTCCAGTGGTTGCCATCCTTGACGCCCCACTGTTCGTCCTTTGAGGCCACGTATTTGACCTGCTCGCGGTTGGAGATGAAGTCGTTCTTTTCGACCACGTTGCGCACCGAGCCGGCCCACAGGTGCACACCCACCTGGTTATCCACCACCAGATTGCCGCGGAGGGTGTTGTATTCGGCGTCGTAGATGAAAAAGCCGCGGGCGTTGCCGGCGACGACGTTGTTTTCGACCACGGCGTCCTGGATGGTGCGCAGCATGATGCCGTGGTCGGAATTGCCCCAGGCGCGGTTGTTGCGCACGATCTGGTCGCGCACTTCCATCAGCGCGAGGCCGCCGCGGTTGTAGTAGGTGTCGTTGTCCTCCCACAGGTTGTGGTAGGAGTTCATGTAGTGGGTGCCGTAGCGGCTGTGGTGCATTTTGTTGCCGCGGAAGATTGCCCGGTGGGACACATCCACGTAGATCGCGTCGCGCACGAAGCTGATGTTGTTGCCGACGATCTGCGCGCCGGTGGTGTTGTAGAGCTCGATGCCGTTGCCGCGCTGGGACGAGTCGAGATCGCGCTTGCCGGTGATGATGTTGTGCTCGATGCGCACGTCCTCGACCTTCTCGATCCACAGCCCGAACAGGGTGTAGGTGAAGTCGCAATGGGCCACGCGGGCGCGGTGGGCGCCGGGCTGGATATAGACGCCGGCGTTCTGGGCGCCCAAGTCGGCGCCCGAATCGGCAACGATGAAACCTTCGAAATCCACATCGGTGGCGACGATGCGCACGGTGTCGCCCTTGCCGCGGCCGTCGACGGTCGGGCGGCCTTCGCCGATGAGCTTGAGCGGCTTGTCGATGCGGAGGTTTTCGGGGTAGTGGCCGCGGGCAACGCGCAGGGTGTCGCCGGGGGCGGCCTTGGCGATGGCTGCCTGGATCGATTCGCCGGGTTTGATGTGCCATTCCGCCGCCTGCAGCGCCGCGACCGGCCCGATCGTCGCGATGAAGAGGGCAAGGCAGAACTTGAGCAGGGGGCGATGTCGTTGCATGGGGAGCCGGGCGGGTGATTGAGGCCAAGTGTGCGGCGGATCGTCGCACCCGGCCTTGATTTGGGTGAAGTCGGCGGTTTGCGCGGCGGCGGCGCGGAGCGTATGAAAACTGGCGAATCGTGCGGCGGCGACTATGTTTAGGGCATGAAGCCGGCTGACGGCCGGTATGCCGACGGAGAGAACCATGTCGAAAAAACTCGAATACAACGCCGCGACGCCGCTTTATACCAGCGATGCGCTGGCATGGCGGATCGACCAGCTCGACGGTGTGATGAGCGGTTTGCTGGCCGCGGGCAAGCCGCTGGTGGTGTTTGTGCATGGGCGCGGGGACGAGCCGGCCAAGAGTCTGCGCGGCGGCACCTTCACCAAGGGGCTCGCCGTTCATAAGATCGAACTTGGCTATCGGGCGAGCGTGCTGATGTTCAACTGGGATTCGGCTTTTCGGAAGCCGTTTGTGCTGGATCGCACCCGGCCGCTTGCCCACGCCGGGGCGGGCGGGAAGCGTCTCGCCGCCTTTCTGGCTGCTTTGCGGGCGTGGCGCAAAGCTCATCCCGGCCATCCGGCGCCCGTGCTGCTGGTGCATAGCATGGGCAGCATCGTTCTTCAGCACGCCGTCGAGGAGGGCGGCTGGCTGAACGGCGAGGCGATCTTTCGGCATGTGGTGCTGTCGGAGCCGGATGCCGACGATGTGGGTCATGCGGATTGGCTGGAACGCCTTGCCGCGCAGGAGTCGGTGTTCGTGACCTTCAACGCCGACGACAAGGTTTTGCGCAAGTCCACCGACGACCGTCCCCACGGCGCCCACGCCCTTGGCCTCGGAACCGACCAGCCGCTCGCTCCGGGCGCGCGCTATATCGATCTGACGGGCATGGGTGCGGTGGGCTCCGACAAGGACGACGACCATGAGGTGTTCGGCAAGGGGGCGATGAACGGGCAGCGCTTCGTGTGCGAGTTCTTCGAGCAGGCGTTGCGTGGCGAGGACGTGGTGCTCGATCCGGCTTCGAACGTGGAGTCGGTTTCGCGCGGTCAGGTGTACCGGCTGCGGGTGGAATACGCACCCGATGCGCCTTGCCAGAAGATCCCGAAACTGCCGCAAGAGAAAGTGCCGGACGCCTTCGCCGGTCTGCCGCCCAGCTCGGGCGGATAGGCGCCGGCCCGGGTCAGCGGGCCAGCATGTCGTGCAGTTGCGCGAAGGTTTCGACGAGGGGCTTGTCGCAACAGGTTTGCAGCGCGGCGGGATGGGTGTAGCCCCAGGCGACGCCGATGAAATCCATGCCCACCGCGCGGGCCGCTTCGGCGTCGCGGATTTCGTCGCCGATGCAGACGATCTCGGCGGGCGTCAGGCGGCTGGTCCATAGCAGTTCGCGCAGCTTGAAGCGCTTGCCGAACATCGCGGTGCCGCAGTGGGTGTGGCGGAACAGGCGCAGCGCGGTATCCCCCAGCACCGCCCGCGCGGCGTCGCGGGTGTTGGAGGTGACGAGGGCCAGTTCCACGCCTTGCCCGGCGAGAGCGCTGAGAGCGTCTCCGGCACCGGGAAAAGGCCGGACTTCGTCGATCCGCGCCAGCATGCGCCGGCGCATGTCCACCGCGAGAGTTGGCACCTTCCAGAGCGGCACGCCGAGATGTTCCATCAATTGCCGGCCCGACATGCGGCGGACGTGCTCTTCCTCGCCGTCGGCGACGCTCCGGAATCCGTGTGCTGCGGCGGCGTCGGCGAGGCAGCGGCGAAAGACGTCGAAGGAGTCGGCGAGGGTGCCGTCGAAGTCGAAGACGACAAGTTTGCAGGTCATCGGTGGGGGTCGGGCTGCTGCAGGTCGGGGCGCAAGGATCGCCGTTTTTCGCGGGCCGCACCAGTCGGCGTCCGCGCTGGCAAACCGGAGCGGTGGCGCTCGCCGGCGAAGGCGCGTGCCGGCGTCGTCAGAAAATTCCTACGATCGAACTGTCTAATTCCGACACACATTTGGCCCAGCGCTGACAGACGTGTGATTTTGTTGATGACAGTATTCGATCCATAAATGAGTCACACGGCATGATCGAAAGCCTCGAAGAAGGCCGGCGGCCGGCGATGACCCGGATCGGGATCCCCCGGACCAAAAGGATGCGAGACGTGGAGGAGACAAGCTTGACTGACCGTGGCAACTCGTTGGTGTGCGTTCCGATCCAGAGTGCCGTCACATCCCCTTCCGGGGAGATGCCGGCCCTCGGCGCGGAGGCTTCGGTAAGTGGCTGCTATTACTTGCTGCTGCCCAGACGGACTCCGAAATCGCGCGTTGCCTGCGAAAAAATGGTGACCTTATGTGCCTTCGGGCCTTTTGTCACCAGTGAGGCAGTGAGTTTCATTCGTACCAGCGCCATGTCGCTGGGTCTGCTCTAGCCAGAACGATCGCTTTTGCCGGATTACGCGCAGGGTGGTCGTTTGTTTTCAGAAGAGAACTTCACCATGGACATCACCAGCACCCTGCAAGGCTTTACCGAAACCGCGGCCATCAGCGTAGATGCCTTCAAGTCGATCTATGGCGTCACGCTGAAGGCGACAGAGCGGGTCTATTCGCTCAACACCGATTTCGCGCGGGCCGTCATCGAAGGCTACGCGGTCGGCAGCAACACCTTGGATTATCAGGATCAGCTTCGCATTCAGCTCGGACAGTTCGAACGAGCGAGCGAATACCTCCGCGATGTGAGCGATATCCTCGTCGCGACCCAGGCCGAAGTGTTTACGCTGGGTTCGGCCAACGCCGAGGAGCTCACCCGCCGCTTGGCCGCAGAGGTGGAAAAACGGTGCCTGCCGTCGGCGACCGATGGCAATTCGGCTTTCTCCGATGCGCTTCATTCGGCCCTCAACGCAGCCACCAGCACTTATGAGACCCTCATCGGTACATCCCGCCAGATTACCGAAGCCAGCCTGGAGGCGGTCGGTCAGGCGGGCGCTAAGCCGGTGAAGAAGGCCGCTTAGCACGAGGCGGTTGCCGCCGCGTCGCCGGGAGGGGGCGAGCGGCGACGCGATCGCTCAAGGCTGGCAGAACCGTTCCGGTGGGGGGATAACCCGACAGACGGACCCGGCATTGGCCGGGCGACGTCGATGACGTGACGGGAGGCAGTCATGGCGATGGATCTGCTCAGGTTGGCACACGAGGACACGTGGCGGAGCGTGTTCCGGTTGGTATGCAGCAAGTGCTTGCGGAGCCTGTCGCTGACTCAGCATCTGCTGCTCCTGGCACTGACGCCGCTACCTTTTCTGGTGGCGGCGTTTTTCATGTTGCACGAGGTGGAGGGGAAGTCGCTCCACGAGCCCGCCAGACTGGCCCAGGGCGTCGCCGCGGTGCGTCTGCTGGCGACGGCGGTCGAGTCCGGTGTGTATTTCCAGAGCCGGCAGCAGCTCGAACGGATGGTCGATGCGCTCGACGGTGCCGACAACGTGGCGGCCCTGGCGATCTACGATCACACGGGCTATCCGCTGGTGGAGCGGGGCCGGATGGCGATCGCCAAGTTGGAGCAGGTCCGTGCCGTGCGTAGCGCGGGTTTCGTCGATGAGCAGAGCGGGCGGATGGCCTTTGCGGCGCCCATCATGCCCATGCAGGCCAGCCGTGAGGACGGGATGGGCGATGCCTTTTTCAGTCCGGTCGAGCCCCGCGTGGTCGGTTGGGTGCTGCTGGAATTCAATACCGCGGTGCCGGCCGACGACCATCTGATGCTGGGCTACGCCCTGCTGGCGCTCTCCACCCTGGCGGGGAGCATCTATGCGGCGCTGCGCCTTTCCCGTGCGTGGCGCGACCCGATGCTGCGGATCGGCGATGGGCTCGGGCGCGTGCGTGCCGGGCAGGGGAATGTGCGCTTGCCGGTGGATGCGGCGGGTTGCGAGATGCGGGCGCTGCAGGAGGGGATCAACGCGCTGCTCGCTACGCTCGACGATGCGGGCCGCGCGGTGCAGGCCGGAATCGGCGAAGCCACCGAACGCTTCGCCTATCAGGCCATGCACGACCATCTCACGGGGCTACCCAACCGACGTGCCTTCGACAAGGCGCTGGAGGAGGCCGTGTCGGCGTCGCGGCGGGCTTCCGACCGCTGCGTGCTGTGCTACATCGATCTGGATTTCTTCAAGGCGGTCAATGACATCGGCGGCCATGCGGCCGGCGACGCGCTGCTGCGCGAAGTGGCCGGCTTGATCCAGCAAGATCTGCGGGCCGGAGATCTGATCAGCCGCATCGGCGGCGACGAGTTTGCGCTGCTGCTGCATGACTGCAGCACCGACGACGGCTGGCGGATCGCCGAGAGCCTGTGCCATGCGATCTCGGTGCTGGATTTCCGGTGGGAGGATCGTGTCTTCAAGGTGAGCGCCAGCTTCGGATTGGCCGAGATGGATGCCTCGGTGGAGAGTTGCGCGGCCGTCATGAAGATCGCCGACGATGCCTGCTACGCCGCCAAACGCCACGGGCGCAATCGGGTGATGCTGCATGGGGCGTGCAGCCCGGCCTGATCGGAGTGAATCGCGGCCGGCCATCGTCCGACCCAATCGCGTACCGCAAAGCCTGGAACGGGGCGAGAATCCCGGTACGGCAATCGATGGTGATTCAAATGAACTACGACGATAGCTTGGGCAATGACGCGGACGATGACGCGCTTCCCGGCGGAGACATGCGCCGCGAGCTTCACGAGTCGGCCGACCGCGAAAGGCTGCTTGAACTTGAACTCGAGAATGCCGGGTTGCGGCGACAGCTGGCAGGCCTGGAGGCCGCGCGGGCGAACTACCTTGATTTCTATGAGTATGCGCCGGTCGGCTTTCTGACCATCGACGCGCGGGGCGCGATCCTGCAGGCCAACGTCCGGGCCGCCAAGCTGCTGGGGGCGTCGATGGGCGATCTGATTTCCCAGCCGGTCGCGAATTTCGTCTTCGAAAGCGACCGGGAGCCCTTTGCGCGCTACTGTCGGAGCATTTTCCGAACCGCGGCAGCGCCGGCTTACGAACTGCGGATGCGGCAGGTGAGCGGAGGCCGCGTGTGGGTGCTGGTGGAAGCCGGTGCGGTGCAGGACGCCGCCGGGCAGCTGGTGCTTAATCTGGCCCTCAGCGACATCGGCGAGCGCAAGGAAGCCGAAGCGCTGGCGAGCGAAAAATATGCGCTGCAGGCGCAACTGACGAAGATTGCAGTGACGGTGCCGGGGGTGATCTGCTCGTTCCGGCTGCGGCCCGACGGCACCGCTTGCATGCCATACGCCAGCGCGGCGCTGGAGCAGATCTACGGCCTTCGGCCCGAAGAGGTGTGCGAGGACGCCGCACCGATTTTCGCGCGGATGCATCCGGGCGATGTCGGCTATGTCCATGAAACCATCTCCGCCTCGGCCAACACCCTCACGGCCTGGCGGGCCGATTATCGCGTGCTGCACCCGACCAGGGGCGAGCGCTGGATCGAGGGGCATTCGATGCCCCAGCGGGAGCCGGATGGCAGCATCCTGTGGCATGGTTTCCTGAACGACGTGACCGAGCGCAAGCGCATGGAGGCTGCGCTGCGGGACAGCGGGCGGCTTTACCGTGCCATCGGCGAATCCATCGATTACGGCGTGTGGGTGTGCGCGCCGGATGGCCGAAACATCTATACCAGCGATTCCTTCCTGAAGCTGGTGGGGATGACCCAGGCCCAGTGTTCGGACTTCGGGTGGTTCGGCTTGCTGCACCCGGACGACGCGGAGCAGACCCTTGCCGCCTGGATGGCGTGCGTCAGGCAGGGCGCGCTGTGGGACATGGAGCACCGTGTCCGGGGCGTCGATGGCCACTGGCATGACATCCTGGCGCGGGGCGTGCCGGTGCGCAACGAGCGGGGCGAGATCACCCACTGGGCGGGCATCAACCTCGACATCGGCCGCCTCAAGCGGGTCGAGCAATCCCTGCGCGACAGCGAGGCCGACCTCCAGCTGGCCCAGGCCGTGGCCCGCACGGGCAGCTGGCGACTCGATCTGGTGCGTAACGAGCTGCACTGGTCGGACGAGAACCACCGTATCTTCGGCGTTCCAAAGGGCGTGCCGCTGACTTACGAGAGCTTCCTGTCGGTCGTCCATCCGGATGACCGTGAGTTCGTGGATAGCGCCTGGAAGGCGGCCATGGAAGGTGCGCCCTACGACATCGAGCATCGCCTGCTGGTGAATGGCGAGATCCGCTGGGTGAAGGAGCGGGTCGAACTGCAGTTCGACGGCAGTGGCAAACTGATCGCCGGCGTGGGCTGCACCCTGGATATTTCCGACAGCAAGCGCGCCGAGGCGGCCCTGGCGGCCAGCGAATCCCGTTTCCGGCTGGCCATGGAGGCGATGGCCGGGATGGTCTTCGATTGGGATCGGGCCACCGATTCGTTCTACTGCTCGACGGGGTTCAGAAAGGTTTTCGGGGGCGGGGCGGACGTCCGGTTCGACCGGCACTGGTGGCAGGCGCGCATTCATCCGGACGATATGCGCCGGGTCCGTGGAGAAGTGGTGCAGTGCCTTAAGTCGCGCTGCGAGTGCCTTCGGATGGAGTATCGGCTGCGCCGCGACGACGGGAAGTGGGTACACATCTCCGATAGCGTCCGGGTCATCCGCAGCGCCCGCGGGCGGGTGACCCGTCTGGTGGGCAGCTTCACCGACATCAGTGCCCGCAAGGAGGTGGAAGCGGCGCTGCTACGCATCAACGACACGCTCGAAGAGAAGGTGCTCGAACGCACCTTCGAAGCGGAGGAGCGGGCCCGGGCGCTGCTCGAATCGGAACGTTTCACCCGAGCCACCATCGATGCGCTCAATTCACCCCTGTGTGTGCTCGACGAGAACGGGGTGGTCATCGCAGTCAATCGCGCGTGGCGCGAATTTGCGCTTTGCAATGGCGGCGATCAGGTGCAGATGTGCGAGGGCGCCAACTATCTGGCAGTCTGCGATGCGGCGACGCAGGCGGAATGCCCGGTGGCCGGGCAGGTGGCGGCGGCCATCCGGGGGGCCGTGGCCGGCTGTCGGGACAAGGTGTCGATCGAGTACGAGTGCGCGTCGCCGACGGAGCTCCGCTGGTTTGTGCTCAATCTGAGCTGTTTTCAGGGAGATGGGCCGCTGCGTCTGGTGGCGATGCACGAGGACATCACCGAACGCAAGCTGGCGGCCGAGGAGCAGGCGGAGAGCGCGGCGCGCCTCAAGCGCCTGGCGGCGCACCTCGAAACGGTGCGCGAGGAGCAGAACACGACCATCGCCCGCGAGGTGCACGACGAGCTTGGCGGAACGCTGACCATGCTCAAGCTCGGGCTGGCCACCACCGTGGACGGCCTAACGCTGGCGGCGCCCATCCAGGCGCGCTTCGATCGCCTGCTCGAACAGGTGGATTCGGCGCTCAAGACGGTCAAGCGCATCTCGGCCGGGCTGCGCCCCGCGACGCTCGATACGCTGGGACTGATCGCGACGGTCAACTGGTACGCGGCGGATTTTTCCCGCATGACCGGCATCGCCATCGAGGTGCGGATGCCGGAACGCCTGACGCTCTCGGCCGTCCGCAACATAGCGGTGTTCCGCATCGTCCAGGAGGCGCTGACCAACATCGCCCGACATGCCCAGGCCACCCGGGCATCCATCGTGATGGAGATTCGGGACGGCATGCTGGACGTCGAGGTGCGGGATAATGGCATCGGACTTGAGGACAGCGAGCGGGACAAGAACGACTCCTTCGGTCTGATCGGAATGCAGGAACGGGCCCAGTATCTTGGCGGCGGCTTGTCGATCAGCAGCGAACCCGGGGTGGGCACCTGCCTGACCCTGCATATTCCGCTCGAAGACTGGGCAGAGGGCTGGAGAGCAGGCGATGGCGAGTGTATTGATTGTTGATGACCATGCCGTTGTGCGCGGCGGGCTGAGGCAGTTTCTGGCGGATACCGACGATCTGGAGATCACGGCCGAGGCGGCCTCGGGGCTGGACGCCATTGCGCTGGTGGAAAAGGGCGACTGGAGCCTGGTGCTGCTCGACATCGCCCTGCCCGATCTCAACGGGCTGGAGGTGCTCAAGCAGATCAAGCGCCTGCGCCCGAATCTGCCGGTGCTGATCTTCAGCATGTTCTCGGAGGACGAGTTCGCGATTCCGTCCCTCGAGGCGGGGGCGTCGGGCTTCCTCAACAAGGATAGTCCGCCCAACCAGATCCTCACCGCGATCCGCACGGTGGTGGGCGGCGCCCGCTATCTGAGCCCGACCCTGGCCGAGAAGCTGCTGGCCGGGGTGGCGCCAACCGGGCGCAAGCTCGCCCATGAGACGCTGTCGCGTCGCGAGGCCGAGGTGCTGCTGATGCTGAGCAAGGGCACCTCGCTCACCCGGATCGGCGAGATCCTGCATGTGAGCGTGAAAACGGTGAGCACTTACCGGGCGCGCATCATCGAGAAGCTCGGCGTCCAGTCGAACGCCGAACTCACCCGCTACGTGATCGAGCACCGCCTCGGCTGAGCGCCGGGGCGGCCCGGTTCAGGCGGCTTCGCGGGAACGCTTGGCTTCGTTGAGCAGGAAACGCTGGTAGTCGTCCAGGTCGCCGTCGAAGGGCTCGATGCCGCCGCGGGTGACCAGCCAGAATTCGTCGCACACCGCGCGCAGCAGGGCACGGTCGTGGCTGACCAGCATCACGGTGCCTTCGAATTCGTTGAGGGCGACGCTGAGCGCTTCGCGGGTGGA
>Ga0116179_1003149_pt1 | contig 11526 bp, 8 predicted proteins | sample AD_UKC071_MetaG_FD_89751 | JGI IMG/M metagenome (GOLD analysis project Ga0116179, IMG submission 89751) | Active sludge microbial communities of municipal wastewater-treating anaerobic digesters from USA - AD_UKC071_MetaG | ecosystem: Engineered > Bioreactor > Anaerobic > Digestate | place: USA...
CCAGGCCGAACTGCTGCAGGTACGACCCGAAGAACAGCGCCGTACCAATCACCGTGCCGGGCACGAGCGCCGTACGCCAGCGGTATCGCCCCTCGCTCAGGCTGAAACCCCGAGCCCGGTCGTACCAGGCGACCACCGGCAGCAGCACCAGCGCGCCGATCAGGTGGCGGACCCCGGTGAACGCGGCCGGCGGCATCACGGCAGCGCCGAGCCGCTGCGCCACGAAGGCCGACCCCCAGATCGCTGCGGCCGCCAGCAGCATCACGTTGGCTCGGGCGCGGCGGGTCACCTGAGCACCCTATGGCTCCCGTACGGCATCTGCTCTGGGCCACAGCGGTGATGGACGCGCGGCGCCACCACAGGTCACCGCAGACGCGTGACGACCACCTCGACGTCCATGGTGGCCGCCCGGCCACCGGTGAAGATGCCCCGCAGCGGGCTGACGTCGGAGTAGTCCCGGCCGCGGCCGACGACGATGTGGTGGTCGCCCACGTCGCCAGCGTTCGTCGGATCGAGCCCGACCCAGCTGCCGACCCAGTACTCCACCCAGGCGTGCGACTCACCGCTGGTCGGCTCGCCGATCGCCGAGGACCGATCGGGCACCAGGTAGCCAGAGACGTAGCGGGCCGGCACTCCCCCGACCCGCAGGGCACCGATCAGCAGATGGGAGAGGTCCTGGCAGACGCCCGCCCCCTTCAGCCAGACCTCGGCGGCAGTGGTCTTCACGCTGGTGACACCCGGGAGGTACGTCACACGCCCGTCAACCAGGGCATGAACCGCGTCGACGAGGTCGGCCGGCGTGGCGGCGGTCTCGGCCAGCTCAGCGACGAGCCCGGTGAGCTCGTCGGCGGCGGCGACCAGCGGCCTCGGGGTCAGGTACTCGGCCAGGTCGCTCTGCAGCCGGTCAGACCGCAGCGTGTCCCAGCTGGCCGTCTGGTCCCGGTCTCGGGGCCGGTGCACGTCGACCGTGCTGGCCGAGACGACCCGGAGCTCCTCGTGGCGCTCGTGCACCTCGAACCCGGTCACTGTCGTCCCCCAGTGGTCCACGTAGGTGTGCGACCAGGCGGCGGGGGTGATGTCGAGCCGGGCCGAGAGCACCGACTGCTCCCGGTCCGACACCGGGGTCATCCGCGCCTCGTTGTACGACGAGGTGGCGCCGCCCTCGTACCGGTAGCCGGTGCTGTGCACGACACGCAAGGTCTCGCTCACGATCCCCCTCCACTCCACGAGGGGGAGGCTGCTCCCGTGAAGTACCGACTGGTGATGGCCGCGTCGGTCGCGACGCAGACCTGCTGGAGGGTGGCCAGCCGCTCCGGCAACGCATCGAGCACCTCGCTCAGGCTGTGGTACTCGAGCTCAGCCCGTACGCGACCCAGCAGCCGGGTCGCCTGACTCTCGAAGCCGCTGCGCCGGTCGTCCGGCTCGAGCGCCGCCAGGGCATCCAGGGCCAGGGTCAGACAGTGCACAACCGACCTCGGGAACAGCCGGTCGAGCAGCAGGAACTCCGCCGCCTCGCGGTCAAGGGTCACGCCATGGCTGCGGCGGAACGCGTGCAGCGCCCCGCTGGCCCGCAGCGCGGTGTTCCACGCGTTGCCCGAACGCCGCGTCACCGCGGCCCACAGCATCAGCCGCGCCGTCATGTCGATCCGCTCCACGCTGCGCCCCAGCTGGAGGAACAGCCAGCCCTCGTCGTGGCTCATCGTGGTGTCGGCGATGCCGGCGATCAGCACGCAACGCTCCCGCACGTAGGCGAGGCCCGTGGTCGGCCGGGCCGTGCGCAGCTGACCTGCCCGGAGCGCGTTCCAGGTCGTGTTCAGCCCCTCCCACATCTCCGGCGGGACGGTCTCACGCGCACGACGAGCCGACTCACGCGCACCTGACAGCGACGAGGTCACCGAGCAGGCTGACCGCGGATCATGCAGCAGGGCCTCAAGCACGTCTCGCGGAGTCGGCGGCGTGTCGCCTATCGGCACCCCGAGCACGGTCATCAGCGTGGTGGCCGACTCGGTGACGTCCATCCCGGGGTCGTTGACGACGAGCTGGAGGTGCACGTCGAGGATCCTGCTGGTGTCCTCGGCGCGCTCCAGGTAACGCCCGATCCAGTAGAGCGACTCGGCGATGCGGCTCAGCATGGCGCCTCCTCAGCGTGTGCCTGCCGGTGCTGCTGTTGCTGCTCCTGCTGAGGGGTGTGCTCCGTACGGAGATGGTGGTCGGGCTGGACCACAAGACCCACCGCATCGGGGATCGCCGCCGGAGCGAGATCCTCCGGGGTGTCCACTGCCCCGTCGGCGAGCACCCACGTGTCCTTGGAACCGCCACCCTGGCTCGAGTTCACGATCAGCTCGCCTTCCGGCAGCGCGACCCGGGTCAGTCCGCCGGGCAGCACCCAGACCTCGCTGCCATCGTTCACGGCGAACGGGCGCAGGTCGACGTGGCGCGGTGCGAGGCGGCCATCGATCATCGTGGGCACCGTCGAGAGCTGGACGACCGGCTGCGCGATCCAGCCTCGAGGATCAGCCAGGATCCGTTCCCGCAGCTGGTCGAGCTGCGCGCGGGTGCTGGCTGGCCCGATCACGATGCCCTTGCCGCCTGACCCGTCGACGGGCTTGACCACGAGCTCCTCCAGTCGGTCCAGCACCTCGACCCGATGCTCGGGCTCCTCCAGGCGCCACGTGTCGACCGACGGCAGGATCGGCTCCTCGGCGAGGTAGTAGCGGATCAGGTCCGAGACGTAGGTGTAGACCAGCTTGTCGTCAGCCACCCCGTTGCCGACCGCGTTCGCGATCGTCACGTTGCCTGCGCGCGCGGCGTTCAGCAGCCCCGCCACACCGAGCAGGGAGTCGGGCCGGAAGTGGGCAGGGTCGAGGTAGTCGTCGTCGACGCGTCGGTAGATCACGTGGACGGGTCTAAGGCCCCGCGTCGTCCGTACGGAGACGACACCGTTCGCACAGACCAGGTCGCGCCCCTCGACCAGCTCGCAGCCCATCATCCGGGCCAGCAGTGCGTGCTCGAAATAGGCGGAATTGTGCACGCCTGGGGTCATCACCACGATGGTGGGGTCCGTCACCCCGCGCGGAGCAGTGGCCGCGAGGGCGCGGCGGAGCCGGCTCGCGTACGCCTGGACCGGCCTGACCCGATGAGCCGCCGCGACCTCCGGCAGCGCCGCGGTGATCGCCCGGCGGTTGGTGAGCACGTACGAGACTCCCGACGGCACCCGGACGTTGTCCTCCAGCACCCGGAACCGGCCCTCACCATCGCGGATCAGGTCAACACCGGCGACGTGGATCCGCACACCCTGATGCGGCTCGAGGCCGACGACGGCGCGGTGGAAGTGGCTGCTGGTGGTGATGATCCGACGCGGCACCACCCCGTCATCGAAGACCTTGCCCTGCCCGTACACATCGGCGAGGAACGCCTCCAGCGCCCGCACCCGCTGCGCCACCCCGGTCTCGACGACGACCCAGTCAGCGGGCTCGATCACCCGGGGCACGATGTCGAGCGGGAACGGGGTCTCCTGCCCACCGATGTCGAACGTGACCCCTTGGTCGAGGTAGGTGCGGCGGAGGAACTCCACCCGCGCACCGAGGTCGTCGCCGTCGATCCGGGACAGCACCTCCAGCATCCCCGCGTAGGCCGGCCGTACGTCGCGGGCATGCGTCAACACCTCGTCGTACGTGCCCTCACGCACGCTGTAGTCATCGAGCCACGCCACGAAGGGGATCGTAGGGGGCTCGTGTTACCGCCGTGTTGCATCCGCGTCATCCGACCCGGATGGGCACCACGACAGCCGAGCCCTACGCTGTTCGCGATGACCGCCGCCGACCTTGCGCTGCGCGCCCCGGGGAGCGCCGCCCCGACACCCGAGTCCGTGTCGCCGGGGCTCACTGCCGCCGACCTGGTACGGCGGCGCGACCTGGCTCAACGGCTCGTGGCTGACGATGCGGTGGTCGTCGGCGATGACGCGTCCGGAGGCGCCCGCCACCTCACCGTGGATCCCCTGCCGCTCGTGGTGACCGGCCCCGACTGGGCCAGGCTCGAACAGGGTCTCGTCCAGCGTGCCCGTCTGCTCGACCTGGTGCTCGACGACCTGTACGGGGAGCGTGATCTCATCGCCCGGGGTCTGCTACCAGCGGAGCTGGTGGTGGGGCACCCGGGCTTCCTCGCTGCGGCCGACAAGCTGCCAACCAGGCATGGGCTCTACCTCACGGCGACAGACCTCGGCCGCGCCCAGGATGGAGCCTGGCACGTCGTGGCCGACCGCGCGGAGACGGCGGTCGGTGCTGGCTACGCCATGGCCGTGCGCCGGATCGTCGCCCGAACGATGGCGGAGCTTCATCGCGACACTGACCTGCGCCGCCTCCGCGGCTTCTTCGACCAGATGCGCACCGGGCTGCGTGAGCTCGCGCCGCACCAGGGCGAACTTCCCCGCGTCGTGATGCTGACGGCCGGTGGGTCTGACCAGGCAACCTTCGACGAGGCGTTCACTGCTGGACTGCTCGGCTTTCCGGTCGTGCATCCCGATGACCTGATGGTCAACCGGGCCCAGGTGCTGCGCGAGACCACCGGACGCCCGGAGCCGGTCGACGTGGTCGTCCGGCGGGTCCCCGGCAACGGGGTGGACTCGCTCGACAGGTCGCTCGGGACCGGGTCTGGCGTCCCTGGTCTGCTGGAGGCCTCTCGACGCGGCGTGGTGACGGTGGTGAACCCGTTGGGCGCCGGCGTGCTGGAGTCCCCCGCGCTGGGCGCCTACCTGCCGGGCATTGCCTCGGCCCTCCTTGGTGAGGACCTGCTGGTGCCCCATGCCCGGACGTGGTGGTGTGGAGACGCCACGTCTCGTCGAGAGGTACTGGCCCGCTTCGACGACCTGCTGATCTCCCCGCTGCACCCGCATGCCGGGCTGCCGCGTGTGGTCGTGGCCGACCTCACAGCGCAGCAGCGCGCCGACCTGCTCGCCCGCATCCAGGCAGAGCCCTGGGCATGGAGCGGCCAGGAGGTGCTGCCCTGGTGGACCGCACCCGTCGTGACCGACGCTGGCCTGGCCGCTCGGCCCTGCCTGCTCCGTACGTTCACCGTCGCGGGCGCTGACGGAGCCGCGGTGATGCCGGGGGGCCTCGCTCGAGTCGCTCCACCCCACGGATCCGCGCGGATCCCGTCGCTGGCCGACTCCGTCGTCAAGGACGTGTGGGTGCTACGTGACCACGAGACCGATCGACTCGACAGCGACCCCGCCGAGCGGGCCGATCAGGTCGGTCCGAGCGGCTCCGGGCGCCAGCCCGACGGCTTCGATGTGGCCCTCTCGCCACGCGCGGCGGCCGACCTCTACTGGTTCGGCCGGTACGCCGAGCGCGGCGAGTCGATCGCCCGGCTGCTGACAGTGGCCGATGACCTCGTCGAGGACCATCTCGGCCGGCGTGGCACCGCTGGCCACCGCGCCATGCAGGTGTTGCTGGAAGCCGTCGACGCGTTGTCGACGAGTCGACCAGAACGGAGCGAACGAGGCACCATTCCCGCACGGGCTGGGGACGACACCGGGCCGGTGGCCCACCTGCGGACCCTGGTGCACAACCGAGAGCTGCGCGGCACCCTGGGCCACTCCGTCCGGCGCGCCGCCCGAGCGGCCGGTGGCGTCCGGGAGCTGCTGCCCGGCGACACGTGGCTCATCCTCGGCCGCCTCGACCGTACGCTCGAGCCGACACCAGGCACCACGGCCGCACCACTGCAGCCAGCGTTGGCCTCGGCTGTGGAGTCGTTCCTCGCCCTCGCCGGGATTGGTGCCGAGAGCCTCGTGCGCGACGCCAGCTGGGCCTTCTTCGACGCCGGGAGACGGGTCGAGCGGGCCCAGGAGTCCGTACGGCTCCTCCAGCTGACCCTGACCGCCCCGCTTCCGCCGAAGGCCGCCGCCTTCACTCTTGATGCCGTGCTGCGCTCGCGTGACAGCCTGATCTCGCATCGCCGCCGGATGGCAGACCCAAGCGTGTCATGGGCGCGCGGCCGAGAGGTGGCCGTCGACCTGCTGCTGACCGACGCCACCAACCCACGCTCGGTTCGCTTCCAGCTCGACCGACTCGCGGTGGACCTGCGACACGCCCCCTCGCCGCGGGTGTCGGCCGCGTTGGCCGTGGTTGCCGGGTTGCTCAAGGCGAGCCCATCCGTCGACGACGGTGAGGAGGGCGCCCTCGACCACCTGCTGTCCGAGCTCGACGACGCTCTGGCTGCTGTGGCCACGGCGCTCGAGTCGACGAGCCTTCGCCCCCCGCAGCGCACCCGGACGATGGAGGAGCCCGGGTGAAGCAGCCTCGCCAGGAGCACCACTCGCCGCGACGCTACGACGTGCGGCACGTGACCACCTACACCTACGCCGACGACGTGACAGCGTCGTACGGACGAGCGTGCCTGCGCCCACGGGACACCATCGGCCAGTCGGTCCTGACACACTCCATCACCGTCGACCCCGTACCAGCCATCGTCACCGAGGGCCTCGACCTGTTCGGCAACTGGACCCACTACCTCGAGATCCACACGCCCCACCAGCGACTCGAGGTGACCAAGAGGGCGACCATCGACGTGGCGCGCCTGCCATGGGACCTGAGCGAACTTGATCGCTGGACCGTGGCCGAGGCCGTGGCTGCACCGCCTCGACCTGATGCCGACCCGGCTCTGCGAGCAGCCTTCCTCCTGCCGTCGCCCCTGGTGACGTGGGATGAGGAGGTCCGCGCGTACGGGGCCGCCCTCCTGCCCCCCGCTGCGCCCCTCGGCGAGGCTCTGGCTGGGCTGGTCACCGCCATCTTCGAGGGCTTCACGTACGCGAAGGGTGCGACCAACGTCCGTACGACCTTGCCGGAGCTGCTGCGGATCAGAGCCGGCGTCTGCCAGGACTTCGCCCACCTGATGATCGGGGTGCTGCGTTCTGTGGGCCTGCCGGCGCGCTATGTGAGCGGCTATCTGGAGACTGCCCCGCCGCCTGGCAAGCCGAAGCTGCAGGGTGCCGACGCGACCCACGCGTGGGCAGGGGTGCAGCTGCCGGACGGGCGGTGGCTGGATCTGGACCCGACCAACGACTGTGTCGCGGACTCCCGCTACCTGGTCACGGCCTGGGGGCGCGACTACCGCGACGTGGCTCCGCTCAAAGGTGTGATCTACACCGAGGGCGCCTCGTCGACCTTGACCGTGGCCGTCGACGTCACGAGAGTGGGCGACGACATACGCGGTGACGTGGGTGACAGCCCGCGCGACCAGGCCGAGACCGGAAGCGAGGGCCAAGGTGGCTGACCAGGACTCCGCTCCTCGTACGGTGTCTGCCCGGCTCACCGGCAAGGTACGGGAGCAGGCCGAGATCGTCCTATCCGTCGCGGTCGCCCATCTCTCTCGAGGCAGCCAGGAGTCGCTCCGAGTCACTGTCGACGGCGCAGACGTCGCGTTCGAGGAGGTGATCGGCTTCCACGGCTCTCGGCTGCATCTGCTCCGAGCCGTACCGGTCGGCGACCTCAGCGTGGAGTACGAGGCCCACGTGACAGCCCCGCCGGTCGCACCCGAACCCACGCGCCAGTCCATCGCGGCCGACCGGATCCTCTTCCTCCGGCCGAGCCGATACTGCGAGTCGGACACCCTGACGGAGGTGGCCGCGGCCGAGTTCAGCGGGCTGCGTGGCCGTGAGCTGCTCGACGCCGTCAGCGGCTGGGTGGGTCGGCGCCTCCTCTACGTGAGCGGCTCGAGCCGGGCCACCGACGGTGCCGTGCAGACCTACTTGGCGCGCAGCGGGGTGTGCCGCGACTTCGCCCACCTGGCCGTCGCGCTGCTGAGAGCGCGTCGGGTGCCCGCGCGCGTGGTGTCCGTGTACGCCCCCGGCCTGACCCCGATGGACTTCCATGCCGTGGCCGAGGCTCAGCTCGACGACGGCCAGTGGTGGGTCGTCGACGCCACGGGACTGGCCCCTCGGCAGACCATGCTGCGGATCGCGACCGGGCGCGACGCGTCAGACACGGCGTTCCTCACCGTGCACTCAGGCCGGGTCGACTTCACCGGGATCCGGGTCACCGCGACCAGCGCCACCGATCTCCCGGTCGACGACAGGTCGCTCCTGGTGCACCTGGCCTGAACAGGCGACTGTCGCTCAAGGGTCCGTCCAACCAGCGCGTCCCCTTTTGTCAGCGGACCTGCCGGACGAGCGCTTCAGCGGCGTCGATGATCTGGACGGTCTCCCGCTCCCAGTTGGCCTCCTGGGAGCGGTACGGGCCGGTAGCCAGGGAGATGATCACCGCAGCTGACCGGAGTCGCAGCTCGGTCGGGTCGACCCGGGTGTCGAAGACAGGAACCCAGGTGCGGATCAGGTGGTGCACCCGTTCGGCCTGTCGGGCATTCATGCGCTGCACGGTAGAGAGATGAGCCACGAGACAGGCCAGGTCGTCGGCCCGCCTGCCGGGGCCGACGGTGTCGACGTCAAGCAGGCCCACCACCGCGCCGTCCGCCACATGGATCTGGCCCTCGTGGTAGTCGCCGTGGGTCGGCTCGTCGCCCTGTGGGATCGGCTCCAGACCCTCAGCGATGGTCGTCGCCAACCACTCCAGCCTCAGACCCAGCGTTGGTACGGCCTGGGTGACCATGCGCGCGTAGTGGTGCACCGAGTCCGACCAGGGCGGGCGCCGCTCCAACGTCGCGACCGATGCGGGCATCGCATCGAGCACCTCGATCAGCCGCTCGGCCGTCGTGGGGTCGGTGTCATCGAAGATCGCCTTCGCCAGCGGCCTGCCGGGCAGCTCATCCAGCACCAGCAGCTGGTCGGAGGTGGCGGCGGCGATCCGAGGTGCCGGCACACCCGCATCCAGCAGGAGCTGGTGCCTGAGGCGGACCTGGTCGAACAGCCGCTCGCGCAGCACCTTCACGTACAACACCCGCGGCGGCTCGGTGACGGTGCACTTCAGCACAGCTCGACGGCGGGGTCGGTAGCCGATCATGTCGAGCGTGACCGAGTCGACGCCCACGGGGGTGTCGAAGACCCGATACTCGTTGAGCACCCGGGCCATCTCCGTGGGATACGCCGCCCGGACCAGGCCAGGCAGGTCGGGATCCTTCGGGTAGATCCAGACCGCCACCTCGCGGTCGCCGTCGGCGAAGATCTCTGCGCGCTCGTCCGTACGGGCCAGTCCGCCCGCCCGGGCGGAGACGCCCAGCAGCTCCTGCCGTACGCCGTGCGGCCACTCAACGGTGGCCGTGTAGGTCGCCGTCGTCGAGCGTTGCGGATTGGCATCGACGTGGTCGATCGCCCAAGCCCTCAGGGTGCCGCCGGCATGCTCCACTGCTGCCCTCAGCAGCTCACCCACCTTGTCACTGGTGAGCAGATCTGACCCGTCTGCGTCGTCGCGCACGCGCCCCCCTTCCGGCTGCTCGTCCTGCGCTCGGGAAACCCTACTCAGCAGGAGGTGCCGCGGGCTCGTCACCCGCGTCGACCGGCGGCGTGTCGCCCGGGTCGTCGGTACGACGCATCATGATCCTGGCTGCCCGGCGACCGTCCATCTCGGTCACCGTCAGCGTCAGCGGGATCGACTCCTCCGGCCCCTCCTCGGGCAGCAACTCGACATCGATGCTCTCACCCGTCTCCGGCAGCTCACCGTGCTGGGCCACCCAGAAGCCGGCCACGGTGTCGTAGGGGCCTTCGGGCAGCACGTACCCCGTCCGCTCGGCGAACTCCTCGAGGGTGAGCAGACCGTCGATGTCAGCGGCGCCAGCGGAGGTGACGTAGGTCTCGCTCTCGACGTCGTACTCGTCCTTGATGTCGCCAACCAGCTCCTCGACCAGGTCCTCAATGGTGACGATGCCGGCGCAGCCGCCGTACTCGTCACGGACGATCGCGAGGTGGCTGTTGGTGCGGCGCATCTCGGCGAGGGCCCGCAGTACCCGCATCGTGCCGGGCAGGGAGGTGACAGGACGGGCCAATCGGCTGACCGGTTGACCTTTGGCCGTCGGGTCGAGGTCCATCAGGTCACGGACGTGCAGGAATCCGAGCACCTCGTCGACGGACCGGCCGTAGACGGGGTAACGGCTGTGTGGGGCACCCTGGACGGCGGAGATGGCGCGGTGGGCCTGCATGTCGCCCGGCAGGAAGTCGACCTCCGTACGCGGCACCATCACTTCCCGGAGCGACCGCTGGCCGGCGTTGAAGACCTCATCGACGATCTGGCGCTCCTCATCGCCGACCGTGGACGACGTCGACACCATCGACCGGAGCTCCTCTCGGGAGACCTCCTCGCGTGAGGCGTTTGGGTCGCCACCGAGCAGGCGGACGGCGAGGTCGGTGGAGACGCCCAGCAGCCAGATGGCTGGCCGGGCGAGCGTGGCGATCAGGTTGACCAGCGGCGCCAGGGCCATGGCGAACGCCTCGGCGCGCTGCATCGCCAGCCGCTTGGCGGCGAGCTCGCCGAGGGTGATGGAGAAGTAGGAGATCACCAGAGTGATCACGACCAGCGCCAGGCCGTCGGCGAGCGAGTCCGGTACGCCCCAGCCGATGAAGACCGGAGAGAGGCGGTTGGCCAGGGTGACGCCACCGAAGGCGGCGGAGAGGAAGCCCGACAGGGTGACGCCGATCTGAACCGCGGAGAGGAAGCGGTTGGGGTCGGCGGCTAGTTCAGCGACCTTGGCGCCACGCTTGCCTCGGGTCGAGATCTGGCGCAGCTGGGCCTCGCGCAGGCTGACCAGCGACATCTCGGCGGCGGCGAAGATGCCACCCAGCACGATGAAGAGGAAAATCAGTCCGATGTCGACGAACAGACCGGTCATCGGTCACCCCAGGTCTTTCTGGGTGTCGCCGGCCGGTCGTTCGGACTGTCGCCCTCATTCACGTTGGTCAGGATAAGGGACACCACGCAACCTGGCGGAGCGAGCGACGGCAGGCGGTCGGCCTGGGTCACTCGCCACCGATAGGGTTTGGGTGTTCATCCGTACCCCGCAGAGCCGCGCCAGCGCAGGAGAGACCATGACAGAGCAGAAGATCGTCTGGACCAAGATCGACGAGGCGCCGGCCCTGGCGACCTACTCGTTGCTGCCGATCGTTCAGGCGTTCACCCGCGCGGCCGGCGTCGACGTGGTGACCAGCGACATCTCGCTGGCCGGCCGGATCCTCTCGCAGTTCCCCGAGCGGCTCACTGAGGAGCAGCGCGTTGATGACAACCTCACCGGTCTCGGCGAGCTGGCCACCACGCCTGAGGCCAACATCATCAAGCTGCCGAACATCTCCGCCTCGGTGCCCCAGCTCAAGGCCGCCATCAAGGAGCTGCAGGACCAGGGGTACGACCTGCCCGACTACCCCGAGGAGCCCGAGACCGACGAGCAGAAGGAGATCGCCGCCCGCTACGCGAAGGTGCTCGGCTCGGCCGTCAACCCGGTGCTGCGCGAGGGCAACTCCGACCGCCGCGCCCCGGCGTCGGTGAAGAACTTCGCCAAGAAGCATCCGCACCGGCTGGGCGCGTGGGCGTCTGACAACAAGGCGCGCGTCGCCACGATGAGCGAGGGCGACTTCTTCGGCAACGAGCAGTC
>Ga0116179_1003150_pt1 | contig 11525 bp, 4 predicted proteins | sample AD_UKC071_MetaG_FD_89751 | JGI IMG/M metagenome (GOLD analysis project Ga0116179, IMG submission 89751) | Active sludge microbial communities of municipal wastewater-treating anaerobic digesters from USA - AD_UKC071_MetaG | ecosystem: Engineered > Bioreactor > Anaerobic > Digestate | place: USA...
AGCAGCCCGAGCTGCGGAGCGAGCGCGGCAACGGCAGCGCGCAGCAGCGGGGCGGTCGCCTCGGAGGGATTCGGCACGACCGACAAGCCTAGCCGGTATGCCGTCTGGTCACCTTCGGACGCACTCGGCTCGGGCTGACCTGCCCGATTTCCTCACACCCACCGATGTTTTCGCGTCCCTAGACGCTAGGGAGTCACAGAACGCCGGCGGGTGTGAGGAAGTCGGGAGCAGGCGGGTTGGCGATCGCAGCCGGTGGTCTGGCCACCGCATCGAGGAAGCCGGAGTCTCGCGCATACCGGACCGTGGTGAGCACGTCCCTGTCGACATCCTCGTCGAACGGCATACCGAGGTGTTCCAGCACCGCGCGCGTCCAGTCGGTGACGATGTCGTAGCCGGCCAATTGGGGGATCTCGACCAGCTTGGAATGCAGGACGAACTCTCGGACGAACGGAGTGATCGGGGATCCGTCGTAGTTCTCCGCCAGGTAGTCCATGAACTCCGCCACGGTGACCAAAGGCTTCTCCTGCCCGATGGCCGCAAACGCTGCGGCGAACTCGGGGACACCGACCTTCGTCGATCGCAGCAGATGGTAGGTCTGCCCATGCAGCGATCGATGACCCATGAGTGCGACGAGACGTCGACAGGCCGCATCGACCGGGGTGAAGTCCCACAGCCGAAGGTCGCCTTGCGGGAGGCAGGCGAACCGATAGAGCGCCCGCATCTGCAGGTAGAACGCGTTCTGGTCGATGTTCTCCTGGAACGTGCCGTCGCCCGAGTCGCCGGTGATCGCGTTGAGCCGATAGATCGTCACGACCTGACCGGCCCGACGCGCCTCGTAGAGAAGGAGCTCGGCCTCCAACTTGGTGTCGGTGTAGGCGTTCACCGGTTGCTGGCCGAGGTTGTCGTCGAACTCCGTGAAGATCTCGTCGTTCCCCGGCATCAGCCCCATGACGCCGCGGGTCGACACGTGGTGGATGTCCTTGGCGATCCCCGTGGCAGCGAACTCGAGGATCTGGCGCACCGCGCTCACGTTGGGCCCCACGAAGTCGTCCCGCCGCCCGACATGATCGACCTTGCCGGCCGAGTTGAGCACGCAGTCGATCCGCCCGGCCAGACCCTCGTAGTCCTGCTCCGCCAGACCGAAGTGCGGCTGGGCCGCGTCGCCCACGAGGAGGTGGATGCGGGGCTGGTGCCACCGGAAGTCGTCGTCGGAGAAGAACCGGGTGTATGCCTCGCGCAGCCGCTCGGCCGGACCGGCGCCACCGGGTCGCACCAGCACATGCACACTCGCGGTCGTCTCCTGGAGCACCTCGTGCAAGAGGTGGACGCCGACAAACCCCGTCGCACCCAGGACGAGGACCTCGCGGTAGGTCACCGCATCGGTGTCCAGGGCGGCGCCCAGGGTCGACGCCAGGGGCACGTGGGCGGCATACGCGTCCCGTCGTTCGGCGATGTGCGCGTTACCCTCGCGGCGCCATCCGCCGTCGATGAACCAGCGGCCGACCTCCTGGAGTTGCTCGCGCAGGTCGGCACTGCCGCCCATCCCCCCGACGTATGCCGCCAACTCGGCGATCGTCGGGTAGGCGTAGAGGTCGGTCACCTCCACCGGATAGGCCTGGTTGAGAACCGACGTCAGGCTGATCGCGTGCAGGGAGTCGCCGCCCAACTCGTAGAAGCTGTCGTTGACCCCGATGCCGCGGATCGAGAAGACGCCCTCCCACATCGCGGCCATGTTGGCCTCGACATCGGTACGCGGCGCGACGAAGTCGGCGGACAGCTCAGGCCGATCGAACTTCGGCTCGCCGTGGCCTTCGCCAAGGACCGCGTCGTCGCTTCCCTCGAGAACGGCGCGCATCTCATCGATCGACTGGCTCGTGACGGCCACGTTGACCAGAGCGCTGCGCAGGAGGGGATCGATGAGCCCGATGCCGTCCTCCAGGGTCAGGCCGTCGGCCATCATCCGCGCCGCGGCCGTCCCTTGCGGGGCCTGCGCCTCGCTGCGCGCGGCCATTCCCACGTGTGCCCAACGGTCCCAGTTGACGCTGAGGGTGCGGCGCTGCGGATACCGGATCCGGGCCGCCCGGGCATAGGCGTCCTCGAAGGAGCACGCGGCGGCATACTCGCTCGAACCGGTGGGACCGAGGATGGCCAGGACCGACGAGAAGAGCATGACGAACTCGACGTCCCGGTCGGCGAAGACCTGGTCCAACACCAGCGTGCCATCCACCTTGGGCTCGAAGACCGGGGCACTCGTCCCGGGCGTGAGGAAGTGGATCATGCGGCCGCTGGCGACGCCGGCCAGGTGGAAGACACCGGTGATCGGGCCAAGTCGCACCTCGACGTCGTCGATGAGCGCCGACATCGCCGTGAGGTCGGTGAGGTCGACCGCGTGATACTCCACGGGGACCTCGTGTCGGCGCAACGCGACCATCGTGGCGATCCGGGCCGCGACCTCAGTGCCGTGGGTTGCCACGCTCACCGTCGGCCACTCGGTCTCATTGGGCAGCGCGGTGCGCCCGGTGAGGACGACGCTCGCGTGGTGAGTGCTCAGAAGGTGCTCGGCGAGCGCCTCGCCGATGCCCCCCAACCCTCCGGTGAGCAGATAGACCCCGGATCGCAGGGCGCACCCCCCAGAGCCGTCGGCGATCTCCACCGAACGGTGCCGGCGGGTGAGCCGAGCGTCTCCGCGATAGGCGATCGGCGAGGGCTCGGACCCACCGATGGCCTCAGCGAGGATGCGCGCCGCCAACGTCGCGGCCTCCGCGTCGAGGTCGGTGTCGACGTGCCGGATGGCAAGCTTCGGGTATTCGTGGGCGGCCACGATGGCCGCCCCGGCGACCAACGCGCTGGGTGATGGCTGGCCATCGAACCCGAACGCTCCCGAGGTGACGATCGTCAGGGCCGACGTCTGCCCGCCGAGCAGCCCGGAAACGGCCCGCATCATCGCCACCAGCGTGTCGAACGGACGGTTTCGTAGGTCGCCGTCGGGTGCGTCGAGGCTCCACAGATAGACGACGTGGGTCGGCACGGCCTCGGTCCGCTTGAGGTCCTCCACGAGGAGGTCGAGGTCCTGCGGTCGATCGGGGTCGAGGGTGTAGCGGTCGTCCCCGCCCACATACTCTCCGCGGTCGTTGGCCGTCACCTCCACCACTCGGGCACCGGCGTCGTTGAGGTATGCCGTGACGCGATCGCCTGTGGGACCGGCGTCACGCAGGACCAGCCAGCTCCCCGCGAGCAGTTCCGGCGTTGGTGCCACCAGGGCGTCTGCGAGCGCCCAATCCGTGGTCGACGTGACCGGCCGGGCCGCTTGAGCACGCCCCGTCTGTTGCCAGAGGGACGCTGCCCCGGTGGGGGTCGGCTGATCGCTGTGTTCCGCCCAGAACCGGGTCGGCAACAACGGCGAGCCCGGCAGGGCAAGCCGCTTGCGGGGACTGCCCGAGTAGAAGGTTCGCCAGTCCGTGTCGATACCGGTCCGGTAGAGCTCGGCGACGCGTTCGAGGGTTGCTCGATCGGTGCGTCCGGACTGTCGATAGCGGTCCACGGCGGCGGACATCTCGGCGAAGGCCTCGTTGCGACCCTCAGTCCTGGGCTCGGCGCCCAGGTCCGCCCCGGCGGCCACCTGGGCACGCAGGTCGGTGAGCCCAGCCACGAGGTCTTCAACGGTGGCGACCGTCAAGGCAACTCGCCACTTGCTGTGGCGCCGTCCGGTGTTCGCGGTGTAGCACAGGTCAGCTAGCGAGCTGTCCGGATGGGCCTGCAGGTGCTCGAGATAGGCGTCCAGCAGGGCCGGCCACAGGGTCCGAGCATGCGTCGAGAGGGTCAACACCTCAAGCCCGTCGCCGACTGACGGGGAGGTCTGCGGCGGCGGCGACGCGAGGACGGCGTGGCTGTTCGTGCCGCTGAAGCCGAAGGAGCTCACCCCGGCGAGCCGAGCCGTGTCCTTCGGCCATGGGAGGGGGCTGTCGACCATGAACATCGGTGAGTTCGCGAAGCCGATCTCGGGGTTCGGCTCCTCGAAGTTGACACTCGGCGGCAGGGTTCCGTGCTCCATCGCCATGACGACTTTGAAGAGGCCGGCCATCCCGGATGCCGCGACCGCGTGGCCGATGTTGGGCTTCGCCGTGCCGAGGCCGCAGAACTGGCGTTTGGTCGTGAAACGTTCGAAGGCGTTCGTCAGGGCGCGCATCTCGATCCGATCACCGACCGTGGTTCCGGTGCCGTGGGCCTCGAGATAGGACAACTGCCCAGGGTCGATGTCGGCGTCCTTCCAAGCTTGGACGATGACCCGCTCCTGGGCTTCCGAGGACGGCGCGGTGACGCCGTTCGTGGCCCCGTCGTTGTTGAGGGCGACCGCCTTGACCACCGCGTAGACGTGATCCCCGTCGGAGATGGCGTCATCCAGGCGCTTGAGCACCATGGCGGCCACCCCCTCGCCCCAGTTCGTGCCGCTGGCTCGGCGATCGAAGGTCCGCACGGCACCGCCGCCGGACTCGACGCTCTGGAAGTTGGTCCCCCCTCGGGTATAGATGCTGACGTTGACGCCGCCGGCGACCGCCATGTCGCACTCACCGGCATACAGTCCCTCGCAAGCGGCGTGCAGCGCGACGAGCGACGAGGAGCACGCCGTGTCGAAGACGACCGCCGGCCCGGAGAGGTCGAAGAGGTAGGAGGGTCGCCCCGCCATGAGGCCTGGCATGGCACCCGTCTGGGCCAGCATCCCCGGCTCCTTGACGAGTGCCTTGTAGGGAAACTCGGTGTCGTTGAGATGGTCGACGCCGACATAGACCCCGGTCTTGGTGCCGGTGAGGGCCGCCCCTCCGTAGCCGGCGTCCTCGAAGGCGCGGTAGAGCACCTGAAGGAAGAGCCGCTGCTTCGGGTCGATGACGAGGGCTTCCTTGGGCGAGATGCGGAAGAACGACGCGTCGAACTCGGCGATCTGGGGCAGGTACCCCATCGCGGAGTAGTGGGCGTGCTCGTCCGACCGGGTGATCCCGAGCGAGTCCTCGACGTCGTTGGCGCGGGCGCGGGGCATGGTCCGGATGCTCGTCCGTCCTTGGACGAGGTTGGCCCAGAACTGCTCCTTGGTCGTGGCCTGGGAGAAGGCGCACTCGAGACCGACGATGGCGATGTCGGTGCGACGCCGCTTGGCATTCACCTGCTTGAGGATCGCCGCCCCCATGCCGCGGTCGATGACGCCGTCCCGGGCGGCTTGCAGGAGGAAGGCGTTGATGTCCTTGGTCGAGATCGTCACAGCTGATGCACCTGTCCATCGCGGGCCGAAGTGGATCGATCGGGGCTGGAGGGTCGAGCCAGACCGCGCATGAGGATCGAGCACAGCGGGGCGACGTCGTCGAACCAGTAGAAGTGGCCACCGGGAAGCTGATGGACATCGAAGGGTCCGTCGGTGAACTCACCCCACCGCCGAAGCTGCTCAGCCGAGACGACGGGGTCCCGAGTGCCGGCCACTGCGGTCACCGGGCAGTGCAGGAGTTCGGCGGGAGCGGCGTACTCGTAGGTCTCGGCCACCTTGTAGTCGGACTTGAGGATCGGGGTGAACAACTCGACGAGCTCGGGGGTGTCCAACACCTGTTGGGAGGTGCCGCCGAAGCCACGGATCATCGAGAGGAAGACCGAATCCGGTGCCTGGTGCCACGACGTCTTGGACGGAACGTCAGGCGTATGCCGTCCGGAGAAGAACACGTGAACCGGCTCGATGCCTTCGTGCTCCTGCAGGGAATGCAGCACTTCGAAGGCCAGCAGGGTGCCCACGCTGTGGCAGAACACGGCGAACGGTCCGGCCGCCATCTGGTCGGTCAGCCGGGGCAGCAGATCATCGACATGACCCGACACCGAGTCGATGAGAGGCTCCTTCATCCGGCTCCCGTGTCCGGCCATCTCGACGGGGACGACATCGATCCGCGGGGGCAGATACCGCCGGAACCGGTGGTAGACGGCCGCCGTGGCGCCGGCGAAGGGGAAGCAGAACAACTTCAGGCGATCAGTCATCGGGCCGACCTCACTCCACTCGTTCCAGCAGCTGCTGAGCCTCATCCATGCTGAGCTCGCCGCGATCGAGCCCGTCCATGATCTCTTCGACGGTGAGCACCCGCTCGGCGGTCGGCGCTGCCTCCGGCAGTGGCGGCGCCTGCCGGCCGTCGAGGTAGCCGGCCAACTGGCGCACCGTCGGGTTCGCATAGACGTCCGAGATGTCCAGCACGGTCTGCTGGTGTTCGTTGAGCGCGTTGACGAACTGCGAGATGACCAACGAGTCACCCCCGGAGTCACTGAACGGCTCGTGGACACTCACTTCGTCGAGGGCCTGCAGGGTGCCCCAGATGTTCGCGACGGCAACCTCGGTGTCGGTCAACGGTTCGGAGCTGAGGACGACCACCTCGCGACGGCGAGGGCGTTCCTGCTTTCGCGGCTGGCCCATGCGCAGCTTGGCCCGCAAGGCGTCAGACAGCGGCAGGCCGATGGCTCCTCCGGCCTCACGGATCCGGCCGTGGTCCAAACCGCCCACGAGCAGGACGGCAACGTCACGATCGAGAACGCCCACCGCGGCCTCGGCCCCGGCGGCGTCGGTCAGGCTATGGAAGACGCCGCGCACCTGATCCGCGTCGTATGCCGTCGCCATGCCGCTTTCGCTCCACACCGACCAGGCAATCGCTGTGGACTTCTGCCCACGAGCCCGACGCATCGACGCCGTCGCGTTGAGATAGGCGTTGGCGGCGGCATACGCCCCCTGGCCGGCGGGACCGAAGACGGAGATGAGGGACGAGGAGAGCAGGAAGAAGGCGAGGTCGTCCTCCCGGGTGACCTCCTCCAGCACCCACGTGCCCGCAACCTTGGGACGCAGCACCCGATCGAACTCTTCGAGCGAGGTGTTGACGACGTAGGAGCCGGCGGGCAGCCCGGCGCCGTGAACCACGCCGTTGATCGCCCCGAACCGGTCCCGAAGTTGCGCGCACACCTGCCTCATCCCGTCGAGGTCAGCCACGTCACCCGCGACCGGGTGGACGTCGATCCCTCGCTCGCGCATCTCGCGCAACCGGGCAACGCGGGCCGCCACTGCCAGGGGGCCGGCGTTGGCCGCCGCGTCCCACTCGGCGGGGTCGTCCGGGATCGGGGTCCGGCTGAGGACGGCGAACCTGGGGTGACGCTCCTCCGTCGTGAGGCCCTCGATGATCGCTGCGGCGATCCCGTCGAGCCCGCCCGTGATGAGGTAGACGCCAGTGTCCCGGATCTCCACCGGCTCGGCCGGGAAGGTCTCCAGTTGCGCCTCCTCGACGACCGCGGCATACCGATGAGCGCCTCGCCAGACCACGAGGGCGCCGTCCTGCAGCGCTGCGATCTCATCGACGAGAGATGGCACGACCTCGGCTTGCGTATCCAGGCACCCCACCGTGAGTCGCGCGTGCTCGGCGGACAACACCTTGGCGAGCGCACCCACGCAGGCGCCGACGGGGTTCTGCACGTCGGCGTTCCCACCGACCGGCGAGACCGCGTCGACGAGCACGAGCAGCGGCAACTGACCGGCCGACTCGCGTCGGGCGAGCGCCTGCGCCAGGCGGACCAGGCTGTGCGTCCGGCGTCGACCTGGCTGGTGAGATCCTGCGCCGACCGGGGTGACCGTCGGCCGAAAGCGCCGGCGTGGACGACGGCGCCCAACCGGTCATCGCCGAGTGCCGCGAACACCAGGTCGAGGTCGGCATCGGTGGCCGCGACGACGACCTTCGCGCCGACGGCCTCCAACTGGCGGCTGGCCTCCGCGATGACCAGCCCCTGGTCGGGTTGGTCGGCCACGAGCAAGACGGTGGAGGCGGCCAGCGAGTGGGCGCTGCCGCCGACAGCGGTCGGAGGCAGCGGGGTCTCCTTGAACCCGACGCGGTGATAGACGCTGTTGACGAACAGTTCGTGGTTGACCCGTTTGAGGGAGTACTTCTCGAGGGTGAGGATCACCCGGCCCGCCGCATCGACGAGGGTGACGTCGATCGACGCAGCACCCATGTCGTTCTTGATGGGGTTGCGGATCACCTGGACGCTGACGAACGACTGAGGCAACGGGGCGTAGATCTTGATGCTCTTGCAGGCGAACGGCAGGAACATCGTGTGGGTGACGTTCTGGATGAGGAACTCCGACCCGATGTTGATGGCGTTGTCCAACAGCGCGGGGTGCAGGAAGTACTCGTCGAGATCGGCGAGGAAATCCTCGGCCATGACCAGGTCGGTGAAGATCTCCTGCCGGGAGTTGTAGACGATCTCCGTGACGTTGCGCCACCGTGGCCCGAACCGGAAGCCGCCGTATTCCTTGGAGAGGTCGAACGGCAGCACCTCGTCGCACCGAGCGCGCGTGATCGCCGGGTCCAGGACGGTCGGTGGCCGGGTTGCAGCCAGAGGTATGCCGCGTCCGGTCGCGTGAGTGACCCAGCCAAGGTCGGGGTCCTCACTGAGGATCTCGATCTCGAAGGCACCCTCGACGGTGCGCACCGTGATCTGCACGTCCAGCGGCTCGTCCGGACGCACTGTCGCCGAGGCATGGAAGACCACGTCCGCCAGCTCGAGCTGGGGCTGCCCGCACGTCTGCGCGCAGGCGGCATGCATCATCTCGAGGAAGGCCGTTCCGGGAATGACGTTGTGGCCGTTGATGACGTGTTCGGTGAGGATCCACTGCTTCCCGACCTCGAACCGCGTGCCGTAGATGTCCTCTGAGCGAGATCGGGCGAGCAGCTTTTCGACGAGTGGGTGCAGCGCGTCGGGCTCGACCAGCGTGGGTGACTCCGGCTCCGGCTCGATCCAGAAGTGCTTGCGCTGGAAGGGGTAGGTGGGGAGCGGCACGCGCCCCAGCCCCGGTGTCGAGAACGTGGCCGCCCAGTCGACAGAGGCACCGCCGACGAAGAGGTCGCACAGGTCCGAGCGCGCCTCGGCTCCGAGCGGATCACCCGTGAGCAGCGCGGCGGCCTGCGCCGTGAGGGCGCGCTGTTGGGTGCCGGTGAGGTCGTGCGCGTCCTGCGCGATCATGTTGGCCGAGATCACCCGGTGCCGGCCGACATGGACGCCCGCCAGGTGGCGGTCAGGACTGGACAACTCCGCCAGCCGGGCCAGGAGTTCGGCACGGCCGGCGAACTCGAAGGCCAGCCGGTGCTCGAACTGCATCCGGCCGACAGCGAGGGTGAAGCAGACGTCGGCCGGGCTCAGCTGCGGGTGGTCGACAAGATGGTCGTGCACGGCGCGCACATAGTGCCACAAGGCTGCTTCGGTGCGCGCCGAGAGTGCGAACACGAGGCGGTCGGGATCGGGGGCCGGGGCGGGATCGGCCGGGACCTCGCGGGCGGGCGCCTCCTCGAGGACCACATGGGCGTTCGTCCGCCCGAACCCGAACGAGCTCACTGCGGCCAGCAGCCGGGGACCGTTCGGGGTCCACGGTTGCAGGACATCGCTGACGTACAACGGTGATTCGTGGAAGGCGATGTAGGGGTTGGGCTCCTCGAAGTTGATGTTGGGCGGGAGCTTCCGGGCCCGCATGGCGAGGAGCACCTTGAGCAGTGAGGACATCGAGGCTGCGCTCACGCCGTGCCCCAGATTGGGCTTGACCGAGCCCAGGGCGCAGAACTGCTTGCGCGAGGTATGCCGTGCGAAGGCGGTCGTCAGACCGTCGACCTCGATGGGGTCACCGAGCACGGTTCCCGTGGCGTGTGCCTCGACGTAGGACAGGTGCTCGGGATCGATGCCGGCGTCCCGCCACGCGCGCAGGATCACGTCGGCCTGGGTCGAGGCCTTGGGGGCGGTGATGCCGTTGCTGCGGCCGTCGTTGTTGACGGCGCTACCGCGGATGATCGCGTAGATGTGGTCGTTGTCAGCGATCGCTCGATCGGCGGCCTTGAGGACGACCAGGCCCAGTCCCTCGCCCCACACCGTTCCCTGCGAGTTCCGATCGAAGGATGCGAGGACACCGGAGGTCGACTCGACCCCGTCGAAGGAGGCGTCGGTGTCGCTGAGTAGGTGCAGTCCACCGGCGATAGCCAGATCGCTCTCGCCCGCCCGGATCGACAGACAGGCCTGGTGGACCGCGACCAGACCGGAGGAACAGGCCGTGTCCAGCACCATGTTCGGTCCGCGCAGGTCCAGGACGAAGGCGATCCGGCTGGCCATGACCGAGGACATCGAGCCGGTCATGTCCAGCAGGGAGTGAGCGGCGTCGTGGGCGACGTAGTCCATCGGATAGGAGTGGTCCACGCCGACGAAGACCCCGACGTTGCTGCCCTCGACGCTCGGCCCGCAGTAGCCCGCATCCTCCAGGCAGGTCCAGGCTGCCTCCAGGAAGATGCGCTGTTCGGGGTGCATGCTCAAGGCTTCCTTGGGCGAGATCCGGAAGAAGGCCGCATCGAAATCACCGATGTGTTCCAGCCAGCCGGCCTTGAGCTTCATCGCATGACCGGTGTCACGAGCCCGGTCCTCGGGGAAGGTGCCGATGACGCCGACCTTGTTGATGATGTTGCGCCAGTACTCGTCGTAGTCATCGGCGCGAGGGAAGCGACACGACATCCCCACGATCGCGATGTCCTTGCTCGGGTCGACCCCGTTGAGCTTGCGCAACAAGGAGACTGCCGAGTCCCCGTCGAAGCTGCCCTCCTGGACCCGCTCCAGGATGTACCGGTTGACCGCCTCAAGCTCGCTCATCGGGACGCTCACTCCTTCCCAATCATGATTCGTACGGCGTCGTCGATGGACGTCCGCCCGGCTTTGACCTGGCTGATGAGGTCGCTGATCTCGACCGTGGAGTCGCCGGCGCCGGCCTCGGGGGCGCCCGGCTCCGGGTGGGCCGTTCGGGGCTCAGCCTGCGCGAGGGACTTCTTGTCGATCTGTGCCGCCATCTGCTCGACCGTCGGGAATGAATAGACGTCGGCGACTTCCACCAGCCCCGGGAAGGCCCGATTGATCGCCTTGTAAAGCTGGATGGCGAGGAACGACTGGCCGCCGAGGTCGCTGAACGTGTCGAAGAGATCCAGCGTCGGAACCTGCAGGACGTCGGCCCAGATGACCAACAGTTGGCGTTCGGTCGGGGTGTATTCCTCGTGCATCACCAACGCCGAGCCACCACCGGAGCTGCCGGCAGCGGTGCTCGTGGCGGCCCGGAGCCGCTCGTCGACGGCTCGCTGCAGCGCGGGATTGAGCCGGAAACGCACCCGGTCCAGCCGGCGGCCCAGCTCCTGCAGGTCCAGACGGCCTGGGAGCAGCGGCGTCAGCCAGGAGCCGAACAGGTCGTCCAGGCACCGCATCGCCTCCGCCGTCGTGAGCGGGACGACCGTGTTCGCCTGGCTGGTCACCCCGAATCGCACCGCCATGCCCACCTCCGCCCAGGCCGGCCAGTTGATCGACATGACTCGCGTCCGGCTGGCGCGGCGTGTGGAGATCGCGTCGAGGTAGGCGTTGGCCGCCATGTAGTCCGTCTGGCCCACGTCTCCGAAGAGGGCGAGGACGGACGAGAACAGGACGAGCACATCGAGGTCATCGGATCGCGTGAGGTC
>Ga0116179_1003156_pt1 | contig 11512 bp, 6 predicted proteins | sample AD_UKC071_MetaG_FD_89751 | JGI IMG/M metagenome (GOLD analysis project Ga0116179, IMG submission 89751) | Active sludge microbial communities of municipal wastewater-treating anaerobic digesters from USA - AD_UKC071_MetaG | ecosystem: Engineered > Bioreactor > Anaerobic > Digestate | place: USA...
CCTTGCCGCTCAGAACGGCGTCACGGGCACCATCCCGACTGACGGCGACGTCGAGGCCGACCCCGCCGAACCGGTGGAGGAGCCGTTGCCGCCCCTGCACCAGGAGGCGTACGACGCCATCACGTCGGGCGACTTCGCGGCAGCGATCAAGGCCTACGAGACGGCGATCGCGCAGAACCCCCGTGACCAGCTCGCCGTCGCGGGGCTTGCGCAGGTCTCCCTGCTGGCGCGCCTCGAGCCGGTGACTGCGGATGCCGTGCGCTCAGCCGCAGCGGCGAATCCCACCGATGTCGACGCTCAACTCGCCGTGGCCGACCTCGACGTCAGCGGCGGACACCTCGACGACGCCTTCGCGCGCCTGCTCGACCTGTTCCCCACGCTGGACGCGGCGGGCAAGAATGCGGTGCGCACCCGTCTGCTCGAGTTCTTCGAGATCGCCGGTGCGGACGATCCCCGGGTCATCGTGGCGCGTCGCCGCCTCACCGGTCTGCTGTACTGATCGCGGCTACCACGAGGAGTCAACGATGACCGAGCAGCAGCTGCACCGACCGACTGCCGGTCAACTCGATGTCTGGAGCCGGGTTGCGGGCCTGGGCATCGTAATCGGACTCCTCATCGGGCTAGTGCCGCCCCTGGCCTTCGGGTTGACGGGTCCGGGCGCGGCGATCATCCTCGGGATCCTCGTGGTCGGTCCCGCGATCGTGTCGACGGTGATCGGCTTCCGGGCGGTCGGCGTCGCGAAGCTGGAGAAGGCGTCGGGCTATTCGACGATGTTCGACTTCGCGGGCTACGAGCTGCGCGACCCGCGCACGCTCGAGGTGCTGCGGGCAAGCGATGTGCGGCCCACGGGAACGATTCGTCGGTCGCTGTTCCGTTCGATGCTCACGGTCAAGCCGGGCACCCTGCTCGCGAAGCGGCTCGAGGAGGACGAGAGGGCTGACCGCGACGAGCGGTGAACGACGAGCGGTGATCGAGCCTGTCGAGATCCGGCGCGCGAGACGATCTCGACAAGCTCGATCACCGAAGCTCGATCACCGAAGCGCTAGCCCCGCGGTGCCAGCCACAGGCCGGCGAGCGGCGGAAGCGTCAACTCGACCGATGCCGGACGCCCACCCCACGGCTCATCCAGTGCCGTCACGGCACCGAAGTTGCCGACACCCGACCCACCGAACTCGACGGCATCGGTGTTGATGATCTCGTTCCAGACGCCGCCGAAGGGCATGCCGAGCCGATACGGCCCGACGGGGTTGCCGGAGAAGTTGAACACGCCCACCAGCGGAGATCCCGACGTCGACCAGCGCACGAAGGCGACCACGTTCTGTGCCGAGTTGCCGCCATCGATCCACTCGAATCCGGCCGGCGAGTTGTCCTGTTCCCAGAGGGCTGCGGTGCCCGAGTAGACCCGGTTGAGCTCGCTCACCAGCTTCTGCAGCCCGAGGTGCAGCGGCTGGTCGAGAATCCACCAGTCGAGTCCGCGCTCCTCGCTCCACTCGCTGGGCTGACCGAACTCGCTGCCCATGAACAGCAACTGCTTGCCGGGGTGCGCCCACATGAACGACAGGTACGCGCGCACGTTGGCGAGCTTCTGCCACTGGTCGCCGGGCATCTTGTGCAGCAGCGACCCCTTGCCGTGCACGACCTCGTCATGGCTGATCGGCAGCAGGAAGTTCTCGCTGAACGCGTAGAAGAACGAGAACGTGATGTCGTTGTGGTGATACGAGCGGTACATCGGGTCTTCCTGCATGTACTGCAGGGAGTCGTGCATCCACCCCATGTTCCATTTCAGACCGAAACCGAGACCGGATGACGCGGTCGGCTTGGTCACGCCCGGCCAGCTTGTCGACTCCTCGGCGATCATCACGATGCCGGGATTGCGCTTGTAGGCGGTCGCGTTGACCTCCTGCAGGAAGCTGATCGCCTCGAGGTTCTCGCGCCCGCCGTTGACGTTGGGCAACCACTCGCCGTCTTTGCGGGAGTAGTCGAGGTAGAGCATGCTCGCGACGGCGTCGACGCGCAGCCCGTCGATGTGGAACTCCTCGAGCCAGTACAGCGCGTTGGCGACGAGGAAGTTGCGCACCTGCGACTGGCCGAAGTCGAAGATGAGCGTGCCCCAGTCCATCTGCTCCCCGCGACGCGGGTCGCTGTGCTCATAGAGCGCCTGGCCGTCGAACTTGCCGAGTGCCCACTCGTCTTTGGGGAAGTGCCCCGGCACCCAATCCATGATCACGCCGATGCCGGCGCCGTGCAGCCGGTCGATGAGGTACTTGAGGTCGTCGCCATGGCCGAACCTGCTGGTCGGCGCGTAGTAGCCGGTGACCTGGTAGCCCCACGACGGACCGTACGGATGCTCGGCGAGCGGCATGAACTCGACGTGCGTGAATCCCAGCTGGCGTACGTAGTCGATGAGCTCGTCGGCGAGAGACCGGTAGTCGAGGCCGGGACGCCACGAGCCCACGTGAAGCTCGTAGACGCTCATGGGCGAGTTGTGCGGGTCGGTGTTGGCGCGCCGCGTCATCCAGTCGGCGTCGCTCCAGGTGAACAGGGATTGCCCCACCTTGGATGCCGTTGCCGGGGGCACCTCGGTGTAGCGCGCCATCGGGTCGGCCCGGGTGACCCACTCGCCGGCCTGGGTCAGCAGTTCGAACTTGTAGGCGCTGCCGGGTTCGAGCGCGGGCAGGAAGATCTCCCAGACCCCGTTGTCGTCGAGGCGGCGCATCGCGTGGCCGACCCCGTTCCAGCCGTTGAAGTCGCCAACGACCCGCACCGCGCGGGCGTGTGGGGCCCACACTGAGAAACTCGTGCCCGCAACGTCCTCGTGCGGGCGGAAGTGCGATCCGAGCACCTGCCAGATCTGCTCGTGACGGCCCTCGCCCCACAGGTAGAGGTCGACCTCGCCCACGGACGGCACGAAGCGGTACGGGTCATCCGACGTCCAGCTGGGGGCGTTGTCGTACTCGGTCTCGATCACGTACGCCTGACCGGGGTCGGGCGCGAAGCCCTGCCACAGTCCCTGAGCGACGTGTGCGAGAGGCACCCGCGATCGGTCGGCGCGGATGGCGGTGACCGCCGAGGCCAGGGGACGCACGACCCGGATGACCCATCCGCCGTCGACCGGATGCTGGCCGAGGGTTGCGTGCGGCTGCGGGTGCGAGCCGCCAACAAGGGCGGCGATGTGGTCGGGGTGCAGGTCGGGCAGGTCGGGGTGCAGGTCGGGCAGGTCGGGCAGTGCGGGCGGTGCAGCGGCATCCGCCCCCGGCTTCTTCTTGGCGACCATCGGTGTCAGCGACCCTTCGTCGGTGCTGCGGGCGTCTGCACGTGCAGGATGTGGGCGGGCTCGCCGAAGGCGTCGAGGCGCACGTAGTTGTCGCGACCCCACTCGAACTCGCCGCCCGTGATCAGGTCGCGCACCGTGAAGGTGGCGTCGGGGTCGAGCCCGATGCGGGTCAGGTCGAGGTGAACCACGGTCTCGCGCACCGAGTGCGGGTCGACGTTCACGACCATGATGAGGGCATCGTCGGTGCCGTCGGGGTTGTGCTCGGCGGCGAGGTACTTCGTGTAGACGAGCATCGAGTCGTCGTCACTCCAGTGCACGTCGAGGTTGCGCAACTGGCGCAGAGCCGGGTGAGCGGCCCTGATCAGATTCAGTCGCGTCAGATACGGGGCGAGCGAATTGCCCGCCTTCTCGGCGCCGGCCCAGTCGCGTTGCTTGTACTCGTACTTCTCGTTGTCGATGTTCTCCTCGGAACCGGGACGGGCGATGTGCTCGAACAGTTCGAAGCCCGCATACACACCCCAGCTCGATCCCGCTGTCGCCGCGAGCGCCGCGCGGATCTTGTAGGCCGGCCGCCCGCCGAACTGCAGGAACTCGGTGAGGATATCGGGAGTGTTCACGAACAGGTTCGGCCGTAGATACGCGGCGGTCTCGTGCGAGATGGACTCGAAGAACTCGGCCAGCTCGTCCTTGGTGTTGCGCCAGGTGAAGTAGCTGTACGACTGCTGGTAGCCGACCTGCGCGAGGGACCGCAGCATCGCGGGGCGGGTGAAGGCCTCCGCGAGGAAGACCACCTCGGGAAACTCGGTGTTGATCTCGTGCAGCACGATCTCCCAGAACTGCAGCGGCTTGGTGTGCGGGTTGTCGACGCGGAAGATCTTCACGCCGAGCCCGATCCAGAACCGCAACAGCCGCAGCACCTCGGTGCGGATACCGACGGGGTCGTTGTCGAAGTTGATGGGGTAGATGTCCTGGTACTTCTTCGGCGGGTTCTCGGCGTACGCGATCGAACCGTCGGGAAGCGTCGTGAACCACTCGGGATGCTCGGTCACCCACGGGTGATCGGGCGAGCACTGCAGCGCGAAGTCGAGGGCGACCTCGATGCCGAGTTTGTTCGCCTGAGCGACGAAGAAGCTGAAGTCCTTGATGGTGCCGAGATCCGGATGCACGGCATCATGCCCGCCGTCGGCCGAACCGATCGCCCACGGCGACCCCGGGTCCCCGGGAACCGTCACCAGCGTGTTGTTGGGCCCCTTGCGGAACGCGTGACCGATGGGGTGGATGGGCGGCAGGTACAGCACATCGAAACCCATGTCGGCGACGGCCTGCAGGCGCTTCGCCGCAGTGCGGAAGGTTCCGGAGGTCCACGTGCCGTCCTTGGCGCGCTTGGCACCCTCGCTGCGCGGGAAGAACTCGTACCAGCTGCCGACCCCCGCGCGCTCGCGTTCGACGCGCAGCTCGATCACGTTGCTCACGGTCGTGAGAGTCGCGAGGGGGTTGGCCCGGATCGCGTCCGTCAGGCGCGGCTCGAGCGCGATCGCGAGCTTCTGGGCGGGCGACAGTGCGGGGTCGGCGAAGGCGGCGGCGGCATCCTTGACGATCTTGCGGCCCCCGGCGCGCTCCAGCAGAAGGCGGCCCATCGTGACCATGAGGTCGACGTCGGCGCGCGCCGGAATCTTGATCTCGGCGTTGTGCAGCCACGTGGCCCAGTCGTCGCAGAACGCGCGCACCTGCCAGGTCCAGGTGCCCTCGGTGTCGACGACGGCGTCGGCCTGCCAGCGATCCGTGCCTGGGGCGATGGGGCGCATCCAGTGAACCCGTGACGCGCCACTCGGGTCGGTGAGAACGAGTTGCACACCCAGCTGGTCGTGGCCCTCGCGGAAGACCGTTGCCTGGAAGGGAACCACTTCGCCGCGGTAGGCCTTCGCCGGCCACAGGGCGCCCGGTTGTTGGGGCATCAGATCGCGGATGGGAATGCGGCCGAGTTTCGGCTCGTAACTGGCAGGGTCAGCGCCCTGGTCTCGGACGGCCTCGTACTCGACTACCACGGTTCGACCGTACCCCTTTTGCGCGGGATGCAAGCGCTTTACATTCCCGCAACCTTTCGCCCGTAGGCTCTCAGTCGTGAAGGCCATCCGTCGATTTACCGTTCGCACCGTGCTCCCCGAGGCGCTCGCCCCCCTGGACGAGCTCTCCACCAACCTCCGCTGGTCGTGGCACGAACCCACCCGGCAGCTGTTTCGCGAGATCGACCCCGCGGGCTGGGAAGCCACGGGTCACGACCCCATCGCACTGCTCGGTGCCGTCGAGCCGGCGCGCCTGAGTGAGCTGGCGGCGGATGCCACGTTCGTCGCCACCGCGAGGCGACTCGTCGACGACCTCCACGCCTACCTGACCGAGCCGCGCTGGTACCAGACCTTGACGGATGCGCCGGCCTCCATCGGCTACTTCTCGCCCGAGTTCGGAATCGCCGCCGCCCTGCCGCAGTACTCCGGCGGCTTAGGGATCCTCGCGGGCGACCACCTCAAGAGCGCGAGCGACCTCGGCGTTCCCATCATCGGCGTCGGCCTGTTCTACCGCGCGGGCTACTTCCGCCAGGCGATCTCGCGCGAGGGCTGGCAGCTGGAGAGCTACCCGGTGCTCGACCCCGACGGGCTGCCGCTCACCGTTCTGCGTCATCCCGACGGCACCGCGGCGCAGGTCGCCCTCGCGCTGCCCGACGGCCGCGCCCTCTACGCGCGCGTGTGGCAGGTTGCTGTGGGTCGCATCCGGCTGCTGCTTCTGGACACGGACATCCCGGAGAACGCCGACGAGCTGCGCAGCGTGACCGACCGACTCTACGGTGGCGGCGGCGAGCACCGCCTGCTGCAGGAACTGCTGCTCGGCATCGGCGGCGTTCGGGCGATCAAGGCGTACACCGAGCTCACGAGCACGCCCTTCCCGGAGGTGTTCCACACCAACGAGGGTCACGCGGGCTTCCTCGGGCTGGAGCGCATCAGCGACCTGATCGGGGCGGGGCTGTCGTTCGCGACCGCGCTCCAGGTTGTGCGTGCCGGTACCGTCTTCACCACGCACACGCCCGTGCCGGCCGGAATCGACCGGTTCGAGGTCGACATGATCACGAAGTACTTCTCCACCGACCTGCTGCCGGGGGTCGCGGCATCCGATGTCATCGCACTCGGCGAGGAGAACTACGAGGGCGGCGACCCGACCAAGTTCAACATGGCGGTCATGGGCCTGCGCCTCGCGCAGCGCGCCAACGGCGTCTCGAAGCTGCACGGCGAGGTGTCGCGCGAGATGTTCGGTGCGCTCTGGCCGGGGTTCGAGCCGGAGGACGTGCCGATCACATCGGTGACCAACGGCGTGCACGCGCCGACCTGGACCGACCCGATGCTCGCGGCGCTCGCCGCCGAGAAGCTCGGCACCGGCGACACCACCGGCTGCGACTGGAACTCGAAGTCGGTGACCGACGCCGACCTCTGGGCGGTACGCGGTCGCATGCGCGAGCAACTGGTCACGGATGCCCGCCGCCGGGTCAGCGCGGCGTGGCAGGAACAGAACCCCGGCGTCGGCGCCCCCGCCTGGTACTCGGAGCTGCTGGACCCGACGGTGCTGACGATCGGCTTCGCCCGACGTGTGCCCACCTACAAGCGGCTGACCCTCATGCTGCACGACGAGGCGCGGCTGCGGTCGCTGCTGCTGCACCCCGAGCGGCCGATCCAGATCGTGATCGCAGGCAAGTCGCATCCGGCCGACGACGAGGGCAAGCGGCTCATCCAGCGGCTCGTCGAGTTCGCCAGCGAGCCGGAGGTGCGCAAGCGCATCGTCTTCCTGCCCAACTACGACATCGGCATGGCGAAGCTGCTCTACCCGGGCACCGATGTCTGGTTGAACAACCCGCTGCGTCCGCTCGAGGCGTGCGGAACCTCGGGCATGAAGGCCGCGCTCAACGGCTCGCTCAACCTGTCGATTCTCGACGGTTGGTGGGCGGAGTTCTACGACGAGGAGAACGGTTGGGCGATCCCGTCGGCCGACTCCGCAGGCGACGGTGCCGAGCGCGACAAGCTCGAGGCCGACAGCATGTACGACCTCATCGAGCACCAGATCGCGCCGCGGTTCTACGACCGAGGCAAGAACGGCGTGCCCACCCGCTGGGTGGAGTCGATCCGGCACACGTTGGCGACCCTGTCGCCGGCGCTCTCCGCCGACCGCATGGTCAAGGAGTATGTCGAGCGGCTGTACATGCCGGCGGCCGCGGGCGAGAAGGTCGTGAGCGCCGACGGGTTCCGCCCGGCTCGGGAGCTGGCCGACTGGAAGGCGCGCGTGACCGCCGCCTGGCCGAAGGTGCACGTGTCGCACGTCGAGTCCGGGGGAGTGGATGCCGTGCCTCAGGTCGGCGACGACCTGCGGCTGCGCGCGACAGTCGACATCGACGGGCTCGCCCCCACCGACGTCGCCGCGGAAGTCGTCTACGGGCGCGCCCGCGACAGTGACCGCATCGACGACGTCGTGCATCAGGGTCTCGAGTTGGCCAGTGGCGAGGATCGTCCGGTGGTGTTCGCGGGCACGGTTCCGTTGGCGCGAGCCGGGAGCTTCGGCTACAACGTGCGGGTTGTGCCGTCGCATCCGCTGCTCGCCAGCGCCGCGGAGATGGGCCTGATCGCGGTCGCCGAGTAGCCCGCAGCGTCGGGCTTCCTGTTCGCCGATCAGGAGATCTTGGCGACACGCCGAGTGGGGTTGGTGAGTCGCGGCGCGTCGCGAAGATCTCCTGATCCGCGAGGTAACGACTGATCCCTAACAGGGTCCCCGGGACGCCACGGCACTCTGAAACGGGATGCCCCGCCCCGACCAGCCCGTGCGCGGAGCCATGCTGTGCCGATGCCCGGTCTCGCAGCGGTATTCCTCAGCGGTCGGGGATGTGCGCGTCGCTCCGAGCTGGTGGAGGCCGGGTTCACACCGCACGCGATCTCCTCCATGGTGCGATCGGGTGAGATCGAGCGCGTGCGGATCGGCTGGTACGTTCCGCGAGGTGCTGACCCGATGCTGCGCCAGGCGGTGCGTGTGGGCGGCCGCTTGGCCTGCGTGTCGGCTGCAGGTCACATCGGATTGTGGGTGCCCGAGGGAAGCGCCTTGCACGTGGCCGTGGCGCGCAATGCATCCAGGTTTCGATCACCGTCTGCCCATCCCCTGCCACTCTCACAGAGCGCAGCCAGTGCGGGGGTCAATCTCCATTGGCTTTCCACCCCGGGCACGCGGTGCGAAGGGGTCAGCTCTCTGCGGGAGTGCCTCGCGGAGGTCGTAGACTGCCAGCCCGTCGAGCTGGCGGTCGCGGTTGTCGACTCGGCGCTGAATCTGGCGGCCATCACGACTGCTGGTCTGCACGAGTTGCTGTCCTCCACTACCCGTGGTCGTGCCGTTCTCGGGCTCGTTGATGGCCATGCTGAGAGTGGCATCGAGTCGATTGCACGGGTGCGCTTGCGGCGGGCGGGTATCCGGGCGCACGTGCAAGTGGTAGCGGCCCCGGGCATCCGCGTCGACCTTCTGATCGACGGCTGGCTCGTGATTGAGCTCGACGGCAGCCGATTTCACTCGGGCCCAGCCGAGTTCGAAGCTGATCGTGCCCGGGATGCCGTGCTCGCCACGTGGGCGTACCGCACGCTCCACTTCTCCTACCGTCAGGTGATGGACGACTGGGACTTCGTCTACTCGACGATCTTGGCCGTTCGGTCTCAGGGTGCGCCCGCGGGTCGCCGGCCGGTGTGATCCCCGTGCGGGGGTTCGCGGATCAGGATGCCTACGCGACACGCCGGGCCCAGTTGCGTCGCCCACGGCGTGTCGCGGCGCGCATCCTGATCCGCGAAGATGAGCGGGATGGGCCGCCGTGCCTCAGCGACCGATCGCGGCGATCACCGCGCCAGTCGCGCGCACCAGGTCGGCGGGGGCGATCTCGATGTCGAGTCCGCGGCGCCCGCCACTGACGAAGATCGTGTCGTACAGCTCGGCGGTCTCGTCAAGCACGGTCGGATGCGCGTTCTTCTGCCCGATCGGACTGATGCCGCCCACCACGTAGCCCGTGCGCCGTTCGGCGAGCTTCGGGTCAGCCATCTCTGCCTTCTTGCCGCCGACCGCCGCCGCGAGCGCCTTGAGGTCGAGCTTGCCGGTGACCGGCACGATGCCCACGACGAGTGCGCCGTCGACGTCGGCGAGCAGGGTCTTGAACACCTGCTCCGGGTCGAGCTCGAGCGCGCTCGCGGCCTCAAGTCCGAAGTTGGTGGTGGCCGGGTCGTGATCGTAGCTGTGAGCCGTGAACCGGATGCCCGCCGCAGCCAGCGCCACCGTGGCAGGTGTGCCGGGGGCATCGGGGCGGTGGGATTTCGGCATGGTCATTCAGTGAGTCAGTGCGCCACGAACAGCTGCATCGACGCACCCGACACGGTCAGCTCCGAGCCGGGCAGGTAGTCGACGAGCGGGTCGACATGCTCCTCCTGGGCGGAATCCCACAACAGCGAGTAGCCGGCGACGCCCTCGTGAGCGGGCAGCGTCACCGTCACGTCATCTTCGAGGCCGTGCACGATGAGCAGGATGCGGTTGAAGTCCTCGAACTCGGGCGTCGACGCCGCGAGGTACTGCAGGGTGCGCTCCGCGGGGGAGTCCCAGTCCTCTTCGCTCATCGACTCGCCCTGCTTGTTGTACCAGTCCATCTGGGTGGCGCTCGGAACGGTCTCGCCCCACTTGCCGTAGCGCACCGGACGCAACGCGGGGTTCTCACGCCGGAACTGGATGAGCATGCGGGTGACGGCAAGCAGGTCCTCCTGCCACTCCTCGTGCTGCCAGGGCAGCCAGGTGAGTTCCGAGTCGTGGCAGTAGGCGTTGTTGTTTCCGCGCTGGGTGCGCCCGAATTCGTCGCCCGCGGTCAGCATCGGGATGCCCGCCGACAGCAACAGCGTGCCGAGCAGGTTGCGCATGGCCTTGCGTCGGGAGTCGACGATGTCCTTCTTGGTGGTCGGACCCTCGACACCGTGATTGAAGGAGTGGTTGTTGTCGGTGCCGTCTCGGTTGTTCTCGCCGTTGCCGAGGTTGTGCTTGGAGTTGTAGGCGGTGAGGTCGGCCATGGTGAAGCCGTCGTGAGCGGTCACGAAGTTGAGGCTCGCCATCGGGCCGCGCTCCTGAGAGAACACGTGGGCCGAGCCGGCCAGTCGCCGCGCGAGCGAGCCGATGCCGTTCGGTGCCGAGCCGTTCGCGCGGGCCGCACCGATGTCGGTGAGCCAGAAGTCGCGCATGCGGTCGCGGAAGCCGTCGTTCCACTCCGTCCAGCCGTCGGGGAACTTGCCGACCTGCCAGCCGCCCATGCCGACATCCCACGGCTCGGCGATCATCGTGACGGACTCGAGTTGCGGGTCGTCGAGGATCGCCAGCAGAAGCGGATGCTCGGGCTGGAACTCGTTCGCGGCATCCCGACCCAGCGTCGCGGCGAGGTCGAAGCGGAAGCCGTCCACCTGCAGGTCGTTCGCCCAGTACCTGAGCGAGTCGAGGATGAGCCGCTGGGCGGCGGGCGTCGCGGTGTTCACGGAGTTGCCGCATCCGGTCACATCGACGTAGGCACCGTCGGGGGTCTGGCGGTAGTAGTTCTTGTTGTCGATGCCGCGCAGGCTCGTGGTGGGACCGCCGAGGCCCTCCTCGGCCGTGTGGTTGTAGACCACGTCGAGGATGACCTCGAGGCCGGCCTCGTGAAGGAGCTTGACCATGCCCTTGAACTCGCGTAGCACGGCGCCGGTGCCGCCGAACTGGGCCTCACGGGTCGCGTACGCGGCGTGCGGGGTGAAGAAGTTAAGGGTGTTGTAGCCCCAGTAGTTGGTCAGCCCCTGTTTGATGAGGCGCTGCTCGCTCACGAACTGGTGGATCGGCAGAAGCTGCACCGTGGTGACGCCGAGCTCTTTGAGGTAGCCGATCGTCGACTCGTGGGCGAGGCCCGCGTAGGTTCCGCGCAACTCGTCGGGCAGGTCGGGGTTGAGCTTGGAGATGCCCTTCGCGTGAGCCTCGTAGATCACGGCGTGATCCATGCCGATGCGCGGCTTCTTCGAGGTGCCCCAGTCGAAGGTGTCTGGCTCTTGCACGTAGCTGCGCCACTCGCCGCTCGACGTGCGGGCGAGCCCCCGCGCGTAGGGGTCGAGCAGGTGCAGGCTCGGGTCGAATGCGTGCCCGGCGGTCGACGGACCGTTGGCCCGGATCGAGTACCGCGTA
>Ga0116179_1003157_pt1 | contig 11508 bp, 13 predicted proteins | sample AD_UKC071_MetaG_FD_89751 | JGI IMG/M metagenome (GOLD analysis project Ga0116179, IMG submission 89751) | Active sludge microbial communities of municipal wastewater-treating anaerobic digesters from USA - AD_UKC071_MetaG | ecosystem: Engineered > Bioreactor > Anaerobic > Digestate | place: USA...
CTGCCGGGCGCACACTGCTTCGACCTGGTCTACCGCCATGGCCTGGCAGTGGCCGACGACGGCCAGCACCTGCTGATGGGCAGCACCACCGGCGGCCTGTGGGCCAGCAGCGACGGTGGCGACCGCTGGACCACGGTGTCGACGACCCTGCCGCCGATCTACGCGGTGAAGTTCGACTGAACGAAGCGCTGCAGCCGCGCCCATTCCGGCCCGGCCTCGGCGCGCAACGCCAGCGGTGCGCCGGTCACCGGGTGGTCCAGTTGCAGGGCCTGCGCGTGCAACCACAGCCGGTTGATGCCCAGGTGGGCAGCAACGGCCCGGTTCAGCGGCCCCTTGCCGTGGGTGGCATCGCCGATCAGCGGATGCGCCAGGGCCTTGAAGTGGCGGCGGATCTGGTGGCGGCGGCCGGTCAGCGGCTGCACGTCGACCAGGGCCAGCCGCGTGTCCGGATGCTGCGGATGGGTGGCCACCGGCAGCCGCAGCCGCTGCCGCACCTGCCAGCGCGTGGCGGCCGGCAACTGCGGCTGGCCGGTGGACGGCAACTCGGGGTCGCGCGCCAGCGGGGTGTCGATCTCGCCTGTTTCGGCCGGCCAGCCGCGCACCAGGGCGAGGTACTGCTTGTGCAGCGGGCGCGCCGCCGGGCCGTCCGTGGCCCCCGCTGCGAACAGCGTGCCCAGCGAGCGCGCCGTGTCCACGTCACGCGCCAGCAGCAGCACGCCCGAGGTGCCCTTGTCCAGCCGGTGCACCGGCCACAGCGGTGCCGCCAGCTGGCCCTGCAACTGCGTCAGCAGGTCTGTTTGCGCCTGGGCGTCGAGTGACGTGCGGTGCACCAGCAGGCCGGCGGGCTTGTCGACGGCCACCAGCCAGCGGTCGTCGTGGACCAGGCGCAGCGGCGCTGTCGACACAGTGGTGTCATCGGCAGTGGCGATCATGCGTGGCATGCGCCGGATGTCATCGGTGCATCGCAAACACGGGAGACAGCACCATGGCCCCCTCGATCCCTGTCGGTTCCAGCGCCCGCCGCAGCGCCTGGCTGACGCGCCTGACACGGCGCCTGGCCGCCGGCCTCGGCCTGCAGCGCCTGCGCACCGGCCTGATCCGCGGTTGAGCCGGGCTGCCGTTCAATCGGCAGCCACATCGCCATCGACGTAGAACCAGCGCCCGTCCTCGCGCGCGAAGCGGCTGGTCTCGGCCAGCTGCCCCGGCCGGCCCGCCAGGCGCCAGCGGGCGATGAAGGCCACGGTGGCGTGGTCGGCGTCCTGCACCGTGTGCCGCAGCACCTGCAGGCCCAGCCAGCGCTGGGCGGCATCAAAGTCCAGCGCCACAGGGCGGGTGGACGGATGCCAGGTTGCGAGCAGGTAGTCGCCCCGCTTCAGCACGTAGGCGCTGTAGCGCGAGCGCATCAGCGCCGCGGCATCGTGCGCCTGCAGGTGCAGTGCACCGCCATGCCAGCGGCCGCAGCAGGCGCGCAGGCGGGCGGGCAGGCCGCAAGGGCAGGGCGGGTCAGCGGGCAAGGCGGGCATGGCGCGCATGATGCCGCAGCACCTGCGGCGGCCGGGGCGGCCGACCCCCGCCGCTACACTGCCGCGGCACTGCCCACCATGCCGGCGCCTGCCGCGCCGCGAGGAGACCCGCCCCATGCTCGACCCCCAGGCCCAGGCGCTGATCAACCTGATCGCCGAGAATGGCTTCCCGGCCACGCACACGCTGTCGCCCGCCGAGGCCCGCGCCTGGTACCGTGACCGCCGCAGCTTCAGCCAGCCCGCGCCGCGTGACATGGCCGAGGTGCGCGACCTGGCCGCCCCTGGCCCGCTGGGTCCGATCCCGCTGCGGCTGTACCGCCCGGCGGGCGTCGCCAGCCCGGCGCCGACCCTGGTCTACTTCCACGGCGGCGGCTGGGTCATGGGCGACCTCGACACCCACGACGTGCTGTGCCGCCAGCTGGCCGACGAGGCCCGCTGCGTGGTGGTGTCGGTCGACTACCGCATGGGGCCCGAGCACCGCTTCCCGGCCGCGCCCGACGACTGCCTGGCCGCCACCCGCTGGCTGATGGCCCAGGCCGGCGACTTGGCGCTGGATGCCACGCGCTTCACCGTTGGGGGCGACAGCGCCGGCGGCAACCTGGCGGCGGTGGTCAGCATCGCGCTGCGCGATGCACCGGGGCCGCAGCCGTTGAGGTTCCAGCTGCTGATCTACCCCGCCACCGACATGCGCGCCGGTGCGCCGTCGCACACCAGCAACGGCCAGGGCTATGTGCTGACCAGCGACACCATCGCCTACTTCCAGGGCCACTACCTGAACCGCGACCAGCTGACCGACTGGCGCGCCTCGCCCTTGCTGGCCGGCAGCCTGGCCAAGCTGCCGCCGGCCCTGGTGCTGACCGCCGGCTTCGACCCGCTGCGCGACGAGGGCCGGCAATATGCCGATGCGCTGTCGGCCGCCGGCAGCACGGCGCAGTACGTCTGCTTCGAGCGCCAGATCCACGGCTTCATCACCATGGGCCGGGTCATCGACGAGGCCAACGTGGCCGTGGGCCTGTGCGCGCTGGCGCTGCGCCGCGCGCTGGCCTGATGTTTCCGGACGTGAAGGCCGGAACCCGTGCCGCCCGGCGCGACTCCCTCTGCCCACGATGACGCTGTCCCGCCGCCAATTTGCCCTGAACGCCGGCCTGGGTGCTGCCGGACTGGCCGGCAGCCCGGCCTTCGCCCAGTTCCGGGTCGAGATCACCGGCGTCGGCGCCACCCAGCTGCCGCTGGCCATCACCCGCTTCCGCGACGAGGACCGCAGCGGCGTGGCGCTGTCGGCCATCGTGCGGGCCGACCTGGAGCGCAGCGGCCTGTTCCGCGTCGTCGACTCGGCCGGTGCCCTGGACGAGCGCAGCCAGCCCGCCTGGCCCGACTGGCGCGGCCGCGGTGCCGACAGCCTGCTGGCGGGCTCGGCCACGAAGCTGGCCGACGGCCGCTTCGACGTGCGCTTCAAGCTGTGGGACGTGGTCAAGGCCGAGGAGCGCACCAGCCAGAGCCTGGTGGTGGCCGCGGCCGACCTGCGCCTGGCCGCGCACCGCATCGCCGACCTGGTGCAGGAGGCGCTGACCGGCGAGCGCGGCGTCTACGCCACCCGCATCGCCTACGTCACCCGCGCCGCCAACCGCTACACCCTGCGCATCACCGACGCCGACGGCGAAGGCGGCCAGGTGGCGCTGGCCAGCCCGCAGCCCATCATCAGCCCGGCCTGGTCGCCCGACGGCCGGCAACTGGCCTATGTGTCCTTCCACAGCGGCAAGGCGGTGGTGATGGTGCAGAACGTCAGCACCGGCGAGTACCGCGCCGTGGCGTCGTTCAAGGGCAGCAACAGCGCGCCGGCCTGGTCGCCCGACGGCCGCCGGCTGGCGGTGACGCTGTCGCGCGACGGCCTGGCCCAGCTCTACCTGATCGACCTGCAGGGCGACAGCCTGCGCCGGCTGACGCAGAGCAGCGCGATCGACACCGAGGCGACGTTCGCACCCGACGGCCAGAGCCTGTATTTCGTCAGCGACCGCGGCGGCGGCCCGCAGGTCTACCGCATGCCGCTGGGCGGGGTGATGAACGGCGGCGGCCCGGCCACCAGTGCCGAGCGCGTGACCTTCAACGGCGCCTACAACATCAGCCCCGCGGTCAGCCCCGACGGCAGGACGCTGGCCTACGTCACCCGCGGCAGCGGCTACCGCGTGATGGTGATGCCGCTGGACGGCAGCGCGCCGCCGCTGGCGGTCAGCGACACCAACGACGACGAAAGCCCCAGCTTCGCGCCCAACGGCCGGCTGCTGATCTACGCCACCCGCAGCCAGGGCCGCGACGTGCTGATGACCACCACGCTGGACGGCCGCATCCGCACGCGGCTGCTGTCGTCGGGCGTGGACGTGCGGGAGCCGGCCTGGGGGCCGTTCGGGCGTTGACCGAGGCCGGTTTGCGCGATGATCCAGCCCCGTTGTTGCCGTGACTGGATGACGAGCCGGCGCAAGCCGGCGGCAGGCAGCCCCGGGCTGCCGTGAACCAAGGAGAACTGACGATGATGCGTTTGCGCATGACGGGCCTGGTGTCGATGGCCGCCCTGGGAACCCTGGTGCTGTCGGGCTGCGGCTCGACGGTCAAGCTTGACGAGACGCCGGTGGAAAGCCGCACCCCCACCGCGGTGAACAACAGCGCCGGCAGCGGCAACACCGCCAGTGCCAGCGGCATGGCCGGTGCGGGCGTCGGCAGTGGCAATGCCACGCCGCAGTCGCAGGTGTCCACCGTCACCCTGCCGGGCGGTCCGGGCGTGGGCAGCGGTGCCGGCGCGGCCGGTGCGGCGCTGGGCCGGGTGGTGTACTTCGACTTCGACAGCTTCGTCGTCAAGGACGAGTTCCGCAGCTTGATCGATGCCCATGCCAAGGCACTGGCGGCGCAGCGCGGCAAGCGGTTGCTGGTCGAAGGCCACACTGACGAGCGCGGCGGCCGCGAATACAACCTGGCCCTGGGCCAGAAGCGGGCCGAGGCGGTGGCCAAGTCCCTGGTGCTGCTGGGTGTGCAGGAAGCACAGGTCGAGGCGGTGAGCTTCGGCAAGGAACGCCCCGCCGTCGAAGGCGCGGACGAAGAGGCCTGGGCGCGCAACCGGCGCGCGGAGCTGAAGGACAAATGATCGTGCGTTTCCCGCTCAGCCGTGTCCGGCCCGCCGCCCTGGCGGCGCTGGTGCTTCTGTCTGCCACCGGCGCCCGCGCCGGGCTGTTCGACGACGAGGAGGCGCGCAAGGCCATCCTTGACCTGCGTGCCCGCATCCAGGCCAACGATGACCGCTCGCAGGCCGGCCTGGCTGAGCAGGGCAAGGCCCAGGCGGCGCTGCTGGAGCAGGTCAACGCCCTGCGCCGCAGCGTTCTGGAGCTGAACGCCCAGCTCGAAGCCCAGCGCGCCGACAACGCCAAGCTGCGCGGCACGCAGGAGCAGCTGGCACGCGACGTGGCCGACCTGCAGCGCCTGCTGAAGGACGTGTCCAAGGGCATGGACGACCGCCTGCGGGCGCTGGAGCCGCAGAAGGTCAGCGTCGACGGCAAGGACTTCAGCGCCGATGCCGACGAGCGCCGCGCCCATGACGCGGCGATGGCCACGCTGCGCACCGGCGACTTCGACAAGGCGGCCAATGCGCTGGGCGCCTTCCTGAACCGCTGGCCGAACAGCGGCTATGCCGATTCGCTGCGCTTCTGGCTGGGCAATGCGCTGTATGGGCAGAAGAACTACAAGGAAGCGATCAACGTCTTCCGCACGATGGTGACCGGCGCGCCCACGCACCCGCGCACGCCCGAGGCGCTGCTGGCCATCGCCAACTGCCAGATCGAGATGAAGGACAACCGCAGCGCCCGCAAGACGCTGGACGACCTGATGAAGTCGCACCCGGCCAGTGAGGCGGCGGCGGCGGCCAAGGAACGCCTGGGCACACTGAAGGGCTGATGCGGCATGGGCGCGAGCGACTTCGACGCCACGCTCGACGCCGACCTGGAGCGCCGCTTCGGCGGCCTGCGCCGGCTCTACGGGCCGGCGGGCTACGCGGCGGTGCGTGCCGCACGCATCGCGGTGATCGGCCTGGGCGGCGTCGGCTCGTGGGCGGTGGAGGCGCTGGCGCGCCGCGGCGTGGCGCGGCTGGTGCTGGTCGACCTGGACCATGTGGCCGAATCCAACATCAACCGCCAGGTGCAGGCCCTGGGCCGCACGCTGGGCATGGCCAAGGCGCAGGCGCTGCAGCAGCGCATCGCCGACATCCACCCCGGCTGCGAGGTGCTGTGCGTGGAGGACTTCGCCGGCCCCGACAACTGGCCGGGCCTGCTGCCGGCCCCGGTCGACATGGTGATCGACGCCTGCGACCAGAGCGCAGCCAAGCTGGCGCTGGCCGCCTGGGCGCGGCAGACCGGCACGCCACTGGTCACCGTGGGTGCGGCCGGTGGCAAGCAGCAGGCGCAGGCGGTGGAGTTGGCCGACCTGGCCGAGGTGACGCACGACCCGCTGCTGGCCAGCCTGCGCCAGCGCCTGCGCAAGGCGGGTGCACCGCGCTCCGGCCGCATCGGCCTGCGCTGCGTCTTCAGCCGCGAGGCGGTGGCTGCACCGCAGGGCGAGGGCGACGCGTGCGCCACCGACGGCACGCTGAACTGCGCCGGCTATGGCTCGGCGGTGACGGTGACCGCCACCTTCGGCCTGGTGGCGGCGGGCGAGGCGCTGCGCCTGGTGATGACCGCCACGGCGGCCCGCCCGGCGTGACCGCGCCGCCCACCCCCGCCGCGCTGGCCCGCGAGAAGCAGCGCTTCCAGCTGATCCCCGAAGTGCACCTGGTGCTGCGCCGGGGTGGCCAGCTGCTGCTGCTGCAGCGCCACAACACCGGCTATGAAGACGGCAACTGGAGTCTGGTGGCCGGCCATGCCGACGGTGGCGAGACGCTGCGCCAGGCCACCTGCCGCGAAGCCGCCGAAGAGGCGGGCCTCCACGTCGACCCCACCGACCTGCGTCTGCTGCATGTGGTGCACCGCCGCAGCACGCAGGAGCGGCTGTCGTTCTTCTTCACCGCCGACCGCTGGCAGGGCACGCCGGTCAACCGCGAGCCGCACAAGTGCAGCGCGCTGGCCTGGTTCGACGACGAGGCGCTGCCGCCGAACATGGTGGGCTATGTGCGCCACGCGCTGCAGCGCATCGCGGCCGGCGACCTCGACTCCGAATTCGGCTGGGGCTGAGGTTCAGCGGCGCCGCCAGGCGTGGAAGCGCTGCACCCAGGCCAGCAGGCCCTGCGGCGCATGGGCCTTCTTCCACACGCCGGCGGTGTACTTGTTGGCCTCGGCCAGGGTCGGGTAGGCGTGGATGGTGCCCAGCAGCTTGTTCAGGCCGATGCCGTGCTTCATCGCCAGCACATGTTCGGCCAGCAGCTCGGCGGCATGGGCGCCGACGATGGTGGCGCCCAGGATGCGGTCGCTGCCCGGCGCGGTGAGCACCTGCACCCAGCCATGGGCCTCGCCGTCGATGAGGGCGCGGTCCAGGTCGTCCAGGCCGTAGCGCGTCACCTCCACCGCGATGCCGCGCTCGGCGGCCTCGCGCTGGTTCAGGCCCACGCGGGCCACCTCGGGCGTGGTGAAGGTGGCGGCCGGCATCACGCGGGCATCGACGGCGAAGCACTTGAACGGCGCGAACAGCGCGTTCACCGCCGCGTACCACGCCTGGTGCGCCGCCGCGTGGGTGAACTGCCAGGGCCCGGCCACGTCACCGGCGGCGTAGATGTTGGGGAAGCGGGTGCGCAGGAAGCCGTCGACTTCCACCGTCTTGCCGGTGGCGATGCCGAGCGTGTCCAGTCCGTAGCCTTCCAGCCGTGCCGATCGGCCCACCGCCACCAGCAGGGCGTCGAACTCGATCGTGCGCTCGGTGCCGTTGTGGCGGGTGACCAGGCGCTTGCCGGCGCCGTCGTGTTCGAAGCGCAGGGCCGTGTGGCCCAGCAGCAGGTGGACGCCGTCGGCGCCCAGACCTGCGGCCACGGCCTGCGCCACGTCGTCGTCCTCGCGCGCCAGCAGGCGCCCGGCCTGCTCCACCAGGGTCACCTGGCAACCCAGCCGGGCGAAGGCCTGGCCCAGCTCGCAGCCGATGGGCCCGCCACCCAGCACCAGCAGCCGCCCGGGCCGCTCGCGCAGGGACCAGATGCTGTCCGAAGTCAGCGGATCGACGCTGTCGATGCCCGGAATCGGCGGCACGAACGGCCGTGCACCCGCCGCGATGACGATGGCGCGGCTGGTGCGTGACTGCACCGTGCCGTCGGGCAGCGTGATGTCCACCTGCCAGGGCGAGGCGATGTGCGCCCGGCCCATCACCACGTGCACGCCCAGGCTGGTGTAGCGCTCGGCCGAATCGTGCGGCGCGATGGCGGCGATGACCCGCTGCACGCGCTGCATCACCGCGCCAAAGTCGACCTGGGCCGGGCCGGTGCGGATGCCGAACTCGCCCGCACGCTTCAGGTCGGCCAGCACCCGGGCCGAGCGGATCAGCGCCTTGCTGGGCACGCAGCCGGTGTTCAGGCAGTCGCCGCCCAGCGCGTGCTGCTCGACCAGCGTCACCCGGGCCTTCACTGCGGCGGCGATGTAGGCCGTCACCAGCCCGGCTGAGCCGCCGCCGATCACGACCAGGTTGTCGTCGAAGCACTTGGGCCGTGTCCAGCCGGCGTAGACGCGCCGCGCCTGCAGGGCCTCCAGCCCCTTGCGCGCCAGCAGCGGAAACACGCCCAGCAGCACCAGCGACACCAGCATCGGCGGCGAGACGATGCCGCGCAGGCTGTCGATGGCCGCCAGCTGGGTGCCGGCGTTCACGTAGACGGCGGTGCCGGCCAGCATGCCGAGCTGGCTGACCCCGTAGAAGGTCCCCGTGCGCATCGGCGTCAGGCCCATCGCCAGGTTGATGACGAAGAACGGCACCACCGGCACCAGGCGCAGGGTGAACAGGTAGAAGGCGCCGTCCTTGGCCACGCCGGCATTGAAGGCGGCCAGGCGTTCACCGAAGCGCCGCTGCACCCAATCCCGCAGCAGCCAGCGGCTGGCCAGGAAGGCCAGCGTGGCGCCGATGCTGGAGGCGAACGACACCAGCAGCAGGCCCCAGCCCAGGCCGAACAGGGCGCCGCCGAGCAGGGTCAGCACCGTGGCGCCGGGCAGGCTGAGCGCGGTGGCGGCGACATAGGCCGCCACGTACACCGCCGCCGCCGTCAGCGGCTGCGCCGCGCGCCAGGCTTCCAGGTCGGCCTGGCTGGCCTTGATGCGGTCCAGGCTCAGCCACTGGCCCCCGTCCAGCGCGACGAATGCCAGGGCCAGGGCGCCCAGCAACAGCAGGGCTCCGGCCCAGCGCATGGTCTTGTGCATCCGATCCCCGCGAACGTCGAAGCCCGGCATTGGACGTCAAAACCGCCCGTGTCGCTGCAGGTGTGTCAGGAATCCGCGCCCCGCCAGACCAAGCCAGGTGTCCGGTGCGATCGGTGCCGGGCGCAGCCACCGAACCTTCCCATCCACCGGCCGCTCGCCGGCTCTGCAAGGAGCGTCACCATGACCACCACCAAGATCACCACCAAGACCGCCACCACGACCACCACCCAACAGCAGTTCGCCGCCCTGGCCCTGGCCGTGAGCCTGGGCGCCGCCTTCAGCGCACCCGCGGCCGCGCAGGACAAGCCGGCCATGGCCGACAAGGAGAAGTGCTTCGGCGTCGCGCTCAAGGGCAAGAACGACTGCGCCGCCGGTGCCGGCACCACCTGCGCCGGCACCTCCAAGGTCGACCACCAGGCCAACGCCTGGAGCCCGGTGCCCAAGGGCACCTGCGAGAAGACCATGTCGAAGACCTCGCCCACCGGCAACGGCCAGATGATGGCGTTCACGCCCAAGGCGATGTGAGCAGGGGGCGCCGGTGCACACCGCTTCCAGCCAGCCCGCGCTGCGCGGCCTGCCCGCCCGCGCCGGCGTGGGCCTGAAGGCCGCCCATGCCGACGGCCTGCTGGCCGCGCCGCAGGCGGTGGGCTTCGTCGAGCTGCATGCCGAGAACTGCATGGTCGACGGTGGCCCGCGCCACCGCCTGCTGGAGCGGGTGTGTGCCAGCTGGCCGCTGTCGCTGCACGGCGTGGGGCTGTCGATCGGCGGCGAGTCGCCGCTGGATGGGGCCCACCTCGACCGGCTGCGTGACCTGGTGCGCCGCTGGCGGCCGGCGGCGTTCAGCGAGCACCTGGCCTGGTCGGGCCATGGCGGCATGTTCTTCAACGACCTGCTGCCGCTGCCCTACACCGCCGCGACGCTGGCCCGTGTCTGCGACCACGTCGACCAGGTGCAGCAGCACCTGGGCTGCCGCCTGCTGCTGGAGAACCCGGCCACCGATGTCGCGTTCAGTGCGTCGACGCTGGACGAGCCGGGTTTCCTCGCCGAGGTGCAGCGCCGCACCGGCTGCGGCCTGCTGCTGGACCTGAACAATCTGTGGGTCAGTTGCGCCAACCACGGCCGCGACCCGTGGGCCGCGCTGGCGGCGCTGCCGCTGCACGCGGTGGGTGAGGTGCACATCGCCGGCCACGACGTGCAGCACGACAGCACCGGTGCGCCGCTGCTGATCGACCACCACGGCGCGCCGGTGGCCCAGGGTGTGTGGGCGCTGCTCGACACCCTGCTGGCGCGCACCGGGCCGCTGCCGGTGCTGATCGAGCGCGACAACAACCTGCCGCCGCTGCCCGAACTGCTGGCCGAGGTGGCGCAGGCGGATGCGGCGATCCGGGCGGCGACCGACCTGCGGAAGGCCGCATGACGCAGGCCACCTTCGCCGCCGCGCTGCTGGACCCGGACCGCCCGCCGCCGCCCGGCCTGCGCAGCTGGAACGGGTCCGACCCGGCGCAGCGCTTCGCCGTGCACCGCAACAACGTGATGCTGTCCCTGGTCGACGCACTGGCCGACGAGCACCCGGTGACGCAGACCCTGGTCGGCGCCGACTTCTTCCGGGCGATGGCGGCGCTGTACCTGCGCCGCCACCCGCCGCGCAGCCCGGTGCTGCTGGGGTTGGGTGATCGTCTGCCCGACTTCATCCGCTGCTTCGAGCCGGCCGCAGGTCTGCCCTGGCTGGCTGATGTCGCCCGCCTGGAATGGCTGCGCATCCGCGCCGCCCATGCCGCCGATGCCGTGCCGCTGCGGGTGCCCGATGCGGCCACCCTGGCGGCGCTGCAGGACCCGGCGCAGGCGCCACGGCTGCGCGTGCGGCTGCATCCCTCGGCCGCGGTGCTGGGGTCGGCGCAGGCGGTGGTGTCGCTGTGGGTGGCGCACCAGCGGGACGACCCGCTGTGGTCCATCAACCTGGACCACCCCGAGGCCGCCCTGGTGCTGCGGCCCGATGCCGAGGTGCTGGTGCTGCCGCTGCCGCCCGGCGCCGCGGCGCTGGCGCAGGCGCTGCTGGACGGCCTGCCGCTGGGTGATGCCGCCGCCACTGCGCTGGCGGCCGATGCCGCCTTTGACCTGGTGCACGGCCTGGCGCTGCTGTTGCAGCACGGGGCGATCGTGCAATTCCACCCGCCCGCGGAGCCTTCGCCATGACCTCATCGACGACAACCGCTGCCGCGTTGCCGGACCAGGCAACCCGTGCCGGCTGGCTGGCCCGCGCCGAACCGCTGCGCCGCTTGTTCGCGCGCATTCCCCACAGCGCCATCGCGCTGCTGGCGCGTTTCTCGATCGCCGCGGTGTTCTGGTCCTCGGGCCAGACCAAGGCGCAGGGTTTCGCCTTGAACCTCGTCAGCGCCGAGTTCCAGCTCGGCTGGCCGCGGCTGGCACCGCAGGCGGTCGACCTGTTCCGCGACGAGTACAAGCTGCCGCTGCTGCCGCCGGAGCTGGCTGCCACGCTGGCAGCCACCGCCGAGCATGTGCTGCCGGTGCTGCTGCTGCTGGGCCTGGCCACGCGCCTGAGCGCCGCCGGCCTGCTGGGCATCACGCTGGTGATCCAGCTGCTGGCCTACCCCGGCGCCTACGCGACC
>Ga0116179_1003163_pt1 | contig 11501 bp, 9 predicted proteins | sample AD_UKC071_MetaG_FD_89751 | JGI IMG/M metagenome (GOLD analysis project Ga0116179, IMG submission 89751) | Active sludge microbial communities of municipal wastewater-treating anaerobic digesters from USA - AD_UKC071_MetaG | ecosystem: Engineered > Bioreactor > Anaerobic > Digestate | place: USA...
CATGGATGAGCTATCGGAAAAGGATAAGCTCATCGTCAACAGAGCAAGAAAGGTGCAGCGCTTTTTGTCCCAGCCCTTCTATGTGGGCGAAAAGTTTACCTCCATACCCGGCAGATATGTGCCCATCGAGGAAACGGTCAGGGGCTTTAAGGAGATAATCGACGGTCTTCACGACGATATCCCCGAAGGCTATTTCCTTAATGCTGGCACCATAGACGAGGTTGTGGAGAGATACAACCGCGAAAAGGGTGCATGATATGGAAAATGTAGAGAGCACAGCCTCGGAGAAGAAAATAAATCTTAACATAATCACGCCGAGGGGCGTAAAGTTTACCGAAAAGGCGGATATGCTCGTTATGCGCTGCATTGACGGCGACCTTGGCGTTCTGCCGGGGCACGAAAAGCTGTCTGCTGTTTTGGGCGACGGGATACTGAGAGTCTACAGCGGCGGCAGGCTCACAAAAATCGCGCTTTTCGGCGGCACGGCTGAAATTGAGGACAATAGCGTTAACATATACACCACCATAGCCCAGCGCCCAGAGGAAATAGACAGAGAGCGGGCCGAAAGAGACAGGCAGGAGGCGGAGGAATCCCTCAAGGAGTCATCGGAAGAAAAGCAGAGCAGACAACTGCAGGTACTTCTCCAACGCTCCCTTGTGCGGCTTGAGGTCAGCTCCCATCATGATGAATCAAATTTTTATGATGACACGGAAGAAAATGTCGAGGAAGACGAATAATACCGCTTACTTTTCATTCCGCCGTCAAAAATGCGTTAAAAAACACCAAAAAGCAGGCAAAATCGCCTGCTTTTTTATTTGCGCCAAAATATGATTCATTAAACTTACGGAAACAGCAGGTAATCAAAATCTACAATTTGCGTCACAGCTTTATTCAGGATTTTTTTCATAATGCCTTACAGAAACATTAAAATTTTATTTACAATTTTTTGCTTTTGCCCGTGAAAGTTTTTTCCGCAAAAAACGACGAGATGTGCCATATTTTTGTCAATAATAATAAAAATTTCTACTAAATATTCGTGTATTTTTTGTTATCATTCATTAAATTTTAAAAGCAATTTTTGTCGCAGTTTTCTTCCTTTTTTTTCTTTTAATCCGTTTTTCGAAGTCCTATTCACAGAAAATTAACAATTTTTGGATATTAATGCAATATTGCGATACCTATAATGAAGTACACTATTTTTCCTTTTTAACAAAAAAATCGTAATTCGACCTGAATTTGCTTATAGTTCGCAAATTCGGAAAGGAGTTGTTTCGACGGACATTTAAAAGTCTAAGAAATGGCAGAAAAAACTAAAAACGGAGGTAGAGATTATGACAGTTGCAAAAAAAGTGCTGGCCGTCCTGCTTAGCATTGTTATGGCTTTCTCAGTCTTTACAATGGCAACATCGGCCGACAGCGGTTTTGAGCCCATCGACAAAAACATGGGCAAAATCCTTGACATTTTCGAGGCGGTTGAAAACTTAGTAACGAAAATCGTCAACTTCTTCAAGAGGATTTTCGGTTTGGTGACGGACAGAAACTTCTACGATGTGGAAGTGGTACATAATGAGCATGGTACCGTCATCCCGATAACCGGATATTCCATACTTGAAAAGACCAGCTTTATCTGCGAGATTTTCCCCGAAGAGGGCTACTATGTAAAAGCAATTATGTTCGGGGACCGGGATATTACCGACAGGCTTGTCGGCACCCATCTCGTAACCCCCGACCTTACCTCGAACATCACACTGACAATCGTATTTGACAGAATCTCCTATACAATCAGTGTTGCCGTAAGCGGCATGGGCAGCGTATCACCCAGCCCGAACGCATCCGTTCTTTACGGCGAGAACGCAAGCTTTACGGTAACCCCCTCCACAGGCTATGAGCTTGTTTCCGTAGTTTACAACGGCATAGATGTAACATCACAGCTTGTTGACGGCGTTTTCACAACTCCCGCGGTCTTCTCCAACGGCACACTTGTCGCGACATTTGAAGAGTCTGTTCCCGTAAATGTTGTTTATGTCGCAGCCGACGGCGCAGGCGACGGCTCCTCATGGGATTCTGCTTTCGGCAGCATTCAGGCCGCTATAGACGCGGCAGCCGCAACAGAACCCAAGGGCGTTGTTTGGGTAAAGGCAGGCACATATACAGTATCCTCCACAATAGTTTGCAAGCCCGGCGTTAATGTTTACGGCGGCTTTGCAGGAACAGAGGAACGCGCAAGCGACCGTCAGCGCGCGGACCTTGACGGCAACGGACTTGTTGAGCCTTGGGAGTTCGCAAACGCAACGGTAATCAGACCCTCCGCAGCCAATGTCATAGCTTTAAGAATCCCCTCAACCATTACTGCTGATGTAATCGTTGACGGCTTTACATTCACCAACGGCCACCTTGCAGCAGGCACGAACCTTGTTCAGGTTTACGGCAACGCTGCCGCGGGCGGCAGAGGAATACTGAAGAATTCCTCCATCGTTGACTCCAAGAACACAGGCGCAGGCGGCAGAACCCGCCAGACAACGGGCATTGTATTTGTTGACGGCGGCACTGTTGACAGCTGCTACCTTGCGAACAACGACTCTTCCGGCTCATACGGCGGCGGCGCTATAAGCACATATTATGATTACAGCGAGGCAAGCCCGATTTACATCACAAACTGCAAGTTTGTTAACAACAAAGCTGTTTACGGCGGCGGAGTCTACTTCCGCGGCAACACCTACTACCTGACCAACAGCATCTTCATCGGCAACGAAGCCGGCGGCGCATCGGATTCAAAGGGCGGCGCAGTATTCTTCACAGGCGGCTCCAACCCCGCGGCAGGTCGTGTTGACAACAACACCTTCATCGGCAACACCGCTCCCGAATTCGGCGGTCTGTATCTGAAAGCTGACGCAACCGCAACCAGAAACCTCTTCCTTAACAATTCACAGAGCGGTACTGTTCAGTACGGCGGCGACGGCACATTTACGGACAACGCCGCATCCTTCGTTGACAATCTTGCCGCTGCAGGAATCAACTCCTACTACTTTGTAAGCGCAGACAGCGACTTCTACAACTACGGCGCTGTTCCCGTAGGAACCCCCGCAAACTAAACTAAACCAAACAAAAGCTGCAAGCAGAAATGCTTGCAGCTTTTTATTTAAGGCGTAAATTTTCGGTTTATTTAAGTCCGGTGGCAAAGGAGATGCGCTGGTAGTCGTTTGTGAGGATTGTATCTATGCCCATATTAAGGAGATATTTCGCTTCGTCGGGGTCGTCGGACCAGAAGATATTGCAGTGTATGCCGTTTTCGTGCGCCTTGTCAATCAGCTCTTTATTAAAATGGGTTTTGTGGAACTGCACCTTATGAGCGCCGATTTCAATTGCCCTGTCCACAATCTCAAAGGGGCGGTTTTTGTCGTGACCCACGCAGATATTGATTTCGGGATAGGTTTTCTTCACGGCTTTAAGCATATTATCGCTTTTGGTCATTAAGTAAATGTGCTTTTCGCAAGCAAATTTTTCTATGAGGGAAATAATTTCTCTGAGCATATTGTCCTCAAATTCCATATCCCAAATCTTCACATGGATATTCATAATGACCTGGCGGGCAAATCTTTCGAGTATCTCCTCAAATCTTACGATTCTAAGTCCTTTGAATCTCTCGTCCTTTTTAATGCCGAAATCAAACCGCAAAAGCTCGTCATAAGTATATTCCCACACGCTGCCGCTGCCGTTTGACACTCTGTCAAGAGTTGGGTCGTGGATGGATACGAGCTGCCTGTCCTTCGTAGCCCAGATGTCAAATTCGATTTCAGAGGCGCCCAGAGCCACCACTGCCCCGAAGGCGGGCATGCTGTTCTCGGGAGCTACCGAGTTAAAGCCCCTGTGGGCGCAAAGGCGGGGATAGGGCAAACTGTTGTCGTCAAGGGAAACAAACATATTTAAACTCCTTTATTTTGAACCTTTGTGCTTATGGTAAAACTCTTTAAGAGATTCCTTTGTTTCCCTGCTGAGGTGATGCCATCTTATACCCTGAATTGCCCCCTCAAGGGCGGAAAGGCGCATAAGACAGGCGGAGGGGTCCCTTTCCAAAATCCTCAGCCACGCTTCTCTGCTGCCTACCTTTCTCAGCTCTTCCTCAGTGGTAATTCCAACTTCATTAAGCTGCTTTTCGAGCTCTTTTCCGATGTTAGGAAGCGATGTCAACCCCATTTTTTCATCTCCTTTAAATACAAGGCACTATGAGCTTTTGCCCATAGTGCTTTTAAGGTTATTTAAGCCTTGTCACACTCAGTGGGGCAAAGCCTTCCGCGAACGGGGATATAGATTGCGAGGAAGGCGATAAAGGTTATGAACATAAGCGAAAACTCAATGCACTGAGCGCTTGTCATTACATAGAAGAAGGAAGAAACGCTCTTCATCTCGGAGTAAGGCAGGTGGAATATGGGCGCGCGGTTGGTAAAGAAATAGAGAACGCAGCACATTCCCATATACGCGGGCAGAGCGATTCTCGCAAAGCGGACGGGATCTGCTCCGAGAGGAGTTGTGTTTTTTACGATAATGTTCTTCCTAATAAACCAAATGAAGAATATACCGAACACAATAGAGCCAGCAATCATAAGAATATCGCCCGTCGGGTTATAGTCTTTGAGGAAGCCTTCGTACGCAAGGAGCTTTGCAAAGCGGATACCGATAGCCCTCCACGGTACGACGCCGAAAATAAAGATGGTGATAATTATATTAACGGCGCAGCTTAGTTTCTTGTTTTTGAATATAGGCTCTGTGTCGATTTCTCCCTTTGCGGTAAGCTCTTTCGGCAAAAGAGCAATCACAAGCATGGTGATAAAGCCCACAGAGGCGCCCGTAGCGTACTCCCAAAGTCCCCAGCCGCTGCCGTCTCTAAGGCTTCTGGGAACAGGGACATTTGCCAAAAAACCCGTATCGAACATCACGGTCATAAGAGAGGTAAAAGCTGTGGTGGCGATTGAGGTAAAGGCGTTGATAATCACCGTTACAAGGCTCGTAACCCTATCCTTAAAGGCAATCAGCGGATAGAGAGCTACGGCAATTGTGGCGATGAGGTCTGAAACATGCTCAACGCTCATGTAGTAATTCTCAAAGAAGGGGACGGTCTGGGACCAGCGGCGGCTGAGGAAGTGGTCCATATAAGCCTGCATGGGGCTTGTGTAGTCGTAGCCGCTGTCTTTGAGACCAAGCAAAGCGTAGTTCACCTGCTCGGGATTTATAAGCTTTAATATGTAATGGGCGACGCTCGCCTTGCATATTGTCTGAACGATGAAGAAGATGGCTATCACAATAAGGTAGTGATAGTACTTATACTCCTTTTTTGAGAAAAGGGTGCCGACAAAGAAGGCGTAAAGGGGAACCAGCGTAAAGCCCATTATCAGCACGATGATAAGTCCGCTGTAAGGGTCAACGGGGGCGTGGACAACCTGACCCTGATAGGGCAGGTCGCTGTAAATAAAGCCCGCAGTCTGATGAATAACTGTGGCGTAGCCCGTAACGCCGAGGCCCGTCATAAACGCGCCGAATGGGATAAGCTCGTACTTCATTCCCTTGCGGCTGCCGTAGAAGTTGTAGATTAAAAGAATCAGAACCAAACCAACGCTGTAAAGGCCCCATGACGAGCCAAAGCCGCTCTCACCGCGGCAGCGCCAGATAAAGCCGCCTATCAGCGCGCCGAGGATAACGGACAGCGCCTTCATTCCCTTTCCAAGACCGTCAGAATTCAATTGGCACACCTCTTTCAAAATATTAAGCGTAAATACAAATTTTCCTTTTAAATCTAATGCTTAAATAATACAAACATATTCCCCTTTGCTCAAGGGGAATATTTTAATTAAGTTTTTCAAACAGTTTTATCTCATAGGTACCGGCTCTGAGTGGGTGAGCGTTTTTATTTGAGTTACTTCAAATGCCTCGCCGTCTTTTGAGATGCGCATGGCGATTTCGCGGTCCTTGTAGCGGAAGGTCATCTCGCCCTTTTTGCCAAGAAGATGGGCGACTCTCTTTTTAACAAAGCGGGAGTTATGCTTGCTTGTTATAATCCAAGAGCCCTTGCCGTCCTTAATTTCCGCCTGTCTGCCTTTAGCCTTTGCCCTAATGTGCTCGGGGGCAAATCTTTTGGGGGTAACGACGATAAGACCGTTCTCTTTCACCAGCTCGGCGACAGCCTTTAAAGTTTCCTCGCTTATATGATATCCGCAGAGGAAGCAAAGCTCTAAAGATGTGAGTTTATCCTTTGTGACCCTATCGTCAAAGACCGCTGGGGAATTCATTGAGCAGAAGGAGCGGTGTCGCTTAAGGCTGTAAAAGCCGATTCTTGACCATGTAAGGCTCTTTCTTGAGCCTTCGCCGTGTGTTATAAGGTGCAGGGCGCGAATCCACTCCCCCGCCCTTCTGTCGGGCTTTAAATTCGGGTTTCCGTAAAGAATCGGCAGCCATGCCACAGGGTCGCTCTGACCCCAGAAGGAATCGTCAAGCCTTATAATGCCTATGCGGGGGCGGTAGTCGCGGATGTTGTAGCCCCTGTACTTGCCCGCGTATTCCCTTGAGAAGTTTATGAATGTCCTGCCGTACTCGTTGTACTCGTGGCTTTCGTCGCCTTTATTATAGAAGGCCGCGCTGCCCTCCACAAAGGCATAGTCGCTGCCGAAAAGGTAAGCGAAAAGAAGGTTATGCTTCAGCTCATTGGGAGAATGTCCGGGGTATGTAAGGCGATACCACATATCAATGCAGGCCCAAAGTTCTGTGTCATACTGCAGAGCCGCTCCCCCGGCGATTATAGCCTGAAGGTTTGAAAAGCTCTCCTTTTGCTGCTTGTAGCAGGGGGTTATGCCCACCCTTGCGAAAAGGTGATAGAGAACGGGGAAAACATGCTCGCCCATAAAGCGGGGTGAACCGTTTGTGAGAAACTCCTCTGCGTACTTTCTGAAACAGTCCTCATAGTACTTTTCGGCGGCGACTACATCTTTTGTGTCACAAAGGGGGAAGAAAAGGGGGCGCTTTTTAAGCTTTGTGTTAAAGGTTATAGAAAGGTTACGATTTATAAAGGCGTGCTCCATCTCATCGTGCATGATGCCGAGACACTCAGGGACAGAGCTTATAGCCCGCACCGTTTCGGGCGGGTAGTTCATTCTGTGGGCGTCCTTGCCCGCGTTGTACCAGTCGTGACCGTCAGGACCAAAGCCGTGCTCAGCCCAGTTGGTGTGCTCGCAGCGGTACACAAAGGGAAGCCCTTTTTCGTGGAATTCCTTTGCTGACTTTTTTACTTCATCCGTATAGTCTTTTACGCTTTTGCCGTTTTCGCTGGGCGCCCATAAGATGAAGTTCGCTTTGGAGTCGGCAAGCAATTTCTCTTTAATCTCTGTAGGTTTGTAGCTCTCATAAAAGCCGAGTCTGAATATATTGTCCATTCTTATCACCTTATTCCTGCTCAAGCACTTCAATCACTGCGCCCAATTCCTCGGAGATTTCGTTCGCCTTCTCATTTGCGATGAGGGCGCGGCGCTCGTTCAGCTCAATATACATCTGCTCTCTCTTTTTGCCCTCAAGGTCGTAGAAGAAGTAGGGCAGCATTCTGATAATATCGGGAAGAATTCCGAAGGTTGTAAAGAGGAAGTAAACCTTTCTGTAAACCACCTTGTTGCCCTGGGACCAGGGAGCCATGGGGATTGTGGGGTCGTAGCCGGACCATCTGAAAACGGCTATTGTCACAAGAGCATTTAAAGGAGAGGTGACTTTTGAGATAAGTCCCGTAAGCAGATTGAAGGTGCCGTCGGGCCGCTCGCCGGTTACATATTCGGTGTAGTCGTTAATCTCTCGTCTAAGCTCCTCTTCAAAAACGGTTGCGGGAGCGTTGTTGACGGCGTTAAGGGCATGGAAGAAGCTGAATGTGGCGCCCGTGAGCCACGGATTCTCGATAGTAAAGTAGCCCGTCGCGAACTTTCCGACGCCCGTAAGCAAATCCCAAACCCTGAGCGCGAGATATGCCCTTTTGTTGTTGTTCTTAAAGAACTTCTGGAATTTGGGGATGAAGGTAATGGAAAGCGGGTGGAGCGTATTGTAGGGCTGATAGAAAAGAGCGCTTCTGAAAGCTCCTCCGAAAATCTCAAGCTGGGTTACAACATCCCACGAATAGCCGCCGCCGCTCCACCAGTTGGTGGAAAACTCGGCGATGAAGTTTCTAAGGGCGTATTTGTTCTTTAGGATATAGAAAATCGTCTTTGTAAACGGAGCGGGTTTTGGCTGGAGGATGATTCTCTCTCTGCAGCCGACGCCCATCGCCATATTGCCCAGAACACCGAAGAAACAGGTGATATAGCCGAATATCGCGAAGATTACGGGCATAGAAACATTGGTGATGCCCCAGCGGTTCAAATCCTGCAAGGGAAGGAACAGGCCGTACACCGTTTGCGAAGCGAAAAAGCCGGCGTAGTTTGTAACAAGACCTAATGTAATCCTGTCCTTTGGGTTGGGTGACATAAGGCTCGTCATGTTGTCGCGGGGGATTGAGTAGATTGTGGCGAAGGTCTCCTGAGCAAAGAGGGTCAGAAAGACGAAGATAATCTTTTTCGGGTCGTCCGTTTGGTCGTTAGTCAGAAACAGCGCGCCGCTGTATAAAAGCGCGGTGGTGGCAAAGTACGGGAGGGGCGTGAAAATCAGATAGGGTCTTGCCTTGCCCCAGCGAGTTCGGGTACGGTCATAAATAATGCCCATAAGGGGGTTGTTCATAACATCGTATATACCGATAAGGGTCAGAATGGCCGTAACATAGACCATATCTATTTTCAGCACATTCACAAAGTAAAGGGTGCGGTATGTATCAAGACCCCTTAAAAGCGCGCTGGCAAAGTCGGCAATTGCGGGGAATGCCATTTCCCTGCGGCTTAAAACGGGCGTGTTGAACATCTTAGCCGCGATGTCGCGGTATCTGTCCAGCCTTGCCTTATCCAGCTTTGCCGCGGAGCCTTTTTCCGCGCCGAAAATCTTTTCCTGGAAACTCTCGTTGATTACCGCCATCAAATCACCCTATTCTTCCACCTTAATTGCGCAGGAACGCTTTAGGTTCATATTCTCCGTTATGCAGTAGACCCTGCATTCTCCTTTACCCACAGCGGTTACAAGTCCGTTTTGGTCAACAGCGGCGACGCTCTCGTCCGTTGTAAACCATCTCACCGCTTTGACCGTAGCTTTTTTGGGCTTAATCTCTACTGACAGCTCATAGGTATCGCCCTTCTTTAAAGTCAGCTCCCTTGTGTTTAATTTCGCGTCTTTTACGGGAACCACCACATAGACAAGGCATTCATCGGTATATGTTTTGCCGAGATAAGTAAAGGCCGCTGTAATGGTGACGGGTTCCGGGCTTGTTTTGTGACCCTTGATATAGCCCTCGGAGTCCACTGAAACAATGCTTTCGTCCGATGAGCTCCACTGAACCTCCACATCCTCGTCGGCGATTCTGCGGGCTTCGATTACATCGGTTTTGCCCTTTTGTAGCCACATAACCTTATCGGCAAGCTCCAGACCCGCCCATGTAAAGTCATATTTGGAATTGGCATAGAAATCGAAGCTAATCTCCCTTTCGCCAAGGCTTTTAAGGTCGCCGCCGAAAAGAAGACTCAGCTCTACTTTGTAATTGCGGTTATATTCAACGCGGCTGAGCTTGCCGCTTACTCTGTCCGCTTTTGCGCTGACGGCAGGTTCTGAGCTTATAAGGCTGATGTTCTTAATTTGGAAAACGGGGGCAAGATGAGTTTTTGCATACTCTGTTAAACCCTCCGCGGCGTCCATTCCCAGTGAGAGCTTTACATCTTCGCTTATTTCATTAAATGGCGCGTCCGAGAACTCAAAGGAAAGAATTATATTGTCGCCGTCCTCCTCCGCCTTCCATGACTTTAAATCTGAGGGTATAAAGGAGATGGGCAGGAGTTTGTCCGCAAACTGCTCGCCGAAGGATGTGGAAATCTCTGGGTAGTATTCACCGAAGCCATCCAGAACTTTATTTTTAATATGTATAAGCGACTTCTTTATTAGCTCATTGTCATCGCCGCTGACGGTGAGACTGTCGTCATCAATTTTCAGGCTCGTTTTAACGCTGAGCTTTGTCCTTGTATGGTCGGCAGCGTCGCTTACAAGTTTCTGGAAAAGCGCTATAGCCTTCTCATCGCTCTCGGGCATACCCACGGCGTAAACTTTGTCCGTTTCGGGCATTGGCTCGCTGCCTTCGGTTAAAAGCACCTTGTTTATGCCCCAGACCAGAAATCCGATAAATATCAGCGTGAGCAGAATGAACACAACGCGGACAAGCCGCTTTTGCAGCCGTTCGCTTGCCTCTATCTTGTCGGCGAGTTTGCCCGCTCGGGTAACTTCGGGTGATACGAATTTTTGCTCACTCATTCAATACGCCCCCTGCCTGTGCGAGTTTCAGCTTTTCGGCTGTTTCCTTCTCCTTCTTTTCTCGCTCCAATCTCTCTTCCTCGGTTTCAAATACGGGGAAGGGCAAATCATCAAGGGTGATTTCCTTTCTCTTATAGCGTTTCAGCATTTGAGCTCGGTATAAGTCGCCCTCTTTGTACTGAACCTCTATGCCCTTTTTTATAAGAGCGGCGTTGAGACCTAAAACTAACCCGAATGCGGCGGCATGGCACAACAGCCCCGGAGCGCTGCCGCTTGAGGAAATCATGCTGCCCATATCGGGTATTCTATACGCAAGTAAAAGGGACACTGCCGCAAAGACTATGCCGAGCGAGCCGAAAACGACAAGCGCGATATTAGACCGCTTTAGATTAACAAAGCAGAGAATCTGCGTGAGAAGAATACCCACAGCGCAAAGCGCAGCCGCGGCAAAGGCGATTAGGGAGTAAATCAGCCCCTTTGCCACATCTCCCAGAAGCTCGGAGTTTTGAAGCTCCAGCAGGAGACTGAGTCCCCCGCCGGTGAAAAGGTTGTAAACCCCCAGGGCGCTGATATGTATTTTCTCCTCGAATAAAGGAAGAGTGACAATCACCTTTCCGAGGGGCATAAGCAGCGCGGCGACGGGCAGGAAACAGGCGCACAGGCGGGCAATTTGCAGTTTGCCGCCTATGAACGCAGCCTTCACCTTGGCAATCCATACCCTGAAAGCGGCAAGGTCCATTTCGGCGTACTTTGCCTCTCTGTAGAACCTTTCCTCATAGCCGTAGAACATAAGATTCGTGCCGCAGCTCGGGCAGTTTGGCTTTATGTCCGTCAGTTTCAGCTTATAATTGCACTTTGGGCAATTAGCCATAACAAAACTCCTTTATTAAAGACAGTTTGTCAAAATGCGAGAGCATTACAGCCTTTGCTCAGCTTTGTTTATCTCCAATTCATCGGGCGCTTTGAATATAATAAGGTCCTCGTTTTTGCCTCTTAAAACAGCCCACTCTCTTTTGCCGTCGGATGAGTAAACGACTTCGGTATCGGTGACATTTCTCACCCTTACGGTAGGCGCGTCGGGGCTTTTGTCCTTGTTTAAA
>Ga0116179_1003170_pt1 | contig 11487 bp, 8 predicted proteins | sample AD_UKC071_MetaG_FD_89751 | JGI IMG/M metagenome (GOLD analysis project Ga0116179, IMG submission 89751) | Active sludge microbial communities of municipal wastewater-treating anaerobic digesters from USA - AD_UKC071_MetaG | ecosystem: Engineered > Bioreactor > Anaerobic > Digestate | place: USA...
GGTGAGCACCTCGGCCTCACGAGGCGAGAGATGCACCGTGGCGAAGTCGGGGTCGAAGTCGAGCGCAGCGGCCCATTCTGCGGTGACCACCGGCTCGCCGCGAAGCAGGCTGCGGATCGCACCCACGACCACGTCCGGTGGCTCCGATTTGCGCAACACCCCGGTAGCGCCCGCTCGGGTGGCTTCGCGGATCAGGTCCGACCGGTCGCCGGAAGTGTAGACCAGCACCGGAATCGCGAGCGCGGTGAGGGCGGCGAGGTTGGCGGTTGGCGTGGAACCGTCCGCGAGCCTGAGGTCGAGCAGGACGCAGTCCAGCCGCTGGGTCTGGGCGATGAGTTCCTGGACACTCGCGGCGGCCGCGACGACGTGCAGGTCGGGCTGCGCGTTGAGGATGGCACCGACTCCGAGCATGATCGCAGGATGGTCGTCGACCATCCCGATCTGTGCCTTCACGCATGCCCCCCGACCACCCGCCGGTGGTGCGGCCCAGCCTACGTCAAGGGACGCGGCGCCTTCGTGCCGTCCCGGTCGCGCTCCCGCCGCCCGGTGGCCCGTTGCTCGCCTCAACGCCCAGCGGGGCGGGCCTACACCACCGCTACCGTGCCGCGACCGGTGAGGCGGCCGCCGATGGCTGAGCCGACGAGGATGCCGAGCATGATCGCCACCATGGTGGCACCGGTCGTCACCAGCGTTGACAGACCGGTCGAGTCGCCGTCCAGAATGCTGGTGACACCGACCAGACCGAGCGAGCCCGGCACCAGCAGCCAGAAAGCCGGCAGGAAACTGGCGAAGGCCGCGGGACCGTCCTGCTGGCGCGACACCACGTAGGCCACCGGTGTCATCGCGAAGGCACCGATCATGCCCGACAGCACGCCGCCGAACAGCACGTCGCCCAGCACCTGACCGCCGTAGGCGACATAGAGCACCAGCAGGATCCAGCCGATCGATCGCGGCCGGCCACACTGGTGAATGACGATCCCGATGCCGAAGATCGCCACCGCCAGCCATGGCCCGAGCGGACCGATCGGGTTCTGTGCCTCGACCAGCTCGACCCGCGGCACGCCGACCAGGGCCGCGCCGGACACCAGTCCGACCGCCAACAGGATCAGTTGCATGCTGCCGGCAGCCAGCCGGCCGGCACCGGCCATCATCTGGCCGGTGGCCAACTCGATCACCCCTGTGGTCAGCAGGCCGCCGGGCAACAGGGTCACCAGCGGCGCGATCAGCGCGGCCAGCACCCCGGGGTCGAGCCCGATCTGGGTGAGGGTAAACACCGAAGTGGACACCAAGAAAGCAAGACCGACCGTGACCAGCGCCTGGTACTGGCGTCCGAGTGGCTCGGTGAACAGCAGCACGACACCGACCACCAGGCCCAGCACCGCGGCCACCGCGACGCCTGCCCAGGAACCGTCCAGCAGCACCGACAATCCCGCCGACAGCACCACGTGGGCAACCGCGCGCTGGGTCGCCGTGTATGGGGACGGCAGCGTGCGGACGCCGGCCACCGCAGCCTTGATCGCCCCGGGCTCGGACGGCAGGGTGCGCGCGGCCCGGATCACGTCGTCGAGGACGTCGATCTGGTTGAGACGGAGCTCCTGGTGGCCGGCCGAGACCGCCCCCGTCCGCACTGCGCCGAACCGGCGGGTCGACACGAACAAGGCCGTCGGCAAGACCACGATCTCAGTGGCGGGCTGGCCGTTCACGCGGGCGATGTCGGTCAGCGCGGTCCGCACCCCGGTCACCGAGTAGCCGGCGTCGATCATCGCCTCGCCGGCCGCCTCCAGGTCGGCGAGTCCGGCCACCATCGCGCTGTCGGACGGGCCGATGGACACGTCCGGCTGCGGTGCGATCAGCTGGTGCTCCGGTGGGTCCGGACGCCGCGCCAGAAGCAACACCAGGACGGCGGTGCTGATGAGTACGACCAGCGCGATGATCCAGGACAGCTCCGCGTTGGCGAGCTGCCAGGCCGGCGGATGCGGCTCCAGGACGCCGTTGCCCGGGATGTCCCGGCCAGCTTCGGTTGGTCCGGCTGTCGCGGCCGGAAAGTCGCCCGCGGTCGGGCTCGGCGCGGACGTCGGACCGGCGGTCGGCGACGGTTCGCTCGGCTCAGTCGGGGACGGGGTCGGTTCCGGGACGGTCTCGGTCGGCTTGGGCTCAGACGCTTCGGGCTCGTCCGGCTCGGTCGGCTCGGCGGACGCGCTGATCGGCGGCGGGTCGCTCGGCGTCGGCTCGACCGCGAATGCCGGGGCAAGGCCAACCCCGCCAAGCCCAAGCACAGCAAGCACAGCGGACGCGAGCCCTGCGCGCCAGTTCGGGTGCGGACGACCTCGGCTGGCCGGGACCCCGCTCGATCGTGCGTCGAGAGATCCCGGCCGTGGTTCACGGCTGGTCGAGCTTGGCCTGCCCTGAGCCTGTCGAAGGGTCGAGACCACGTCCTGCCCGCCGAACGGCTCCAGAGATCCCGGCCTGCGCCGGGATGACGTTTGGCCGAACCGTGCGTCCGCTGCCATCAGACCCGCCCGGCGGGCGAGCGAGCCGGCACAGAACTGAACAGGTCCAGGCCGAGCTCTGCGGCCAGGAAGCGGGCCGCGAGCTGGCCGCGGACGCTGTTGCCGTCCGAATCCAGCAAGGGCGAAAACGCGCCCAGCGCACCCTTGCCCGGCGACACCGCGACCAGGCCGCCGCTGATGCCGCTCTTGCCCGGGAAGCCGACGTCGAGCAGCCAGTCGCCTGAGCCTTCATACAGCCCGGCGACGCTCATCACTGCGAGGGTGGCCCGCGCCACCGCAGCACTGACCACCCGCTCGCCGGTGAGCGGGTTCACCCCGCCGTCGGCAAGGGTCGCACCCATCGTGGCCAGGTCGACCGCGGTCACCGCGAGGCAGCACTGCTGGGTGTACAGGTCCAACGCGACCAGCGGGTCACCGACCAACGCGCCCGCTTCCTGCAGCAGCATCGCCAGCGCCCGGTTGCGGAAGTTGGTCGCACGAGCGGACGCGAGCGTGTCCGCGTCCACCTGCAACCGGCGGCCGGCGAACCGCGACAGCCCGTCCACCAACCAGTCCCAGCGAGCGGACGGGTCGCCGCCCGGCACCAGACTGGTGGTGGCGATGGCACCGGCGTTCACCATGGGATTGGTGCGACCCCGATCAGCGCGCTCCACGGCCGCGATCGAGTTGAACGGCAGTCCCGTCGGGTTCACGCCCACCAAACCGCGCACTTCCGCGATCCCGATCTCCTCGCTCACCAGGGCGAAGACGAACGGCTTGGCGATGCTCATCACGGTGAACGCCACTTCGGCGTCGCCGGCGAACCGCGTCAGGCCGTCCACGCCGACCAGCGCCAGCCCGAACAGATCCGGATCGGCCTCGGCCAGCACCGGGTACACCCGCGACAGTTGCCCGTCCGAGGTGTCGCGAAACTGCGCCAAGGACTGGTCGAGCAGCTCGCCGACCACCCCGTCCAGCGGCAGCCTGCCAGTGGAGACGTACCGCTCCGCCGGCTCCGCGGACGGGTGGTCAGGCAGGTACATCAGCCGGCGGAAGGCGTGAAGGCGCAGCTCAGTTCGAGCAGCAGCCGGGTGCCGAACGCCGTGGTGCCGCGGTTGATCCAGCGGTGCGCACGCGACGACTGGGCCGTACCGGCAATGTCGATGTGCGCCCACGGCACCCCCGCGACGAATTCCTCAAGGAACAGGCCAGCCGTGATCGAACCGGCGTTCGGACCGCCGAGGTTCTTCAGGTCGGCGATGTCGGAATCCAACTCGGCGCGGTAGCTGCGGATCAGCGGCAGCCGCCAGACCGGCTCGTCGACTGCGTCCCCGGCCGCGCTCACCTGGGCGGCCAGCGCGTCGTCGTTGCTCAGCAGGCCGGCGACTTCCTCGCCGAGCGTGCGCAGGCATGCTCCGGTCAGGGTGGCGATGTCGACGATGGCGTCAACGCCCTCCTCGACCGCGAGGACGAGTGCGTCGGCCATCACCAGGCGGCCCTCGGCGTCCGTGTTCAGCACCTCGACGGTCTTGCCGCCACGGATCGTGAGCACGTCGCCCAACTGCATCGCCGAGCCCGAGGGCATGTTGTCGGTGCACATCAGGTAGCCGGTGACGGTGTTGCGACAGCCGAGCTCAGCCAGCGCCGACATGGCCGCGAGGATGTTCCCGGCGCCGGTCATGTCGTTCTTCATCTGCGAGTGCGACAGGTCGGCCGGCTTCAGCGCGATACCGCCGGAGTCGTACATGATGCCCTTGCCGACCAGGGCAAGGTGCCCGGTCGACTCCCCGGACGGCGTGTACCGCAGCACCACCATCCGCGGCTCCTCGATCGAGCCCTTGTTGACGCCGAGCAGGCCGCCGCAGCCGAGCTCGATCAGCGCCCTGCGGTCGAACACTCCACCTTCAGCCCGGACTCCGCCCCGATCTGGACGGCCAACTCGGCCAGCCGGGACGCGGTCAGCAGCCCGGCCGGGCAGGACGCGAAGTCGCGTCCGAGCATTCCGGCACGGGCGGACGCGAGCCCGCGGGTCGCACCAGCGCGGACGTCGTCGACGGCGCCCTCGGGAGCTTCGAGAACCAGCGACTCCACCGCCACCGGACCAGCAGCCACCGACTTGAACGAGAACTGGTAGCGGGCCAGCAGCACGCCCTCGACGATGGCGGCAGCGGCGTCCGCCACCGGCACCTGCGCGATGGCCGGCACCCGAACAGCGAGGGCGGCGTCCTGGGGGACCGCGCGGGCGAAGGCAGCCGCCGCGTCGCGCAGCCGAGCAACAGTGAGTTGCTCCGGGTCGCCGACGCCGACCGCGACCAGCACCGGCTGGTTCACCGAGGGGAACGGAACCGCCTTGCCCACGTCCGGGGTGAAGCCTGCCCGGGCCAGCGCAGCCAGGTCGACACCACCTAGGATCGCCGGCGTCGGCTGTCCGGCGAGCACCGGGACGGCGAGTGCATCCGCGGTCATAGTGCTGCCTGCTGCCACCACATCAAGGTGGACCGAACGGTTGCGCGAGGGGATCGGATCGAGGTCGAGCGTTTTCATGGGGGCCTTCTTCGGAGTGTGGGGATTAGGGATCAGATATTCACCGGGGCGCCCGGACCCCAAGGGATGCCGAGCAGGAACCAAGCGACGAACAGCACTACCCAGGCCAGTGTGATCCACAGCGTGTAGGGCACCATCAAGGCGATGATCGTGCCGATGCCGGCGTCCTTCTTGTAGCGCTGCGCGACGGTCACCATGAACGGCAGGTAGACCATCAGCGGGGTGAGCACGTTGAGCGGCGAGTCGGCCACGCGGTAGGCCGCGAGCAGGGTCTGCGGGGCCACGTTGAGCGAGGCGAAGATCGGGATGAACACCGGCGCGAAGATCACCCACTTCGGCACCAGCCCGGGCAGGATCAGGTCGAGGACGAGGATCACGACGATGAAGCCCAGCAGCAGCACGATCGCGGGCACGTTGGCCTGCTGCAGCAGTTCGGCAGCCGAGATGGCCGCCACGGTGGGCAGGTTCGACCAGTTGAACAGGGCGATGAACTGGGCGATCATCAGGAACATCAGCAGCAGTCCGCCGAGGCTGCCGAACGTCTTGGCGATCGCGGTCACCGCCTCGTTGCCGCCCTGGAGCGTGCCGGCGCCCTTGCCGTAGCCCAGGCCGCAGACCATGAAGGCCAGCGAGATCACGAACACCAGCGAAGCCATGAACGGCGTGTTGCCGATGATGTTGCCGGTCTCCGGATCGCGCAGCGGCGCGCCCGGGATTGCGGTCAACAGCGCGATGATCACCGCGAAGCCGAGCAGGTACCAGCCGGAGTACTTCAGGCCCTTCGCCTCGGCCGCCTCATCGATCTGCTCCTCCTCCACGCCTTGGTAGTCGGCGTGGTCGTAGACCCCGAGCCGCTTCATCGTCACCTTCGCGGTGACCACGGTCGCCACGATGGCCAGCACGATCGAGGACACGATCGAGAAGAAGAAGTTCTGGGTGACCTCGAGCGGAGCCATGTTCAGCTGGGTGAGCACCGAGTTGGTGATCTCGGTCAGCATCGAGTCGGACGGGGTGATCAGCAGGTTCACCCCGAACACCGCGCCCACGCCGGCGAACGCCGCAGCCAGACCGGCCAGTGGATGGCGTCCGACCGAGTAGAACGCGGCCGCCGCGAGTGGCACCAGGATCAGGTAGCCGGCGTCCGTCGCCACCGAGGACAACACGCCCACGAAGACCAGGATGAAGGTCAGCCAGCGTGCCGGGGCGACCTTCACCATCTTGCGGATCAGCGCGCCCATCAGCCCGGCATGCTCGGCCACGCCCACACCGGCCATCGAGACCAGCACCACCGCGACCACGCCGAAGCCGGCGAAGTTGTCGACGAAGGACGCGAAGAAGAAGCGGACGCCCTCTACCGACAGCAGGTTGCGAACCGGGAAGGTGACCTCTTTGACGATGAAGTCCGGCACCTCGGCCGGCTCGCCGGTCACCGAGTCGTAGATCGACCAGGTGCCGCCGAGGTGTTCGTTGATCTGGCTGAACTCGTCCTTCGGGACGGGGGTGACCACCTCGTCGGTGACGCTGATGCCGGCGAAAGACAGGATCGCGGACAGCAGGGCCACCACAGCGATCAGGTAGACGAACATGATCGTCGGATTGGGCACCTTGTTGCCCACGCGCTCGACCCAGTCGAGCCACTTCGAATTGCCGGTGCTGGCTGTAGCCACGGTTTCGGACATGTCCAACCTCACTCACGCTCGCAGGCAAACCGGTTGGCCCGAGGCCCACGCTTCGCGGCACGGTTCGCGACGCGCTCGGCAGGTTCGGGCAGACCAACCTCAGGTTAGGGTTTGGCGAGCGGTTAGGACACCCCCAGAACTGGTGGACGGGACGGCTGAACCGGGCGGACGGAAGCGCAGGTCGCGCAGCTCGCACCCCCGACTCTGGGACTATCCGCGCGCCGCCGTGCTGACTAGCCTGCTCGCAGCGGCCGAAGGCCGGGATCGACCGATCGAGGTGATCAGTGCGCACACTCAAGTCAGCTCAGGTCGCAGCAGTTCTGCTGCTGGCCGGACTCATCGCCACGACCGGCTGCGGCACGCTACCGATCCCCGATCGTTCGGCGCTGCCGTCGATCTCGCTGCCGCCCCGACCGACCGCATGGCCGACGCTGCCGTCCCGGACGCCGGCGCCAACGGCCACGATCACAGCTACCGAAACGGCAACGGCGACCGCCACTGAGACGGCGCCCGCGCCGGAGCCGACGCCAACGTCGGCCTCGCCGACCCAGACACCAACCCCATCACCGACCGCCGGCTCGCCGTCCGCAGTTCCGGCGCCACCACCGACGCAGGACTCGGGACCCGGCTGGTGGCTGCTCGGCATCCTGATCGCGGCCGTGCTCGCGGTCGCAGCCGGCGTGGCCGGCTGGCGCCACACCAACGCCCAGCGGCAGTGGGACCGGCGCTACCAGGTCGTCCGTGCCGAACTGGAGTGGGCCGACACCGATCTGCTGCCGCAGATCCTGGAGTACCCGACCGCGGCCGGAGCGGCAGCGCTCTGGCAGACCGGACGCGGCCGCCTGAGCGCCGCTGACGAGGAGTTGGCCGCGCTCGGCATCAGTGCGTCCAGGGACCGCCGGCTCGGCCAGGTGCAAACGGTGCGGCGTCCCCTGGCGTCCCTGCTGGCGGCCATGGACGCGGAGACCGCTCTCGGCGCCGACGCGACCGCCGAGATGCTGCGGCAGACCCGGGCCCAGGTCACGTCCGCGCGGCAGGCGTTGCGCACGGCGCTGAACGACCCGTCCGAGCAGGCCCCGAACGACCGCAGCGACGGGCGATGACCACCGACCTCGGCATGGTGCTGGCGCTGCTGGCCGCTGCGATCGTTATGTTCGCGATCGGCCGGCCACGAATGGACGTGGTCGCGCTGCTGGCGTTGGTGGCGTTGCCGCTGACCGGAGTGCTGACCCTGCCCGAGACCCTTGCAGGTTTCGCCGACCCCAACGTGATCCTGGTGGCCGCCCTGTTCGTGGTCGGCGAAGGGCTCTCCCGCACCGGGGTGACCTACCGGCTGGGCGACTGGCTGGCCAGCCATGCCGGCGACTCGGGCGCGCGGCTGGTGATCCTGCTGATGCTCTGCGTGGCTGCGCTGGGCTCGGTGATGAGTTCGACCGGGGTGGTTGCGATCTTCGTCCCGGTGGTGCTGGCGGTCGCCAAACGGATCGGGACATCGCCGCGACAACTGCTGATGCCGTTGAGTTTCGCGGGCCTGATCAGCGGCATGCTCACGCTGATCGCGACCGCACCCAACCCTGGTTGTGAATGCCGAGCTGGTCCGGCACGGCCTGCAGCCGTTCGGCTTCTTCGCACCGACGCCGTTCGGGCTGGTGGTGCTGGCGCTCGGGATCGGCTACATGCTGCTGGCGCGGCGCTGGCTGGGGGACGCAACCCCGTCCGGCGGTACCGCTTCCAGGCAGACGATCGCCGATCTGTTGGCGGCGTACGCGCTTTCCGGCGACCCCCGCCGGGTAGTGGTGGACGCGGACTCCGAACTGGGCGGACGCACGCTGGCCGAGTTGGATCTGGCGCGGACGCACGGCGTGGTCGTGCTGAGCGTGGAGACCGGACCGCGCTGGCACCGCGTCCTCAACGCTGCGGACGGGACGACCCGGCTGACCGCCGGGGATGCGCTGACCGTTCAGGCTCTGGCCGGTCGATCTGGGCAGCTGGAACAGTTGGCGTCGCTTGGCCTGATGGAGGTGGCGGCGACGCCGGAGGACTTCGCCCAGCAGACCCGGCAGGTCGGGGTTGCCGAGCTGATGGTGCCCCCGACTTCGGTGACGGACGGGTTGAAGGTGCGCGATCTGGACCTGATCCGAAGGCACCAGCTGACCGCGATCGGAGTGCGGCATCGCGGCAAGGTGGTCGCGGAGACGCCGGCGAGCGTCCGGGTGGACAGCGGCGACACGATCCTGGTGACCGGCGAATGGGCGGCGATCCAGCGTTTCGGCCGCCGCTCCGACCTGGTGCTGCTGGACCTGCCGGCCGAGGTGGAGGAGACCGCGCCGGCGGGGAACCAGGCGAGGTTCGCGCTGGCCAGCCTGCTGGTGATGGTGGTGCTGATGGTGACCGGATGGGTGCCGAACGTGCTGGCGGCGCTGATCGAGGCGCTGCTGATGGGCGCCACCGGTTGCATCGACATGCCGAGCGCCTATCGAGCAATTCACTGGCCGACGCTGCTGGTGATCGTGGGCATGCTGCCGTTCGCACAGGCGTTGGAGCGGACGGGCGGTGTCGACCTTGCCGCGCAGGGGCTGCTGGCGCTGGTGGGCGGGGCGCCACCCGGGGTGGTGCTGGCGGCGATCTTCGCCGCGACCGCGCTGATCGGGTTGTTCGTGTCCAACACCGCGACAGCGGTGCTGATGGCTCCGGTGGCGATCGCGACCGCCACCCAACTAGGGGCTTCGCCCTACCCGTTTGCGATGACCGTGGCGCTGGCTGCGTCCGCTGCGTTCATGACGCCGGTGTCTTCGCCGGTGAACACGCTGATCGTGGAGCCGGGGCGGTACCGCTTCAGCGATTTCCTCAAGTTGGGGACGCCGTTCACGATCCTGGTGATGATCGTGGTCGCGATCATGGTGCCACTGGTGATGCCGCTGCACCCGTGAGGCGCGAACTGTGCGGTCACGCAGCCGGCAGCGGTCCCGTCCATCGCTAGGTGTGGATTCGTGCACCGCGGACGGTGGGCTGATCCACACTCAAGGCCGGTGCCTGGCCAGCCAACTCAGAGTCAGGCCTGGCGAATCTCGCCTGAAGCGTCCGCAGAGCAGCCGAGCTCCGCTGGGTACATTCGGGGCATGTCCATCAGACTAGAGAACGTCGGAATCGCCGTCCGCGACATCGAAGCGACGATCGCGTTCTTCACCGAACTCGGCCTAACCGTCGTCGGCCGGGACACGGTCAGCGGCGAGTGGGCGGATACCGCCGTGGGTCTTGACGGCAACCATGCCAAGATCGCGGTGCTCCAGACACCGGACGGCCAGGGTCGGCTTGAGCTCTTCGAGTACATCCATCCCGAGGCCATCGAGACCGACCCAACGCTGCCCAACGAGATCGGGATGCATCGCGTGGCCTTCGCGGTAGACGACATCGACAAGGCCCTTGAGATCGCCGCGCGGCACGGCTGCCACCCGCTTCGTGGCGTCGCGACCTATGCGGACAGCTACAAACTCACCTACCTGCGCGGGCCCAGCGGCATCCTGGTGATGTTCGCCCAGGAACTCAAGAAAGAAGCCTGAGCGCGACGCGCTTCACCGGTCGGTCGACGCGCGCTGCGTCCCGTCGATGAGATAGCGCTGGCTCGTCGGGGTGGGAGCCGAACGGTCCCCATTCGGTCGAACCAGGTGGCCTAGCTCACTCCTGGCCAGCGTCGTGAGTTGCCGTCGCGTCCGGCGGGAACTCTCAATTCGGCGTTGCTCGGGTCGGCGCTTTCCCATTGGAGCGGATGACGGGAATCGAACCCGCACTGTCAGCTTGGGAAGCTGATGTTCTGCCATTGAACTACATCCGCGCGCACCGGCTCACGGCGCAGCCAGCAGTCTAGCCGCACCTGGGCGGCGCCCGCACAACCCCCGGCCCTGCCCAACAACGGACGCCGCCCAGCAGCCAGTCCCGGGACAATTCGCGTCCGATCGAGCGCGACACGCGCGGTGGCGCAGGATCGTCACCCATTCGACGTCATCGGTCCCATCAGGCGACGCTTCCACCGCGTACGTCTCGAGTCCGCTGAGCATGCCGGTTCGCCTCCGCGGTGATTCGACTCGTCGGCGCTCCAGCTTTCGCCTCGAATGGGGAGGGAAAGCCCACGACCCACCTGAACCTCAGGCCTCGGAGCCAGACCACCAAACCACCCCGCGCACCCCGCACACCGAGCGGCCGGAGCCCTTTCAGCGCCCGCCGACGAGCGGCGTCCGTCCGACCTCGGGCGATTCCCTACTTATCCAGACCCTTCCTCTGCCAGACTGCTTTCGACAGGATCATCGTTTCCGGGTTGCAGAAAGTGGGCGAGTGAGCAAGGAAGAGCGGGCCGTCACTATTGTCGAACTGGTTACCCAGACAATGTCGGTGCTCAACGACGGCGAAAAGGGCGAGCTGGCGGTTTGCCACGGCCTGGCCAAGGCCACCGCGTCGGACGCAGCCGTACTCATCGGAACCGACTTCACCCGCCGGGTGCGAGTGCACGCGGTTTGGCCCAATCATCGCGCTGCCGCCCCTCTGGCCGAACTCGTCGTGGCCGCGCACGGCCATCCGGCCGGCGACCATCCGGTGCTCGGCGAGGTGCTCACCTTGACCTTCGGGGCACCGAACGAGTCCCATCCGCATTCGAATGCCCGCACAATCGTGCTCTCCCGCCGCGCTCGCTTCACCCCCGAGGCCCGCATGTTCCTCACCGAGGCCGGCCCGGCGCTGCAGTTGCTGCTCCCCCACGTCGGGGACGCGTGCCTCGCGGCTGA
>Ga0116179_1003171_pt1 | contig 11485 bp, 10 predicted proteins | sample AD_UKC071_MetaG_FD_89751 | JGI IMG/M metagenome (GOLD analysis project Ga0116179, IMG submission 89751) | Active sludge microbial communities of municipal wastewater-treating anaerobic digesters from USA - AD_UKC071_MetaG | ecosystem: Engineered > Bioreactor > Anaerobic > Digestate | place: USA...
CGACGGCGAAGAAGGTCTCGCTGGTACCCGCGAGCGCCTCGGACATCCCGTGGGGCGAGCAGCAGTTCGTCGCCGGCAACGTCGCGATGGCCTCGGACGGCTCGTGGAACATCTCGTCGAACGCGACTCAGGCGAAGTTCAACGTGGGTGTGACGACTCTGCCTGGCAAGGGCACCTTCTCGGCCAACTCCGGCTTCGGCATCTCGAAGAACTGCAAGTACAAGAAGGAGGCGCTCCAGGCGATCCAGGTCATCACCGGGGCCAAGGCTCAGGAGACGGCAGCGGCCGCAGGCACCTTCCCGGCGCGCACCGCCGCGTCGAAGACCTTCTACGACGGTCTTGCCACCAAGCTCGACTCCAAGACCCCTGGCTACTCGGCCCAGGCGAAGGCCGCGATCGAGGGCTCCAGCGGCGATGCCCTGCCGTTCCTGAGCACGACGAAGTGGGACCAGACCACCAAGACGATCGCGCGGGAGTTCATCCTTGCTTACACGGGGTCGCAGGACCCGAAGAAGACCCTGGAGAACGTCCAGCAGACGGCCGGCTGATCCGGTTGACCCTGTAGCGACCATGGCACGCAAGCGCAGTGAAGGCCCGGCGGCACTGGGGTTCCTCGTCCCCAGTGTCGTGGGGCTGACCATCTTCGTGATGGTCCCGACGATCCTCGCGATCGCGACGAGCCTCTTCGACTGGCCCACCTTCGGTGACGTCGAGTTCGCGGGACTCAAGAACTACCAGCGTTTGTTCGCCCGCGGCAGCACGTTCCCGGCAGCGCTGCGCAACACGATCGTCTTCACTCTCGTGATCGTGCCGCTCAACCTCGTGCTCACCCTCGGGCTCGCGTTCTGGGTCGCGACCAGCCGGTGGCGCCGCTTCTACCGGGTGCTGTTCTTCGTACCGGTCGTCACCCCGACCGTGGCGACGTCGATCATCTGGAAGATGATCTACCAGCCGGGCGGGATCCTCGACGACCTCCTGTCACGCGTGGGTTTCACGATGCCGAACCTTCTCGGTACGGGTAACACCGCCCTCATGGCTGTCGTGGTCGTGGTGATCTGGAACGGGCTCGGCTACAACACGTTGATCTTCTCGGCGGCCATCGACCAGCTGCCCGACGACGTCATTGCGGCCGCCCGAATCGATGGGGCGAGCGGGTGGCGCCAGCTGTGGCACGTGAAAATCCCCTTGCTGACCCCCGCGATCTTCTTCGCCACGACGATCACGATGATCCATGCCTTCCAGGTGTTCGCGCAGCCGTACGTGATGACCGCCGGCGGGCCCGGGACGGCCACGGTGACGGTCGTGATGGACGTCTACCAGACCGCCTTCCAGGGTGGAGCCCTCGGCGCCGCATCGGCTCCGGCGATGGTGCTGTTCGCGCTGATCCTCGTCGTCACCGCGGTGCAATGGCTCGGTCAGCGAAAGTGGGTGCACTATGAGTGACCGGCGAGCGGCTGTCCGCTCACGACCCGCTACTGCGGCCGTTCCGCCCGTCAGGCGCACGCCGTTGCTCCTCCGCGTGCGCCACGCGGTGAGCGAAGGCCTGCTCCTCATCGTCGCCCTGCTCTTCATCTTCCCGATCGTCTACACGGTCGCGTCGTCGCTCAAGCCGGCCGGCGAGGTGTTCAGCCGGCCTCCCACCCTGGTGGGGAGCGAGCTCAGGTGGGCGAACTACACCGAGGTGTTCGAGTACGCACCCTTCCATCGCTACATCCTCAACGGCGTGATCCAGTCGGGTCTGGGCACGGTCGTGGTGCTGATCGTCTCCGCACTGGCCGCGTACGCGTTCGGCATCCTCCGCTGGCGCGGTCGAGACCAGACCCTGCTCGCCTACCTCGCGACGATGATGATCCCGCAAGAGGTGCTGGTGATCCCGATGTTCCTGCTCCTGCAGCGACTCGGGTGGATCAACACCTGGCAGGCCCTCATCCTGCCCTGGGCGTTCGGCGCATTCGGAACCTTCCTACTGCGCCAGTTCTTCCTCAGCTTGCCGTACGAGCTGGTCGAAGCCGCCCGCGTCGACGGGTGCAACCACTGGCAGACGTTCTTGCGCGTGATCCTGCCGTTGGCCAAGCCTTCTCTCGCCGTTCTCGGAGTGTGGACGTTCATCACCTACTGGAACAGCTTCTTGTGGCCGTTGATCGTCGTGAACGACATCGTCGAGCTGGGCAACGTGAGCATCGGGCTCCAGACGTTCTTCGGCGAGCGGGGGGCCGCCTGGAACCTCATCCTCGCCGCCTCGGTGATCGCGATCGCGCCCACGATCCTCGTCGTGATCCTGCTCCAGAAGCACCTGGTCAAGGGCATCGCCACCGTGGGGCTGGCCGGACGATGACGGCCCGCGTCTCCATCGGCGTCGATCTGGGCGGCACCAAGATCGCCGCGGCTCTGGTGGCCGGCGACGGTACGGTGCTGGCGCGTGCACTGCGCCCGACCCCCAGCGGGTCGGCTCGGGAGCTCGCCGATGCCGTGGCCGACGCGGTGCTCGCGGTGGGCGCCGACGACGCGTCCGTGGGCTTGGCGGTCGCCGGCCGGGTGTCCGCCGACGGCGACGTGATGCTGCAGAGCGCCAACCTGGGCCTGAGGGACGTGCCTCTCTCCTCGCTCGTGACGGCGCGTTCGGGGCACCCGGTGCGGCTCCTCAACGACGCCGATGCGGCACTGCTCGGCGAGCATTGGCTAGGTGCCGCACGGGGCCAGGACGACGTGCTCATGGTGACGTTGGGCACCGGGGTCGGGGGGGCCGCTCTGGTGGCCGGCCGGCTACTGCGCGGTGCGCACGGTGCGGCTGGCGAGATCGGGCATGCAACCGTCAAGCACGATGGCCGCACGTGCGCCTGTGGCGGGCGCGGCTGCCTGGACCGCTACGCCAGTGGGCGGGCGCTGGCCAGGTACGGGACTCGGCGCAGTGGCACGCGGGTCCGCACCGGAACCGACGTTACCTTCGCGGCGCGCCGGGGCGAGTCGTGGGCGATGGCGGCGATCGGCGACCTGGCCGGATGGCTCGCTATCGGCCTGGCGAACGCCATCGCGCTGCTCGACCCGGCTCTCATCGTGCTGGCAGGTGGTCTCGGCACCGCCGGGGAGGTGGTCCGGGGGCCCGTGGCCGAGCGACTCGACTGTGAGCTGCAGCGCCGTGGCGTACCCGGCAGGCCGCCCGTGACCTCCGCGCAGCTCCACTCGGAGGCCGGGGCCATCGGCGCAGCGGCGTACACCTCGGGGAGGTTCTCATGACGAGCCCCAACGTCGTGCTGGTGCTGGCCGATGATCTCGGCTGGGGCGACCTCGGCTGCTACGGGGGCACAGCGATCCCGACTCCCGCCGTCGACCGGCTCGCTCGGCACGGCACCCGCTTCGTCGACTGTCACGCCGCGTCAGCCGTGTGCACGCCTTCCCGCTACGGGCTGGTGACGGGCACGTACCCATGGCGCTCACCGTTGCGGTCCGGCGTGCTGGGGGGCCCTGACCCGGCCCTGATCCGTCCCGGCCAGGAGACGCTGGCGAGCGCCCTCAAGGCCGCCGGGTATGCCACCGGCGCCTTCGGCAAGTGGCATCTTGGGCTCGGCTGGCGGCGCCAGGACGGTACCGTCGCCAGCGCGTACGGCGAGGGCTGGCGTCCGGATCTCGAGGCCGACGGCTGGGACATCGACTACGCAGCCCCCTTCAGCGGCGGGCCGCTGGAGCTGGGCTTCGATCGCTTCTTCGGCATCGCGGGATCTCTGGACATGCCGCCGTACGTGTATCTCGACCAGGACCGCGCGGAAGGACTACCGACGGTGGCCAAGGACCCGTTGGTCACCTCACAACGACCTGGTCCCGCCGTACCTGGCTGGCGGGACGACGAGGTCGACCTTCGGTTCCTCGCCGAGGCGTCCTCCTGGGTGGGCGAGAGGGTCGAAGAGGCGACCCCCTTCTTCGCCTACGTGGCCACTGCTGCGCCGCATCGACCGTGCGTCCCGCCCCGACAGTTCGTGGGTCGGTCGCAGGCGGGACCTCGTGGCGACGGAGTGTGCGTCGTGGACCACGTCGTGGGCGAGCTCGTCGCCCTGCTCGAGCGCCTGGACGTGCTCGACGACACGGTCGTCATCGTGGCGAGCGACAACGGCGCGCCGACGATGTTCCCCGAGGACGGGGACGTGGTCGGGCACCGGCCCAACGGGCCGTGGCGTGGTCAGAAGGCCGACGTGTGGGAGGCCGGCCACCGGGTGCCCCTCATCGTCTCCGGCCCGGGCGTGCCCCAGGGACAGGTCTCGTCCGAGACCGTGTCGTTGCTCGATCTGCTCCCGAGCCTCGCCCCCATGACGGGAGCAACGACACCCCAGGTCGACGGGCGCCGGATCGCCTCCTTGACCACTCTCGTGGAGCGCCACCAGCCACGCTCGCTCGGTGCCACCGCGTTCGACGGCAGCCTCACCGTTCGACACGGCAGCCGCAAGGCCATCTTCAGTAGTGGTTCGGGCGGGTTCACCCCACCCCTCGGAACTCCCGTCGCCCCGGACGCGCCCGACGGTCAACTGTACGACCTCAGCGCCGACCCTGCCGAGACAACCAACCTCTGGCCCGACAACGCGGCCGAGGCCGTGTCCATGTACGGGTCGTTCTGCGCCGAGACGGGCTATCGCCGGTGATCACCTTCGACGGTCGGACGGGCCCGGCGGAGGCCGCACCCGCCTCGGCGTACCCGTCCCCTGGAGCCCCTCGTTGGTTCCGCGACGCCAAGCTCGGGTTCTTCCTGCACTGGGGCATCTACTCCGTGCCGGCCTGGGCCGTGGCTGGGTCGACAAGTACGTACACCGAGCACGCCTACGCCGAGTGGTACGGCAACACCGTCCGCATCGATGGCAGCTCGACCAGCCGCCTGCACGAGTCACGCTACGGCGTGGGTACCTCGTACGAGGACCTCGCGGACCATTGGCTCGCCGACGAGTTCGACGCCGATGCGGTCATCGCGGCCCTCGCACGCGCCGGAGGCCGCTACGTGGTGCCTACCACGAAGCATCACGACGGGTTCTGCCTGTGGGACACGACGACGACGCCGTTCAACGCTGCCCGTCGGGGTCCACGCCGCGACCTGGTTGCGGAGCTCCATCAGGCCACGATCGGCGCCGGGCTGCGCTTCGGGGTCTACTACTCCGGGGCTCTCGACTGGCACGTCTCCGACTTCCCGCCGATCACGAACGACGACGAGCTGTTCTCGTTCCGTCGCAACGATGAGGCCTACGCGCGCTATGCCGGCGAACAGCTGGGAGAGCTGATCGAGCGCTTCGAGCCCGCGCTCCTGTGGAACGACATCGAATGGCCCGACGAGGGCAAGGGGGTCGAGTCGTACGGAGTGGCTGCCCTGCTCCAGCGGCATCGCGACCTCGTGCCTGACGGCATTGCGAACGACCGCTGGGGGGTGCCGTACCACGGCTTCCTGACACGCGAGTACCTGGAGCCCCAGGCCTGGGGCGAGCCTTGGGAGGCGACCCGCGGCCTCGGCCGGTCGTTCGGTCACAACCTCGCCGAGCCCGAGAGCGACCTGCTGTCGGTCGGCGACCTGGTCGGTCTGATGGTCGACGTGGTGGCCAAGGGCGGCAACCTGCTGCTGAACGTGGGACTGTCGGCCTCCGGCCGAGTCCCGGAGGAGCAGCTCGTTCGTCTGGAGGGCCTTGCCGAGTGGATGAGTACGAACGGTGAGGCGATCCACTCGACCGAACCCTGGGCGGGGTCACCCCCGGACGGACGGCTGCGCCTCACCTGCCGACCGGGTGCCACGTACGTGCACATGATGAGCACCACTGCACCGGTGCCGCTGCCCCGCGGCCTGGTCGGCCGCCCGTACCGCTGGCTCGGCTCGACCGAAGAGCTGTCGTCCGCACCCTCGGAGATCGTCGCGCCACCGGGGGCCACGACCGTGCCGGTGGCCGTCTTCTCCTGACCCGCTGAGCGCGACCGCCCCGGGCTACCGTCAGCTCCGCACGCCGAAGATCGCCGTACCGACCCGGACGCAGGTTGACCCGGCTGCGATGGCGTGCTCCAGGTCGCCGGACATGCCCATCGACAGCTCCGGCCAGGCGTGACCGCTGACGTCCTCAACCTCGCGGCGCAGTGCTGCCAGCGTCTCGAAGCACCCTGACACGGCCTCACTGTCGTCAGAGAGCATCGCGATCGTCATCAACCCGACCGGTTGGAGCAGCGGCAGGGAGGCGAGCTCCCGGACGAACGGCACGACCTCGTCGACCGCCAACCCGGACTTCGACGACTCCCCCGAGGTGTTCACCTGCACGAGCACCCGGAGCGATCTCCCGACAGCAGAGAGCCGGTGATCGAGCGCGTGGGCCAGCCGGATCGAGTCGAGCGACTGCACCTCGTCAGCCACCCGCGCCACATCGCCAATCTTGTTGGTCTGCACGTGCCCGATCATCGACCAGGACAGGTCGGCGAGGTCAGCCAGCTGATCGGCTTTCGCGTCGAGCTCTTGGACCCGGCTCTCACCGAAGTCCCGCTGCCCGGCCTCGTACGCCGCCCTGATGTCGGACGCTGGCATGGTCTTGCTGACGGCGAGCAGCCGCACCTCCCCGGGGTCGCGACCGGAGACCTCACACGCCCTCTGGATCCGAGTCCGTACGGCCGCCAGGTTCGCCTCGATTCCCATACGGCCAGTCAACCACGGGTCAGGAGGGCCAGCGGGCACCCAGCGCGATGGCTGCCAGGGCTGAGGCGACGCCGAAGAGCAGCGCGTAGAACACGTACTTCTCGGTCACCTCGGTCTGCACTTTCTCGTAGCCGATCGAGCGGGCAATGCCCTCGTACACGCTCTTCAGCTCGCTGGCCGAGGCCGCCGAGTACTTCTTGCCGCCGGACAGGTCAGCGATCCGCTGCAGCTCGACATGGTTGACGGGGACGGGCATCCGCTGGCCACGGTCAACGACGTAGCCGCCGGGGGTGCCGTACGCGATCGTGAAGACCGGAACGCCACGCTTCTTGGCCGCCTGGGCAGCGCCCGTGGACGACTTGCCCATGTTCGACTCACCGTCGCTCAACAGCACGATCGCGGCCGGTGGCGTTGCATCCGGGTCCTTCGGATCAGGCGGGACGAGGTCCAAGGCGTCCAGCGACGAATAGATGCCATCACCGATCGCCGTCGACGGGGCGAGCTGGATCTTGTCGATCGCTGCCGACACCGCTCCACGATCGACCGTCGGCGGCACGATCAGCGAGGCTGACCCGGCGAAGATGACCAGGCCGACGTTGAACCCCTTCGGCACCATGCCGAGGAACTCCTTGGCTGCCGTCTGGGCTGCGACAAGGCGGTTCGGCTTGACGTCCTCAGCCTTCATCGAGTTCGACACGTCGATCGCCACGATCACCGTGGCGCGCTCGCGTGGCACCTCGATGAAGCCAACCGGGGTCGCCCAGGCCACCACGAGTGAGACGAGGCTCAGCACCGCCGTCGCGACGGCCGCGTGACGCTTCCAGCCCGCCTGCTTGCGGATCAGCCCATCGAGGCTCGACGGACCTTGCCGCCGCTTCGACGACGTCTTCACCCACAGCAGGCCGAGGTAGGCGGCCAGCAGGATCGGTACGGCCAGGAGCGCCCAGAGGCGTTGAGGGTGCAGCACTTCAACGATCATGGCCACCTCGCTCCCACCATCACGGCCCCGATCGCCGCCAGCAGGGCGAGCGCGAGGCCCACCCCGGCAGCCGTGGCCGTGATCTCCTTCTCGACCTCGACGTAGCCCACCGCGGTCTGGATGCTCTTGTAGGCGTCGTTGAGCTGCGCGAGGTTGTCAGCCTCGTACATCCTGCCCTTCGTCTCCTGGGCGATCTTGGACATCGTCTGCTTGTCCGGCGGAACGCGCTCCCGCTTGCCGTCGAGATCGACGTAGCCGTTGTCGGTGCCGTACGCGATCGTGTAGATGGGCACGTTGCGCTTCCCTGCGTCGGCGGCCGCCTGCAGCGGAGCCTGGCCGGCGGTGTTGGTGCCGTCCGACAGCATCACGATCATCCCGGGCGGGGCCTTGTTGCCGTCGACCTTCGGCGCCTGGTCGATCGAGCCGAGCGCGGCGTAGATCGCGTCACCGATCGCCGTCGACTCCTGCGGTTCGAGCCGTTCGATCGCCCGCAGCATCGCCGCCCGGTCGGTCACCGGTGGCAGCCGTACGGCAGGACTGCCCGACAGCGACACCAACGAGAGGTTGTAGGCAGCCGGGACTGACGTGGTGAACTCCGCCGCCGCCTGCTTCGCCGCGGCGAGCCGGTTGGGGCTCACATCCGTGGCCTCCATCGACAGCGACACGTCGATCACGACGACGATGGTGGCGGCGTTCCGCGGCACCCGGTCGAGCCCGAAGGGCCGGCCCCACGCGCCGATCAGCGTGATCAGGCTCAGGATCGACAGCGCGACGGTGACGTGTCGAAGCCAGGTGTTCTGCTTACCCAGCACCCGGCCGAGCACGCCGGTGTTGGTGAACCGGATGCCCGACGACGACTTGCGGTTGATCAGCCACACATACAGCGCGATCATCACCGGCACCAACAGCAGCCACCACAGCCGTTCGGACGCCATGAAGCCCTTGACGGGCAGATCCATGAGCGTCACTTCGAAACTCCTTGTGGCGGTGCGTGCAACTGGCTGGCCACCCGACGGTATGCGAGCACGAACCGGGCGATGTCCTGCACCCAGTCTCTATCCGTACGCAACTGGATGTGCCCGACGCCTGCTCGGCGCAGCGCGATCCGGATCCGTTCACGCTGCGCGGCGCTGGCCGCATCCATGCGCGCGCGGGCCGCCGGGTCGGAGGTGTTGACGTAACGCTGGAAGTCCGTCTCGGGGTCGCGGATCAGCAGGTCGCCGATGTCGGGGAACTCGATCTCGTGCTTGTCGACGACCTCGATGCAGATCACCTGGTTCCGTACCGCAAGGCGCCGCAGCGATCGTTCCCACGGCGGCGGGATGTTGGGATCCAGCTCGAAGTCGCCCGGGGTCAGGAAGTCGGAGACGACCACCCTGAGGCCACGCCGGCGCTGCATCCGGCTCATCTGCTCGATGCCGTCCCAGAGCTGCATCGTCCCTGGGGCGTGGTCGCGCACGATCGGCGTGGTCAGCATCGTGCGCAGCAACCCGTACAAGGCCGTCCGCCCCGAGCGGGCAGGCAGCCGCCGGATACCGTCGGGGCGCATGATCAGGCCACCGAACCGGTCACCCATCCGCTGGCTGAGGAACCCGATGGTGGCGATGGCAGCGATGCCAAGGTCACGCTTGGTGATGCCTTCAGTGCCCCAGTTCATCGACGGGGTGACATCGAGCAGCGCCCAGACCTCGAGCTCACGGTCGGCCATCGTGTCGCGGACATGGGGGATGGTCGTACGGGCGGTGACGGCCCAGTCCATCTTCCGTACGTCGTCCTGACCCGGCTGGTACATCCGCGCGTCGTTGACATCCGACCCCGCGCCAGGCAGCAGCCCGAGGTGGTCGCCATGCAGGAAGCCTTCGAGGCGCCGTACGATCGCCAGCTCCAGGCGCCGGAGCGCAGCCTCGGGGGCGAGCTGGTTGAGCGGCAAAGAGGGGCCTGTCGGCTCAGCCAGCACCGACGCAGCCGCCGACGGGGTCGCCGCCGGAGCCTGGGGTGGTGCGAAGGAGGGCTGAGCCATACCGGCTGTCAGTTCCGGAACTCCGGCGTGTGCGCCTGCTGACCGTGTGACGCCTGCCGCTGAGCCGCGTTCCAGACCGGGGTGGGCGGAGGCACCATGGCGAGGATCCGCTCAACGACCTGAGCGGTGCTGACGTTGTCGGCCACGGCGTCGAAGCCGAGCACGATGCGGTGGCTCATCACGTCGCGGGCAACGGCCGGACGTCGGTCGGAAGCACGTAGTCGCGGCCGTGGATCAGGGCCAGCGCCCGGGCTGCGGCGACAAGGCCGAGGGTGGCTCGGGGCGAGCAGCCGATCTGGATCACCGGCACCAGGTCCGGCATACCGAAGTCGGCAGGGGTACGGGTGGCGAGCACCAGCCTCACGATGTACTCGGCCACCAGGTTGTGCACGAACACGTTGGAGGCCTGATCCTGCAGCTGCCGGACCAGTTCCGGGTTGAGGATCGGGCGAGGCTCCGGCGGGGTCACCGACATGCGGCGAAGGATCTCGAACTCCTCGTTGCCGCGGGGGTACGGCACATCCACCTTCAGCAGGAACCGGTCTCGCTGCGCCTCAGGCAGCGGATAGACACCCTCGGACTCGATCGGGTTCTGCGTCGCGATCACGATGAACGGCTTCGGCGCCGGGTAGGTCTTGCCCGCGATCGAGACCTGCTTCTCCGCCATCAGCTCGAGCATCGCCGACTGCACCTTGGCCGGCGCTCGGTTGATCTCGTCGGCCAGCACGAAGTTCACGAACACCGGGCCGAGCTCGATGTCGAACGACTCCTTCGACGCCGAGTAGATGCGCGTACCGACGATGTCCGACGGCACCAGGTCGGGGGTGAACTGGATGCGGGCGAAGTCGCCACCCACGACGGTGGCGAACGACCGGACAGCCAGGGTCTTCGCGACGCCCGGCACGCCCTCGAGCAGACAGTGACCCTTGGCGAGCAGCGACACCATCAGCTGCTCGACCATGTGCTCCTGGCCGACGATGACCCGCTGCACCTGGGAGATCGCCTCGCCCAGGAGCCTGGCTGCCTGCTGCGCGCTGCTGGGGGGAGCCGGCAGGGGGCCGGGCGCCGGCATGGGCTGGTTCGTCACTGGCCCTCCTCGGGCGCTTGGTTCTGGGCCCTCGGGCCGGTCGTCGCCGCCCACGATACCGGCTGCCGTAGCGCGGTCCGCCGAGACGAACGTGGTGTTCTCCGGGGATGCCACAATGGGCGACGTACCCGGGGCCCAACGCCCCAGCCCGACCCGAGCCCCACGGAGACCATGACCGAGCCGCCCCGGCCGCAGGACCACCAGCCACCGCCCAGCGGTGGTTGGTCGTCGCCGCTGCTTCCGGAGGACCCGCCCAAGGTCGGCGACTTCTGGCTCGACGCTCGGCTGTTGGCGAGCCCGTCCGGCGTGACCTACGTGGCGCACGACGACACCGGCGGCGCGGTCCTGCTCGTCCTGCTCTCGCAGGGTGCCGCGGAGGACGCAGCCGCCCGTGACCGGTTGGCTGGCGAGGTCAACAAGATGCACATCGACACCGTCATCGCCCGCGGTGGTGACGGTCAGGACCAGGGCCGGTTCGGGTTCAAGTTCCGTTCCGAGGACGACGACCCCGTCGAGCCGGACTCCGCACCGTTGGCCCCGTGGGTCGCGTTGGCGTACGACGGCTCCGACCGCGCTCGGCAGGAGGGCCAGCGTCTGCTGGCCGCCATCGACCTCTCCTGGCTGCCGCAGCAGGGTCGGCCGAGCGGCCCGGACTACGCCCTGCACTGGATCGACCGAACTCAACCGGGGCTCACGCGGCTGTGGCCGCTGCCCTGGCCAGGTCGTTATGACCGGGCCGGTCGGGTGTCGATCTTCGTATCG
>Ga0116179_1003176_pt1 | contig 11469 bp, 10 predicted proteins | sample AD_UKC071_MetaG_FD_89751 | JGI IMG/M metagenome (GOLD analysis project Ga0116179, IMG submission 89751) | Active sludge microbial communities of municipal wastewater-treating anaerobic digesters from USA - AD_UKC071_MetaG | ecosystem: Engineered > Bioreactor > Anaerobic > Digestate | place: USA...
TCCGTCTTGTTACGACATACCTGATTGAATATGCCGAGGATTGGTCGTCAGGTAGATGTTATGTAAAGCCAGATGTTATCCAGTTAACTAAGGAAGATCGATTACAGGTGGCATAATCCATTTGCGGAGTGCAGATGGATTTTGCGAACAAAACTTGACACTAACTATCTTTTTCTGCCTCTCATGCTCAGAAAGAGTTACTTTTGAGATATAAATAAATTTAACACCATTCTCTCGGTAGATACCATAATCCTTAATTTCATTGTAAGGTATAAGCCGCCTTGTTTTATTTAAAAAAGTACATCTGACAGCATCTTTTTCAAAAGTTTCAGTTGATGCAAGTTTTGAAGGTCTTGGTTACATTATGCCAGTCGAAAGTGCCCCCGGCCTTGTATTCAAAGAGCTTGGTGGAGTTGCCCCCGCTCCGTCTGTGCTGTATGAAATACACTCTCAGAACCTAATCGTGCACAACAGGATATTGACGCCACAGTTCACCGTAAAAACACGGGCGGCATTTCGGTGGAAATGCCGCCCACTTACTCGAAGAATGCGCGATTAAGCAACTGTCCCCTGCTGCCGGCAGGACAGCGACACCCTACCGGGAACTGAGACTTGAAAAGGGAGACTCTGTTCTGGACGTTACCGTTTTTGCGCCGAGGTAAGCCATAAATTCCCGGCCGGCCTGGGCCAGTGCCTCTTCCATGGCGGCAGTGACCTCAACGCCCGGTTCCCACCACCAGTTCAGGATTTCCAGCACACCGGCTTTTTTGTGATATCTGGGCTCAAAGCGGGCGACAAACCTGTCCCCGTACAGCACCGGCAGGACATAGTAGCCGTACTCCCGCATCTCTGCCGGTTTGTACACTTCCCAGGCATACTCAAACCCAAAGAAGGCGGCAATCAGCTTGCGGTCCCAGAGGAGGTTGTCCAGGGGGGCAATAAATGCCGCCTGGGCCGGGACATTGCTCCCCGCCCTGATTTTCTCCAGCAAGGGCAACTGTTCCCTGAGGATGTAGGCCGGACAGGGAAGGCCTTCCACTTTTACAGCCAGGATCTCTCCCCTCTCCTCCAGGGCGGCAAAGGCCGCATCGCGCTGGGGGCTTTTTAAATCCCGGATGCCCAGCCAGGCATCGCCGGCCCGGTTCCAGAGGAGGCCGACGGCGCCGATGCGCCGCCTGACATGCCACTGGAAATACTCCGCCTCCGTCCGGTTGGGGTCGGGGGCGCGTTTCAGCACGTACATACCCGACACCGGCAGCAACCGGCGGCCCGGGCTGTCGGGCGGCAAATGCCGGCCCAATTCACTTTACAGGAATTATTATACCAGGGATGGCACTATTCCGGGCCGGACTGGGCATTTTTCCCCTGCTTGGCAGGAAATTTCTCCCCCGCGGCTAATACTTTTAGCAAAACCGGAAGGGAAGTGATCGCGGTGAAATGGTGGCAAAAGGCCGTCTTTTACCAAATCTATCCCCGCAGCTTTATGGATTCCAACGGCGACGGGATCGGCGACATCCCCGGCATCATCCAAAAGCTGGACTACCTCAACGACGGCACACCCCAATCCCTGGGCATCGACGCCATCTGGTTCAGCCCCTTTTTTGTCAGTCCCCAGAAGGACTTTGGCTACGACATCGCCGATTACTGTAACATCGATCCCTGTTACGGCACCCTGGAAGACTTTGACCGGCTGGTGGAAGAATGCCACAAGCGGGGCATCCGGGTCATGCTGGATCTGGTGGTAAACCACACTTCGGACCAGCACCCCTGGTTCCTGGAATCCCGCTCCTCGCGGGACAACCCCAAACGGGACTGGTACATCTGGCGGGACGGCAGGGGCAAAAAACCGCCCAACAACTGGCGAAGCATCTTTTCCGGCTCGGCCTGGGAGTGGGATGAGCACACCGGGCAGTGGTACCTGCATTCCTTCCTGCGGGAACAGCCCGACCTCAACTGGGCCAACCCCGAGGTCCGGGAGGCCATCCACGCCGTCATCCGCTTCTGGCTGGACCGGGGCGCCGACGGCTTCCGCCTCGACGTGCCCCATACCTACTGCAAGGACCCGCAATTCCGCAACAACCCGCCCTTTTGGAAGCGCCCGCCCCTGGACAGGCAGCGCCTCCGGGACAAGGTGTTCTTTGAAAAGACCATCGCCCTGTTCGGGCTCCCGGATTTCCAATACAAGCAGTACAACCTGCACCAGCCGCAAACCCATGAGATCCTACGGGGTTTCCGCCGGGTGCTGGATGAATACCCCGACGCCGTAAGCATCGGCGAAATCCTGGCCGACTACCCCGAAACGGTGGCTTCCTACTACGGCCGGGGGGACGAGCTGCACATGAACTTCTACTTTGATTTCGCCGAATGCCCCTGGGATGCCGGCGCCTTCCGGCGGCGGGTGGAGCACTGGCTCTCCCTGCTGCCCGCCGGCAGCTGGCCGGCCTGGACCCTGAGCAACCATGACCGCATCCGGGCCATCAGCAGGTACGGCAAACCGGGCGTTGAAAACCAGCAGGCCAAACTCTTGGCCATGTTGCTGCTGACCCTGCCGGGCACGCCCTTCATCTATTACGGCGAAGAAATCGGGATGAAGGACCCCAGGTTGCCCAAGCGCCTGATCCAGGACCCGGTGGGCAAAAAGCTCTGGCCCTTCCACAAGGGCAGGGACAGCCAGCGCACCCCCATGCAGTGGGACGATTCGGAAACCGCCGGCTTCAGTGCCGGCACGCCCTGGCTGCCGGTGGGCCCGGAATTGTCCGCCCGCAATGTCCGCAGCCAGGACAAGGACCCTTCCTCCCTCCTGAACTTCTGGCGCAACCTGATTTGGCTGCGCAAGAAAAAAACCGCCCTGCTGGAAGGCGGGTACCGGGCGCTGACGGAAAACATACCTGCCGACTGCTACGTTTTCAGCAGGAGCACGCCCGGACAGGAAATCCTGGTCTGCCTCAACTTTTCCCGCAAACCGCGCACCATCCCCCTGCCCGGAAAGCGCACCCCCCTGTTTTCCACCCACAACCTGCGCAGCAAAAAGCCGGTGGATACCCTGACCCTGGCTCCTCTGGAAGGATGCCTGTTAGAAGCGTAGGTACCCGCCGGACAAGCAGCCGGTTCAGGCTGACGGGCGGAGGGCTTCTTCCACCACCCTGAGCAGGTCCTGGATATCAAAGGGCTTTTCCATGACCGCCAGAACCGGCAAATCCTTGAGCTGATCCCGGAGGGAACTGGCGTACCCCGTAATCAGCAGGGCCTTGGTTTGCCTGGGACAGGCTATGCCCCGCAGCACGTCCAGCCCGCTCATTGCCCCCAGTTTGAGATCGACGATGGCCAGGGGCGGGCGATGCAGATTGATGAGCTCAATCCCCTGGGCGCCGGTGGCGGCAGATACGTAGCTGATACCGGCCAAATCCAAAGACTGCTCGATAATCCAGCGCACGCTGCTGTCGTCATCCACAATCACTACTTGAACCGATGGCGAACTCAACACCTTACCTCCAAACATCCTGGCATATTGCCGGTAAATATACTGTGACAACAGTTCCGAGTTGCGGACTGGAAATCTTTATCTCCCCGCCCATACCCCTGACGATGCGCCGGGACAAGGCCAGACCCAGGCCTGTTCCGGCAACTTTTGTGGTAAAAAAGGGACGAAAAACATTATCCTGATGTTCGGGGGGAATACCGGAACCATTGTCTTTAAACTCAACCCAGGCCTGCGCTCCCGCGCAGCCCATAGAAATGCGGAGGGCGCCCCCCTCTGTCATCGCTTCAATGGCATTCTTGACGATGTTTAAGAATGCCTGTTTCAGCAAGCCCGGATCGCCCAACACCCTGGGCACCGGCTGTACCGGCCGGATGCTCACCCCGATGTTGTACAGGGCGGCCTCGCCCTCGATGAGGGCGACCACGGATTTGGTCACTTCCAGGACGTCAATTAATTCCACTTCTTCTTCCGCCGGGGGCTGGATCAGGTCGATGTAGTTGGTGAGAATGTCGTTCATCCTGTCCAGCTCCCGGGAAAACCTGGCCATTAACTTTTTGCGCTGCTCGTTGTCGTCGGTCAGGTCTAGCAACTGCAGGATACCCTGAGCCGCCGCCATGGGATTGCGAATTTCATGGGCCAGTCCGGCGACGGCTTCACCGGCGGCGGCCAGGCGTTCCCATTCCTTTAGTTGCCTGGCCATAGCCACTGCCTCCGTCTCGTCTTCGACGAGCAGTATGGCGCCCGCCTTCCTCCCGCCGGCCACAATGGGCACGGCATCCCAGCTCAGGTGCATGCTGACACCGTTGCAATTTACCTGGCACTGCTGTTTGTGAAAAGATGCGCCGGCAGCCGCCTCCTGCACTGCTCGCTCCATTTCCCTGTTTAACCCCAATTCGGCGATGTTGCGCTTGTCGGCCAGGGGAATGCCCATCTTCTGTAAAATCCCGGCCGCAGCTTTGTTGGCATAGAGCAGCATCCCCTTGCCGTCCACCACCACCACGCCGTGACGGATGGAATCCAATATTTCGGTCACCCGGCGCTTGACCAACTGGTTTACTTTTTCCGAGTACATACCCTGCAACCTGCCCGAACAAAGATTTTTCCCTGATATAGATTCGTACATAAAAAGATGTCCCGGGAAAAGGATTCATCTTATTAATCAAACGTTAATCATATTCGACTCTAATTTGGAAATTCCTGCACAACCGGTAAAAAACTGGAAATCTCTTGTCACACAGAAGGGGCCGTCCCGGCCCCTTCCATTACTTTCTTGCCAACTCCTGGACTTTAATCTCCGTTAAAGCCAACAATTCTTCTGAAGGTTCGGCCACGAAGGAGGTGTAGTGATTATCTCTCTTCACCCAAAGTGCATCAAAGTAAGATGAATACTCCGGGTTTAGCTGGCTGCGTTCAGGATGACTTTTGCTCCAATCAATCTTTACCAAAGCCTGGGACAGCTGCCGGGCCACCCATTCTGACCTGGCCTGGTAGCCATGGACTTCTAAGGATGGACTGTATTCCAATCCTGAAGGCCATTCCCGCCCGGGAACAGAGACGTCTTCCTTCAAATGCCATTGCCTGGGAACCAGAATGCTTCTTCCAGTCTTGTAATGGTTGACGATATTGGGATCGAACCCTGGTAATATTGCCGGAACCAATTCTGCCCCGGACTCTATGTCTGCCAAACGCACTACCGGCAGTGGCCCCGGAGGAACGGGCGGGTACGGCTCGGTTGTAAACAGGTTAATTGCGGTAATCGCTCTCTCTGAAAACAAAAGTGCAAAAACAATCAGGGCCAAAACTGCCACCACTTTGGTCAGGCGCACTGATTTCTGATAAGGCTTGTTCCGGACCGGGAACCGCCCCCGGCGCAATCTGGAATATAAACGTCCATTGAGAATGAGCCCCCGGAAGTTTAGGAACATAACAAACAGATAGAGGGGCAGGGCCATCAGGAAGGGAGTGTTGCCGTCAACCAGGATATCCAGCAATAACCTTTCGTAAAAAAGTAGTAAGATCACTGCAGGGATGGCCAAGCCCGCTATAGCTAAAAAACAATTGGTTGCCAGCCGGCGCACCAAACCAGCAATAATATAGGATTGTTCCACGGGATCAGTATGAAGCTCAGGGATTGACGAATCATCAGGGGCGCGAAAAATATGAAGCTTCCCCCTCCTTCCAATATATTCCCACCCGCTTGCCTGGTAAAGTTCAAGCCGCTCTTGGTATTGAGGATGGCGGGGCGCAAAGATATCACAGCGGTACCTGACTTTTTTGGACGGACCCTGAACAAATAGTGCAAAGGATTTACCTGCATTCAGCAAATGCCAGCCCTGAACTGCCATGTCCGACAGCCAGGATTCTGTCTCTTCAATCTGCCATTCGTCCAGCCACCAAAACTTGCGGGCTGTTTTTGCCATCAGTCACCCTCCCCCAGGAAATTTCCGTCCGCCACCATGGCTGCCAAACGGCGGTGTTCCTCCCGCAAAGCATCCAAGCCCGCCGGAGTAATGGAGTAGACCTTCCGGCGTCCGTCAACCTCCTCCAACTGAATCAGCTTTTCTTTTTCCAATCTGGTCAGAACCCCGTACAAGGTCCCCGGCCCCATCCTGACCCGCCCCCGGGACAAATCCCGAACACTGTTCATGATGGCATATCCGTGCAGTGGCTTGCACAGCGCGAGCAACACATAGTACATGGCTTCTGTCATTGATCCCCTGTTCCGGGGCATGAAGCGCCACCCCCCCCTATTACGTATTACGATATATCGTATAACATAATAATAGCAGGACTTGCTGACCATGTCAACGATTTCCTCCCACCTTTGCTGCCCAAAGGATATACCCACGCCGCCCACTGGGCATGCTATACCTGGCGATGTGCCCAGTGACTGGCAAGAACGGGGATGGGCAATACGCCGCTTCGCCCATTTGGTGCAGAGACCTGAGCCTGACAGCACCGAGAGCGGGTAATGACGAGGAAAAAAGGCAGTTCAAGGAGGAGGCCAAACATGTCCAGGTTTCGCCGCGTGCTCAGCAGCATCAAACCCACCCGGGCCAAGGGATTCGCCGCGGCCTGGCGCCAGTACCTGGATATGCTGTGGATGGGCGCCATTTGGAAACTCACGCCCCTGGAATACCGCAGCTACCAGTTCGGGCGGAAAAATCTCACCTCGAAGGAAAAGAAATCTTACCTGCGCATCAAGGATGCCGAAACCAGGCTGAGGCCGGCCCTCAATGCGCCGGAATGGGCGCCGCTGCTGGAAAACAAGCTGATTTTCAACAGTTATTACAGCCAGCGGGGCATCGCCGTGCCCAAACTCTACGGCATGTTTCACCCGGTGTACGGCAGCGATGTGGAGGGAAATTCCCTGCGCACGGCGGAGGACCTGCGTCGCTGGCTGGAAACCGGCCAAATACGCGAGTTTGTGATCAAGCCCCTGGCCGGCGCCGCCGGCGCCGGAGTATTGGTGCTGGAGGTAAAGGACAAAAAAAATATAGCCTTCGCCGACAGGGAAGGCAGGGAATACACCCCGGAGGACCTGGTTGCCTTTATGTCTCAACCTCTGCCGTACCGGGAGCAGGGGTTCATCCTGGAAGAGCGGGTAACCGGCCACCCGGATGTAAGCAAGTACAACCCCAGTTCGGTAAACACATGCCGGGTGGTTACCTTTATGGATTATCAGGGCGAAATCCACCTCCCCCTGGCGGTGCTGCGCATGGGGGTGCGGGGTAAAAATACCGACAACTGGCATACCGGCGGCATCGCCGCTGGTATCGACCCGCGCACCGGCATCATCGGCGAAGGGGTGGTGCGGCCGGAATTCGGAGGCGCCCGTTACACCCGCCACCCCGATTCCGGCCTGATCTTTGCCGGCGAAAAAGTGCCCCAATGGCATGAGATCGTCAGTTTGACCAGGAAAGCGGCGCGCATGACGCCCTTTATTCACACTGTGGGCTGGGACGTGGCCGCCACGCCGCAGGGCCCGGTCCTCATCGAAGCCAACTTCAACTGGGGCCCCATGATGGTGCAGGCAGCCCAGGGCGGGATGCTGACGCCGGAAATGCGCCGGGAGCTGAAAAAGTTCGGCCTCCATTTTCCCGAATGAAGCAGGTCAATCCAACAGCCTGGCCGCCTCCCGGTCGACAATCACTGTGACATCGGGATGCAGTTGCAGCACCGAAGCGGGCATCTCAGGGGTGACGGCGCCGAGGACCATGTCGCGCACGGCCTGGGCTTTCCCGGAACCGCTGGCCAGCAGGACGATGCGCCGGGCCTTCATGATGGACTTTATGCCCATGCTGATGGCCTGGACGGGAACCTGGTCCGGGGAAGCAAAGAAGCGGGCATTGGCGGCAATGGTATCAGCGGTCAGGCGCACCATGCGGGTAAGGGTGTCGAACCCGGTGCCCGGTTCGTTAAACCCGATATGCCCGTTTCTGCCGATGCCCAACAGCTGTAAGTCGATGCCGCCGGCCCGGTCAATTTTTTCCTCGTAAGCCCGGCACTCTGCTTCCACATCTTCGGCCAGCCCGTTGGGGATGTGGACATTTTTGGGATCGATGTTGACATGGGCAAAGAGATGGTGGTGCATATACCAGTGATAGCTCAATTTATCCTGAGGGCCGAGGCCGTAATACTCGTCCAGGTTAAAGGTCACCACCCGGCTGAAATCCAGCAGGCCTTCTTTATAAAAATCCACCAGGTTTTTATACGTGCCTTCGGGAGTGGACCCCGTGGGCAACCCCAGCACGCTGTCGGGCTTGTACATGATTTGTCCGGCTACAATAACAGCCGCACACTTGCTTAAGGCTGCATAATCCTTGACAACTATAGTCCGCATCTGTTTCCCTCCTGCCGTAGTTTATTGTACATGATACGCCAACACCCCGGTTCTGTAAAGCTTGCCTCCTGCCCGGCGGCGGCCTGCCGGGTCCATCCGCCCCAAGGCCCATCTCTGTAAGGTTATTGTCATACTCCAACCTTTAAATTACCATAACTTTGCGATATAATACCTTTAGGTACCGAGGTATCCCAAAATAGGAAACAGAGGAGGAAAGCGGAATGATTATCGGTATCCCCAAGGAGATTATGAGGGGCGAAAATAGGGTAGCCGCAGTACCCGAGACAGTCCAAAAATTCGTCCAGGCCGGCTTTACCGTGCTGGTCGAAGCCGGCGCCGGCGCCGGCGCCTTTTTCTCGGACAGTCAGTACCAAGAGGCAGGGGCGACCATTGTCAGCGATGCCGAAGAGGTCTATGCCAAGGCTGACCTGATTTTAAAGGTCAAGGAACCCCTGTTCAATGCCAAAAAGAACAAGCACGAAGTGGACATGATGCGCGCCGGTCAGTACCTCATCACCTTCATCCACCCGGCTGCGCCGGCCAACCACCAGATGGTAAAGGATTTGGCAGCCAAAGGCGTCATCAGCCTGACCCTGGATGGGATTCCTCGCATTTCCCGGGCCCAGAAGATGGATGCCCTGACATCCATGAGCACCTGCGCAGGTTACCGCAGTGTTATTATGGCCGCGGAATCATTGACTAAATTTGTTCCTCAGATTTTCACTGCGGTAGGAATGATTAAACCGGCCAACGTCTTTGTCATCGGTGCAGGTGTGGCCGGCCTGCAGGCCATCGCCACCGCCAAGCGCTTGGGCGCAGTGGTATACGCCGCCGACATCCGGCCGGATGCCTGTGAACAGGCCAAGAGCCTGGGCGCCAAGTTGGTCGAAACGGGAGTGCCTGCGGAAATCGCCGTAGGCCAGGGCGGATACGCCAACAAGTTGCCTGACGAATGGCTGGAAAAAGAACGGGAAGCCATCAAAGATACCGTCAAAGAAATGGACATACTTATTTTGTCAGCCCTTATCCCCGGTAAGCTTGCCCCCATTCTCATCACCGAAGAGATGGTCAAGTCCATGAAGCCCGGTTCGGTCATCGTCGACATCTCCATCGACCAGGGCGGAAACTGCGAGCTCACCGAACCCGGTGAAATCGTAGTCAAACATGGCGTCACCATCCAGGGCATCAAGAACATACCCGGCCACATTCCCACCAGCTCTACCTGGATGTTTGCCAACAACGTCTACCATCTCGTCGATTACCTGGTCAAAGACGGCAAAATTGTGCTGGATACCAGCGACGAAATCGTCGCCTCCATTCTGGTCACCGACGGCAAGGAAGTTGTGCACCAAGGCGCCAGGGAGGCAATGGGCCTCTAAAGGCCGTTTCCTCCACCAACCGTTATCCACCAGGCGGCTGTCCGCCTGGTGGAACTATGTTGCCGAAAAACAATACGGGAGGTTGTCATGCATCCATTAGTATTGCTAGGTGTATTTGCAGCTGCAACCCTGCTGGGATACAAGGTAATCAAGACCGTGCCCAGCCTCCTCCACACCCCCCTCATGTCGGGGATGAATGCCTTAAGCGGCCTCACCGTTTTGGGAGCGCTGACCACGGTAGCTGTACTGACCAGCCGCTATAACGCCTTCGTCGGCGCCGCAGTGGGCGGACTGGCCGTCGTCCTGGCCATGATCAACGTGGCCGGCGGTTTTGGCGTCACCCACCGCATGCTGAAAATGTTCGACAAGGGTGACAGAGAATGACCCAGACTCTTTATTACATCATCAGTGCTGTTTTGTCCGCAGTTATCCTCTACGGTATTTCCCTGATGAGCCGGGTCAGGACGGCGGTGGCAGGCAACCTGCTCAGCGCCGGCGCCTCGGCGGTGGCCATCATCCTCACCCTTACCTACTTCGAGGTCTTCAGCCAGTCCACCGCCCTGGCCATCATCCTGGTCTGCGTAGCCATTGGCACTTTCCTGGGCCTGTACTTGGCCCGGGTAGTCAAAATGATCCAGATGCCCGAAATGGTGGGCGCTTTTAACGGCGTCGGCGGCGCTGCTTCGGCGCTGGTGGGCGGTTCCGCCATGTTTTACGCCGCCGGCATCTTTGAACTCACCACCGCCGTCCTGGCGGTGCTGGTGGGGACCCTGACCTTTACCGGCAGTTTCATCGCTGCCGGCAAATTGGCCGGCATGATCGACGGCCGGCCGGTACACTGGCGGGGTCATCAGGCCTGGATTAACATCGCCATCCTCCTCTCCCTGGCCTGCATAGTGCTGGCAGTAACGGGCGGCGTTTCCAAAGCAATAATCCTTCCGGCCGCAGCAGTGTTCAGCGGTTTTCTGGGCATCGCCATCGCCATCCGCGTGGGCGGCGCAGATATGCCCATTACCATTTCCCTGCTCAATTCCCTAAGCGGCGTGGCCGGCGCCATAGCCGGCATGGCCATCGGCGACATCCTCCTGGTCTCGGTGGGCGGCATTGTCGGCGCCAGCGGCCTGCTCCTCACCCAGATCATGTGCCGGGCCATGAACTCCAGCCTGGGCAAGATTCTCCAGGGCAAGACCAGCATCGCCCCCAGAAAAGAAGCTGAGGCCAAAGCAACTTCAGGAGAGCCGCAAGCCCGGGCCGAAGCCGTCAGTCCCGCCGCCATTCTGGCCCAGGCCAAAGACGTCATCATCGTCCCCGGTTACGGCATGGCCCTGGCCCAGGCCCAGCACCTGGTCAAAAAGCTGGCCGACGCGCTGGAGGCCCGGGGCGCACGGGTGCGATACGCCATTCACCCCGTGGCCGGCCGCATGCCCGGGCACATGAACGTCCTCCTCAGCGAAGCCGACGTGCCCTATGAACAGCTTTACGAGCTGGAAGCCATCAACGACGAGTTTGCCCAGGCCGACGCCTGTGTGGTGGTGGGGGCCAACGACGTCATCAACCCCGCAGCCCGGGACACCACGGACACGCCCATTTCCGGCATGCCCATCCTCAACGCCGACCAGGCCAAACACATCATCATCTGCAACTACGACCTCAAACCCGGTTACGCCGGCGTCGACAACCCCATCTATTCCCGCACCGAGGGAGTCAGCTTCCTCCTGGGCGACGCCGCCGAAACCCTGCAGCAACTGCTGGACGACCTGCAGAAA
>Ga0116179_1003204_pt1 | contig 11414 bp, 11 predicted proteins | sample AD_UKC071_MetaG_FD_89751 | JGI IMG/M metagenome (GOLD analysis project Ga0116179, IMG submission 89751) | Active sludge microbial communities of municipal wastewater-treating anaerobic digesters from USA - AD_UKC071_MetaG | ecosystem: Engineered > Bioreactor > Anaerobic > Digestate | place: USA...
CAGCGTGGAGAGCCTGCTGACGGCGGTCGCCGTCGACCGGATGCAAACCCGCACCCGCAGCAATCTCGACCGCGAACTGGCGGGGCAGGGCGCTGCGAACATGGTGTCCGGAGCCATCGGCGGCCTGCCGATCACCGGCGTCATCGTGCGCAGTTCCGCCAACGTCGCGGCCGGCGCCCGGACCAGGGCATCGAGCATCCTGCACGGCGTCTGGGTCCTGGTCTTCGCACTACCGTTCGCCGGACTGATCGAGAAGATCCCCACCGCGGCACTGGCGGGCCTGCTCGTGGTCATCGGCATCCAACTGGTGAAGCTCACCCACATCACGACCGCGAAGCGCAACGGCGATATCGCGGTGTACCTGGTGACCGCCGCCGGCGTCGTGTTCCTCAACCTGCTGGAGGGGGTTCTGCTCGGCCTCCTGCTGTCCATCCTGATGACCGTCTGGCGGGTGGCGCACCCGGAGATCAAGGCCGAACAGTCCGCGGACGGGTGGTGGCGGATCGTCATCTCCGGACCATGCACCTTCCTGTCGCTGCCGCGCCTGCACGAGACGCTGAACTCGGTCCCGGCGGGGGCGGACGCCACTCTGGTGATATCCGGGGACTACATCGACCACGCTGCGAGGGATTTCGTCGAGTCCTGGGAGCGCCGGCAACAGGCGACCGGCGGCCGGGTTCTCATCGCCGACACCCGGTTCCACGGCGGTGCCGCGGTGCCGGCCCGACCGGACAGCCGGCGGGTGAATGCAGGAGCCTCGGTACAGATGTGCGGCCGCTGCGGGCACACCGCCAGCAGCCGATGCACGAATTGCACATCGTGATTCCTATGTCTTCCCTATGAGCCCCGTGACACTCCCGAAGACTCGCCATAGGCTCAAGACATAACAGGACAGAAGGATGAAATCGCCACCGACGGTGGGGATTCCGGACAGTCACCACAGCGCAGGAAAGGATACCGACCCATGATCACCAAGGTCCTTGGCCCGATCCTCCTGACGGGCGCCGCCGCGGTCGCCGTGGCCTTCGCACCCGCCGCAGGAGCGTCCGCCACCGCGGAGTGCCAGAACTACGGCCTCACCCCGACCTGCGCGAACACCGGACACCCCGAGATCGTCACCGTGCCGGGAATCAATGCGATCGGGGCCGGGTACTGGCCCTTCGACGGCGGACCCAACCAGCCGGTGTGGGTCCTGGAATAGCCGGCGAGATTCCCCCAACAGGGCCGCGAGGGCAATTGCCCTCGCGGCCCTTTCTCATTCCGGCGCAGGTCGGCCGAGGGCCCGCGAACGAGATTGCATACACGAATAGCAGATCGTGTTTCTATGTCTTTCCTATGAGCCGCGTGACTGCCTCCGGGAAGGCCCATACAGTGGAGTCATCACAGAAAAACATACGAAATGACCACCGCCGGTGAGGATTCCGGCAGCACCGCAACCAACCGAAAGGATCTCCATCTCATGATCACCAAGATCTTCGCCCCGATCGTCATGGCTGGCGCTGCCGCTGCCGCCATCGCCTTCTCTCCCGCCGCCGGCGCGAGCAACGAGGCCCAGTGCAGCGACTCCGGCCTGTCCTCGGTGTGCACCAAGTCCGGTCACGCCAAGATCGTCGCCACCCCCGGCACCACCGCCGGCGGCAACGCCTACTCGCCCTTCGGCTCCGGACCCGTCCCGCCGGTCTGGGCCATGGACTAACCCGTAAGACTCCCCCAATCAAGGCCGCGAGGGCGCAAGCCCTCGCGGCCTTGCCTTTTGCGTTGACCCAAGACGTTCTGCCGGATCAATCGTCAAGCAGTTCGCGTACCACCGCATCGGCCAACAACCGGCCACGATCCGTCAGCACCACCCGTCCACCGCGGTCGTGCACAAGCCCGGCGTCGATCGCCCCGCGGACCCGGAAGCGTTCGGAGGCCGTCAGCATCGTCGACGAAATTCCGTCGCGCAGACGGATTCCCAGCATCACCTCCTCCATGTGACGGGCCCGGGAGTCCAGTCGCTCGAATCCCGCCGCGGCGGACTCCCCCCGATTCAGGAGTTCGTTGTAGCGACTGGGGTGCTTGACGTTCCACCACCGAAGATCCCCGACGAAGCTGTGCGCGCCGGGTCCGGCGCCCCACCACTGGCCGCCCATCCAGTACCCCAGGTTGTGCCGGCACTGCCCTCCGGGCCGACTCCAGTTGGAGATCTCGTACCAGTCCAGCCCGGCGTCCGACAGTCGGCGGTCGGCCAGTTCGTAACGGTGGGCGAGCACGTCATCGTCGGGTGCCGGGATCTCGCCCCGCCGCACTCGCCTCGCCAGTGCCGTCCCGTCCTCAACGATCAGCGCGTAGGCCGAGACGTGATCGGCCCCGGCGTCGAGGGCCGCGTCCACGGAATCCAGCAGATCGGCGTCGGTCTCCCCCGGTGTGCCGTAGATGAGGTCGATATTGGCGTGGTCGAAGCCCGCCACCCGGGCCTCGCGGACGGCCTGTACCGCGCGGCCCGGTGAATGTGTCCGGTCCAGCACCGCCAGCACCCTCGTCGACAGTGACTGCATGCCGACCGAAATCCGGGTGTAGCCGGCCGCGCGGATGGTGTCGAAGAACTCCAGCGAGGTGGACTCCGGGTTCGCCTCGGTGGTGACCTCGGCGCCGTCGGCCAATTCGAAGGCATCGCGAACCGCGTCGAGGACCGCGGCCAACCGTCGAGCGCCCAGTAACGACGGGGTCCCGCCGCCCACGAACACGGTGTCGACCGGTACCGGACCGCACAGCGCGGCCGCCTGACGCAATTCGAGTCGCAGGGCCGCCAGCCAGCCGTCCTGGCTTCCGCCGCCCAACTCGGCCGCGGTGTAGGTGTTGAAATCGCAGTATCCGCATCGGGTCGCGCAGAACGGCACGTGCACATAGATCCCGAACGCCGTCCCGGGGTGTACGGCGGTGTCGGGCAGCATGCCGTGAGTCTCGCAGAGGCTGCCCGCGCCCACCATGTTCCGAACTCTCGCTCCATTAGGTGGGCGGCAGACGACGTGGCAGAATCGATGCGTGTCCGTCCGTGAGTCGATGTCGCGCAACGTTGCGCTGGTAATCCGGCGGCATGTCGACTACAAGCTCGTGTGCAGCTGTTGTTGTCGTCCGGCCTGACCGCACCGACGCGCTAGAGTCCCGCCACCGCCCAGCCGGCCGCCGGATGCGTCGCCGGACAGTCGACCGGTGATGTCGCCCACCTCACGCCGGCTCCCCGATCCGAGGAGCGCTTTCCATGACACAGCCCACCAAGGCCCGCAACGACGGTCAATGGGCACTGGGCCACCTCGAACCCCTCAACGCCAATGAGGAGTTCAAGAAGGTGGAGAACTCCCTCGACGTGCGGAACCGTGTCGAGGAGATCTATTCCCAGCAGGGTTTCGACAGCATCGACAAAACCGACCTACGGGGCCGGCTGCGCTGGTGGGGTCTATACACCCAGCGCAAAGAGGGATACGACGGGACGTTCACCGGGGAGGAGAACGTCGACCTCATCGAGGCCCCGTACTTCATGCTGCGGGTGCGCAGCGACGGGGGCGCACTGACCGCCCGGTCATTGCGCACGCTGGGCGAGATCTCCACCGAGTTCGCGCGCGATACCGCCGACATCTCCGATCGGCAGAACATCCAGTACCACTGGATCCGGATCGAGGACATGCCCGAGATCTGGCGTCGCCTCGACGAGGTCGGTCTGCAGACCACCGAAGCCTGCGGCGACTGCCCGCGCGTCGTGCTCGGCTCCCCTCTGGCCGGCGAGTCGCTCGACGAGGTGATCGACGCGACACCGGCGATCGAGGAGATCGTCCGCCGATACGTCGGCAAGCCGGAGTACGCCAACCTCCCGCGTAAGTTCAAGACCGCGATCAGCGGCCTGCAGGACGTCGTCCACGAGATCAACGACGTCGCCTTTGTCGGGGTCAACCATCCCGAACACGGACCGGGGCTGGATCTCTGGGTCGGCGGCGGGCTGTCCACCAACCCGATGCTGGCCCAGCGGCTCGGCGCCTGGGTGCCCCTCGACGAGGTCCCCGACGTCTGGGAGGCGGTCGTCAGCCTGTTCCGCGACTACGGCTACCGCCGTCTTCGGTCCAAGGCGCGGCTGAAGTTCCTGGTCAAGGATTGGGGCGCTGAAAAATTCCGTGACGTTCTCGAGCGGGAGTACCTGAAGCGGCCCCTGATCGACGGTCCCGCACCCGATCCCGTGACCCACCCCATCGACCATGTCGGGGTGCAACGGCTCCGCAACGGCCTTAACGCCGTCGGCGTCGCACCGATCGCCGGACGGGTATCGGGCACCATCCTCACCGCGGTCGCCGACCTCGCCGAGAAGGTGGGATCCGACCGCATCCGGTTCACCCCGTATCAGAAGCTGATCGTGCTCGACGTTCCCGACGATCGGGTCGACGAACTCCGGACCGGCCTGGAGGCCCTCGGCCTGCCGTCGACACCCTCACGCTGGCGGCGAAACCTCATGGCGTGCACCGGAATCGAATACTGCAAGCTGTCCTTCGCCGAAACCCGGGTGCGCGCCCAGTCCCTGGTGCCCGATCTGGAGAAGCGGCTGGCCGATCTGAACGCCCAACTGGACGTGCCGGTCACCGTCAACCTCAACGGCTGCCCCAACTCGTGCGCACGCATCCAGGTCGCCGATATCGGGTTCAAGGGCCAGATGGTCGACGAGGGCGACGGCCCGGTCGAGGGTTTCCAGGTGCATCTGGGCGGCAGCCTCGGCCTCGACAGCGGTTTCGGCCGCAAACTGCGCCAGCACAAGGTCACCAGCGTCGAACTGGGCGACTACATCGAGCGGGTGGTGCGCAACTTCGTCGCCCAGCGCAACGATGGCGAGCGCTTCGCGGAATGGGCCGTGCGGGCCGACGAGGAGGCTTTGCGATGAGCGCTCGCGCGAAGAGCGGACAACACCGATGAGCGGATCGGTACCGATGAGCGCTCGCGCGAAGAGCGGAGTGTCCCGATGAGATCCGAATCGGAGTTGCGTGATCTCGCTGCCCGCGGCGCGGACGAACTGGAGGGCGCGACCGCGGCCGTGCTGCTGGCCTGGACCGATCAGCACTTCGGCGACGAGTACGTGGTGGCCTCCAACATGCAGGACGCCGTCCTGGTCGATCTCGCCGCGAAGGTCCGGCCGGGGGTACCGGTGCTCTTCCTGGACACCGGCTACCACTTCGCCGAGACGATCGGTACCCGCGACGCCGTTTCGACGGTCTATGACGTCACCGTCGTCAACGTGACCCCCGAACACTCCGTGGCCGAACAGGACCGGCTCCTCGGCAAGGACCTGTTCGCCAGGGATCCGGGCGAATGCTGCCGGCTGCGCAAGGTGGTGCCGCTTCGTGCGGCACCGCAGCCGTTCGCGGCCTGGGTCACCGGGATTCGCCGGGTCGAGGCCCCCACCCGGGCCAACGCCGGGCTGATCGAGTACGACGAGGCGTTCGGGCTGGTCAAGGTCAATCCGCTGGCCGCCTGGACCGACGAGGACATGCAGGCCTATATCGAAGCGCACGGAATCCTGGTGAATCCCCTTGTCGAGGAGGGTTACCCGTCGATCGGCTGTGCGCCGTGCACCGCCAAGCCGGCCGAGGGTGCCGACCCGCGCAGTGGCCGCTGGCAAGGCCTGAACAAGACCGAGTGCGGGCTGCACGCGCGATGACGCCCCCCGAGTCGCTTCGCTCCTGCCCGCCGGGTTCAATCCCCGAGTCGCTTCGCTCCTGCCCGCAGGGTTTAATCCCCGAGTCGCTCCGCTCCCGCCCGCCGGGCCTGATCCTTACCGCGCACGGCAGCGCGGACCCCCGGTCCGCGGACACCGTCCGGCGTATCGCCGACGAGGTCCGCCATCAGCGGCCCGGACTCGACGTACGGGTGGCGTTCTGCGAGCGCAGTGAACCGAACCTGCGTGACGTACTGGCCGATCTGGACGGCCCGGCCGTCGTCACCCCGCTGCTGCTGGCCAGCGCCTACCACGCCCGCACCGACATCCCCGCCATCGTCGCGGAGTCGGCTGCGGGCCGGCGCGGTGACATCGTCCAGGCCGACACCCTCGGAGAGGATCCCCGCCTGGTGCGGGTGCTCGCTCAACGTCTGGCCGAACTGGGGGCGCCCGAACCCGAGACCGCGGTACTGGTGGTGGCCGTGGGGTCGTCGCACCCGGCGGCGAATGCCGCCACCGAGACCCTGGCCGGTGCGCTGGGCGGGAACTGGGCCGCCGTCCGGGTGGCGTATGCGACGACAGAGCCGTCGGTGGTCGATGGCATCGCGGAGCTGAGACGGGCCGGGGCCCGGCGGATCGCGCTGGCACCGTGGTTCATCGCCCCGGGACGGATCACCGATCGGGTGGCCGACATCGCCGCCGCCGAAAACGTCGAGATGGCCCGCCCTCTGGGCGCCCATCACCTGGTCGCCGAGACGGTTCTGGACCGGTTCCACCGGGCCGCCGCCGCGAGAGTGGCGGCCTAGCACCGAAGCGCGTCACCGAATGTGCACCCAGATCGCGGGATCACTGAAACTGGCGATCTGCGCGCACACTCGACGGGGGTCGTCAGCCTGAAGATCCGTCGGCGCCGTCGGCGCCGTCCTCGCCGTCACGCCCGAAGAGACCGCCCTTGCCGCCCTGTCCCCCCTTGCCGCCCTGACCGCCCTGACCCGGCTGCCCGCTGGTCACCGTCGACGAGGAACCCGGCTCCGGTTCACCGGCTGTGGTGGAACTGCATCCGACGAGGGCGAGGGTGAGGACCCCGAAGGCCCCGACAGCCGCGACGACGCGACGAGACGGCTCGATCATGGTGCGCCTTCCGTTGAGGGGCCCTGCTGCGAACCCGCGATGGGCGGGATACGGGTGGCCCGCACGTAGACGGTATCGCCGTCCTTGAGCGCAAGCGCCTCAGCATCCCCCCGGGTGATCTGCGCGATGAACGGCGCTCCGGTGGTGGCGCTGGTCAGTTCCACGCGCACCTCGAAGCCGAGGTAGACCACCCGGTCGATGGTGGCCCGGGTGACCCCGGTGCTTTCGGCCGTCCCGTCGCCGGCGGCGATCGCCATCTCCGGGGTGCGGCCGACCCGGATGTCGTGCGGGCGCACCATGATTCCGTTCAGCGAGGACACCGTTCCCAGGAACGACATCACGAACGCGTTCGCCGGACTGTCATAGACCTCGGTGGGACTGCCGACCTGTTCGATGCGGCCCTTGTTGATCACCGCGATGCGGTCGGCGACGTCGAGGGCCTCGGCCTGGTCGTGGGTGACCAAGACGGTGGTGACGTGCACCTCGTCGTGCAGGCGGCGCAGCCAGGCGCGCAGGTCCTCGCGCACCTTCGCATCCAGTGCGCCGAACGGTTCGTCGAGCAACAGCACCTGCGGTTCCACCGCCAACGCCCTGGCCAGTGCCATGCGCTGGCGCTGACCACCGGACAGTTGGCTGGGATAGCGGGTCTGGAACCCGGCCAGGCCGACGACTTCGAGCAGGTTGTCGACCCGGGCGTCGATATCGGCCTTGGGCGTCTTGCGGATCTTCAGCCCGAATGCGACGTTGTCCCGGACGGTGAGGTGCTTGAAGGCGGCGTAGTGCTGGAACACGAAACCGATGCCGCGGCGCTGGGGCGGCACCTTGGTCACGTCACGCCCGTTGATGACCACCGTTCCGGTGTCGGGCCGGTCCAGTCCGGCGATCGCCCGCAACAGCGTCGACTTCCCCGATCCGCTGGGTCCCAGGAGTGCGGTCAGTGATCCCGAGGGCACGGTGAAATCGACACCGTCGAGTGCGGCGAAGTCCCCGTAGTGCTTGTTCGCGCCCGTGACGACGATCGCATTCTGTTCGGTCATATCGGGTTTACCTCGCAGCCTTGGCCTGCCGGGCGTCCAGGACCACCTGGGCGACCAGAACCAGCACGGCGACCATCATCAGAAGGGTGGAAATCGCATAGGTGCCGTACTCGGCGCCCCGGTTGTAGCGGTCGGAAACCAACAGGGTGAGGGTCTGCGAGACCCCCGGCATGTTGGAGGACACCATCAGCACGGCACCGTACTCCCCCAGCGTCCGGGCGATGGTGAGAACGACGCCGTAGGTCAGCCCCCACCGGATGGACGGCAGGGTGATCCGCCAGAACGTCTGCCACCAGTTCGAGCCGAGGGTGGCCGCCGCCTCCTCCTGATCGGTGCCGAGTTCGTGCAGTACCGGTTCGACTTCGCGGATGACGAATGGGACCGTGACGAAGATGCTGGCCAACACGATCCCGGGCAGCCCGAAGATGATCTTGAGGCCGAGGTTGTTCTCCACCACCGACAGCAGGCCGGAGGTTCCCCACAGCAGGATCAGCGCGACACCCACCACGACCGGGGAGACCGCGAACGGCAGGTCGATCACCGCCTGCAGCGCGGACTTGCCCCGGAATCGCTTGCGCGCCAGCAACAGTGCGGTGGGGACACCGAATACGACGTTGAGTGGGACGACGATCGCGACGACCAGCAGCGACAGTTGCAGCGCGGAGATGGCGGCCGGGGTGGTGATGGAGTCGATGAACGCCCCGAACCCGGGGGCAAACGTGCGCCAGAGGATCAGACCGACCGGGACGGCCACCAGAACGGCCACATAGCCCACCGCGACAACCCGCAGGAGGTGGCGGGTCCACGGAGACAGTGTCACGACGCCAACTCCTCGCGCTTCGCGGCCCGGGAACCGATGTAGCGCAGTACCAGCAGCACCAGAAACGACAGCGCCAGCAGCACGATCGACACCGCCGCCGCACCCGTGCGGTCGTCGTTCTCGATCAGGGTGCGGATCCACTGCGAGGACACCTCGGTCTCGCCGGGCACCGCGCCGCCGATGAGCACCACCGACCCGAATTCGCCGATCGCGCGGGAGAAGGCCAGTCCGGCGCCGGACAGCAGGGCGGGCAACAACGCCGGCAGGATCACCTTGGTGAAGATCACCGGGTTGGTGGCGCCCAGCGATGCCGCGGCCTCTTCCACATCACGATCGAGTTCGAGCAGCACCGGCTGAACCGATCTCACCACGAACGGCAGGGTGACGAACAGCAGCGCGACCCCGACTCCCCACCGGGTGTGCTGAAGGTGAATGTTGACCGGGCTGCTCGGCCCGTACAGGGCCAGCATCACCAGGCTGGCCACAATGGTGGGCAGCGCGAACGGCAGGTCGATCACCGTGTCGACGAGTCGGCGGCCGGGGAAGGCGTCCCGGGTCAGAACCCATGCGACGAGCAGGCCGAACACCGCGTTGACCACCGTGACACCGACGGAGATGCTCAGCGTGACCCGGTAGGACTCCACCGCCGACGGCGAGGTGACGGCGGCCCAGAAGGCCGCCCACCCGCCCTCGGCGGACTGCCAGACGATCGCGGCCAGCGGCAGCAGGACGATGACGCTCAGCCAGATGGACGCCGCGCCCGCCAATGCGGGTGCCGAACCGGACCGGCCCGGGCCGCCCGCCGCGGCGGTATCCGGTGCGCCGACAACCGTCATCCGGTGGCTCTCTTGTAGATCGAGGTGATCGCGCCGTTCTCCTTGTCGAACAACGACGCGTCCACGGTCTCCCAGCCGCCGAGATCGGCGATGGTCCACAGCTTCTCCGGGGCCGGGAAGTCCGCGGTGAACTCCGCGGCCACCGCAGGATCCACCGGACGGAAGCCGGCCTGCGCCCAGATCTTCTGTCCCTCCGGGGTGAACAGGAAGTTCTTCAACGCAGTGACCTTGTCCAGATGGGCGGTGGTCGTCACCACCGCGACCGGGTTGTCGATCTTGAAGGTCTGCGGCGGGTTGATGTGTTCGACCGGTTTGCCCTGCCGTTGGATGTTGATGGCTTCGTTCTCGTAGCTGATCAGAACGTCACCGGTGCCCTGCAGGAACACGTCGGTGGCCTCCCGGCCGGAGCCGGGCCGGGTCTTGACGTGCTCGCCCACCAGCCGGCTGACGAAGTCCAGTCCGGCCTGCCGATCGCGGCCGCCGTCGCTCTTGGCGGCGTAGGGCGCGAGCAGGTTCCACTTGGCCGACCCCGAACTCAGCGGGCTGGGGGTCACCACCTCGATACCCGGCCGCAGGAGATCGTCCCAGTCCTTGATGCCCTTCGGATTGCCCTTGCGGACGACGAGGCTGACCACCGAGCCGAACGGGATGCCCTTGGTGACCCCGGCGTTCCAGTCCTGCGCGACCTTGCCCGCCTTGACCAGGCGGGTGATATCGGGTTCGACGGAGAAGTTGACCAGATCAGCCGGCTTCCCGTCCGCCACCGCGCGGGATTGGTCGCCGGAGGCGCCGTAGGAGGGCGTGACGTCGACACCCTTGCCGGCCTCGGTCGCGGCGAAGGTCGGAATGATCTTGCTCCAGCCCGGCTCGGGGACCGCGTAGGCCACCAGGCTCAACGTCGTCTCGGCATCGGATGCGCCGCCACCGGCCACGTCGCTGGCCCCGCCGCCGCAGGCGGTGAGCACGGCGGCCGAGACGGCGAGCGCGGCGGCGGTACGCCAGCGGTGTCGGGGGGATTGCGTCATGTCAGACCTTTCTCGGGGACTCGGAAGCCGGCGGGTGGACCCGGCCCAGGGACGACGAGAAGGGAGGAACTGACGGCGACGATCACCGGCACCTCGTCCGCGGGCGGGCGGAGGTGTCAGCGACAACAGCAGACGGCGGCGCGCGGGGGCACGGCGGCGAACTCAGCCGCGCCGTTGCTCTCTGCGATTACCGCGCACACGCCGGGAAGACTAACACCGGAACCGCGCCGGCGCCGCCCCGGGATTACTGCACCCGGTAGATCCAGACCAGATTGGAACGCAGTTCCCCGTTGTCGGTCCACTGATAGGTGCGGGCCAGCCCCTGCCCGTCATACTTCTCGACGAAGTCGAGCAGCGCAGGCCGGGTGACGGCTCCGGAGTCGATGCCGCGCAGCAGAATCGTGGCGGAGTCGTAGGCCTCGACGCTGTAGGTGCCCGGCGGCTGACCGAAAGCGGCCGTGTACTCATCGACGAAGCTGCCAGTGGGCGGGCCGCACGGGCAGGACAGCACCGCATCCTTGGCCGCCGATCCGGCTGCCTTGACGAACTCCGGGTCCTTGATGCCGTCCGGACCGGCGAACAGTCCGGTGTAACCGGCGTCGCGCAACTGCTGCACCAGCAGCGCGGCCTCGGTGTAGTAGGACGCGTAGACGACGGCGTCCGGGGACTGGCCCTTGATCTGGGTCACGGCTGCGGAGAAGTCCTTGTCCCCCTTCTTCACCGAGATGGTGCATGCCGGGTCGGCGATCGGGCCCAGCGTCTGGCGAACGGCGGCCGCCTGCCCTATACCCGCATCGGTGCTGTCGTCGACCACACAGGCCTTTTTCACGCCCTTGGTGTTGGTCAGGTACGCGGCCAGCGACGGGCCCTGCACGCCGTCGTTGGACAGCCCCC
>Ga0116179_1003207_pt1 | contig 11410 bp, 7 predicted proteins | sample AD_UKC071_MetaG_FD_89751 | JGI IMG/M metagenome (GOLD analysis project Ga0116179, IMG submission 89751) | Active sludge microbial communities of municipal wastewater-treating anaerobic digesters from USA - AD_UKC071_MetaG | ecosystem: Engineered > Bioreactor > Anaerobic > Digestate | place: USA...
ATACTATTTCTGGTATTAATACGGTTACTGGATTGAATCAATTAGGTTTATTTGGAGCTACTGATGGAGCTACGATAAAAGACTTAAAATTAAGTAATATTGATATAACTAATAGTTTAACTGATTCAAGTGATATTGGATTACTTGTAGGTAATGCTAAGAATACAACAATTAATAATGTTAATGTTCAAGGTGTTATTTCAACTAGAGCAACAAATGTTGGTGGTTTAGTTGGTAGTGCAAGTGGTAATACATCAATTACGAATACAACAGTTAATGCTACGGTTGAGGGAACAACAAATGTTTCTTTACTAGCAGGTTATATTAATAATAGTGAAGGTACATTCACGATAAATACAACAAATGTAAGCGGTAGTGTAACGGGTACAACCAATGTTGGTGCGTATGCTGGTAATGTTACTAATTCAGGAGTTGTAAACATTTCAGGATTAAATGTTGATAATAAAGTAAGTGTAGAAGGAACAACAAATGTTGGTGGATTCATTGGTTATACAAATGATAATAATGGAACTACTAATATTACTGATGTCACAGTTACTGATACATCAATTATAGGAACAACAAATGTTGGTGGATTAATCGGAAGTGTTAATTCAACTAATGCTTCAACAACTGATATTGAAAATATTACAATTAAGGATGAAGTAAGTGGTTCAACTGCTGTTGGTATAATGACAGGTTATGTTGGTAATCTTGGAACATCATCAATGGTATTTAATAATGTTAAAACATCTGGTAAAGCAACTAATAAAGGTGCTTATACAGGTGGAATAATTGGAGAACTTTATAATTCTTCAAGTGGTAATGTAACATTAATTAATAGTAATACATCTGGTGTTGTAAGTGGTAATACATATTCAGGTGGAATAATTGGTTATGTTAATAATGTTGGACTTGGCTCAACAAATCTAACTAAGTTATATTCAAATGGTGATGTTAATGGTACAGGTGATTATACTGCTGGTGTCATTGCTGTTTCTAACAATACAGCTAAGGGCAAAGTAAATATTGATCAAGTATATACAACATCTAAAGTAGAGGGATTAACAAATGTTGGTGGATTCATTGGAACGGGTACTTATAATACTATTACAAATACTTATACTTATGGATCAGTTGCTGGTACAACAAATGTCGGAGGTTATGCTTCAAGTTTAACTAATTGTAATGTATCAACATCTTATACATTTGATTATCTTGAATCATCTTATCCAACTAATATTTCAAGTTCTGTAGTTACAAGTACAAATTCAACTTATACAAACTTCTATTATGATAGTGATAGATTCATACATAATTCAAGTAATGTTGGAGAATATTTAACTAGTTCAGAATTCTTAACTAAGAGTAGTTTTGCAAATTACAATTTTGATTCTATTTGGTCTATGGATGGTGAAATACCATATTTAACTAATTTAGTTAAACCTGAATTCAAGTTACTTAATATTAATAATGTATTTGGATATACGGTTGTTGATTTAAATGAATTCTTCAAGAAGAATTTAAATGTAAGTGGTTTATATAAAGTAATAGTTGATTCTAATGGTGAATCAATAATGCATTATATTCATGTATATACTTATGATGGTGATACAGAATTTAGCGAAAATAAATCATTTGGATTAATTGGTGATGTAGCATCCGCTAATACATATGCATATAATATGGTAGGTGTTAAAGTTAAAGGTAATTTAACTATAGATTCTGGAGTTACGGCTTCTGTATATTATAGTTCTACTTATGGTGGTCCTAAAGGATTTACAATGGCTGTAAGTGATACTTTAACTAATAATGGTACAATTGATAATTCACATGGTGCTAAAGCATTAGGTGAGAATGTATACTTATTAAGAGATCCTAACTATGTTTATGAATATGTTCCTAGTACTGGTGCAGATGGCATTAGTGCAATGACTAGACAAAATGTTACGGGTGTTGGAACAACAGGAACTGCTGGAACTGGAAGACAAACTGGTGCTGGTGGTCGAGGTGGATATCAACTTGGTAATGGTTTCATTGCTAATTTTGCAAAGACTGGATCTGGTTCATCTTATTATGGTGGTGCTGGAACTGGTGGTCTTGCTTATACTGGCGGAGGTGGTGGTACAGATAATCAACCTACGTTAATTAATGATTATACTGGTGGAACTGGTTCTAATAATGACTATGCATATGTAGCTTCTTCATTGTCCGGTGGTGGTGCAGGTGTTATTGCTGGTACAACTGCTTGGCTAAGAACTAGTGGACAAACATTAGTTGAATCTGGAACTGGAGCTGGTGGATTACTTACAATTTATACTAATTCAATAGGTGGTGCTGGTTCTATTACAGCTGAAGGTCATACAGCACCAGTTTATAGTGGTCAAATAAGTAATAATTATACTTATGGAGCTGTTGGTGGTTCATCAGGTGGTGGATCAATCAATGTATTCTATAATACGAATAATTATACTGGAACTACTTCTGCTGCTGGAGGTATAAGTACTACAATGCCTAATTTGGTAACAAATGGCAATAGCCGTTTGGTTCCTGGTGGTATTGGTGGTAATGGTACTGTTACATTCTTCAAGTATGGAACTTATACGGATGTTAAGGCACCAGTTATCACAATAGATAAACCATATATGTCTCAAGATAAGACTGTTACAATTACTTCTACGGAAACTAATTATAAACTACAATATAGTATAGATATGGGTAAGACGTGGACGGATTATACAAAAACATTTAGTTTAATTACTGATACAGTAGTTATTGCTCGTGTTGCATTTGGTAATACAACACTTGCAGCAAGTTCATATAATGTTACTAATTTTGATACGGAATATGTATTAATGGGAACTATATATGATGCAAATGGTAATCCGGTTAAAAAAGCAAATCTTGTAACATTTAATGATAAAGCTATATCTGATACAAGTGATGCAAATGGTAATATTTCATTAAGTGGAATAACTGGTGTTACTGAAGATGATTCTACAATTTATCTTGTTAACAATTTAGTTAATGTTGATACATCAGGAAAAGATAAATTTGAACAGGATCATATTGCTACGGCAACATTTAACATTAATGATGCTAATACAGGTAATACTGTGACGCTTAAATTTACTAATGGATATACAGCTGTTGTAACTTTATTAGATATAAAGACGTATGCTGCAACAAACAACATTACTTATGGTTATACTGGAAATTATCAAACTTATGCGGTTCCTCTTACTGCTTTGTATAAAATAGAAGTTTGGGGTGCTAAGGGTGGTAATGATGGTTACGTTGGAGGTAAAGGTGGTTATTCAGTTGGAACATTTAAATTAGAAAAAGGTACTAACTTATACATTTATGTTGGTGGCATAGGTGCTAATGGAGCTTGTGGAACTGGCGGCGGATATAATGGTGGTGGTAATGCTGGAAATTCTTGTTCATCAGGCGGTGGCGGTGGTGCTACAGATGTAAGAACTATTAAGGATGATCTTTATTCAAGATTCATAGTTGCAGGTGGCGGCGGCGGCGGCGGTTTAAATAGCGCTGGTGGAGCTGGTGGTGGTACTACTGGTGTACAGGCTAGTGGACGTGGATCTGCTGGATCTCAAAACTCTGGTTATTCCTTTGGGTATGGTCAAAGCTATGGAGGCGGTGATGGCGGCGGTGGCGGAGCTGGCTGGTATGGCGGTTATGCTGCTAATGGTGATGTTGGTGGAGCTGGTGGCTCTGGATTCGTTCTTTCCGCAAGTTCGGTTCAATATTTACCTACTGGGTACAAAGTAGATTCTAGCTTATATGCTCAATCTAGTAATATGATAGTTGGTAACGCTTCTATGCCTACATTTGATGGAACATCAACAATGGTTGGTAATTCCGGAAATGGACATGTAAGAATTACGTTAGCTAATTAAGGAAATGAGAAATCATTTCCTTTTTTGTGTGTTGACTTTTAAGTATCCTTTGATATATAATCAAAAGCGTAATAAGTTTTTACTTTGATTGGACTTCTATATCCGAATTCAATCTCAGTTTAAACGGTTTATTAGAGGAGGATATATATGGCAATTTCTAAAGAGAAAAAAGCTGAATTAGTCAAAAAGTTTGGTAAATCTGAAAAAGATACAGGTGCTACAGAAGTTCAAATAGCAATTCTTACAGAAGAGATAAATGAATTAACTGAACATTTAAAATTTCATATTCATGATTTCCATTCTAAAAGAGGTTTACTTATGAAGGTTGGTAAGAGACGTAGTCTACTAGACTATCTTAAAGCTAACGATATAGCTTCATATAGAGAAACTATTGACAAATTAGGAATAAGAAAATAGGCATTACTTTTTGTAGTGCTTTTTTCTTTATAATATTTAAAGGAGAAATATGAAAAAGAGAGTTTTTGAATTAAATTTCTATGGTAAGAAAATTACTGTAGAGCATGGTGAACTTGCTAAACAAGCTCATGGTGCTGTTTTAGTTAGATATGGAGATACTGTTGTACTTTCAACTACTGTTGTTGGTGAAGGCGCTGATATCTTATCTGACTTCTTTCCATTAATGGTTTTATATCAAGAAAAATTATATTCAGTTGGTAAAATACCTGGTGGATTTATTAAAAGGGAAGGTCGTCCTACTGATTCTGCAACACTTGCTGCACGTATGATTGATAGACCTATGAGACCTTTATTCCCTGAAGATTTTAGAAATGAAGTACAAGTTGTAAATACTGTTTTATCTGTTGATACTGATAACTCACCTGAACTAACGGCTATGTTTGGTTCATCTGTTGCAACTTGCATTTCTAAGGCTCCATTTGATGGACCTATTGCAGGTGTTAAAGTTGGTAGAATTAATGGTAAGTTTATTATTAATCCAACTCCAGCTGAATTAGAACAATCTGATATAGATTTAACTGTTGCTGGAACAAAGGAAGCTATTAACATGGTTGAAGCAGGTGCTAAACAAGTATCTGAAGATGATATGTTAGATGCTTTAATGTTTGGTCATGAAGCTGTTAAAGAGCTATGTGAATTTGAGGAAACTATTATTGCTGAGATTGGTGTTCCTAAGATGGAATATGAACATCTTGAAATTGAAGATAGTTTACGTAATGATATAACTGAAATGGTATCTAAGAAATTGGATAAGGCTTTAAGATTAAAAGGTAAAGTTGAAAGAAATAATGCTATTGATGAAGTTAAACAATCTGTTATTGATAAGTATACTCAAGAAAATGAAGGATTAGACAAAGATGATTTAACTGTTTTATTAACTAAGGTTAAATTAGTTCTTGAATCTATTGAATATGATTTATTTAGATCAATTACAGTTAATGAACATTTAAGAGCTGATGGAAGAAAGATGGATGAAATAAGACCATTAAGTGGAAGGGTAGATTTATTACCTAGAACTCATGGATCTGCATTATTTACTAGAGGTGAAACTCAAGCATTAGCTATTACTACATTAGGTGCTTTAAATGAATATCAAGTATTAGATGGTTTAAGTTTAGAAGCTCAAAAGCATTTTATGTTACATTATAACTTCCCAGCATTCTCTGTTGGTGAAACTGGTAGATATGGTTCTCCTGGTAGAAGAGAAATTGGACATGGTGCTTTAGGTGAAAGATGCTTAAAACAAGTTATGCCTTCTGAAGAAGAATTCCCTTATACTGTAAGAGTTGTTTCTGAAATACTTGAATCAAATGGTTCATCATCTCAAGCTACTATTTGTGCATCTTGTATGTCACTTATGGCTGCTGGTGTTCCATTAAAAGCTCCAGTTGCCGGTATTGCAATGGGATTAATTACTTCTAAAGATGAAAAAGAATATGAAGTATTAACTGATATTCAAGGTATGGAAGATCATCTTGGTGATATGGACTTTAAAGTTGGTGGAACTAGAGATGGTATTTGTTCATTACAAATGGATATTAAGATTAAGGGTATTAAGAAGGACGTATTTAAAAAGGCTTTAGCTCAAGCTAAGAAAGCTCGTTTAGAAATACTTGCTGTAATGGAAAGTATTATACCTGAACCTCGTGAGGATGTATCTAAGTATGCTCCTAAGATTGAGACATTTATGATTAAACCTGAAAAGATAAAAGATGTTATTGGTAAGGGTGGAGATACTATTACTAATATTATTCTTACTTCTTCAAATGTTGAAACTGTACAAGATATTAATGCAGTTAAGATTGATGTTGAAGAAAATGGACAAGTTATAATTTATCATACTGATAGAAATATCATTAATAAGGCTGCTCAAATGATTAAAGATATTACTAGAGAAGTTGAAGATGGCGTTAAATATACTGCTAAGGTTGTTAAAGTTGAAGATTTTGGTTGTTTCGTTGAGTTATGGCCTGGATGTCAAGGATTAGTACATGTTAGTCAATTAGCTCATGAGAGAGTTGAAAAACCTTCTGATATTGTTTCAGTTGGTGATGAGATAATCGTTGAATCTATGGGTTATGATAATCATGGTAGATTGAATTTATCAAGAAAAGCTTGCTTACCTAAAATGGTAAAGAAAGAAGAGAAAAAAGAGGAAGTTAAAGAAGAAAAATAATTTCTTCTTTTTTTTGTAATATAAGTGTTAATAAAATAAATTATATAGATTAATTTAATTATTTGTGTTATATTTACTATAAGAAAATAGGAGGAGAAAGATTATGAAAAAGTTAATGATGGCTTTAATGGGATTATTAGTTGTAGTTCCAGTTGGATTCGTCAAAGCTGAAGAGTCTGCTAATTATTATTCATATACTAAAGGTGAAGTTATTAATTTCTATAGTACGAATGATGAGTATGCAAACAAAACTAAGAATACAGGTTTAGTTTCAATTGCTCTAGAAGATAAGGAAGCTGCTAGTGGATATGTTAAAATCTTTGGTTTAGGTTTTAACTATGGTGCTAAGGAAGATTATTGGGATAATGATGGTGTTGATAAAACTGCCACTTCTTATAAGGATACAATCTATTATAAGGAATTCGTTGGTGCTTTAACTAACGATAAGGCTTCAACATATGTTGAATCAACATTCCTTAAAGATACTGATTCTGTTGAATTAATGTCTTTAGCTGATATCATTGATATCTTTGGTGCAACTGATGCTGGCAATGGTACATATACTATTGATGTAGCTAAGACTTTAACTACTGCTCAAGGTAATCAAGTTAAGATTGGTGATTTATTCACTCAAGAATTCTTTGGTACTGTAAGTGGTAATGGTTTCTATACTGCTACTATGTATGATGCCACTCAAGTTTATGCTGTTGTATTTACTCATGCAACACCTGGAGATAACTCAACTGATATTACTGGTATAACTGTTAAACCTGTAGCTATTCAAGATAGTGCTACTGACTATGCTATGGTTGGTACTATGTATTTTGATATGACTAAGGATTGTTATCCAACAACTGTTAAAAAGAATTGCTATGTATGTAATAATACTTATTCTTGGTTAACAACTGGTACTCAAGATTCATCTTGTACATTAGTAACTGGTGTTACTGATCAAGATACTTGTGTAGCTCCAAAAGCTTGTTATAACTGTGATGGTACTTACAAATGGTATAATGAAGGATCTCAAGATTCTACATGTACTAAAGTAGATAACGTTACTTCTGAATCTAGTTGTGTTGTTTCACCTAAGACTGGTGTATCTACACATATTCTAGAATTTGCTATTATGGCTTCTGTATGTGCAATCATACTTGTAGTTGTAAGACGTAAAGAATTATTCAAGAGTATTTAGTTATAATAAATATTGATAAATACCTAACTCTAAAGAGTTGGGTTTTATTTTGCATTATTGATAATGATATCTATTTTTGCTATAATGAGTTTACCTTATATGAATAGAGGGTACATATGATATTAAAATATAAAAAAGAGTGCTTAATACTTCTTAGTATATTTGTTGTATGCTTTGGAATATTTGCTTTTATAAAAGTTAATTTTTTTCATAATTATAAAATAGATACACCAATTAGAGAACTTTCTAATAATGCTTCTAAAGCCGATGGTAATACTTTTGCGACTACTTTACCTGTTGCTACTACAGAAGTCTTTGTTACAGCTAGACCTAATATGGACTATGAAATAGAAGACAATGAAGATACTTCAGTGGTTAGTACTGTCGATTCTATTCCGTATTCTATTGCTCCAACTTATCATGATGATGGTTCCATAATTTACGATGGTATGACTTTAACAGAATTAACGGATAAATTGGATAGATATCTTAAGGGCTATTTAACTAATACAGGTTATTTCTTTGCTGATTATACAAAGAAGACTGGATTAAATCCTTATTTAGCTGTTGCTATTGTTTTACTTGAAACGGGTTGCAATTGGACTTGCTCATCTTTAACTACTCAGTGTAATAATATTGGTGGTTTAAAGGGTAGTGGTTCTTGTAATGGTGGCTCTTATAGTAAATATGATACTTTGGGTGAAGGAATCGAAAACTATTTAAGTATTATATATAATAATTATTATTTAAAAGGTTTAACAACACCTGAACAAATGGCTAGTACTTATGCTGCAAGTTCTTCTTGGTCAGAAAAAGTTAATACTTATATTAATCAAATTAAGAATTCATAAAAAAAATACATATCATTTGATATGTATTTTCTTTTATAATATATCTTCATCAAAACCTAAGGTTGTTTTAGCTATATAGATAGGTCTTTTCTTTATTTCTATATAAGTTCTAGAAACATATTCACCAATTATACCTAGGACAAATAATATTAATCCGCCAAGTAATAATAATATACACATAAGGGATGCATATCCGGGGATATCTTTTCCCATGATTAGTGTTTTAATTAGTAAAACGATAAAATAGATAAATGATACTAGAGAAATAGTTCCACCAATTATTGATGATATTCTTAATGGAATAGTGGAGAAGTTTAAGATAGCATCTAATGCATAGGAAAATTGTTTTTTGAATTTAAATTTGGATGTTCCTGATAATCTTTTTTCTGGTGTATATTTTATATAATGTATTTTGAATCCTACCCAAGAAAATATTCCTTTAGTAAATCTATTTGTTTCTTGTAATTTTAAGATAGAATCAACAACTTCTTTTTTTAGTAATCTAAAGTCAGATGCTCCAGCTTCATAGTTTTGCTTTGTCATATTTTTCATGATGGAATAGAAAGTCTTTTTAGCTTGTTTTTGAATAAGTGAATCTTTATCATAGACGTTTACCATAGCAACTTCATCATAGTCTTTATTTTCTTCTAAATATTTATACATATCCATGATATATTTAGGATTTTGTTGCATATCTGCATCTATTATGGATACATATTTAGAATGGTTAGTGCTCATTCCGGCATATATGGCTTGATCTTTACCAAAGTTTCTTGAGAATGATATTACCTTAATATGTTTTTTATCCTTATTATATATAGATGTTAAAATATCTAGGGTAGAATCATTTGATCCATCATCAACAAATGTAAGTGTATATTTAATAGTTGATAGATTATCGGTTAAACTCTTATATAATGTTTGAATATTTCCTTCTTCATTGTAAGTAGGGATGATAACGTTTATTTCCATATAGACACCTCTTAGGTTATTATAGCATAAAAGGATGAAAAAGGTCCCCATAATGGGGATTTTATTTATAGTGTAAAAAGTTCTTGCATTTTGCTACGTGATTGTGTATAATTGTACTTAGTTTAAACGGCGAGGATGTGCGAGGTTACTGACACACTAGGAGGGGTTGTTAAATCTCTAAGGCGTGAGCAGGTTACTTGTTACGGAGTCAGGTTTATACAAGATATAAGCGAAGGGAGGACATGTAAAATGTCAAAAGTAAGATTAAGATTAAAAGCTTATGATCACAGAATTCTAGATACTGCTTGTGCTAGAATAATTGAAACTGTTAAGAGAACAGGAGGAGAAATCTCCGGACCAGTTCCACTTCCAACAGATGTTCAAAAAATTACTGTACTACGTGCAGTACACAAGTATAAGGATGCTCGTGAGCAATTCGAAATGCGTACTCATAAGAGATTAATCGATGTTAAGAATCCTAGTAAAGAAACTATGGATGCATTAACTCGTCTAGATTTACCTAGTGGTGTTGATATTGATATCAAGACTATATAAGAAAAATAATTAATGGAGGAAATGAAAATGAAAGGAATCTTAGGTCGTAAAATCGGCATGACCGAGAAATTTACGAAAGACGGAAAAGTTATTCCTGTTACTGTTGTTGAAGTTGAACCTAATATTGTTAGCCAAATTAAAACAGTTGAAACTGATGGTTACAATGCTGTTCAATTAGGAATAGTAGACAAGAAAGAAAAGCATTCTAACAAAGCTGAAGTTGGACATGCTAAAAAAGCAGGTGTAGCACCTAAGCGCTTCTATAAAGAAATTAAAGTTGATAACACAGCTGAATATACTCTTGGAAGCACTATTGATGCTAGCACATTTACAGTTGGAGAAAGAGTAGACGTTACTGGAACTTCTAAAGGAAAAGGTTTCACAGGTGTTATTGCACGTTGGGGACAATCTAGAGGACCAGAAACTCACGGATCTAACTATCATAGAAGACCAGGTTCAATGGGAACTATGTTACCAAAGAGAGTTCTTAAAGGTAAGAACTTAGCTGGACGTATGGGTGGAGATACAGTTACTATCCAAAATCTAGAAATTATTGAAGTTTCTACTGCTGATAACTATATATTAGTAAGTGGAAATATTCCAGGACCAAAAAATTCATTAGTTTTAATCAAGACTGCTGTTAAAGGTGGAAAGGTTAATCCTAAAGAAATTATCGTTAATGAAGTTGTAGAACCAGTAAAGGAAGAAACTCCAGTTGTTGAAACTGTAACTGAGACTAACGAGAAAGTTGAGGAAACTACAGAAGCTTAATTGCTACTGTAAGAAAGGAGATTTTTAAGATGACAAAGTTAAAAGAATTAAACCTTAAAGGTGAAAACGTTAAAGAAGTAACATTAGACGATAATGTTTGGAAAACTGAAAGTAATGATGTTGTTTTAAAGAAAGCTATTAAATTACAATTAGATTCTTTAAGACAAGGAACACATGATACTAAAGGAAGATCTGAAGTATCTGGTGGAGGCAAAAAGCCTTATAGACAAAAAGGTACTGGTCGTGCAAGACAAGGTACAATTCGTGCTCCTCAATATAGAGGCGGCGGAATCGTATTTGGTCCAACACCAAGAAGTTATTCTTTCAAGATTAATAGAAAAGAAAGAGGACTTGCCTTAAGATCAGCTTTATCATTAAAGTTAGCTGATAAGAAAGTTGTAGTTGTTGATTCATTAGAAATCGCATCTACTAAGACTAAAGATGTACAAGCTTTACTTGATACATTAAAAGTTAGTGGAAAAGTATTATTTGTAAGCTC
>Ga0116179_1003208_pt1 | contig 11410 bp, 10 predicted proteins | sample AD_UKC071_MetaG_FD_89751 | JGI IMG/M metagenome (GOLD analysis project Ga0116179, IMG submission 89751) | Active sludge microbial communities of municipal wastewater-treating anaerobic digesters from USA - AD_UKC071_MetaG | ecosystem: Engineered > Bioreactor > Anaerobic > Digestate | place: USA...
CGCCTTTTCCACGGCCTCGTAGGCATCATCCCTGATATCGCACTCAAAACACATCGAACTGTTGTGGGATGTATAAGGGATATCCCTATGCAAAAGCAGCTGATGCCTCGTGGTAAAACTGCAGCTGCCGAAGCCGCTTTCGGCAATCAGCTCTTTTATTTCTTCGGCTATCGTTCCTGTTCCCCGGGAATCAAGATTATCTGTATCGTCAATGCAAATTACCAATCTCATCCTTAAGCCTCCTTGCTGATGCTTCTCCGCAGCCGGAGATTCCCGATGCCATTTCGTACTGCCTCCCCGTGCCCTTGCCGTTCTGCATGCTCGACCCTTTATTTGGGCGGCAGGCCGTCCCTTTCAGAAAAACTATCCTTTGGCCTCGCCGGTGCCTGGAGATAAGATCCGAAACTTTCAAGGGAATTTGGGACCCGGTTCACAGCTTAGTTCTCTCCTTTTGGCTGCCTCAGCCCTTTGCCGCTCAGGATCTGCTTAATTTCGGCCTCGCTAAGCTGATAATTGAAGAAGGTCTTGTAAAAATATTCCACTTCCCCTTCCATGTCCACGTCTTTGAATACTTCCGGGTATACCGTTTTTGCCGTCCACATAATGACCAGGGGCGTCTCCACGGAGCTGGGATGCCCCCACCGGGAGATGCCGTGGGGCAGCTGGTACACCCGGCCCTCCTGCACCGCCTTTATCCCCGACCACTGGGGGTTGCCCCGGATCAGATCTACAGCGGTATTTTCATTGGCGATAATGACCTCGGGATTCCAGATTAGGACCTGCTCCAGGGTGGTATAGTAGTCGTTGCCGATCAGCGTCAGTTCTTCGCCAACGGAGACGTTGTTGACTCCCGCCGCCCTGGACCAGTCCGCCGCCAGGGAACTGTGGTGAATGGTCCTAAGGGCCTGGTTTTCGGAATGATATACCCTGACGCGCTGATCTTCCGGTATATCTTGCAGCGCCTCCTGCACCCGGGCGATGATCTGGTTGTAATACTCGTTGTAAGCCGCCGCCTCCTTTTCCCGCCCGATAGCCTTGCCGATTATCTCGATGGCTTTCTGCTGCTCTTCAATAGTGCTGTAATCGACCACGATGTAGGGAAGGCCGGCCTTTTCCAGCTTCTCCACTTCCTTTTCATCGGAGGCCGTGTCTCCCCTGATGATGACCAGGTCCGGCTTAATCTTCAGCAACTCCTCGATGTTTATGGTTTGCTGGCGCGGGACGGAGGCTTCCTTCACCTCGGGAAAGAAGTGACAGAACAGAACATCCCTTTTCAACCCGCCCGGGACGGCAACCAGGTCCGAGCCGCGGCCCAGCAGGCCCACGGCATAGCCGGCAAAGGAATAGAGAGCGGCAATCCTTTCCACATTTTTCGGGACTTCCACCTTCCGGCCCAGGATGTCCTCGACGATAATCGTCTCTTGGGCACCGTTTTCATCAGAGGCTCCCTCGGGGCCTTTTTGACAGCCGGGGAGCAGGAAAATGATGAGCAGAATTAGCGCAAGGGCCAGGACACGGTTAGCTCTTTGCATCTCAACACCCCTCTTTATAAAATATAAAATCAAATTACAGCGTCTTTAACGGCACGATCTGCTTTACATGGCCGGACTCCCAGGGAAAGTTGACCACCGCCGACTTTATATTAAAGGTTTGCAGCATGTTCGCCTCGTTCAACACTTCGCTGGGACTCCCCTGGACCGTAAAGCGCTGGTTGTTCATCAAGGCTATCTTAGTTTTGCTGTTGCCGGTCTCGAAGTAAAAAGCATGGTTTGGAAAATGCGTAGCCATGATCACCGTTATCCTGGTCTCCTCCGCCAGTTGGGCGATGGTCTCCAAAAATTTCAGTTCGTTGCGGAAGTCCAGGTGGGAAGTAGGCTCGTCCATGACCAGCACCGGGGTCTTCTGGGCCAAAGCCCGGGCCACCAGCACCAACTGGGTCTCCCCGCCGCTGATCTGGGTATAGGGCCGATCCTTGTATTTAAGCAAGCCCACTTTTGCCAGGGCTTCCTCCGCCACGGCCAGATCGGAAGCCTTGGGCGTAGAAAAAAAACCCTTGTGGGAAGCCCGCCCCATTAAAACCACATCGATTACTTTAAAGGGAAAGGGCTTTTCGTGGAGTTGGGGGATATAAGCCAGAACCCGGGCGATCTCTTCCCGCTTCATCTTGTTGATATCTTTACCGCAGAGCCGCACCGTTCCGCTATTCAGCCTTGCTATCCCCAGCAGGCAGTGAATCAGGGTGGACTTGCCGCAGCCGTTGGGACCGAAGAGGCAAAAAATATCCCCCTCATCAACCTGCAGGTCGATATCCTTGAAGACCGGCTGGTCGTCATAAGCAAAGGTGGCTTTCTCCATCTCGATTAGCGCCATGGCTACCATCCCCCAGCTTTCGTCCGCTTCAGCAAGTAGATAAAGAAGGGCGCCCCAATTAAAGAAGTAAGGATCCCCAGGGGTATTTCGGCGCCGGTCAGGGTTCTGGCCAGGTTGTCCACCAGGACCAGGTAGCAGGCTCCAAGAGAGATGCTGGTTGGTATTAAAACGATATTGTCATTGCCTACCAGCATGCGGCCGATATGGGGGATGACCAGGCCGACCCAGCCGATGACGCCGCTGACACAGACGGCGCCCGTCGTGGCCAGGGTGGAGAAGAAGATGGCCAGCCCCTTGGCAAAAAGAACATTTACCCCCAAGGCCTGCGCCTCATCGTCTCCCATGGAGAGGATGTTTATCCGCCACCGCATGGCTGCAAGCCCGGCCATGCCGGCAATCATGGGGATGGCGGAGATTAAAATATCTTTGAATCGCGCCGTGGCCAGGCTCCCCATCAACCAGAAGACGATGCTGGGCAGTTCTTCGTACGGGTCCGCGATATACTTCAACAAGGAAATCAGGGAAGAAAAGATGGAGGAGACGATTACCCCTCCCAGCACCAGCATAATGGTGGGGGTGGTCTTGTAGTGCAAGCCGATGGTATAAGCCAGGGCCACGGCCAGGATGCCGAAGACGAAGGCAAATAAATAGACGTAAAAAGTCCGGTTATCGAAAAGAATAATCGCCAGGGAGGCCCCGAAGCCGGCCCCGGAGCTTACACCGAGAATCCCGGAGTTTACCAGCGGGTTCCTGAAGAGGCCCTGAAGGGAAGCGCCGCTTGCCGCCAGGCTGGCTCCCACCAGCGCCCCCAGGATCGCCCTGGGCAGGCGGATATCCCAGGCCACGTTGACATGAACCGCCTCCGGGACAGCTATATTGGAGAAACCCAACTTATATCCCAGCACCTGGAAGACATCGGCAAAGGTTAGCGGGTATCTACCTATGAAAAGAGATCCCAGGACCACAAGCAGTGGTCCCAGGATAAGAAAAAGGTACAAGATTTTCTTCTTCATCATGTATTGACCGAATTAGGGAACGACGGTAATTTTGGCCACTTGCTTAATCCAGTGCTTGGCGCCTCTTTTATCCACGAAGAGTTGAACGGGCCCGTCCTCCTCATCCAGCGGCTCCCCGTCAACCTTCCATCCGATACCCGTTCCTTCGCTGTTGACCGTTTCGGGATCGTATTCCCTGGAGTATCCGTCCTTCGACTCCACGGAGACCACGGAAAATTCCGTGACGCCCACGTACTCCAGGACAGCTTTTAAGGGGATACCGGTCCAGACCTGTTCTTCGCTGAAGGTATCCTGCTGTTTTTGCACCACGGTAATCTCGGAAGGCCCTATTTTAAGAGCATCGGCGCTGGTAAAGGTCTTGGTTTCCCCGCCGGCCACTTCGATAGCAATGCTCCAATCCCCGATCTCTTCACCCTTCTGCTCATCCTGCTGCTCTTCCTGCTTCTTGCCTTCGTCGCCGCCGTTGTCGGGCTTATCGGCAGACTCCTGGCTGCAGCCGGCAATCAGCAGCAGGGAAAGCAGCAGAACTAAGCCCAACAGAAGCTTCGACTTGGAAATGCGGATCAACATTTTACATCCCCTCTCTTTGTTTTAATTGCTTAATTCACGGCCTTTTTAAAAGCTTTTCTGTGGCAACCATCACCTGCCTGTCCATCTTGACTGGAAAAGGAATGATCTCCCTAACCGGCGCCGCCCCGCTTCCTTTATTGCGAGGAAGAATAAAAATGCGCTCCCCAAGGGGAGCGGCATCACAAGCGGAGTTATTCTCCTTTCCACCCCGGGGGGCCAACCGGTTTCCCGGTTAACCGTATCGACCGGTATTCATACCTTGGCGGCTTAGAACATCCGGTTCGGAGAATATTAAAATATTAAAGATTAAATAGCGTTAGTGTTTTATATTCGACGCGATAGCAATAAACCCTTGTTTTAATAATTTATATAAATAGTCTGTGAATTTGCCCGGGTCGCCGGAGATTGGAAAAAGCCTTCGCCCGGCAAAATGGATCTATCTTTCAATAAAGGTGACGCTGTGCTCGATGCTGGCATCGGTGTCGATCTCTAGGCCCCGGGGAACTTTCAAGTAGAGGACCTGGTGGTCGCCGTGATAAATGTAAAGTCCGCTGCTGATATCCGCAACCCCCTTCCCCGTGAATTGGGCGGAGGTAAAATCCTGGCAAAAGAAGAAGGTCATAAACTCTTTCCGCCGGGGAAGGGCAATCTCCAGCACCTCCCCCGCCAGCTTCACCTCCGGCGGGTTGACGGGAAACAGATCCCCGCCGCCCAGGGAGACGTTATAGTATCTTGCCTCCACCCGGCCGTCATCCGCCGCCTTCTCTTCAACGGCAATGATGCCATAATAGGGCCTCTTCTCTGCCGTTCTTACCAGCAGCCGTCTTTCCGGGTAGTTAAAATCCCATTTCCCCTGCAGCTCGGCGCCCTGGTATTCCTCAAGGCGGCCCTTAAAGAGAGCGTCGTAGTAAGCGCTAAGAATGCGGTCGTATTCATTCTCGCCCCCTTCTCCCGGCCCCTTTTCCGGCACCGGCAGCGTCTCCGCTTTTCCAGAGGCGGCCAGGGCATAGAATACCGCCAGCGAAGCCAGCAGCAGGGCCAGGTAGACCCCCGTCACCTGCCAGACCCGGCGGAAAGAGAGGCGGACCCGGCCGGTCCAGGTCTTAAAGCCGGCCGCCATAAGAAGGGCGATAAGAAGAAGGATAAAGAGACCAACGGGCAAGTACAGTCCCATTATTTTCTGACCTCCATTCGCTGGGAAAAGAAGATTACCAGGGCAAAGCCCAGGACTACCGCCAGGAAAACCTTTACAAAGAAGAGGAAGTAGGAGCTCTCCTGAACAAAGAAGTTGACGGCATCGAGCAAGAGCCGGGCTTGGCCGGTAGTTTTGGCTTCCATGTACAGGGCGCCGATCAGCAAGCCCGGTACCAGGACAATGAAGGCCCGGCTTAGCTGGACCAGCATTCCGAAAAGATAGCCCCCGGCGGAAACCAGGAGAGCGTAGAGGATGGCGGCAAAGATGCCGCCGGCCAGGTCCAGGGGCGGGATAAAAAGGCCGAAGTGGCTTTGGCCGCCGTAGGCCAGGACCACCAGCACCCGCAGGAGAATTCCGCCCAAGCTGGCGGTAACCCCGGCGATGACTGCCGAAGTCAGGAGATAAGCGATGTTGGAGAGGTGGCTGCTCAGCCGGTTGGAGACAAAGACAAAGTCCTGCTTGAAGCTGCTGCCGGCCAGATTGTAGCCGACAACGAAAGCCCAGATCAGGGTAATGACAACGATTATATCTCCGGAAATATACATGATCTTATGGGTGACGGTTTCGGAACTAAAACCCGAGAAGCCTACGCCGCGGAAGGAGAGCAGCAGCCCCAGCAGCTGGGCCGCCAGAAGGGTGATCAGGTTGCCGGCGTAGATCTTGGTCTTGAAGCGGTACTGTTTCCAGGCCACCGCCGGCACGCTAGTTTTGGTCAAAGACATCATCGATCCCTCCCTTGTGTTTTGCCGTCAGGTAAACACAGAGGTCTTCGGCGGGGACCGCGGAAACCTCCACCCCTTTCCGGCGGGCGGCCAGCAACTCTTCTTCGCTGAAGCGGTTGGGAACCACCAGGTACAGGTTCTCCGGGCCAAGCTTTTTGCGGTAGAAGATCTCGCTGCCGCCGGCGATGGCGGCCACCGCCTCCTCTTTACCCTGCAGCCCTACGGCGAACTCCTTCACCGCGTCCTTGGTCATGTAGAGGCGGCATCTTCCCTGGTCAAGGAGCAGGATGTCGTCCAGGATTTCGCTGATCTCGTTAAGGAGATGGCTGGAGAAGAAGACGGTCCGGGGGTGCTGCAGAAAGTCCTTCAGCAGGGCCCGGTAAAAGTCCTTTCGCACCGCGGCGTCCATCCCCACGGTGGGCTCATCGAATATGGTCAAGGGGCAGCGGGCGGCGATCCCCACAATCATGTTGAAGGTGCTTTTCATCCCCTTGGAGAGGTTGTGGTGGTGCTGCCTGGGATTCAGGTTAAAGTATTCCAGGAGCCCCCGGGCCAGCCGATGGTCCCAGTTTTCGTAGAAGCCGCCCACAGCCTCCAGAATTTCGCCCAGGTTCAGGGATTGGGGCATGGTCATCTTGTCGTCCACGAAAATCAGGTTGGCGGACACGCGGACATTGTTGAAGGGGTTCTCGGAAAAAACCTTCACGCTCCCCCCGGTGGGCGCCAGATAGCCGGCAATCAGTTTCAACAGGGTGGTCTTCCCCGCCCCGTTTCTGCCGATAAGCCCCGTGATTTTATTGGCGGGCAGCTTAAAAGAGAGGTTGTCTATCGCCACGGTGGAACCAAAAGCCTTCGTCAACCCGCTGCACTCCACTGCCGCCCTCATTCCAACTCCTCCTTTCGAGCCTGGGTCCAGGCCTCCGCGATCAAATCCAGCAACTCCTCCCGGCTTACGCCCAGGCGCTCCGCCTCCATGGCCAGCTCCTGGGCCAGCCGCTTTAAATTGCGGTTAATCCGCTTGCGGCGAATTCTCTCCCCGGCGCGGGGAGAGACAAACATGCCCAGACCCCTTTTCTTGTAGACAAGGCCCTGGTCAGCCAGGATGTTTAAGCCCTTGGCCGCCGTGGCCGGGTTGATGTTAAACATATCGGCCAGCTGGTACTGGGAATATACCCTCTCGTTGCTCCGGAGGTTGCCGTTTAGTATCTCCGTCTCCAGCCACTCGGCCACTTGCACGTAGATGGGCGTTAAACTGTCTCCATTCAACACCTGACCGCTTCCTCCCCCGGCTCCAAAGCCAAGGTAGTACATTGCTGTTGTAATGCACTATACCACACTTGGCCCTCCTTGTCAATAGGAATCACCAGGAATCGAAAGAGGGCCTGACGCCGGCAGAAGATGCGCCCAACTTGTCAAACCCTGCGCTTGCCCGGGCAATAAAATGGGAGTGGAGAAAAGCATTCCGCAGCATTTTTATTGACAAAGCGGCGCCGGAATCGATAAAATAGATCAGCACTCCAGCAAGGCACATATATATGCTGCTGTACCGCCCGGAATTATCTTATCCTTTTTTTTAATGAGGTGACCGCATGAAAGAAAAGAACCCCTTCGAAATCTGCCAAGCTCAACTCGACCAATGTGCCGCTATCCTGAAATTGGAACCTGCCGTTCACCAAATGCTGCGCGTACCCATGCGCGAGATCCACGTGACCATTCCCGTGCGCATGGACGACGGTTCCACGCAGATTTTCCGAGGCTTCCGGGTGCAGTATAACAACGCCCTGGGTCCCACCAAAGGCGGCATCAGGTTTCATCCCGATGAAACTATCGATACCTTAAGAGCGCTTGCCGCCTGGATGACCTGGAAGACTTCGCTCCTGGGCCTCCCCCTGGGAGGCGGCAAGGGAGGGGTAATCTGCAACCCCAAGGCGATGTCCCAGGGAGAGCTGGAGCGCTTAAGCCGGGGCTATATCGACCAGCTGGCTCAGTTTTTGGGCCCCGATGTAGATATACCGGCCCCGGATGTTTACACCAACCCCCAGATCATGGCCTGGATGATGGACCAGTACTCCAAGATCGTGGGGAAAAACCAGTTCGGAGTTATAACGGGCAAGCCGGTAGGCCTGGGCGGCTCCCCAGGCCGGGAGGACGCCACCGCCCGGGGCGGCCTATATGTCCTTAGAGAAGCAGCCAAAGAGTGCGGCTTGGATCTGTCTTCGGCCACCGTGGCCATACAGGGCTACGGCAACGCCGGCTACCATGCCGCCAGCCTGGCCTGCCGCCTTTTTGGCTGCAAAATAGTGGCCATCAGCGACAGCCAGGGTGGAATCTACAACGGGGACGGCCTGGTTCCCGAGAAGGTCCTGGAGCATAAGAAGAAAAACGGATCGGTAATCAACTGCCCGGGAACGGTTCCGGTATCCAACGAGGAACTGCTGGAGCTAAAGGTGGATATCCTCATTCCCTGTGCCCTGGAAAATGTAATTACGGAAAAAAACGCCCCTGCCATCAGGGCCAAGATCGTGGCCGAGTTTGCCAACGGCCCGACGGTCCCCGAAGCCGACGACATCCTGTATGACAAGGGGGTCCATGTCATACCCGACGTTTTATGCAACTCCGGCGGCGTTACGGTGTCATACTTTGAGATGGTTCAAAACCTTTACATGTATTACTGGCCTGAAAAAGAGGTCTATGAAAAGCTGGATCAGCGGATTACGGCGGCCTATTACAATGTTCTCAATGCCTCGAAAAAATACCGGATCAATATGCGCCAGGCCGCCTACACGGTGGCGGTGAAAAGAGTTGCCGACGCCATGAAGATGCGCGGCTGGGTCTAGACTGCTGCCGGCTGTTGCCGGTTGCCTGAGCCGTAGAAAAGCGGCGGTTTCTGAAATCGGGGGCAGCCCCGATTTCTTTTTGCCCTTTTACCGTACTCCGCTTCTTCTCCCCGCCCTTCTCCCGGTCCCTCCCTGGGCTGTCCTCCCCTGCCGGCGGCGACGTGGACCTATGCCTTCCGCCGGCCCGGGTGAAGTCCTTACATAGAAAACCAAAAATAACACACAATAAGAAAAACCCCAAGGAGATCCCGGGAGGAGATGGCATGAGGAAAATAAAGGATCGCTTTCTGCTGGGCATAATTTCGGGACTGGGAGGCAACCTGGTTAAGATCGCCGTAGAGCGGGCCGCCGTCTACCTCTTCGATTACAGCGATACGGGGGCGAAAAAGGCGGCCGGCATTTTCTTGAAAAAGAAGGACGCCGATACCCTTCCAGGTAGGATCCTGGGCAATGTGGCCGACAACTTGATCGCTTCGTTCCTGGGGATAACCTGCATCTACTGGTTAACGCTGATGGGCAAGGACTACTATCTCTTAAAAGGAGCGGTCCTGGGGGCTGCCGAATGGACCACCCTCTACGGGGTAACCTCAAAACTGGGGGCCACCCATATTTACCCCTCCAGCCCCAAGAACAGTTTGATCTCCTTCATCTCCCACCTGGCCTTCGGGGCGGCTAAGATTGCCATCGCCGTTCACCTGGGCGACCAGCGCCTCTTTAAGCCGCGGCATTTCAGCCTGAGTTCGGAGGCTCGTTCGGAGGCTCCCGCCCAGGCCGGGCCAAGGGCCGTCCCCCGGGCCGCCGGGGAGCAGCAGGCTTCTAAGAACCGGCCGGCGACCTCCGCTCCTTTTTACAGTCGGCCCTGACGGCTTTCCCTGACGCCTCCTGCCTCCTTCTATTTTTCTCCTTTTATATGCCATAAAAAACAGAATAAGTAATTTTTCCCAGCTAAAGGTTTTTTGCGCCCTGTAGCGAATTTAGGCCATAAGTTATCTGTTTTACTCTTGGCCGCTTTAATGGGAGGGCGCCCATGCCCATATACTATTTCACCCTGCTTTCCATCTTTTCAGCCGCCTTGCTGCTGGTTATCGCCTGGTGGGCCTGGCGCCTCCAAGGTTCCCGGGGTTCAAAGCCCTTTGCCTTGCTGGCCCTCTCCTGCGCGGTATATGCCCTGAGCTATGCTTTTCAAATTTCCTCCCCGGACCTGGAGAGGATCCTGTTCTGGATGAAGGTGGAATACTTGGCCATCCCTCTGGTCCCCGCCTTCCTTGTCCTTTTTGCCTTGGCTTATACCGGCAGGCTTAGCCGGCCCTCTCTTCCCGTGCTGGCCGCCATTTTCCTAATTCCCGCGGCCACCATCCTCCTTTTTCACACCAATGAATATCACCATCTCTATTACCGGGCCATCTCTCTTTCCGCGAAGGGCCCCTTTCAGCTGCTCTCAGTCCAGCACGGACCCTGGTACTGGCTGCACATGGCCTACAGTTGCTCCGCCGGTATCTTCAGTATTGCGCTCCTGCTCTTTATGTGGCTAAATGCGGCCGCGGTGTACCGGAAGCAGATCTCCATCATCCTGGCCGGCTGCATCCTTCCCGGGATAATTTCTCTTCTTTACATGCTGGATATAATCTCTTGGAACATCGATTTAAACCCCATTGCCCTCTCCTTGAGCGCTCTCATCATTGCCTGGGGTTTCCTGCGCTACAGCCTTATGGAATCGGATCCCGTCGCCCGGAATGTTCTATTTCAAATCCTGCCCGAGGGCGTCCTGGTCCTGGATTCCCAACTCCGCCTGCTGGATTTAAACGCCACCGCAGAGCACTACCTGGGCATTGACAGCAAATCCATCGGCCAATCCGCCGGGGAACTGTTTAAGAATTGGCCCGAATTTGCCTCCCTGATTACCGGCACCGCCGCTCATTTGCGCCAGAACATCCGCTTGGGCGAGCGCTGGTTCATGGTGGGTATGGCTCCCCTTTCTTACGGACGGATGATTATGATGCGGGATATTACCGAGTTGAAGCAGGTGGAGGAGGCCTTGCACCTTTTGGCCACCACCGATGAATTGACCGGCCTCTGGAACCGCCGCCACTTTATCGAATCCCTCAAGCAGGAGATCGAACGGGCCCGCCGCTACAACCATCAATTCTCCTTCATTCTCCTGGACATCGACAACTTCAAGGGCATCAACGACAGCCTGGGCCACGCTGCGGGAGATGCCGCCCTGCAGCATCTGGCTACGGTCATTAAGAAAGTACTGCGCCGGGTGGACATCGTGGGAAGGCTGGGGGGAGAAGAGTTTGGCATCCTGCTCCCGGTTACCGACCTGAACGAAGCCGTAATCTTCTCGGAACGAATAAGGAAATCCGTGGAAGCCGCTCCAGCCCAGTATAACCACCGGGAGATCTCGATAACGGTCAGCATGGGGGTCACCAGCTACCGCCCGGGAGCCTGCGTGGATGAAATCATAAATACCGCCGACGAAGCTCTCTACGAAGCCAAGGCCAGGGGGAAAAACTGCATTGTGAAGAAAGAGATTAAAATAGCGGAAAACTCCCTCTAGCCTTTAAGTTGCAAATTTGTGCCGGCGGTTTATTGCCCTGCCCTCCCCTTCATGATCCCTCCAGTTGCCGGATAATCTGCCGGAGTTCCTGAGCCACCAGGTACAGGGGATCGTACCGCCAATCAGGAGGGTAAAAGGAG
>Ga0116179_1003215_pt1 | contig 11395 bp, 8 predicted proteins | sample AD_UKC071_MetaG_FD_89751 | JGI IMG/M metagenome (GOLD analysis project Ga0116179, IMG submission 89751) | Active sludge microbial communities of municipal wastewater-treating anaerobic digesters from USA - AD_UKC071_MetaG | ecosystem: Engineered > Bioreactor > Anaerobic > Digestate | place: USA...
CTCGGCGTGCCGCCATCGCCTTGCGTCTTCCTTCACCCATCGGGTGAGTGTGCCAACACCGCGCAAGTTCGCGCCGGCGTTCGCGAATCAGGTCATCGCATCGCGGCAACTGCCGGATTTAGGCTGATTCTTCGTGCCACGAAGGAGGGACTGCCACCCGAAGGTCTCGAGAAGGTAGGCGCTAAGCTGGTCGCCCTCGGTGTGGAGGTTCTCAACTTTCGACTGGACCGACCGGGTTCAACAGGAAACGAGACCTTCCACGCCAAGGCAGTTCTCGGCGACGACGACACAGCCTATGTTGGCTCGTCAAACATGAACCAGTGGTCGTTCGAGCACTCACTCGAACTGGGGCTCTATGTCCGGGGGCGGGCAGCCTTTCGGATCGCGGAGCTGCTTCAGGCCGTTCGCGCAGTCTCTGGCCCGATGCAGGCAGGCTGAGTTGCTAGCTGCACTTCGACCGTCACTGCCTGCGAAGCTTCGGGCTTCGACTATGAAGAGCAGCCATAGCTCCCAATGGTCACTCCGCGCTTAGGCCGGTTCTGCGACGACACAGACCTCGTCACGGGGGCCCAGAAACGCCGAAGCCCGCACGGGGCGGGCTTCGTAAATGCCTCTCAGCACTCATATTTTTTGGTTGCGGGGGCAAGATTTGAACTTGCGACCTTTGGGTTATGAGCCCCATGAGGCACAACGACTTCGCGTGGGCCAGACCGGCAAAAATCGTTGTCAATCAACGTCTTAGATTCGTCGCCGTCGGTCGGCCCGGCCGCAGTTTTCGCCTCTTTTCGCCGCTTGGCGCCGGACAGGCCTCCGAAGGTCCCGCTCGCCGAGCGCTCACCCGATGACAGTTGGGCCAACGTTGAGCTTGCACCGATGGAGCTACCGACCACCACACGCTCACTGATGGTACAGGCACTGGCGGCGAGCTCGCGGGCAACGCGGCCGGCAGCACGCCGACGCCCCTCCCTCGTGCTCGATCAAGACTCGTGATCTCCGTTCAAGTCGCGGTGCTGGGGGCGCCGGCGCGGACCTACTGCGCTCGCGCCAGACGGGCAGCGAGTTCGTCGTGCTGGAACTTGAACTTGTCTGCGTTCTTCCTCAGCTTCATCAGGTTGTGAAGCTTCCACTGCAGCGCGGGGAGCTCTGCGACGTGTGCATGAGGCAGCAATTGCCACTCCGGCTCGGCGCGCACCACTGACAACAGGAACCGGCGGTGCCGAGGCTGTAGCGCGCGCGGCAGCTCATGCAGCAGGCGCTGGCGCGTCGTCACCAGTTCGCCGAGCTGGACAGGGGCCGAAGTCATCCCGACGAACTCGCTTTCGAACACCACTTCAAGCGGCTTCTCGTTCGGGAACAGCACCTCATGCGCGGGCCGGTTGTGGCCCGCAAGGTAGACCACGAAGCAATCTAGAAGGTCCTCGCTCCACCCGCCGCTGGCCAGCATCAGTTGCACGTCGAAGAGATCCCTCGGGTGCTGTCGATCGAGCGCCGCGACCAGCTTTCCGGCGTAGAGCTCTGGGGTGGCCAGGACCGGCACTTCGACGTTCGCCGAGAACATCTGCTGGGCCGCGGGAGTCAACGCCCGGCGCTCCGGCTGCAGCACCGTGCCACGGAAGACGAAGTTCACCTCGATCTTGACCTCCGCGACTCCGTCGCTCACGAACAGCTTGGCCTCGGTGCCATCCTTGGACCTGCGAAGGACGGCAGGAAACCCCAAGGCCTCGATCCGAGCCTGTGCTGCTGCCAGCTCAGCGCTGATGGCGTCCAGTGCTTCCGGGCGCGGGAGCCCATGCGGGACGAAGACGGCGTCGATGTCCACAGACAACCTCGGCATGTCCTGCACGAAGAGGTTCAGTGCGGTGCCACCCTTCATCGCAAACGCGGGCGTATCGAAGACCGCCGGAGCCACGGCCAGCAGCAGTTGCACGGTGCGGACGTAGTCGGCGTTCATGAGGGCCGCTTCAGGTTGAGGCGTTCGCCAGTCTTCGTGGCCGACACCCAGCGCTTGCCTCCGCCGAGGCGTTCGCTGTGGCGGCGCGCCAGCCCAGCCCATGGAAGGTCCAGGTCCTCGGCGAACGAGTGCGCCAGCCTGGCAACTTTGATCCGCTTGAGATGGGCCAGCAAGGTGCCCAGCACGTCCATGCGCAAGGATCGCGTGCCCTCCACGAGGTGGCGCGCCTCTTCGATGCCCTGGCCCTGGCCGACGTCGCTCAGCAGTTCCAGCATCGCGCGCTCGGGCGCCGATACGAGGACGTCCGAACGCCCCCCCGGCAAGGGTGCGAGGCCCAGGCCTGGTGGGAGCGTGTCGTCGAAGAGGTGGGTTGCCTGATACGTGGCGGGGAACGCGGTCGTGAGCCAGGCGGGGAGCCTGGCCGGCGCGTCTCCCCACAGGACCAGCCGCTCCTTGAACGCCAGGTTGTGGCGAACACCGCGCCAGCCGAGCGCCGTCTTGCCGGCGACATGAAGGCCGGGGACTTGCGTTCCAAGCCATGCCAGGGTGGCCTCCCGGTTCAGCTCGTCCCCAGGCAGCAAGTAGACGCCTCGGCCAAGCCGACGCAGCCAGCCGCTCTCCGCCAGCCGGCCAACCTGCTTGGCGGTGAGGCCTCGGTCGCGCAACAGCTGCGTTGTGAGTGGCGTGCCCCGGGGTAGCGAAGCCAGGGCCTGCCGGAATAGAACGCTTGGCGTAGATCCCATCAGGAAGACATTATTCGCTTTTTTCTATGCGACATGGCGCTTCGCGCCTAGGGCAGGCTGACTCCCCGCATGAAAGCGGTCATGTTGTTGCCGCCACACGAGCATTTCAAGCATTTTTCTATGCATGTCGCCATGAAGACGGCGACTCAGCCAAGAGGCCGCGCACCGGAACAGGCGTTACCACGAGCGGTCACGAGGGGCGAGGCCGGGGGGCCGAATGGGCTGCCAGGGCGTCAGAGGAGCGCCTCCGGGCAGCTGGAAGGATTCATATCCGACGCACGGAATCACATTGGTTGGCCGGACAAAAGGTGATTATAAGTTGTTGATTTAAAACAACTTTCTTCGGCCGACATCGACACGAAAGCGACCTGAAATCTACGTACAGGCGGTAGGCTGGCACGCAGTCAACACAGGCGAATGCGAAAGGAAGTCAGCCGACATGCAGCAACATCCCGACGGCGGCGATCCAGCCAGCGAGCCGGCTTCAGAGGCGCCTGGCGCCGAAGCAGCCCCCGGTGGATCCGGCACCGCAATGAGTACACGGGTTGAGGCAAGCCAACCGCCCCTGGATGCGGCGCCGCCAGATCGAGCACCCCACCGAGCGCCTGAGCGGCCGGCTGCCATCGAGGCGCGATCAGACGCGCCGGCACTCAGGCGAACGAGTTACCTCGAGCACGACATCGAAGTCCGGCGAGTCCGCCTGGATGAGATCGACGGCGTAGACGAAGACATCACGCAGTTCCTGCGCGAGAACGATGTCCTCGTCGAGGTGTCGATGCAAAGCGACCGCTGGTCACTCCCCGTGACCCGGATCGCCGTCCAGTGCCTTCACCTGCCACTCTGGTACCGGCGCGGGCGCCTGGTGCACTTGGGCAGCGGGAAAGCCTTGACGCTGGCCAGGCGGCTGGCGCACCACGACGACCTGCTGCCGGCCAGCATCGTCCAGACGAAGACGCTCAGCTTGCAGCAGAAGCTGAACTACGTGGCTTGGGAGCTCGAGTTTCTGCCGGCCCTCCACCGGCCCGGCAACGGCTACCCCGCCGCCGCGGTGGCTCTTTGGAGGGCACTGGAGAAGGCAGGCGTGGCATCCCTCAGGCGTCCTGGGCTCAGGGACTTCGCGTCGGCAACCGGCATGAGCGTGTCCGCGCTGAAGCCTCACTGGACGCAAGGAGCCGATTGATGGCGCAAACGCATCAACCGGGGAGCGCCACGACGGGGACGCTTGATCGCGAGGACACGACGGCGCCCGCGCAGTCTGCGACCTTCGTCCAGACTTTGACTCAAGCGCAAGAAGCCGGTGTCGACCGTGATGCTCTCAGCAGGCTGTTCTGGCTGATGAACGCGCATCCGCGCCTCCTTGGCCACCAGCGATGCCTCCAGAACCTGCTGGCTTTGTTGTCGACGCCTGAGTTGGCGGATGGCATCCACGACTGGGCCGACTCATGGACCGAGGACATCCCAGCCTGGACGACCGCCGCGAAGTGGGCTGCCAAGGTGGTCGGCAATGCGCCCGGCTCTCTGGAGCCCTTCTTGCGCCAGCCTCGCAATGAGCACCACCATCTCCTGATGCGCCACGGCATCAACCGGCACCCGGTGGCCGGTGCACTGTGGATACGTCATCACAGCGACCCAGACCCATCGCTGCCCAGCGCCGGTCTTGCGCCGCCGGGCCGGATGTTCCGGCTATTGCAGTGGCACTTCTTCTGCAGTCAATCGGAAGCTCGGTACCAGCACAGCACGCTCGAGCAATACCTGCAGTACGACCGCATGGGCGAATGGCCTGCATGGCCTCGTCCAGCTGCTGCCGTCGGCCTGGCCCTGCGACAACTGAGTTACTCCGCCTGGGACCCGCTGCTCGCAGAGCTTCCATTTGAAACGCGCCTCGACGACTTCACCGAAGCACTGACCGACGCAAGAGACCGACTGCTGATCAGACACGCCGATGGAGAGACTCGAAGCCGAATCGTTGCACTGACCGGCTACTTTGAGGACTTCAGGCTCTACTTCCAAGGCCTGCCTGCACAGCGCCGACGCAGAAGCGGCGGCGGATCCGGTGGTAGTCGAAAAGGAATACCTGGCTTCATCCACTTCACAGCCAGTCCGAACGTCTTCTTCGAACTGCCCGAGCCTGAGACAGGCGATGAGGATGTACCGACTCGGAACGTCACGCGTGCCTACATCCACAGTGACGGCCTGACGCCACAGAAAGTCTCGGAGCTCGAAGGGCTGGGCATTGCTCCCAGCGAAGACCTGAGGCCGATCATGGATCTCTTTCCAATCGAGGATCGACCAGGAGGGGTTCACGGCTTGTGGACCATGCGGCAGGCCACCGAAGCTGCGGCACAGCGGGACTACTGGGACAAGACCCAGCTCACACCCCTCGAGACAGCAGTCCTGCTGGATACGTTGGATGCCAGCCAGCGGGGCCCGACCGAGCGAGGCTTGAACGTCCTCGACGAGGCAGCGCGCCTGATCCTCAAGTGCATGCTGGTCTTTGGTTGCCAGCAGGAGGATGCGCGGACGATTCGCACGATGCTGTTGGCGGAACTTGAAGCCGTTATCGCCGGCGGCGGGCGCCTTGCGGCGCGCGTCGTACTGGTCGACGGGGACACAGGGAACAGCGCAGGGTTTGCAGTACCGGCAATCGGGCCGCGGTACACGTCGGAGCCACCCACCAGCTTCAGCCAACGCGCAAACGCGTCGGAGCGCTATGTCACGCTGCCCGACATCAGCGGACTGGGCGCAGCACTCTTGCTTCATCAACGCAGCGGTGGCGGCGAGATCGGCGGTCCAGTCTTCCACGAGTCGCCAGAAAGGATCGCCGCCAAGCTCAAGGAGCTTCTGCATACTGCCAATCAAGCGCTCGACCCTCAGTCCAGGGCGAGGCTGACGACTACCAAAGTCTCCCGCAAGCTGCCATCCCTGCTGTCGCGGGCCGGTGTCGACGAAGTCGGCGTGGCCATTGTCTGTGGCGATCTTCGCTACGAAGGTCAGGCTCGCACGCACTACACACAACACCGGACCGACTATCTGGCCAAGGCCTACACCAAGGCCGTCCGACGACTGTTCACGGAAGCTCGGCGCCCGATTGCGACCGCCTGGCGAACCAACCTCCCCGCTCACAACGGCGTGGTCGGCGCGCGCCTTGTCGTGAGGCATGAGGACCTGCGCGACTTCATCGTGGCGCTGAACGCCGAGCTGCGGAGGGAGCCTTCCATGACGCGCAGCGCGAGGCACCGATACCACCAGGCCTTCTTGCTGTACACGATCGTGATGCAGGGGCTGCTGACAGGCATCCGTCCTTCGAGCCGACCAGATCGGCTGCTGGGCGAAGTGCTCGCGCAAGGCGAGCCACTCGATGGCAGCATTTGCGTCACCAGCGTCGTCGAGAAGGACGACCAGTACGAAGCACGCGCCCGCCCGGTGGCGATTCCTTCCCGGCTGCAGCGCCAGTTCGCCAATGCTGCCGCGCACGCGCGAGCGACATGGCAATGGCAGCCAGTCGAGCTCTCCATCCCGGAGATCACCACGGCACAGCAGATGCTCATGGATTGGGCAGATGACCGCCCCAAGCCGCGGGCCCAACTCGTCGACGGGCAATGGCTTGCTCGCCAGCTGTCCCACTTCGGATTCCCGGCGGCAGCCAACTTCACCCGCGCCTACCTGAGGACTTGGCTCCTCGCCGACGGCTGTGCAGAGCAGGTGATCGATGCGTTCCTCGGACATGCCGGCACGGGGCAGAGCCTAACGCAGATGCACGGAACCTTCGACTTCCGACAGCACCTGCGCGAGATCGAAGCTCGCCTCGAAAGAATGGCCAATGAGCTCAGTCTTGAACCGGTCGCTTCAAGACTGGCCGACCCAGGGGTCGACGCGTCGACCGCTCCAGCGCTGGGAGCGTGACGTTGGGAGCGCTCGAGGAACTATCAGCTGCGGTTGAACGATGCTGGCAGGAAGTCTCAGGGCGAAGCGCCGACGCTGACAAGAAGGCGATCCCATTGCTTCGGGGCTGGCTTGCCATCCAGCCAAACGCTCACGCCGCCCTGCTATCTGGCATTGCACGTACCGGCAGCGCGGACGAAAGCAGCGCGAGGGAGCTCGAAGCCCTGCTGCTCGGCCGCGTAGCCAGCAATGAGATCAGTCGGACAACCGCAGCCCAGCACCTGTACCTCATGCATCGCGTCGGCAAGCGCCTGCGCAAGCTACAGCTGCCCTTGGCACCGACCTGGGTATCCGCCCTCCTTAGGCCACCTCCCAGCCCGTTCACGCGCGGGACAGCTCGCGACGCAGCAAGGGTCGAGGCATGGCGCGCGGCATTGAACGACATACTGGGACAAGGACTACCCAAGGACGCACGAGACCTCTGGGCCTTGACGGTCCTCTCGGCGGTTTGCAATGGAGCACTCATCGATCGCGGCAAGCTGATTCGCTTGAGATTGATGATTGAGCGAGACAGCGTGCGCATCGAATCAGCGTCGGCCACGGGCCACGCTTTCATCGAGTTCCTGATGCCGTACCGGGGGCTCGGCAACCATCACCTCCAACGCTGGTGGTGCGATCCGGTGAGCGAACTGCTGCTGCAACGCTTTCCTGCCGAAGGATCAGTCTGTACCTTCAAGGAGACCATGGAGGTAGTACGGGAGCTGCTCGCAGGTGCAGGCGTGGCAAAGGAACGGCTGCCGACCAAGATGACGGATCTCTTGAGGTCTGCGTCGACGTGGTGGGCACTTCGCTGTGCCCCGGTTGATCTCCATGTAATGAGCCGGACGTTTGCCTCGCACAGCCTGACCTCGAGATGCTGGAGGCGCTTGCTTGGCAAGCCGCCCGAGCGAGAGGCCGGAGCGGTCGCCAACCCGGGCCGCGGCCCGACGGCCGTGCCACCTGCCGAGATGGACGCCGAAAGCGAACTGTGGCTCGCAGCCACGTCCGAGCACGAGTGGCTTGAAGAGATCCGTGTCGCGCTGACGACCAAGAATCTGGACGAAGCACGCGAATGGGCGAAAGCGCTCCAGCGAGACACGCCCAACGACGACTACCGGCATGTCTATGTCGGCTGGCTGTGCGCTGCGCTGGCGGTACCGCCAAAAAACATGAAGATCGGCATTCGGCTCAAGAAGCTTGCCGAACCCTTCCTGCTGGCAGCACCACGGCTCCTGAGCTACTTTGGAGCCGAAGATGTCCGCAAGGTCGAGCTTAGCGAACTCGACGAGACCTACAGGGTGATCCTTGACGCGTCCGAGCCCGGGGATCCAGTCGAGGGCATCGCGCGCGGACTTCGGTTGTTCCATGACCATCTGGTTCGCGCCCACAAGGTCAAGGCGCTGGCTGACCCTCGACACACCTTCGGCGAAGGCGGGGCCTTGATGCCGGTCGACGCAACCGTGATATCGGTCGACGAATATCTTGGCAGTCTCGATTGGCTCGAGCAGCAGCTGCAGCTTGGCGCCGACGCGATCGAGACGCACATCGGCCAAGTGGTTCTGATATTGACTTTCCGCTGCGGCCTCAGGCGCGGGGAAGTGTTCGGCCTGCGCCTCTGCGACCTACATGATCATGCAGGCATATACCTGCACGTCCGACGGTTTCCCGGGCACCGCCTTAAGACTCCGAACGCAACCAGAACCCTTCGCATTGATGTGCTGATGACCTCGAGGGAGCGGGCGATCCTTCGGAGGTGGATCGACAGGCGACTAGCCGACGAGAGCGCAGACCGGGGCGCCGACATTGGACAGTCCCGCCTTTTGGCGCGGTACGGCTCAAAGCGAGATGCTGCTTCGATCGACGGCACGGCAAGAAGGGTGATGCAGGCCGTGCATGCGGTGACACGCGAGCCGCGGCTCGTGCTGCACCATCTGCGACATTCCTGTGCAAGCTGGCTATGGTTGAAGCTCAGGGCGCCTGACTACCCGCAGATCTCAGGCTACCTGACGTCCATGCCAGCCCTCTGCCGGGAACTGCGTCAGACCCGACGATTGAGGATTCAGCTCTGCGGCGCGATACCGGGACCCATACGCGGCTTCAGCAACACTGTCTCTCGCGTGCTCGGCCACGGGATGCCGGGCACGAGTCTTGAGCACTACGTCCACGTGGCGGACCTGTTCCTTGCGGCCACCACGTTGCAGGTCGCGGCGACTACGCCTATAGCGGTCTGGCAGTCGCTGACAGGCGCAGGTCGCTCGGTCGTGTACGAGTGGCTTAGGTCGGGCCCGCACGGAATCGTCACAGGACATCGTGCGCGCATCGAAGGCGCGGTCGGACGCTCCGGACCGCGAGCCGAAGCTGGTAGCGCGGATCCGAGGCCCTGGCGCAAGCGAGCGGCAGCGCCGCCGCTACGCTTCAACCAAGGCGGCACCATGGGCATGGTCAGTCGGGTGCTGCACCTCTACAACCGACTCGGCGAGTGCGCAACGCATACCGTTCGAGTAGCCACTGTCGCACAACAGTGTTCACTGAGCGAGAGGACTGTCGAGGCGTGGATTGCTGCGGCTCGTGCAAGCGCCTCTGCGTTCGGCATGAAGGCACCTGCAATTCAGAACGACGGTTCATTCGAATCCGTGCCCGCCCCGGACGTGGACCTTCATCATGCTACCGTGCATGCACTTCACGACCTCACGGAGCGCTTCGACAAGGTCGCTCATGCACATCCGGCGCTACTGAGGGAAGCGCTCGAAATCGCCGTATCTCGCTTCAATCTGCGCCGACACGATGTGTGCTTCCGAGGCGAGCGCGACGAGGTTGCCGCCCGCAGGTTCCTAAAGATGCTGGATGTAGCGGGGCTTGTGCCTGACCGGTGTCGGCTGACTGTCAGGAGGCTGGATGCGGCAGACACCAAACTGCCCCACTGGTTTCGATCGGCCCGCTCACATGCCATGCAAGTGAAGCGCATACCTCCGCCGGGAACGTCCCACAGCCAGGCTCGGGCGTACGCTCGATGGGTAGGTGTTCAACTGTGTGGCCCCGAACGTGGTCCCGAGGGACATGCATGGCGCATTGGCCTGTTCCTCGCCTGCGTGGCCTACACCCGTCCATGACCAAGTTCGACGGCGCACTCCGCAGCGATTGCCGTCGTTCGCTCCTGCGGGATGAACTCACGCTGTCTGCCACCAAGCCGACTTTCGCACCAGTGTCCGGCACCACTGTCACCGTCGATGATCGGCCGGTAACCGGCCGTCCGCACTGCTCGGGAGTGGTATCGGGCCGCGGCCGTCCGGCCCCTCCTGACACAGCAGACCCAGATCGACCCCATGCGGTCACTCAGCTCTGCCAATTCACTAGCCAAGAGCGGGCGTTCCTTCGCACGGTTGGTCCTGCTAACGCCTGCCGCCCCCCTTTCTCCATCGCGATAGCCCTCAAGGCTGCATCTCGCGGTAAATGCCTTCGGGCCCCAGTGGCGGAAACTCCGCCAGCGGAAAAGGCGGCCGCGCTGCCGGCGAGTTCGTGGAGCGTGACCCACCGGTGCGGGTGAACGTCGTGCGGCGTGTCTTACCGCTGAGGTAGTTGGCGCTCTCCGTCCAGTCGACCTCGATCCCGCCTGCAGTACAGCGCGGCGTCTCGACATCCAGCCCAGTCACATGCCATCGGCCCTGCCGCAACGCGAACCGGTGTGTGTAAAGCGAGCGCGAGCAGGAGGCGCGCGCCGACAGTGTGAGTTCCAGGCGATCCGGTGCGCTGAAGCGGAACACCTCAACGCCAAAGCCGAAGTTGGAGCCGCGCAGGCCACCGATGGGCGCGGACCGTGCGACGACCTCGTGCTGTCCGCTGCGGTCGCGCCGGACCAGCACGAGGCGCATCACGCTGTCGGGCTTCTCCACCAGGGCGGCAAAGTAGTGCGGTGGCGCCGAGATATCGCCGCCGCTGTCGGCGAGCATGGGCTCGGCGCCCGGCAAGCCCTCGGCCCGCAGGGCCTCCACCAGGGTCGCGCCAGTTGGAGTCGCCGGCTCCTCAGCCACGGTTCGGAGGGAGGATAGAACCAGAATGGCAAACAGGATTGTGCGCATGATTTGGCCTGCCGGGTCATGGGCTGGATGGGCAAGCGCAGCGATTCGGATGGCATCATCTTGCCACTCCCGATCGCGCCTTCGTTGGTGCGCCCGGTTCGGGAATGTCCCTCCAAGATTCATGAGCGACAAGAGGTTCCCATGCGCGTGTACCTGGCCTTCACTGCGCTCTGCCTCGGTCTCTCGTCGGTGCATGCGGAAGGACCATTGCCCTCTCACTGCAGGGGCGACGAGCATGGCGTCTTGAGCGCCTGGATGGGGCCGGTCCATCCGACCGAAGCCGGCTGGCGAAATACCAAGCGTGGCAAGCTGCTGTCACTCTGCGCAGACATGCCGAAAGAGCCATTCTCCAAACTCAGCTATCGCTACGGCAGGCCGGGTCAGGTGGAGTTCGAGGTGGTTGTGCCCTCGGCATCCCCTTTCGGCATCGATAGCCGGTCAACCAGCCCGCACACCGGCAACGACATCGTGTTCTTCAGGAACGGCGCGTACCCCTACTACGTTTCCATCGCAACCGCCCAAGGCCGTGGCGTGTCATGGCTGGTCTTCAAAGGCTCAAAGGAGATGGTCAGCCACTTCTCGGGGTCCGTTTGATTTCAGTGCAAGAAGTGACGGTTCACGCCCGCCCGCAGAGCGAGCACTGGCGCGGGGTTCGCTCTGCGCCCTCACGCAAGTGCTTGTCAGGCAATGAGTTTCTGTTGGTC
>Ga0116179_1003224_pt1 | contig 11373 bp, 12 predicted proteins | sample AD_UKC071_MetaG_FD_89751 | JGI IMG/M metagenome (GOLD analysis project Ga0116179, IMG submission 89751) | Active sludge microbial communities of municipal wastewater-treating anaerobic digesters from USA - AD_UKC071_MetaG | ecosystem: Engineered > Bioreactor > Anaerobic > Digestate | place: USA...
GCGTTGGGTGCGCACGATGCGATGGCCTTCTGTCGCGAGCTGCCCGAGCGGGTCGGCGTCGTCGGAATCCCCGTGTCGGTGTTCCACGACGATCCCGACGCGGGTCGCACGTTGGTGCGCTTCGCGTTCTGCAAACGCGACGAGGTGCTCGCCGAGGCAGCCGACCGGTTGGCGACCCTCGGCCGTGGCTGACCACCTGGCCGTCGCAGCACGTGGACGCTCGCCGCGGTTGTCCCCAGCGTTCGGTCATCCCCAGCCTTGGTCGCGCTGTCACGTCGTCCACAGGTGCAGTGCGCGCAGCTGGCGCTGGCTGACGTGATCGCCTGAAGTGGTCGGGTGAACTCTTTCTCCAGGTGGCTGAGCGGCATCCCTCTGCTGATGCTCGGGATGGTGTCGTTCGCCATCCCAGTCCAGTCTGCAGACGCGGCCACGATGTTCTCGCGCAGCACGGCGTCGCGGGTCGGTGCGCCTGCGGCTGATCGGGTCTGGCCAGTGCCGGCGCCGCACGTCGTGAGCCGCCGTTTCGACCCGCCTCTGTCGCGCTGGGGTGCCGGCCACCGCGGCGTCGACCTGTCGGTGGCGGAGGGGAGCCAGATCTCGGCTCCGGCGGCCGGCACGGTGAGCTTCGCCGGGATGGTGGCCGGTCGCCCGGTGGTCGTCATCGCGCATTCCAGCGGGCTGCGCAGCACGCTGGAACCCGTGCAGGCCCTCCTGCCGGTCGGCGCCTCGGTGGCTGCTGGAGACGAGGTGGGCCGGGTCGCTGCGGCGACCGGACACTGTCTCGGGTCGCCATGTCTGCACTGGGGGGTGCTGCGCGGGCAGACCTATCTCGATCCGCTGGCCTGGCTCCAAGGCCGGGTGGTGTTGCTGCCGGTCACGGCTTTCGGGGGACAGCTGTCACGGACGGGTTGGCCAGGGCCAGGCCGTGCAGCCGTCGAGACTCTTGGTCTGCTGCACCATGATGGGCGCGGGCGAGCCCGCAGTGGGGCATTGGGCGTGCCGATGGCCGAGACCATGCCCGACTTCGTGGTTGACCAGGTAGGTGCGGTAAGACTCCAAGTCCTGGCCATAGGTTGCCGCGCCACGCAGCCATCGCTGCAGATTGAGCACAGCGCGTGAGCCGTTCCAGCACGACACCTGCGCCATGGCCGTGTCCAGGGGCGCGCAGAGCTTGGCGGTGAGTGTGGGGGTGGCAAGCACGACCCGGACATCGGTGTGGGTCCCAGCAGCCACCTCCGCCGGAGACACCGCGACGAAATGCACGCCGTCGGCGGCCTGCCAGCCCCGGGCGTCGACGAGCACTCGCGTCACGGCGGCGGCGAACTCGCCATCGGGGATGGTGAGCCCGTCCTCGATCTCGATCGCGAATCGGACTGTCCGACCCGTGCTGCGCGCCGGAAGCTCCGGGATGCCGACGAGATGGAGCGTGCCTGCAGCAGACTGCGGCACCTCGACCACCGTGGCACCCGGGGTCACGACGGGTTCGGCCACCCCCTCTTCCGCCTCACCGGGCGAGGCCGTGGTGGGCGGCGAGCTCGCTGCAGCCGGGGTCGCCCCAGCGGCCGCATTCGTCGACGGTGCGGGTGGCCCCCCTGCGGGGCTCGACGCATCGGATCCGCTGTGTGCGGCGCTCGACGCAAGGCTGGGAGTTCTCGTGGCGTCGACTCCGGCAGCGCCAGCAGCGGGCGTGGCCGTCGGGTTCAGGGCCACGACGCGGGAGGTGGTCACGACCGCCGGTCGAGGCAGCGCGACCGCCGGGTCCTGGGTCGCGCGAGCGACCACAGTGCCGAACAACAGGGCAGTGATCGCCACCAAGACCGACCGGCGCAGTCGGTGCATGCGCCGACGATGAGCACTGTTGCCGTGCCGCAGCGTCCGGCGCGTCTGTGTGATCTCCGGCTCCCGTGACCGCGCGCGCACGTCGGCGCGCCGTTGCGGCGGGGAGGTGACGGACACGGGTGGCACTGCCTCTTCATGGGCGGGATGGGGTCGATCCATGGTGTCAGACCGGTGCCATGGTGGTCGAGTTCGCGGCACCGCTAGGCCCGTGGATGGGCTTGTTCGTAGGAGCGGCGCAGCCGTTCGGGTGACACGTGCGTGTAGAGCTGGGTGGTCGTGAGACTCGCGTGCCCGAGCAGTTCCTGCACGACCCGCAGGTCCGCTCCGCCGTCGAGCAGATGAGTGGCAGCGCTGTGCCGCAACCCGTGCGGGCCGAGGTCGGGGGCATTCGGCACCTGGCTGAGCAGACGGTGGACAGCCGCACGGATCTGGCGGGCGTCGGCGCGGCGCCCCCGCCTGCCGAGAAAGAGTGCGTGTCCGCTGTCCGACGTGCTCAGGGCCGGTCGCACCGCCAGCCAGCCCGTGACCGCTCGGGCCGCTGGGGCGCCGAACGGCACGACCCGCTCTTTGCCGCCCTTGCCCAACACGCGGACCACCTGGCGATCGAGGTCGACGTCATCGACATCGCATCCGACCAACTCGCTCACCCGGATGCCGGTGGCGTAGAGCAGCTCGAGGCAGGCGCAGTCCCGAGCGGCGAGTGGGTCGCCGTCATCGGCCGCTGCGCCGGCGGCATCCATGAGAGCGGTCGCCTCGTCCGCGCGGAGGACGGCCGGGAGGGTGGCATGCCGGCGCGGCGCCACGAGGCGCAAGGCGGGGTCGGTCGAGACCCGTCCGGTCCGAGCCGCCCAGCCGAAATACGTGCGTACTGCTGCCGCCCGCCGAGCCACCGTGGCGCGACTACCGGTCCGGGACAGGGTCGCTAGCCACGCCCGCAGGTCGGCGAGTCCTGTCTCGGCAGGCGTGCGGACGTCGCGAGCACCGCCGAGATAGCTCGCCAGGGCCGCGACGTCGGAGCCGTAAGCGCGACAGGTGTGCGCCGACAGCCCCCGTTCCGAGGCCAGATGGGTCCGGAAATCGGACAGCCACCAGGCCGAATCGAGCACACCGTCCACAGAGGTCACCTAACCACCCTGACACACGGCCAGGTCCGCTCTCGGGTGGTGCCAGTGCGACCCAGGGGTGTCGTGGTCGCCTCACGACGCCCGGCGCCGCCAGTCTGCTCCCACCCGTGCCGCCAGGCCGGCCAGCTCCAACCTGGTCAGTGCCGCCATCAGCGCACCAGGGGCCACACCGGTGGCGAAGACGAGGGCGTCGACCGATGTCGCCGCCCGGATGGGCAGCGCCGCCCACACCACTTGATCGGCAGGACTCAACAGGTCCTGAGGCGCCGCCGGTGCACAGGGACGCACCGCAGCGTCCTGGCCCATCCGTCCGACGAGATCGAGCACCTCGGCGACGTCGGTGACGAGCGTTGCCACCCCGTCGCGCACTGCCTGATGGCATCCCGCCGACAGCATCGAGGTCACCGGGCCCGGGACCACCCCCACCGGTCGACCGATCGTCGCCGCATGTCGCGCGGTATTGAGCGAGCCGGAGCGCAGACCGGCCTCGACCACGATCGTGCCGGCGGTCAGCGCAGCGATGATCCGGTTGCGCAGCAGGAAGCGGTGGCGCTGCGGTGCCCAGCCGGGCGGGGACTCGCTCAGGACGGCTCCCAGCTCCCGCACCTGAGCCAGCAGCGGGCCGTGGGCAGCGGGATAGGTGCGATCGACACCGCCGGCGAGGACGGCCACCGTGCCCCCACGCCCTCCGGCGAGGGCGCCGCGATGGGCGGCGACGTCGATGCCGAACGCGGCACCGGATACCACGGCATACCCGCGTTCGGACAGCCCTGCGGCCAGGCCCGCGGCGATGTCCCGCCCGTATGCCGTCGCGGCGCGCGATCCCACGATGGACACTCCTGACCACCGCAACCTGGACAGATCCAGCGGTCCGTCGACCCACAGGCAGACCGGAGCCTCAGCCACGTCGATCAGGCCGTCTGGCCACTGGGCGTCTCCCGGCATGAGCACCGAAATGCCCTGCCGGATGGCGTAGGCCGCCGACGCTCGAGTGTCGACTCGAGCCGCTCGCAGCCGGGCCGCACCGAACTCAGGGGAGGAATCACTGAGCACTCGAGCGAGCACCTCCGGGGCCGGGTCGGCCGCCAAGAGCGCCGAGAGCGTGTGATCCCCGGCTTCGACCAGGTGCGACAGCATGGCTCGCGCACCCCGCTCGGTGCTCGGGTCGAGCAACTCGGCTTGGGCCTGATCAGTCGGCCCGGTCATGCCGCCATCCCGGGTTGGTGTCGCAGCGAGAGGGCCAGCCCGACGTCGTCACGGGTCGGCACGGTGCGGCCGCCCAGGTCGGCGACGGTCCACGCGACGCGCAGGCAGCGGTCGTAGCCACGCAGCGACAGCGTGCCCAGGTCGACGCTTCGATCGATGTCGAGGGTCGTTGCGGGGTCGAGCCGGAACCGGCGGGACCGCAGGACCGAGCCAGGCACAGCTCCGTTCACCGCATACTCGCGTCCCGACCAGCGCGTGCCTGCGACCTCCCGGGCGGCGCGAACCCGGGCAGCCACCACTGCGGTGGACTCCCCCGGCGGCCCCAGCAATGCCGAGCGCACCGGCACCGGGACCAGGACCTGCAGGTCGACCCGGTCGAGCAACGGGCCCGCGAGTTTGGCGGTGTAACTGCGGCGCCGCACGATCGAGCACTGGCAACGATCGCCCTTGCCGAACCCGAATCCACAGGGACACGGGTTGGCCGCGAGGACCAACTGGAATCGGCAGGGGTAACGGAACCGTCCCGCCGCACGCGCCACGACGACGGTGCCCGACTCCATGGGCTGACGGAGCGCCTGGAGCACATGGCTACGAAACTCCGGGGCTTCATCGAGGAAGAGCACCCCTCGGTGGGCCTGGGTGATCGCACCGGGAGTGACCAGGCCGGATCCCCCGCCGATGATGGCCGCCATCGACGCCCCGTGGTGCGGGGCGACGAATGGCGGGCGCCGACAGAGCCCGTCGAGGCGCGCGATGCGGCCGGACAGCGACGCAATAGCAGTGACCTCCAACGCCTGGGCGGCGTCCAACGGCGGCAGCAACCCGGGGAGTCGTTCGGCCAGCATCGACTTCCCGGCACCCGGCGGGCCGACGAGGAAGAGGTGATGAGCCCCGGCCGCGGCGATCTCTAGGGCCAGCCTGGCCTCGGCCTGTCCCACGACATCGGCCAGATCCGGCACAGGCACGTCTGACTCGTCGGCCAGGTCAGGCTCTGGCACAGCCGAGACCGGCAAACCGGCGGCCAGCGCGCGATAGCGGGTCACGAGCTCAGCGACCTCGGCGACCGGGTGCACCGTCACTCCGGCTGCCAGCCGGGCCTCCCGGGCATTGGCCACCGGCACCACGACATGCCGCACCCCGGCGGCTGCGGCCGCCAGCACCATCGACAGGACACCGCGCACGGGTCGGACCGATCCGTCCAGGCCGAGCTCGCCGATGTGTGCGACATCCGCAGCCACACCCGCGGGGATGTCACCCTCGGCGATGAGCACGGCGACGAGGATCCCCAGATCGAAGCCACTGCCGATCTTGGGCACCGAGGCCGGTGAGAGGTTGACGGTCACGCGACGTTGCGGCACGGCATACCCGCTGTTGGACGCTGCCGCGCGCACCCGGTCGGGGGCTTGGGCACAGGAGGGGTCGGGCCGGCCACCGATGGTGAAGGCCGGCAGCCCAGACGACACGTCGACCTCCACGTCGACAACCAAGCCATCCATCCCGATGAGTCCGACACCCAGCGTGCGGCCCAGGCCCATGTCAGCCCACCCCCACGAGATGCTCGACGAGCGCCGGACCCGTCGGTGGCCGGGAAACCGCCACCACATCGACTCTCATCTGCCCGTAATCCCCCGGGTGTTCCTGCACCCAGACGGCCGCTAGCCGGCGCAGCCGGGCCAGCTTGTGCGGCGTGACCGCTGCCTGAGGCGGCCCATAGCTCACCCCGCGACGCGTCTTGACTTCGCACACCACCAGCGTGGCGCCGTCGCGCGCGACGATGTCGATCTCGCCCTGTGGGCAGCGCCAGTTGGCCGCGAGGACGGCATACCCGAGGTCGCGCAGATAGCGAGCGGCGAGCTGCTCGCCGTAGCGACCGACGGCAGCAGCGACCCGGTACGGCATACCGGCTGTGGCACGCACCGGAGAAGGAGTGACCATGGCCCGCAGCGTGCTCCCCGGCAGGCACCTCGCGCACCAGGGCGCCGGCCGCGCTGTGGACGGTGGGACTCACCCGGCGGGGATGTGGACAGCGCCGCCCACCGCCCACCGCCGCAGCCCGTCAGGACCGCGGTCCCGTCAGGGCAACTGCAGCTCGGTCTTGGGCAGTTCCTCGATGTTGACGTCCTTGAACGTCACGACGCGCACCGACTTGACGAACCGCGCCGGGCGATAGATGTCCCACACCCAGGCATCGGTCATCGTGAGGTCGAAGAAGACCTCCCCACCGTCGGAGCGCACCTTCATGTCGACCGAATTGCACAGATAGAACCTGCGCTCGGTCTCGACGACGTGGGTGAAGAGCGAGACGACATCGCGGTATTCGCGGTAGAGGGCAAGCTCCTGCTCGGTCTCGTACTTCTCGAGGTCCTCGGAGCTCATCGGGTCGTCCTCACTGGTGGATCAGCGACTGGTCGCTGTGCGCTGGATCATCGGTGGTCTCGCGCGGGTCGTCGTCCCGTTCTATCACCTCTGCATCGGCGGCGCCGCCAGCCCTGGAGCGGCCGCCGGCCGGGCCACCGGGCAGCCGCCAGGACCGTCGGTGCAGTTCACAGGGCCCATGCCGCTCCAGAGCGGCGAGGTGGTCGGGGGCGGCATACCCCTTGTTCACGGCCCATCCGTATGCCGGGTGCTCACCGTCCAGCTCGATCATCAGCCGGTCTCGGGTGACCTTCGCCAGCACTGAGGCGGCCGCCACCGACGAGCAGGTGAGATCGGCCTTGATCATCGTCGTGACCGGCGGGGACCCGGCATACGGGGCGAACAGGTGCATTACGGCGGCTGACCCGAGCGATCCCAGCGATCCCCCCGACCCACCGGCCAACTCCCCGGGACCAGTGTCGGCGAACTCGAACAGTCCCACGCGTTCGGGAGGGGTGAGCCAGTCGTGGTTGCCGTCGAGGACGATGAGGTCCGGGCGCATCGGCAAGGACGCCAGTGCGCGCAGCCCGGCAAGGCGCAATGCCGCAATGATCCCGACGAGGTCGATCTCCTCAGGGGTCGCATGGCCGACCGCGAAGGCGGGAGCCCACCGCTGGATCCGCGGCACGAGCCGCTCGCGGGCGATATGGGTGAGCAACTTGGAGTCGCGGACGCCGGTCGGAGCGCTGCGACAGGTCTCGTCGATGACGACCACCCCGACGGTCACCGGACCAGCGAGCGCGCCCCGCCCGACTTCGTCCATTCCGGCGAGCAAGGGGTGCCCCGCCCGCTGCAGCGCCCGTTCGACCCGCAACGTGGGTGCGGTAGAGCGACGAGGGCGCGCCGAGGTGGTGCGGGTGGCGGCCATGGGCTCAGGGAGTCGGCGTGGGCGCTGGCACTGATCCGAACACCGACTGGGGCGCCGTGACCCAGGTCAGCCGGGACAGCGGCCAGACGATCATGAGCGCCCGCCCGTGGATCTTGTCGATCGGCACAGACCCCAGCGCGCCGGTGCCGTCGTCGTGAAGGCGCGAGTCGGCGGAGTCGCTGCGGTGGTCGCCCATGACCCACACCTTGTCGGCCGGGACGACGACGGAGAAGTCGGGCCGTCCGCCACCGGGGGTGTCGCCCGGCTTGACATAGGGCTCGACGATCGAGACGCCATTGACACTCACCCGTCCCTGGACGTCGCAGCAGGCGACCGTGTCGCCGGGCAGTCCGATGACTCGCTTGATGAGGTGCTCATCGGAGTCATCGGGAGCGAGGCCGAGGAAGATCAGCAGGCTCTGGATCGGCGTGCGTTCCTTGACCGGCAGGTCGCCCAACCAGTTGTCGGGATCGGCGAAGACCACGACGTCCCCCCGCTGCAAGGCGATCGGGCCCGGGGTGAGCTTGCCGACAACGACCCGGTCGTCCTTGATGAGGGTGTTCTCCATCGAGCCGGACGGGATGTGGAAGGGCTGCAGCAGAAAGGTTTTGACGATGAGCGAGAGCACCATCGCCAGGCTCACCACGATGACGACCTCGCGGGCGGCCGAGAGCAGCCACCGCCCGAAGGAACGCGGCGCGGGGGGTGCGTCCTCAACTGTTTCAGGAGAGGTATGCCGTGCGGCGGCGACGGATTCGCCGATAGGGGGGTGGACGACGGCGCGACCAGTGGCCCCCTCGTCGTGCTGGTTCTCCGCGTCCGGTGCTGTCATCAGGGCGCCATCCTAGGACGACGCGCTGGGTAGCTTGGGGATCTGCTGGAGCGTGGGCGCGGGAGTCAAACCTCCGAGTCGACCGAGCGGCCAATACCTCACCCAGGCTCGGCCCACGACCGCGTCGAGCGGGATGAGCCCGCCGCCCGGCGAGCCGAGGTGAGCTCGCGAGTCTGCCGATGCACTCCGGTGGTCGCCGAGCACCCAAATCCGCCCGTCCGGCACGGTGATGTCGAAGGGCTGCAGACTCGGAGCGTTGCCGGGATAGACGTAGGGCTCGTTCACCGGGGTGCTGTTGACGGTGATCCGCCCGTCCGGGGCACAGCACACGACGTGATCGCCGGGCACCCCCACCACCCGCTTGACGTAGTCGGCGCCCGAGCCCAAGGAAACCAGCGTGGCCATCGACTTGAGGATGCCCTTGAGCCCCGAGCCGGGAGCGTCGGCGCCCGCCGGTGCTCCCCAGGTGCCGGTGCCGTCGAAGACCACGACATCGCCGCGCTCGATGGACGGCCCCCGTTGCAGCCGACTCACGAGGATCCGATCTCCGGGCATGAGCGTCGGCTCCATCGAGCCTGACGGCACCGAGAAGGACTGCACCAGGAAGCCACGCACGAGCAACATGACGACGATCGCCACTGCGAAGGTCGCAAGCCAGTGGCTGATCTCGGCGCGGTCCTGCCCGCGATGCCGACGACGCTCGCGATCGCTTTCCTGGCGCGCGAGTTCCTTCGCCTCGCGCCGGGTCCGGGGCGCCGGACCGTCGCTGCGGGTGCCGCGCCGAGACGCTGACGCCGGCTCGACCGGGGGTTCCCGGTCGGCCGGCGTCGCAGAGTGCTGCACGTCTGGCGTCCAGCCGACAGCGTCAGGCGTCGGACTTGGCGGTGTCGGAGCGCTTTTCCTTGATCTTGGCGGCCTTGCCGCGCAGGTCGCGCAGGTAGTAGAGCTTCGCGCGGCGGACGTCACCGCGGGTGACGACCTCGATCTTGTCGATGATCGGCGTGTGCACCGGGAAGGTGCGCTCGACGCCGACACCGAAGCTCACCTTGCGCACGGTGAAGGTCTCGCCCAGGCCTCCGCCGTGCCGGCGGATGACGATGCCCTGGAAGACCTGGACCCGGGAGCGGTTTCCTTCGATGACCTTGACGTGGACCTTGAGAGTGTCGCCGGCCCGGAACTGCGGGATGTCACTGCGCATCGATGCGGCGTTGACGCCGTCCAACTGGTGCATGTCTCGTTCGCTTTCTCGACGCGCCACAGGTCGCCTCGGGTGGTCAGTCTCGATCAGGTATGCCGTCCGGCCCGCCGCGCGCCGCGCCGACCTCGGTCGGGTGCGGCCCTCCCCCTGTGGCAGGGGCGATGTGGCGAAGACGCAAAGGTCAAGTGTGTCAGAGCACCCGGCATACCGGTAAATCGGGCGCGTCGATTCCGCCCCGCTATGCCGAACGTGCGGCCTGTCGCACGCTTGGCATAGCGCTGATACCCAGCCCACGCGCGACTTGGCCCATGAAGGCATCCGGTTGCAGGCGCAGGCCCAAGACCGGCAGCCGCAGAACTCGATCGGACCCGAGCACGACCTCATTGGCCCGCAATGCGTCGTCCACCGGGGAGAGCCCCAACAGGTGCTGGCTGCCGTCGATTTCGACGACCAACCCGTCGAATTCGACATCCAGGTAGGCGCGACCCCGCGGGGTGACCCGCAGGGTTTGGCGGCGCGGGCCTGGCAACCCGTACCGCCGGCACCAGCGCGCGAAATCCAGCTCCCCCAACGAGTGCACCCCGTCGCAGACGTCACCGATGACGCCAGCGAGCACGGCGCGCCGGGGCGAGCGCTGCACTGCTTGCCACGCGGCCAGGAGCCGGGCGGGGGCGACCAATCGCTGTTGAACGGGCAGGCACACCAGCAGTGCCGCCTGCCGATCGCTGGCCGCCCACATCGCTGCGTGGATGGTCGCAATCTCGGGCAGCACCCGCGGCAACCCACTCGCCCGGTGCGGCGGGGGCGCTCGGTAGCGATGGCGAATGACGTCGGGCACCGCATGCGCCGTCGAACGTGGTGGCACCCACACGTCCAGCGCCGCAGGGGTGAACCCGGTCAGTCCGGCCGCCATCAGCGCGGCGGCCCCGTCCAGCACGGTCCCCGACCCCGACTCCCACACCGCGCGCCACCAGAGTCCAGGGCCGCTCGGCTCAGCAACGCCGATCACGACGGTATGCCGTCCGGCCAACGCCCACCGTCCGGCAGCAACCTCGGTGCGGACCCCGAAGCGATCGATTCCGGCCCGGGCCAGATCTCGGCGGTGGACCACTCCTGAATGCCGCGCCGCCAGTTCGGCGGCAATGCCGGCGCGGCGGATCCGCTCGCGGGCCTGGACACTGGCCATCCAACCTCCCTGTGCGGTGCTTCCGCTCGCCAGAGTGGCCCATTGGCCGACGGCACCCCCACGGCTATCCACAGCCGACCGCCCTGCTATGCCAACCGTGCGGTGTGACGCACCATCGGCATAGCGCGGCGTCAGGCGAGCAGGTCGGGGCGGCGGGCGCGGGTGCGTTCCACGCGCTGGGTCTGCCGCCAGGCGGCGATAGCACCGTGGTTGCCGGACAGCAGGATCTCGGGCACATCCAGGCCGCGCCAGGACGCCGGTTTGGTGTAGACGGGATATTCGAGAAGGCCGTCCTCGTGTGACTCCTCGACGAGCGACTCGGCGTTGCCGATCACCCCGGGCAGCAGTCTCGCGACCGCCTCGATGATCGCCAGCACCGCCACCTCGCCACCGTTGAGCACATAGTCGCCGAGCGACACCGGCAGCACCGGCATGCGCTGCGCGGCGTGGTCGAGGACCCGCTCGTCGATGCCCTCGTAGCGCCCACACGCAAACGCCAGCCAGGGTTCGCCGGCGAGTTCGCGCGCGAGGGCCTGCGTGAACGGCATACCGGATGGGGTCGGCACGAGCAGCCGCGGCACTGCCCCGGGGCCCGAGTCCAGCAGCGCGTCCAGGGCCTCACCCCACGGCTCGGGGCGCATGACCATGCCCGCTCCCCCGCCGTAGGGAGTGTCGTCGACCGTGCGGTGCCGGTCATGGGTGAAA
>Ga0116179_1003234_pt1 | contig 11348 bp, 4 predicted proteins | sample AD_UKC071_MetaG_FD_89751 | JGI IMG/M metagenome (GOLD analysis project Ga0116179, IMG submission 89751) | Active sludge microbial communities of municipal wastewater-treating anaerobic digesters from USA - AD_UKC071_MetaG | ecosystem: Engineered > Bioreactor > Anaerobic > Digestate | place: USA...
CTCGACCTGGCCGGCGGCCACGGCCCTGCGCGCGGCGACGGCCTCGACCAGCTCCAGCGTGTTGGTCGGCACCAGGGTGATGCGGCTGGGCCGGCCGGGCTGGTGGCCCGAGCGGCCGGCGCGCTGCAGCAGCCGCGCCACGCCCTTGGCCGAGCCGATCTGCAGCACCCGCGACACCGGCAGGAAGTCCACGCCCAGGTCCAGCGACGAGGTCGCCACCACCGCCTTCAGGCTGCCGGCCTTCAAGCCCGCCTCCACCCATTCGCGCACGCCCTTGTCCAGGGAGCCGTGGTGCAGCGCGATCTCGCCGGCCCAGTCAGGCCGGGCCGCCAGCAGCATCTGGTACCAGGCCTCGGCCTGGCTGCGCACATTGGTGAAGACCAGGGTCGAGCCGCCCTCCGCCACGCTGCGGGCGATCTCGTCGGCCACCGGCTGCTGCATCTGAGCGCCCAAATGGCCGCCCCAGGAAAAGCGCCCCGGGTTGGGCGGCAGCAAGGTGTCGATGACCAGGGTCTTGTCGATGCGCCCGCGCACCAGCAGCGGCGGCGCATCACCCGGCGGCTTGGGGCCCTGCAGCATCGCCAGCGCGCCGTCCAGGTTGCCCAGCGTGGCCGACAGGCCCCAGACCAGCAGCCGCGGGTTCCACACCGCCAGCCGCGCCAGCAGCAGCTGCACCTGCACGCCGCGCTTGTTGCCGATCAGCTCATGCCATTCGTCGACGACGACGGTGTGCACCTGGGCGAAGCGCTCGGCCGCATCGGGCCGGGTCAGCAGCAGCGTGGCCGATTCGGGCGTGCTGACCAGCACCGTCGGCAACCGCCGGTCCTGACGCGCACGTTCAGCGGCCGGCGTATCGCCGCTGCGCTGGCCCAGGGTCCAGGCCGGCGCCAGGTCGGTGATCGGCGCGGCCAGCGCGCGCGTGGTATCGGCCGCCAGTGCCCGCATCGGCGTGAGCCACAGCACACCCAGCGGCGGCGCGGTGCGGCCAACGGACGCGGTCGACGCATTGCGACCGGCGTCGGCCTTGGCCGTCGGCACGCCCAGCGCAGCCGCACGGGCCAGCGCACCCAGCGCCACGGCGTAGGTCTTGCCGGCGCCGGTGGTGGCGTGCAACAGGCCGCCGCGGCCCTCGGTCATCGCAGACCAGACCTGGCGCTGGAAGTCGAAGGCGGTCCAGCCGCGGTGGTGGAACCAGGCATCGGGCACTCGCAGGACCGACTCAGGCATCTCCCGATTGTGTCGGCAGACCGAAGGTGGGGTGCGCTTCCGCCTGTCCGCCGTCGTACGAAGAGGCGAACCCCGAGCCGCCAGTGCAGTGAGAATGTGGCCAAGATGTCATACAACAGCCAACCAGTCCTGCGGGTACTCGTCTTCGGCGCGACGGGGGTGGGCAAGACCAGCGTCTGCAATGTGCTGACTGGCGGTAACCGGCCAACCAGCAATGGTCCGCTCGGGGTGACGGCCAAAACCCACCTCTATGCGCCGTTCCAGTTCGGCGATTTCCGCATCCAACTCACCGACACCGCGGGACTGCATGAAAGCAGCGGGGGAACGGTTCCTCCGGACCAAGCGGTCATGCAGATTGTCGAATTGCTTCAGAACTCAGCGGAGGGCTTCCATCTCCTCCTGCATGTCGCTCGCGCATCGCGTCTGACCAAGGAGCAGGAAGAAGACCACGACTTTTTCGTCCGCAAGCTCACCGATGGCCGCGTGCCGACGCTGCTGGTACTCACGCACTGCGAGAACGAAGATCCGATGAGCGCCTGGGTCGATCGCCATGCGTCCGCCTTCGCCAGCTTTGGATACGCCGATCTGGTCCCGGGCTGTTTCGCCAGCGGCGGCAAGCTGGAGGAGCATTACTCCCCCTTGCGCGCCAGTTCGCGGGAGGAAGTGCTTAAGCAGATCGTCCGTCGTGCCCTGCCGCAAGCGCACCTGCTCTACGGGGGCGGCACAGGTCGGTCGATGATGGACGTCGTGTTCGACCTCTGGAATAGGTTCGTCGAGCTCGCCAATCTGCCGAGGGAGTACCGGCGAAGAACAAATGAAGGAGCGGTGCAACTCCTGAGGCGACTGGGCGTGTCAGAGAAGATCGCCCAAATGGCTGCGAAGCACTTGCCGGATGTGCTTGGAGAAGTCGCTTCGAAAGTTCCGGTGCCGGGCTCGGCCAGCCTGGTGAAGTGGCTGTCGGCTGCACTGCTGCGTGGCCTCAAGAAATAGTAGGAACGCTCAGTTCCATCTGACAAGAACCAACCTTCGCCGAACCGCCTTGAAAATACTCATCATTGGCTTCCTCTGCCTTTTGGCTATTGTCTTCGTTGCCGGCGTCCTGAAGGGCGGACGGCAGGAGGGCGGCTCCCAGGTCCTGGCGTTCCTGAAGTTCTTGATCATCGCGATAGTGGCGACTGTGATCGCCGTCGCGCTGATCATGCAGCTCTAGCGAAACCACCGTCGGACGCCTGCGGAACGACACCGCAGAGTTGCCCGCTCAAGACCCGAGGCCCAGCGCAACCAGCAACTTCCCCGTCAACGCCAGCTGGCGCAGGCGCGACGCCAGCAGGCGGTGTTCCTGGTCGGCGCGACGCTGGGCGATGGCGTAGCGGCTGTCGCGCAGGCCGATCAGCTGCTGCAGGCTGCGGCGGCCGGCGTCGAACTGCAGCTCACCGGCGCGCACCAGCTGGTCGTACTGCTGCAGCTGGCGGTCCAGCGAGGCCAGGGCGCGGATCGCGATCTCGATGCGGGCGTCCAGCGCGTCCAGGTCGGACTGCACCGTGCGCGCCACGCGCTCGGCCTCGGCCTCGGCGGCCTCGGCGCGGCGCATGCCCTCGTTGCGGCGGGCGACGGATTCGCCCAGCACCGGGAAGTCCCAGCGCGCCACGAGTTGCCAGTTGCTCTTCTGCTCGGTGGTCAGGACCGGGTTGGTGCGGTCGCTCAGGCGCTGGCGCACTTCCAGGTCGATGCGCGGCGCCAGCAGCGACACCGGCGGGCGCACCCGTTCGCGGGCGGCCACGGCGCGCAGCTGGGCGGCCTCCACCAGGCCGGGGCTGCCCAGCTTGGCCTGGCCCGGCGCCACCGGCGCCAGCACCACCGGCGCCACCTTGCGCACCTCGCCGCCCACCAGGGCGGCCAGCTTGGCACGGGCGCTGGCATGGTCGGCCACCAGCTGCTCGTAGGCCACGTCGGCATCCAGCAGCGAGGCCTCGGCCTGGGTCAGGTCGGCCGGGCTGGCCTTGCCGGCATCGGCCTGCTGGCGCACCTGCTCGGCCAGCTTGCGCACCGCCGTCAGGCGCTCGGCGGCCGGCGTCAGCTGGGCCTGCAGGTGCAGCAGCTCGACATAGGTCTCGGCGATGCGCTCGGCCGTGTCCTCGCGGGCGCGGCGCAGGTCCTGCTCGGCGGCGGCCACGTCGCGCTCGGCGCCGGCCAGCTCGGCCCGGTCGTTGCCGGCGTTGTAGAGGTTCCAGCGCAGGCCGGCCTCGGTGCGGTCGGTGGTGCGGGTGAAGGGGTCGGCACGCAGGATCTCGGTCTCGCGGCCCTGGCCGTAGCTGCTCTGCACGTACAGCGTGGGGCCCAGGCGCGAGCGCGCCTGCTGGCGGCGCTCCTCGGCGGCGCGGCGCAGCGCCAGGGCGGTGCGCACCTGCGGCTCGCGCGGCAGCATGCGCGCCAGCAGGTCGCCCAGGGTCTCGGCCTGGTCGGCCGGCGGCGGCGGTGCGGCGTCCGGCAGCACCGCCGGCGCTGCGGGCTGCAGCCAGGTGGGCACCAGCGCGCCCACGGCATCGCCCAGGTTGGCGGCCGACTGGCGGAAGGTCTGCGCGACGCGCTGCGGTGCGGCGGCGGGCGCTGCGGTCTGGGCGGCCGCGGGCAGGTGCCAGGCGGCCAGGGTCAGGGCCAGCGAGGCGGCCAGGGCGTGCGGGGGATGTCGGACCATGCGGGGTACTTCCAGGCTCGGGAGAAACGGACGCGCCCGCGGCGGATGCGGCGGGCGTTGGCGGGGATGCGGTGGCCCGCTGGCGCGGGCCCGCTCGACTCAGCGCTCCTGCAGGGCGCCCTGCACGCTGCGCAGCACCGGCTTGAGCAGGTATTGCGCGACGCTGCGCTCGCCGGTGAGGATGCCCACATCCACCGGCATGCCGGGGGTGATGGCCAGCGGCTTGCCGTGCAGCTTGAGCTGGTCGCGCGCGGCGCTGATCTGCACCTCGAAATAGGGCTCGCCGCTCTTCTCGTCCATCACCGCGTCGGCGCCCAGGTTGTGCACCTTGCCTTCGAGCTTGCCGTAGGTGGCCGAGTCGTAGGCCAGCACCCGCACATGCGCCTCCTGGCCGAGGCGGATGAAGCCCACGTCCGACGGCTTGATGCGGGCGTTGATCAGCAGCATCGCCTCCTCGGGCACGATCTCGATGATCGGCTTGCCCGGCTGGGCCACGCCGCCGATGGTGGGCACCAGCACGCGGTTGACCACGCCGTCCACCGGCGACAGCACGTCGCGGCGCTGCACCCGGTCCTGGTGGCCGCTGATGGTGCTGCCCAGGGCGGCGGCCTTGGTCTCGAACTCGGTGCGCTGGGCGCCCCACTGCGAGCGCATGCGCGAGCTGGCCTCCGACGACGCGGCCTGCGCCTCGGCCAGCGCGGCCTGCAGGCGAGGCAGGCTCTGGCGCAGGCTCTCCAGCTCGGTCTGCAGCTGCAGCAGGCGCTGCTGCGCGGCCAGGAAATCGGCGCGTGCGCCGGCGCCTTCCTTGAACAGCCGGTCCTCGATGGCGAAGGCTTCCTCGGCCACCCGCAGCGAGCTCTGCAGGCTGTGGATGCGCGACTGCGCCTCGGCCACCTCGCTGCGGCGCACCTGCACCTGCTCGCGGGTGACACTGCTGTTGGACTGGAACTCCTGCATGGCGTCACGCCACAGCTGGGTTTCCTTGGCGATCAGCTCGGGCGCCTCGCGCATCCATTCGGGGTCGAAGCGCGGCACGCCGCCGGACAGCAGGGCGTCGACCCGGGCCCGGCCGGCCAGCGCGGCCAGCTGGTTCTGGCGGCTCTCGCCCAGGCTGGCGGCGTACTGGGCGGTGTCCAGGCGGGCCAGCAGCTGGCCCTTCTTCACCGGCTGGCCTTGCGCCACCAGCACCTGCTGCACGATGCCGCCTTCCAGGCTCTGCACCTCCTGCAGGCGGCTCGGCGGAATCACCGCGCCGCGCGCCTGCACCGCCACGTCCAGCTTGGCCACCAGCGCCCACACCACGGCGCAGACCAGGAACAGCACCACCACGCCGATCATCGCCGCCACCGTGCGGCGCGGGCCGCGGTCGGGGTCGATCTCGTCAGCGGACGGTCCTCGGATGTCCACCAGGTCGGCTGTCAACTCGCTCACTTCAGCATCTCCGCAAATCGGTCGGTGGACAGCATCACAGCAGGCCGCGCAGGCGGTCGGCCACGGCGCTGGACGCGCCGCCGCCACCCGCACGCTGCGGCGTGTCGTTGGCAGCCGGGCTGCTGCCTTCCGGCGCGGCAGCCGGCTTGGCCGCCGCACCCGACTGCTGCTGCGCCAGGGCGCGCAACACCTCGTCTCGGCGGCCGTCGGCCACCACGCGGCCCTTGTCCATCACCACCAGGCGGTCGACCAGGGCCAGCATCGCCATCCGGTGCGTCACCAGCACGATGGTGGTGTCGCCCAGCGCCCGCAGGCGTGCAATCAGCTTCTGCTCGTTGCCCGGGTCGATCATGCTGCTGGGCTCGTCCATCAGCAGCAGGCGCGGCTTGGTCAGCAGGGCGCGGGCGATGGCCACGATCTGGCGCTGGCCGCCGGACAGGCGCTCGCCGCGCTCGCCCACCTGCGTGCCGATGCCCTGCGGCAGGCCGGCGACGATCTCGTCCAGGCCCGACACGCGCAGCGAATCGAGCAGCGCGTTGTCGTTGGCCTGCACCCGGCCCAGCTCGATGTTCTCGCGCAGCGAGCCGTGGAACAGCGTCACGTCCTGCGGCACGTAGCCGATCTGGCGGCGCAGGCTCAGCGGCTCCAGTTGGGTGTTGACAAGGTCGTCGACCAGCACGCTGCCGGTGCTGGGCGCGTACTGGTTCAGGATCAGGCGCAGCAGGGTGCTCTTGCCCGAGCCCAGCTTGCCGATGATGCCCACCCGCTCGCCGGGGCGGATGCGCAGGTTCAGGCCCTCGACCACGGGCGGCTGGTTGGGGTAGGCGAAGCTCACGTCGCGGAACTCCAGCCGGCCGGTCAGCGGCGGCGCCTGCAGGCTCACCGGCGCTTCGTCGGTGGGGGCCTTCATGATCTTGTCCAGCGCCTCGTAGCTGAGCTTGGTCTGCTCCCAGCGCACCAGCAGGCCGGCGATCTGGCTGACCGGCGCCAGGGCGCGGCCGGTGAGCAGGCTCACCGCGATGATCTGGCCCAGCGTCATCGCGTGTTCGCTCATCAGGATCGCGCCCACCGCCACCACCGCCACGTTGGCCAGGCCCAGCACCATCGTGTTGATGTAGGTGACGCGCGAGCTGATCTCGCGCGTCTCCAGGCTGTTCTGCGCGATCAGCTGGGTCAGGCCCTCCCACTTGCGGCGGCTCCAGGCCTCGGCGCCCAGGCTCTTGATGTTGTCCAGCCCGTTCATGGTCTCGAACAGGTGGGCGGTGCGCTGCGAGCTCTCCTTCATCGACGCGTTGACCTTGCTCGCCAGCGGCTTGCGCGACATCAGCGCCACGCCCAGCAGCACCGGGATCACCAGCAACGGCACCACCGCCAGCCAGCCGCCCACCAGGGCGATGACGACCAGGTACAGCAGCATGAAGGGCAGGTCCCCCAGCACGGTGAGCGTGCTGGTGGCGAAGAACTCGCGCACCGCCTCGAAGTCGCGCACGGTGTTGGCCAGCACGCCGCCCGAGGCCGGGCGCGACGCCGCGCGCATGCGCAGGCACTGCGCGAAGACCTGGGCCGACAGCGCCACGTCGATGCGCCGCGCGGCGGCCTCCAGCAGGTGGCTGCGCAGCAGGCGCATCACCAGCTCGAAGCCGATGATCATCACCGCGGCCACCGTCAGCACGCCCAGGCTGCCCAGGGCGTTGTTGGGGATGACGCGGTCGTACACCGCCATGCTGTAGAACGGCACCAGGGTGCCGAACAGGTTCAGCGCCAGGGTGCCCATCAGCGCCCAGGCGAACATCCAGCGGTTGCGGTTGAAGGTGTCCCAGAACCAGCGCTTGGCCTGCGGCAGCGTGTAGAGCAGGCTGCGCGTGTCGAAGTGCATGGCCGGGCGGATCGCCATCCACACCGCGCGCGGCACCTCCTGCGCCACCGCCTCGGCACTGAGCCAGCTGCTGCCCTCGATGCCCGGCACATGGCACTCGAAGCGGCCGTCCTTCATCTGCAGCGCCACCAGGCAGTGGCCGCCCTCGCCCACCAGCAGCGCGGGCAGCTCGGTCGGGCGGCGGGCGCGGCCCACCGGCAGCGTGCTGCACACCAGGCCGGCATGGCGCAGCAGGTCGCTCATGGCGTCGGCCGACAGCGCCGGGCCATGCTCCAGGTCGTGCGAGGCCAGGCTGTCGCGCAGGCGCTCCACCTGCACCGGCGTGCCCAGGAAGCGGGCGAGGAACACCACGGCCTCGTGCATCGGCACGGGACCCACGGTGGCGGTGGCGTGGCTGGAACTTGCGTTCATGGAAGGTAGCTTTCAGGCGAGAACTGCGCGCACCCGATTGGAATCGCTGCGACCTTCGGCGAGCACCCGAACATCGGGTGATAGCCAGGCCAGTTGCGTGACACCACGCACGCGGGCGGCGTGCGTGGCGCCTGAAACGGCATCGCCACGGCAACCCTGGCGGGCAGCGTGGCGATGGTGAGACCGGGCCCGAAGGCCCGGTCGCTGGCAGCCCGCGGCATGCGGGCCACCGGTCAGGCCGCCGCGGGGGCGTGGCAGCTGTCGCGGTTCAGGGCCGCCAGACGGCGCAGGGCCTCGGCCGCCTCGCCACTGGCGTCACCGCAGGTGGCATCGGCGCAGCCGCTGGTGTCCGTCACCGACTGGATGGCGCCACCCAGCAGCGCATCCAGCGAACTGTCGTTGCCCAGCAGCTCGTTCATGCCCGGCAGCGTCACACCGGCTTCGGCAGCGTCCTCGGCCGACACGTTGAAGTACACGTCGGTCATGGCCACGCTCTGGCCATCGGCCAGGGTCGCGGTGCTGCGCTCCAGGTGCAGGTTGCCCTGCTCGTCGAGCTGCGGCAGCTCGGTGTAGCGCACGCTCAGGCTGGCCACGCCCGCATCGGCCAGGCTCATCAGCTCGCCGGCGTCGGTCTGGTGGTTGCCGTTGGCATCGCGCCAGATCTGCAGCTGGCCGAAGGCGCTGTCCAGGTCGTTGACCAGGCCGTCGCCGTTGCTGTCGAAGCTCGCCAGCTTGGCGAAGCCGTCGCCCTTGCTGTTGCCGCCGAACAGCTCGCTGATGCCGTCGATCTTGCCGTTGCCGTTGGTGTCCACCGCCAGGAAGCCGTCGTTGCCCGACAGCCAGCCCGAGGCGATCGCCTTGCCGGTGCCCAGCAGGTCGAAGCTGCCCTGCGCATCGGCACGCGACACGGTCTGGATGCCGTTGCCGTCCAGGTCGATCACGATCGGCGTGATGCCGGCGTCGCGGGTCATGTCGGCCTCGCCCGAATCCAGCGTGAACTGCGCCGTCTTCGAGACATTGGTGGTCGCCACGCCGTCGCCCGCCACGTCGGAGTCGATCGCGTCGTTGCTGCCGCTGTCCTTGACCGCCCACTTCCAGGTGCTCATGTTGAAGCCCAGGTAGGTGACGTTGGTCTTGTCGAACTGCAGCTGGTAGGTGCCCGGATCGATGTTGCTGAACAGGTACTTGCCGTAGCTGTCGGTCCTGGTGGTGGCCACCACCGCGCCGGCCGCGTTCAGCAGGCTGACGGTGATGCCGCCGATGCCGGCTTCGCCCGCGTCCTGCACCCAGTTGTGGTTGCTGTCCTGCCAGACCTTGTCGCCGACGCTGGCCTTGCGGAAGATGCCGGCGTCCAGGGTCTGGTTCTGCTCACCCGCCTGGAGCGTGATCTCGCCCGAGGTGCCGCTGGCATTGACATCGGAGTCGACGGCGTCGTTCGTGCCCTGGTTGGCCTTGGTGAAGAACCAGCCGCTGGCCGCGTCGAAGTCGACCTTGTACTTGCCGGCGTCCAGGTTGTTGAACTCGTACTTGCCGTAGGCGTTGGTGGTCGTCACCGCGGTGATGTCGTCGGCGGTGCCGAACAGGTTGTCCTTGCCCGCGCCGGTCAGCGTGACCTTGACACCGGACACACCGGCTTCGCCTGCGTCCTGGATGCCGTCGCCGTCCCGGTCCTCCCACACGAAGTTGCCGAGCGAGCTCTTCAGCGCGCCGGTGCCGGTGTAGTAGGCCGCGTCGGCATCGGTCACGGTGCGGCCGCTGCCGGTCGAATCGACCGCGGTCACCGTACCGATGTTCCGGATCGTGCCGGCCGACGCCGCTTCCTTGGCGGTGTAGGTCCAGGTCTCGCCCACGTCCAGCAGGCCGTCCTTGTCCGTGTCGCCGCTGACATAGGTGACGGTGGCGATGCGGTCATCGGTCAGCACCACGTTCTTCAGCGCGGTGTCGCCGGTGTTCTTCACGATGTAGGTGAAGGTGACGGTGCTGCCGGTCTTGACCTCCAGCCCCGGAGGCGCGTCGGCGTCGTACAGCTGGGTGTCGACCACGCAGTTCCAGGTCGTCTTGTCGTTGACCCAGTCGCAACCCTTGTTGTTCTCCTGCGCGTAGGCCTTGATGCAGTCGTCGTAGCGGCCGGTGGACACCGCCCACTTGGTGTGCGACAGCACCTCGTCCTTGCTGTACGCGAAGTCGACCTTGCTGTGGCTGGCGTTCAGGTAGGCCGCCACGCTCTCGCGCATCAGCTTGTCACCGCTGGCGGTGCTGGTGCTGCAGAGGATGTCGTAGATCGACTTGGTGCCGCCGGTCATGGTGCAGCCGAACAGCTGGTTGAAGCTCTCCTTGCCGGTCAGGCCGCTGATGCCGCTGAAACCGGTCGGGGTCTTCACCTCGCTCCAGTAACCGCTGTACCAGCCGGTCGACACCCACTGCCAGCTGCTGGTGGTCGCGCACTTGGACACCCACTCGGCGCAGTTGCCGCCTTCGCTGCCACCGTTGTTGCTGGTGGTGGTCTGCGTGCTGGAGACGTACTTCTCGACGTCGATGCCCACCTTGTAGACACCCGCATCCCAGGTCAGGTCGCTCTCGCCCGACGTCAGCGTGGTGTTGCTCATGATGCCCCACACCAGCGGCTGGGCCGCCGTGGCGCGCACGTCGGAGTCGATGGCATCGTTGGCGCCCACGTTCGAGCGGGTGAACACGAAGCCGGCCGGCAGCGTGTTCTCCTGCACGTCGATGTGGTAGTCGCCCGGGCGCAGGTTGCTGAACAGGTACTTGCCGTTGGCATCGGTCACCGTGGTCTGCAGCACCGAGCCGCCATCGACACCGTCGACGCCGTTGGTGCGCAGTTCCACCGTCACACCGGCCACGCCAGCTTCACCAGCGTCCTGCAGGCCGTTGGCGTTCTTGTCGTACCAGATGAAGTTGCCGATCTCGGCCGCCTTGTAGAAGCCGCCGTCGATGGTCAGGTTGGTGACGCCCGCACCCACGGTGAACTGGTCGGTCTGGCCGTTGGCGCCGATGTCGCTGTCGGCGGCATCGCTGCCGTTGGCGTTCGCGTCCTTGGTGGTGGCCGTGTAGCCCGCCGGGGCGACGATGTTCACCGAGTAGGTGCCCGCTGCCACGTTGAAGCCGTAGGCGCCGTTGGCATCGGTGGTGGTGGTCTGCACCACCACGCCGTTGGCGTCCTTCAGTTGCACGGTGGCGCCGGCAATGCCAGCCTCGCCGGCATCCTGCAGGCCGTTGCCGTTCTTGTCTTCCCAGACGAAGTCGCCGACGCGCGACAGCGGTGCCTGCTCGCCGAAGTTGTTGTTCTGGCTGTTGGCGCCCGAAGTCAGCACCACGTTGCTGATCACGTCGTTGACCGTGGTGTTGCCACCGGTCGTGCCGGCCGTCTCCTTGCCGTCGGTGTAACCCACCGGCTGGGTCTCGGTCACCGTGTAGGTGCCCGGGCGCAGGCCGGTGAACTGGTAGAAGCCGTTGGCGTCGGTGGTGGCGGTCGCCGTCACCGGCGCGCCCAGGTCGTCGGTGCCGGCGAGCTTCACCGTCACGCCGGCCAGGCCGGCTTCGCCCGCGCCCTTCACGCCGTCGTTGCCCGCGTCCACGTACACGTAGCCGCTCAGCTTGGCCGGCAGCTGCTCGCCGAAGTTCACGCCCGTCACCGCCGTGCTGACACCGAACGGCAGGCTGACGTTGGACACGCGGTCGTCGGTGACC
>Ga0116179_1003239_pt1 | contig 11336 bp, 10 predicted proteins | sample AD_UKC071_MetaG_FD_89751 | JGI IMG/M metagenome (GOLD analysis project Ga0116179, IMG submission 89751) | Active sludge microbial communities of municipal wastewater-treating anaerobic digesters from USA - AD_UKC071_MetaG | ecosystem: Engineered > Bioreactor > Anaerobic > Digestate | place: USA...
CTCCAGCCCGGCGAGGGATTCGTCGCGCAGGTTTTCATACATGCCGCCCTGGACGATGCCGAACAGGGCGTTGTCGTTTTCCAGGCGGGTGAATTCGTCCTTCGAGCGCCGGGCCCAGCGCAGGGACAGGCGCATGGAGTCGGCGGCCTCGGTGACGGTGGCGGGGTAGGGCGTGCACTCGTCGAAGATCATCACCACGTCGGAGTTGAGCACCTTCTGGATGCGCATGGACTCTTCGGGGGTGAGGAAGAGCTTGTCGCCATTGACCGGTGAGCTGAAGCGCACGCCTTCTTCGCTGATCTTGCGCAGTGCCCCCAGGGAGAACACCTGGAAACCGCCGGAGTCGGTGAGGATGGGGCCGTCCCAGGCCATGAACTGATGCAGGCCGCCGAAAGCCTCGATGACCTCCAGCCCCGGGCGCAGCCACAGGTGGAAGGTGTTGCCCAGGCAGATGTGGGCGCCGATGTCGCGCAGGTCCTGGGGCGAGATGCCCTTGACCGTGCCGTAGGTGCCCACCGGCATGAAGGCCGGGGTTTCCACGGTGCCGTGATTGAGTGTGAGGCGGCCGCGGCGGGCGGCGCCGTCGGTGGCGAGCAGTTCGTATTTCATGGGGCGGTCCGGGTCAGGAACATGGCGTCGCCGTAGCTGAAGAAGCGGTAACGCTGTTCGATGGCGTGGGCGTAGGCGCGACGGATGGTGTCCATGCCGGCGAAGGCAGACACGAGCATCAGCAAGGTGGATTTGGGCAGATGGAAGTTGGTGATGAGGCCATCCGTCACCTGGAAGTCGTAGCCGGGAAGGATGAAGAGGTCGCTTTCCGCCTCGCCTGCCCGCAGGGGGCCGGAGCGGGCCGCCGACTCCAGGGCCCGCATGCTGGTGGTGCCGACACAGACCACCCGGTGACCGGTAGCCCGGGTCGCGGCAATGGCATCGACGGTGGCCTCGGGGACGAAGTAGGCCTCGGTGTGCATGCGGTGCTCGGAGAGGTCGTGGACGCGCACCGGCTGGAAGGTGCCGGCGCCCACGTTGAGGGTCACGAAGGCGCTGTTGATGCCTTGCCCGGCCAGGCGGGCCAGCAGGGCTTCGTCGAAATGCAGGCCTGCCGTGGGTGCGGCAACCGAGCCCGGGCTGCGGGCATAGACCGTCTGGTAGCGGGATTCGTCGGTGTTGCCCGCGGCGCGCTCAATATAGGGTGGCAGGGGCAGGCGGCCATGGCGCTCGAGCAGGGCGACCAGATCGTCGGTCTCGGGAAAGCGCAGGTGAAAGAACTCGCCGGCGCGGCCGAGCACCTCCACTTCAAGGGCATCCTCCAGATACAAGCGGCTTCCGGGCTTGGGGGATTTGCTGGCGCGGATCTGCGCCAGGGCTTCGTGCTGGCCGAGGGGGCGTTCGATCATCACCTCCACCTGGCCGCCCGTGTCCTTGGTGCCGAAAAGGCGGGCATGCAGCACCCGGGTGTCGTTGAAGACCAGCAGATCGCCGGGGTTGAGCAGGGTGGGCAGGTCGGCAAAGTGCAGGTCGGCCAGTGCGGGCTGTACCCGCAGCAGGCGGCTGTCGGTGCGGCGATCCAGCGGCGCCTGGGCGATCAGCTCCTCGGGGAGCGCATAGTCAAAGTGGTCGAGATTCCAGGCCATGTGTTGATGCTGTTGGACGTTTCGTAGATAATGCGCGGCTTCCCATGCCGGGATGGCGGAATCGGTAGACGCAGCGGATTCAAAATCCGCCGCCGCAAGGTGTGTGGGTTCGAGTCCCACTCTCGGCACCAGTTTTCTTCAGGCTCTCGCCGCGCGACACTGTTCTTCGGAAAGTCGCGCATGGTAGCGGGCCGGGCGCCTCGCCGCAAATGCGGCGTGTTCTGTGTCCGGTGACCCTGCGGCCGAGGGCGAAATTTCCGATTGTCGTTTCATTCCGGACTGCCCCCATGGCCCTCGATCCTCAAGCCAAGGCCCTGCTCGACATGGTTTACCGCGTCGGCGCCCCCCGTTTTCACGAACTGGATGTGCACCAGGCGCGTCACTCCTTCGAGAAACTCCAGTTCACCCTGCGCCCCGAGGCGCCGACCGTGGCTTCGGTGACCGATGTGCCCGTCCCCCGGCCCCACGCCCGCGACGGCGTGATCATGGCCCGGCTGTACCGGCCGCTCCACTCCCGGCCCGACGAGATCCTGCCGATCACCTTCTACTTTCATGGTGGTGGCTGGTGTGTCGGTAATATTCCCAGCTATGACGTGTTGTGCCGGGAGCTCGCCAATCACAGTGGATGCGCTGTCCTGTCGGTTGATTATTGCCTGGCCCCGGAGCATCCCTTCCCGGCGCCGGTGGAGGATGCCCAGCGGGCTGTGGATTGGTCGCTGGCCAACGCTGCGTTGCTGGGGGTCGATCCGGCGCGCTTTGCCCTGGCGGGAGATAGTGCCGGGGGCACCCTGAGTGCGGTGACGGCCCTGCAGATGCGCAATCGGGGCGGGCCCCAGGCGGCCCTGCAGCTGCTGATCTACCCCTGCACCGACATCCTCAGCCAGCGTCCCTCACGCCGGACTTACGCGAACGGCTTCTTTCTGGATACCGAGAGCCTGGCCTGGTTCTTCGAGAAGTATCTTCCGAATCAGGATGACTGGCAGGACTGGCGTGCCTCGCCGCTGTTGGCCGGGCGTTTCGACGCGCTGCCTCCGGCCACCTTCATTCTCGCAGGTTGCGATCCGCTGACCGACGACTGCAAGGCCTACGCCGACGCGCTGCGCGAGGCCGGCGTGGCGGTGAAGGTGCACGAGTTCGAGGGCATGGTGCACGGTTTTTTCACCCTCGGAAAATTTTTCCCCCAGTCGAACGAGGCAGTTGCCGTGGGCGGCAGGGCGCTGGGAGAAGCACTCCGGGGGTGATGGATGCATCCCGCGGGAGCGGGGTGCTCAGATGCAGACGAAGCTGACGACCTGGGGGCTGTTGGCGCAGCTGCGACCGAGGGCGAAATGCCCGCGGCCCCGCAGTACGACTTCCTCGCGGGACAGCAGAAACTCCCGCTCGCCGTCGATCTGGACAAAAGTGCCGTTGCTGCTGCGATCGATCAGCACGAACTTGTCGCCACGCAGTTCGATCTCGGCGTGACGTCGGGATGACTGGGTGTCTGCGATCACCAGGTCGGCCGCCGGGTCCCGGCCGATGCGCGCGCTGGGCTTGGTGGCGTTGAGCGTCAGGGCCATGGCATCGAGGTAGAGCCGCAGCTCGGGCTCGGTCTCGAGCAGGAAGTGGTCGCTCTGGACGATGGTCAGCTCGCCCACCGCCTCACACATCAATTCACACAGCTCGACCGGCCGGGTCACGCCGCGGATGACCCGCGGCGGCAGCGTGTGCAGAACGGAACGCCACTCGGGGCCCAGGCGGCGGGCAGTTTCGGCGGCCGTAATGGCCTTGCCCGGAGAGGCCAGCTCCGCCAGCCGGGCGGCGAAGTTGACGGTGTCGCCGAAGACATCCGTGCCGCTGACAACGACCGCACCGAAGTGGAAGCCGATGCGCACTGCCAGACGTTGCTCCGGCGCTGCCGGGAGTTCCTTGATGGTCTGGTGAATGGCGAGGGTGGCGTCTGCCGCGCTGTCCGAATCCCGGAACACCGCCATCAGACCATCACCGGTGTGCTTGACGACGCGACCGCCCTTGGTTTCGACCGCGATGCGCATGGCGCGGATGCTCTTGTCCACGACCTCGAAGGCCGACTTGTCGCCCACGCGCTGATATAGCTGGGTGCTGCCGACCAGGTCGGCAAACAGCACAGCACATTCATGAGGAGGAGGCGTGGGTTGGGACATCAGGCAGCAGGCAACTTCGGAAGCGTGATTTTAGCGGACTTCGTGACTTTATCCGCGCCGGCGAAAGTAACAAATTTACGTCGTCCCATGGGGACATCCTGTTCGCCCCCCAGCCGCGAGCCGGAATTCGATGATTTTGCGCAACTTCTGGTGCTTTTCCTTGATCCAAGACGCAGCGGATGAGCGGGGGCGATGAGATAATACTGCGTTAGGTCGCAGCCGGCCTGTCGCCAAAATGGCACTTCACGTCTGTCTGGAAGGGGTTTCATGAAACGAGTTGATGATTTCCGTTTGCGCTTCGGCAAGCAGGAGTTGGTGCCAATCGTGATCGGCGGCATGGGGGTGGATATCTCCACTGCAGATCTGGCACTGGAGGCTGCTCGTCTGGGCGGGATCGGTCACATCTCGGATGCAATGGTCAAGACGGTCGCCGACCGTCGCTTCAATACCAAGTACGTTAAGGACAAGCTGAAGCAGTACAAGTATAACGTCGCCAACTCGGACAAGTCTGTTGTCCAGTTCGATCTCGGTCAGCTTGCCGAGGCCACCAGTCTTCATGTGGGCCGCACCATGGAGGCCAAGCGCGGTTCGGGTATGGTGTTCGTGAACTGCATGGAAAAGCTGACCATGAATGCGCCGAAGGAAACCCTTCGCGTGCGTCTCGCGTCCGCCCTGGATGCCGGGGCCGACGGCATTACCCTGGCCGCGGGTCTGCATCTCGGCTCCTTTGCGCTGATTGAGGATCATCCGCGTTTCCGTGACGCGAAGCTCGGCATCATCGTTTCGTCCCTCCGCGCGTTGCAGTTGTTCCTCCGCAAGAGCGCCCGCACTAACCGCATGCCCGACTACGTCGTGGTTGAAGGTCCGCTGGCGGGTGGTCACCTGGGCTTCGGCATGGACTGGGCCAAGTACGATCTGGCCACCATCGTCGCCGAGATACAGGCCTGGCTGCTTGCCGAGAAGCTCGACATTCCCCTGATCCCCGCCGGCGGCATTTTCACCGGTAGTGATGCGGTGTCCTTCCTTGAAAACGGTGCCGGTGCCGTCCAGGTGGCCACGCGTTTCACGGTGACCCGCGAGTGCGGCCTGCCCGAGGATGTGCAGCAGCACTACTTCAAGGCCAGCGAAGACGAGATCGTGGTGAACCAGATCTCGCCCACCGGCTACCCGATGCGCATGCTCACCGGTAGCCCGGCAATCGGCTCCGGCATCCGTCCCAATTGCGAGGCGTACGGCTACCTCCTCGACAGCACCGGCAACTGTTCCTACATCGACGCCTATAACCGGCAGGTGGAACTGCACCCGGGCGTGAAGAAGATTTCGGTCATGGAGAAGACCTGCATGTGCACCCACATGCGCAACTTCGACCTTTGGACCTGCGGGCACTACACTTACCGTCTGAAAGACACCTCCCGCAAGGGGGAGGACGGCAATTACCAGATTCTCTCGGCCGAGCACGTCTTCAAGGACTATCAGTTCAGCACCGACAACACGCTCGCATTGCCGGATTGATTTCTGTCTGCTCCTGAAACAGCAAAAGCCCGGTATCTGACCGGGCTTTTTGTTGTCGCATACTCGGCGCGCTGACTCAGAAGAAGCGTGTAGCTGCCTCCAGGGGCAAATTCATGCCGGTTGCGCGGGCACGTTTCAGAAGCTCCCAGTAATAACGATAGGAAGCCCGGTCGTGGAGCTTTCCGGCGTGCTGTATCGGCCCCCAGCCGGCATCCTGGGCTGCAATCAGGATGGCGGAGGCGTCCTCGACCTCTGAAAAATCCGGGCGCATGGCTTCAACGATGGGGACGATCTGGTTGGGGTGGATGCTCCACATGCGCAGGTAGCCGAACTCCCGGCGAGCCCTCTCGGCATCGCGGCGGATGTAGTCCAGGTCCTTCAGTTCCGTGGTCACGTTGTGGGAGGGCACCACCCCGTTGGCCAGCGAGGCCGCTGCAATGTCGCACTTGGCGCGGGCAACCAGGGGGTGATCGAACTGCCCGGGGCTGCGCATGGCGCTGCCGGGGATGGCGCCATGGTGGCCGCTGACGAAATCCATCAGGCCGAAATCGAGGGACTCGACCCGGTCGAGTGCGGCGATGTCCCAGGCATCCCGCAGGGCGCCGTGGGTTTCGATGAGGACGTGGACGGGAATTTCCCGCTCGATTCCATGCCGTTCTTCGGCGCTACGGATGCTCTCGATCTGGCGCGCGGCGTCGGCGACGCTGCGCGGCTTGGGAATGGTCAGAAAGGCCAGGCGACGGCCGGCCCGACTGACCAGAATTTCCACGTCTTGCTCCCAGTGGGGGTGGGTAATGTCGTGAATGCGTGCGCCGACCCGGCCGAAGTGATTTTCGTCGGACATCACCAGCGCCGCTGCCATTTCCGCATGTGCGGCCTCGGCGCCGGCGTGGGCGCCATCCTCGCAGTCGCAGGTGATGTCGAAGACAGGGCCGAGCTCCTGCTGTAGCGCCAGCGCCTTGCGCATCAGTTTCTCGCTGCCTGCATAGTGGTCGACGGCCGGGAGGATGGGGAAGGGCTTTTCACCCTGGAAGAGAACATGCTCGGGATGGGGCAGGGAGGACATAGGTGAACTGGACAGGGGCAGATGGGCGGAGATTAGCAAAAACCGGTCAACAAAAAAACGCGGGGGCGTTTCCGCCCCCGCGTCTGATCCTGCGGCAGGATGCTGTCAGGCGTGATCAGCCCAGCAGATCCTTGACGCCGTCACGCTCTTCGAGGAGTTCGTTGAGGGTGTGGGTCATGCGCTCGCGGGAGAACTGGTCGATTTCCAGGCCCTGAACGATCTTGTATTCACCGTTCTCGGTGGTGACCGGGAAGCCGTAGATGATGCCTTCGGGGATGCCGTAGGAGCCATCGGACGGGATGCCCATGGTGACCCATTCGCCATTGGAGCCGAGGACCCAGTCACGGATGTGATCGATTGCAGCGTTGGCTGCGGAAGCGGCGGAGGACAGGCCGCGGGCTTCGATGATGGCAGCGCCGCGCTTGCCGACGGTGGGCAGGAACACGTCGCGGTTCCAGGCTTCGTCGTTCACCAGGGCGGGCACCTTGTCGCCGTTGGAGGTGGTGAAGCGGTAATCGGCGTACATCGTGGGGGAGTGGTTGCCCCAGACGACCAGGTTCTTCAGGCTGGACACTTCACGGCCGGTCTTGCCAGCGAGCTGGGACAGGGCGCGGTTGTGATCCAGGCGCAGCATGCCGGTGAAGTTCTTGGCATTGACGCGGCCGTACTTGACGGCGATTTCCTTGGCGATGTAGGCGTTGGTGTTGCAGGGGTTGCCGACAACCAGAACCTTGACGTCCGGAGCAGCGTGCTGGCCGATGGCCGCGCCCTGCACGGTGAAGATCTTGGCATTCTCGGTCAGCAGGTCCTTGCGCTCCATGCCGGGGCCACGGGGGCGGGCGCCAACGAGCAGGCACACCTGAGCGTCCTTGAAGGCGACGTTGGGGTCGTCAGTGGCGACCATGCCGGCCAGCAGCGGGAAGGCACAGTCTTCCAGCTCCATCATGACGCCCTTGACAGCCTTCTGGGCTTGCGGGAGGTCGAGGAGCTGAAGGATGACGGGCTGATCCTTGCCCAGCATTTCACCGCTGGCGATGCGGAACAGGAGGCTGTAACCGATCTGGCCGGCGGCGCCGGTGACTGCGACACGAACGGGGGCTTTTGCCATTATTGATACTCCCTCAAGGAAAGAAGTGTTATCGATTCGATACTGCTGCTTCGCGCCGCCTTCCAGCTGTCGCGATGGTGGTTGAACACTCGATCAGTGTCTGACCGGTCAACAGATGAATCGTATGGACATTTTTCAAGGCTGTCAATTCCATGTCTGATGTCTTATATAAGATAAAAGACATCCCATGGACTGCTCTGAAAAAGTGTGATTCAATACACTAATGCGACCCGAATCGCCCACCTTCAGCCCCCTGTACCGTCAGATCAAGAGTCTGATGTTGAACGCTTTGGAGTCCGCCGAGTGGCGGCCGGGGCAGGCCATTCCCAGCGAGCAGGAGCTCGCCCTGCGTTTCAATGTGAGCCAAGGCACCGTCCGCAAGGCCATTGACGAAATGGCGGCGGAAAATCTGCTTGTTCGCAAGCAGGGTAAGGGGACATATGTTGCGTCCCACAATGACCCCCGTGCGCTTTTCCGTTTTCTGCGCCTCGTGCCGGTGGATGGCGATCTCGCTCACCCCCAGAGTATGCCCCTTGATTGCTGGAAAGCCAAGGCGGGAAATGAAGCCGCGCGCATGCTGGGTATCGAGTTGGGTGCTCCGGTGACGATTCTGCGGCGATTGCTCAAGTTTTCCGGCAGGCCGGTTGTGATTGACGAAATCTATCTGCCGGGCGAAATCTTCCATGGCTTGACCATGGAAGTCCTGCAGGGAGCGCATGGTTCCTTGTACAGCCTTTTTGAAACCCGTTTCGGAGTGCGCATGATTCGCGCCGAAGAGCGCATCCGTGCCGTCGCGGCGGACCGGATGACCAGTGAGACGCTGGGTGTCACGGAAGGGACGCCGCTGCTGTCGGTGGAGCGTGTCACCTATACATATGGTGACAGGCCGGTCGAATGGCGGCGTGGTCTTTATTCAACGGCTGATCACTATTATCTGAACGAGCTTAATTGATTGGTTTGAATTGGCAGGGGCGCCCGACCTGTCAGTGGTTGGTAAGGGTATATACTTATAATTTTGTCGTGTGGGAAAAGTGCGGCCTTTCGGTCGTAATTTGCTAGAGGGAATATCTATGACAGAGGTGATTTTGAAGAAGCAGCGCCCGAAGCATCTGGCGCTGAACGAGATCAGGCTCCCGTTGCCCGGGAAAGTCTCGATTCTGCACCGGATCAGCGGCACGGGCCTTTTCCTGATGCTGCCGGTCCTGCTGGCGCTTTTCGGGAGCAGTGTCGGTTCTCCCGAGTCGTATGCAGCCTACAAGGAAATCGTGGGCAACATTTTCGTCAAGCTTCTCCTCGTGGGCCTGCTGTGGGCTTATCTGCACCACTTCTGCGCCGGTATCCGCTTCCTTCTGCTGGATGCGCACGTGGGTATCGACAAGCAGGCTGCGGTCAATAGCGCCCGTCTGGTCCTGATCGTCAGCCTTACCCTCACTTTCCTTCTGGTGGCCAAACTATGGTAAAGCCCATCATCGTTGGCGCCCACTACGGTTTTCGTGACTGGCTCCTGCAGCGCATCACCGCCGTTGTCATGGCGCTTTATACCCTCGTGTTTGCGGTCTCTGCCCTGACCATGCCCGATGGCTCCTTCGAGAGCTGGCGCGGGGTGTTCAGCGGCGGTTTCATGAAGTTTGCAACCTTCCTGTTCTTCATGTCGCTGTTCTTCCATGCCTGGATCGGTGTGCGGGACATCTTCATGGACTACATCAAGCCGGTCGGCATCCGTCTGACGCTGCATTCGGTCGTTGCTCTTCTGCTCATCGGCTATGCCGGCTGGGCTGTTCAGATTCTGTGGAGGCTGTAAGTGAAAGTCGCAAAGCATACCTTTGATGCAGTGATCGTCGGCGCCGGCGGCGCTGGCTTGCGTGCGGCTCTCCAGCTTTCCGAGGCGGGGATGAAAACCGCTGTTCTGACCAAGGTCTTCCCGACCCGCTCCCACACCGTGGCGGCGCAGGGCGGTGTGGCTGCCTCCCTCGGCAACTCGACCGAGGATAACTGGCACTGGCACATGTACGACACCGTGAAGGGTTCGGACTGGCTGGGCGACCAGGATGCCATCGAGTTCATGGTCAAGAAGGCCAACGAGGTTGTGGTTGAGCTCGAGCACTTCGGCATGCCCTTCGACCGTACCGACAACGGCAAGATCTACCAGCGTCCGTTCGGTGGTCACTCCCAGAACTACGGCCAGACTCCGGTTTCCCGCTCCTGTGCGGCGGCCGACCGTACGGGTCATGCCATGCTGCATGCGCTCTATCAGCGCAACGTCCGTGCCAACACCCAGTTCTTTGTCGAATGGATGGCTATGGACCTGATCCGCAACGCGGACGGCGACGTGCTTGGCGTGACGGCCATGGAAATGGAAACCGGCGAAGTGTCGATCTTCCATGCCAAGGCAACCATTTTCGCCACCGGCGGTGCCGGTCGCATCTACTACAGCTCCACCAATGCCTTCATCAACACTGGTGACGGTGTCGGCATGGCGGCCCGGGCCGGTATTCCGCTGGAAGACATGGAGTTCTGGCAGTTCCACCCCACGGGCGTGGCTGGTGCGGGCGTTCTGATCACCGAAGGTGTGCGCGGCGAAGGCGGCATCCTGCGTAACGCTTCCGGCGAGCGGTTCATGGAACGTTACGCGCCGAACCTGAAGGATTTGGCTTCCCGTGACGTGGTGTCCCGTTCGATGGTGACCGAGATCAACGAAGGCCGCGGCTGCGGTTCCGACAAGGATCACGTGCTCCTCGACATCACCCACCTGTCGCCCGAGACCATCAACAAGCGCCTGCCCGGCATCCGCGAGATCTCCATCCAGTTCGCTGGGGTGGATCCGATCAAGGCGCCGATCCCGGTCGTGCCGACCTGCCACTACCAGATGGGCGGTATTCCGACCAACTACAAGGGCCAGGTCGTGGTGCCGAAGGATGGCAATTCCAATGTGCCCGTCGCCGGTTTCTATGCTGCCGGCGAGTGTGCCTGCGCGTCCGTCCATGGCGCCAACCGCCTCGGTACCAACTCCCTGCTTGATCTGCTGGTGTTCGGCAAGGCTGCAGGCGAGACCGTGGTCAATGACTTCAAGTCCGGCCAACTGACCCTCAAGCCGCTGCCCGAGAGCGCAGCGGATGTTTCCCTGGCCCGCATCGCCCGTCTGGAGTCCCAGACCAACGGCGAGGACGTCCATGAAGTCCGTCTGGCCATGCAGCGCACCATGCAGAAGCACGCCGGTGTGTTCCGCTTTGCCGACAGCCTCAAGGAAGGCGTCACCCGCATTCTCGAAGTCGCTGAACGTGCCAAGACGACCCAGATCAAGGACAAGTCCAAGGTCTGGAATACCGCTCGCACCGAAGCCCTTGAGCTCGACAACCTGATCGAAGTGGCCAAGGCCACCATGATCTCCGCCGAAGCCCGCAAGGAGTCCCGCGGCGCCCACGTGCGTGATGATGCAATCGACTGCGCCGAGACCCCCAACGGCCGTGACGACAAGAACTGGCTCAAGCACACGCTGTGGTACAGCGAAGGCAACCGTCTGGATTACAAGCCGGTCAACCTGCAGCCGCTGTCCCCCGAAGTCGAGCCTATCGCGCTCGCCAAGCGTACCTACTGAGCGTTCCGGAGAATAGAACATGAGCAGCAAGCGAACCGTACAGTTCAAGATTTACCGCTACGATCCGGACAAGGACGACAAGCCCTACATGCAGGACATCTCTGTCGAACTCGAAGAGTCCGACAAGAAGCTGCTGGATGCGCTGGTGCGCCTCAAGGCCAAGGACGACACCCTGTCCTTCCGTCGCTCCTGCCGTGAAGGTGTGTGTGGCTCAGACGCCATGAACATCAATGGCAAGAACGGTCTGGCCTGCCTGACC
>Ga0116179_1003249_pt1 | contig 11307 bp, 11 predicted proteins | sample AD_UKC071_MetaG_FD_89751 | JGI IMG/M metagenome (GOLD analysis project Ga0116179, IMG submission 89751) | Active sludge microbial communities of municipal wastewater-treating anaerobic digesters from USA - AD_UKC071_MetaG | ecosystem: Engineered > Bioreactor > Anaerobic > Digestate | place: USA...
CAGAAGATGTTTTTTATTCTAATAAGCAATTATTCGAAATGTTCACTAAACAATTTACAGAACTTCAAAAACAACAAAATGATTTATTGCTAGGATTAGAACTTACTCGCCATGACCTAAGAAAATATAACGGTCTTCATCAACAATTAGTTGAAATGCAAAAACAATTAGTTCAAGCACAGCAAGACATTTTAGACATAAGAGAGGATTACATCTATGACACAACTAATCCTGAAGGTCCTCTTAATTTACTGTCGAAAAAACTATCTAAAGAAACTGAAGTATTGCACGCTTTGGTAGATAAAATAGACAAAAAACTTGATAGATATGAGATTCTTATGAAAAGTCGTGTTTCTGTAGGGAATAGAATAATTAAATGGAGCGGCTGGATAATGAGTATACTTTTATTTTTCATAACCCTTTATACAACATTTTCAAAATAAGGAGGTTCAGTGATGATTAGAATTACTTTAGATCCTGGCCATACACAAAATTATAACGTATATCCACCTAAAAGAGGATTTTATGAAGGTACACAAATGTGGAAATTAGCAAACTATTTAAAAGCAGAATTAGAAAAGTACGGATTTATTGTTAAAACAACAAGACCTAATTTAGCAGATAATCCATCACTTGCACAAAGAGGACAAATAGCAGCCGGCGATGACTTAATTATATCACTTCACAGCAACGCAACTGCGAACGCTAAAGACACCCAAACCACTGGTACGGTCATTTTTTATACTTTATCTACACCTCACATAAAAACATTAGCTGATAAATTAGGAAATAAAATTGCTAGTTTAATGGGACATCATTATCGAGGAAGTATGACTAAAGAAAGTACTACTATGAAAGGCTACGATTATTATGGCGTTTTAAGAAATGCTATTATAAATAAATGTAAAGCAGGTCTTCTCATAGAACACGGATTTCATACAAATCCAAAAGACGCTGCCTTTTTAACAGTAGATAATAATCTTAAGAAATTGGCTGAAGAAGAAGCCAAAATTATATATGAGTATTATGAAGGGGAGATTAATATGAATTATTTAGAGAGTAATATTGTTTTAATGAAAGGTCAAAAATCTGAATTGGTGAAACAGTTACAAAAAGATTTAATCAAGCTGGGCTATAGCCTGTCTCCCTACGGGGCAGACGGTAGTTTTGGCAAGGCGACAGAAGATGCAGTAAAGAAATGGCAGAAAGCCAATGGTTTAGTCGTCGATGGTAAATTTGGACCTGCGTCGAAAGCAAAGATGAGAGAGTTGCTGAAACCTAAGAAAGAACCCACTCCATCGCCTGCGCCTGATTACAAAAAGCTTTATGAGGATGAGAAAAAGAAAAGAGAAGCAGCAGAGAAGAGGCTTAATGAAGTAATAGCCGGAATAAAAAAACTTATAGGATAGGTGATAAATATGATTTTGATTTGGGTGTTAGTATTCATGTCTTTTATTGTTGAAAGAGCAGTAGAGATGATTATTAAAATGTTTCCTGCTTTAAGCAAATTAGACATTAAGTCTTTTAATGTTGAGATGGGTTTAGCTTTTCTTTTTTCCTTGTTACTTGCTTATGGAGGAAACTTAGACTTGTTCTCTATGTTTGATGTAGATTTCTTCATCCCCTTTGTCGGACCGGCGCTATCTGCGTTGTTCATGTCGGGTGGCAGTAACGTAGTTCACGATATAATTGAATGGGTGAAGTCTTCGAAAGAAGTAGTTAAACTAGAAAAAAGAGATTTAGACTATTAAACTTACAGTTAAAAAGCATAAAAAAAGACACCTTTTTAGGGTGTCTTTTCTTTTTGCCTATATCTAGTTGTGCTATTCCCAATTCTCAATTTTAGAGAAGTCGTCATATATGTCTGCAACATACTTACCAATACCAACGGCATCCGCGCAATCGTCATCGACACTTACGTCAAACCAATTTTTAACCAACATTTGCATAGACTTTTTCTTGTCTGCTCGAGTCTTTCCCTTTACACCACAGTGCTGGCGCCAAGTACCGACGTGACATATCATATAAGGGACATCCATACTGTACATTGTCTCCATGAGTATTCCCTGAAGTCGCGCCAGTGTTGCGAACGTTGTAACACCCATGCCCTTACCCTGTTGAAATTGAATACCTTCAAGCCCAACTATATCCGGCTGCCAATTGTTAATCATACTGATAAGCCACATTTTTATTTGATGGTCGCGCGCAATTTCGTCGGATAGTTGTGTTTCAAAAGTTCCAAATCGAAGTAATTTTCCATTGGAGTAAATAGAAAAACCACTTTTTCTAGTTGCTTGGTCAAGCGCCAATATGCGTTTCTCTCCTTTTTTCTTTGGGATAATTTTCGTGTCTTGCTCTTTAAAAGCATTTTGTTCGCAGATGGGACACTCTCTCTTTCGCCTTATCTTTTTCCAAGTGGAGTAAACGCTATGCCCTTCTGAGCATTCAAAAGCCATTTCTGTATCTAAGTTTTTATAAGTGTCTGATAATACCTTCCAACCATCTTGCGAGAGCTCTTCTATAATATCTTCAAGTCTTATTCTCGCCATTTTCTTCTTCCTTGTGAGTTTTCACCTTTTTATTTCAGACCAGATGATCCGAAGCCGCCTCCACGATTTTCTCCGATACCTAAAACCTTCTCTACTTTGAATAGTGCGGCTTTTGGCACTTCTACTAAAACTAATTGTGCAAATTTCTCTCCCTTGCTAATGGTGTACGCGGCGCCATGTACAATGGAATCAATTACGATTTTTACTTCTTCGCCAGTATCATCGAAGTGGTACGATATATCTTTAATTGGATTTTCAATGTTTTCAATGATAACCTTAATTTCATCTCGGTAGCCTGCGTCTATGGTGCCTGGAGAATTAGCAACTCTAAGCTTCGTACGGAGCGCCCTTCCGCTCTTCGGTCGCACTTGTAATTCATACCCTGGCGGCAATGCAACCTTTATTCCAGTAGGAATTAATTTGGTTTCTCCTGGGTAGATGGTGTAGTCATCTAATGCAAACAAGTCTAATCCACTATCAGTAGTATTAGCATATTGCGGCAACTTCGCGTCCTCATGACAAAGCTCAATAGGAATTTGAACTATTCTTTTAGAAATCCCCTCTGTTTCACTAATAACTGTTACTAGCCCTCCAACTAACTGCTTGATAAAATCCTTTTTTTGTGTAGATATTTCATTTATCTCATCCAAAGCGTTTGTTAGTGTGTCAAAGGCTTCAATTAAATCTTCGCTAGTTTGTCCAGTTGCGTTCAAGGCTTGAACTAAAGCTATTTTATCATTTGGGTTGTTAATACTTTGTAAAAAAGCTTCTAATATACCTGGCGCCAGTATCTCAAAAGTGTCCTCTGGCATACTCAATAAGCCACCCAAGTTAGCTAAGATATCTGCTTCATTAACTATCCCTTCCAGAACACTTTCTATTTCCTTAAGATCATCTAGAGTAACTGGCTTATCTTGAACCTCTTTTTGCTTTTCTCGTTCTTTATTTAGGTCAATTACGTTATCCATATTATACCTCCCACACGTCATTAAATATTAAAACAAACTTACATACATATGCTTCATCGATAATCTCGCCTTTGGACTTTTTGGTTTTATACGTATAGCCTGCGGCGCCTAGCGTGTATCCTTTTATGCTAGCATTTGTACGATACTCTTCAATTAATTGTTTTGCTTCTTGTTCACTCTTCTCCTTTTATTATATCAAATATTTTAAATAAACGCAAATTTTCATTTATATAGTTTTGCGTATTGATTACTACTTGCTAAATTTACCCCTAAGACTGGATCAAAATGAGCGTCTTGGTCGGGAATAAACCTACCAAATTTAATAATAATATTACCTAAAGCCTTCAACTCTGCTATTTGCAAGGGGATTTCTGCTTCTTTATAACCAGTATAAATTACTACTTCATCATCACTGACCGCGCGCAGCCTTGACACTAGCCCCAACATATCCTTATAACTATCAAATGGCTCCAACCCACCAAAAACCATAGCTTTTGTTATTGGGTTGTCCAAATACCTTTGTATTATTTGATCCATGTCAACTTCTATATCCTTTTCCTTCACTAAAGAACTATTTTGACAAATAGGACTTCCGTTTTCTCTATCGCATTTAAAATCACAATACGGAAAAGCTAAAAACATTGAAGGCTTTTTATAATTAACAAAATCTTCCTCTTTTATATCTTTAACTATTATCTTCGCCATCTTTCACCTTCTTTCCCTCTGCCAATCCTTTTAAATAACCTTCTGTATGACTGTCATATATAGCCTTCTGTATATTCTCCCAAACACTAGGAAATAAATATAGCAAAACATATTCAAAAGAAATGGCAGAGTCTTTTGGTTCGTCTTTTAACTTCTCTGCCATTTTGTCGATTCGCCACTTAGGAACTTTAACCGACTCTAACCTCTTGCTCATTTGAAAATTCCTCCCATTCTCGTAGTTCATATTCTTCTTTTCTCTTTTTAGACCAAGTTTTAATTGGTGTGTAGAACCCAACAATTCTGGTATACTCTGTTGCTACTGGGCCGCCGCACTCTGGACACTTCTTGCCGAAGAATGCGTGATTATATTCACAAGCTTGTATTTTAGTATTAAAAGCAAAGTAAGTTACCCCTTGGTCTGTGATGTAATTCAACATATTCCAGGCTTGTTCTTCATTCTGAAACGGCGCCTCAATATTAACATGGAGAATAGAACCGCCATTGCAGTACTTATCAAATGCAGAGGCTATTCTTATGCGCTCGCGCAAGGTAGTTTTTATACCTAGCGGAATGAATTGGTTACCATAAAGCGGCAAGTCTTTTACCACTGTCTCTGGATAAAAAATTTCATCTGCGGCTTGCATTTTCACTGCGGCCGATTCGCCAGGAATAGCTTCTATATTAATCATGTAGTCTTTATCTAGTGCGAAATGGTCTTTGGTAGTGTGGATAACGGAAAACAGTTTTTTAGCAAAAGCAAAGGCCTCATCTGTATAGAAGGTGTTGCCAAATTCATCTTCCTTAGTATATCCAAAGGTTTTTAATGCTTCGTAAATACCGATTACTCCAATTGTGTTATATTGTGTTTTAATATCAATTAGCCCTTCAGCGTAATTCGGCAATAATCCCTTCTCTACGTTTCTTACTATAATAGAGCGAACTACATCCAAAGCTTTAAGATTTAATTCTGTCAAGTCTCTCAACGCAACCATGAAGTCTTTTTCATTGTCGTGTTCCAATGCTAGTCGCGCAATGTTCATCGTTGACACTTTAACCGAACCAACTCTTAATGCAGTACCTCCAATAGAAGAGAAGAAACCCAAATCTTCAATATTGCTCTTCAAACGACAACAATTTGACAAACTGTTAACGGTAGAGTCTACAAAAAAGTTAGAGTCATTCCATTTGCGATTGTGCTCTGACGCATATCTCGCAAAGTCCTCGTCTACAAATTTACCATCTTGTTTTAATAGTGAAATCGTGTTAACTGGAAAGGTAAACATATTTTTACTTCGAATTTCGCTCATTACTTCTAAAAACAGTTTTTGAAACTCCATTATTCCATCTATATCATCTATCATAAAACTACCGTCTGGAAACTCTGCTCCACCAAACAATGCTTCAAGATAAGGTCTGTCAAAGATGTTAGTATTGGTAAAGGCGCTTTGCATGTTATCTCTAACGCATGGTTGGTTTACTGCATAGATAAAACGTTGGATATGCTGCCTTGCATATTTTTCTTTTGTTTCTGTGTAGTAGTTATTCTTAACATCCTCGCGCCAAAAATAATACATATAAGGAATTAAATTTGGTAGTCCTGCCGCGCCGCTTGTTCGGTTTGACACGTAACTAACAAACTCTTTCACAAAATCAATAAAAGTTCCCAAGTGCTTTGGCGGCTCACTATTAAAGTTCTCAAGAAAGAACAATCCCTTTTCTGCTAACTCTTTTAGATCATAAGCATAACAATTATGGCTTAATATATCATTACAAATAAAATGACCTGTTTCAGTTGTTATATCATATACTGTATCACATTTATCAATATATTCGACATTTTCAATTATATTAACCCAGCCATAATTATATTGATATTTTTTATTTTTAAAATCACCTTTTCTCTGTAATGGCTCATATTTATCGTTAATTTTAATACTACCAATATTAGAAAAATAATCTTCGTTAGTTAAAGAAAAACCTATACCAAAAAGCGGATAGTTTTGTTTAAAACTTTTTTCGGAATAATATTTAAACGGGATGCGGTCACTGCAGAAGACATTATGTTTACTTAAATAATGACTAATTTGATGACATAATTCTTCAGAAGCAATACGAATTTGACAATGTCTATTTTTATATCCATCAATAGTACCGTCGCCATCAATTAACCCAGCAACGACGCCATCCATGAATTCGTCGGGAAAATAAATATAATCTAATGGCAATTTTTTATTTACAGAAGTTGTATTTAAAAGTATACTCTCTATGAATTTTTCATGGCGGCTTACTTTAAGATTTATTTTATCGCCGTCTAATAAAGTATATGGTATATCAAGTTTATTAAGTAAATTTAATAATTTTTCTCTTTGTTTTGGCTCTGATTGTCTTAAACTTACTTGTGATGGTGACGCAGTCGCTTCAGCAAGACACATACCAACTATCCATCCAAAATCTTTGGTAAGGATTTCATTATCTATTGGAGTAAGATTATAATCTGTATAAGATTTATAACTATACACTCTATCCTCAGTTGTTACTTCTTTGGCTGGAATATCACCTCTTTCAGTAATAATAGGGTGGTCTTCCGTAACTATTTGAGATAAACCATTTGCATATTTAATAAAACGCATAGGTTTTTTATTACTATGTTTTACTAATCTTTGTACCTTTGTCCAACAAGCTTTTTCATCTATTAAATCTAATACATATAAACCTTTGGGAAATTTGGCATTTTGTTTAATAGATTCATCATATTGTTCTTCATCGTCTATAAAATCATATAATTCTTTAAAACTTAAATAATAAATAATATTATTATATTTTATAGTCAACATTTCTTCGCCTTTATAACAATACGGCTTAAAAGAGGAAGTGTCAGCATCATGCATGTAGAGTGTTTTATTCCATTCCTTTTCAATCCATTGATTAGCTGTTTGAAAACCATATTTTTTATTTATCTCATAATAGATTTTATTATATGCTAGGAGCTTCCTGTGCGGCTTAGGCATTTCATTTAAAAGAGTTACTATATCTTTATGACCTACATTGGCGTTACCATCAACCGAAGCATCTGCGACAGTCTCTGTGTCAACAAAGTTGTCAATAAAGTCAGTATAACTAAGTTGGCTGTCGGCAAAGCCGTTCAGTCTTGCAATCTCCTTTCCGTATTTATTTCTTAGTCGATTAAAAGCAGTAGTAAAGTTTTTATCAAGTCTAATATTTATATATGCCAAGTTGCATTACCTCCATTTCGCACTTAAGTTAATTCGTCTGACGGCTTCTGTAAAATCCAGTAGTGGCCCGTCTCCGATCTTTAGCATTGGAACTGTCCTTATCCCCAACAAACTCATTTCTTTAACATCCTGAATTTTTACATACGGTATATTTTTTGCTTGAAGCTTTTTTTCTAGAACCACGCATTTTGGACAATTAGTGCTATATAAAATAATATCTTCTGCCAAAATAATTCGCTCCTCCTATTCTTTTGATTTATAACAATAGATGCAAGACCCTTCTTCAAAGTCGTGTTCACATTGCTGTTGTAGTTTAGAATTTTCTTGTAAAAGCGTAGCAATGGTATTGTTCAATGTAAATTTATTCGGACTCATAGCAGCTTCAATAATTCGATTGTTTTTGTCAATCTGCTCTTTTATCTCTATACCTGTCACTATATAATTTCCCTCCTTTTAATTCTGCTGTAGAAACTTCATAAAACATTGAAAATAATTCATAATGTCGTTCCTTTAGAAAGCGAAAGAGTTGCTGCGCCTCCTCTCTTATCATAACCTCGTTTTTATAACGATGATATGTGCGTAAACTGCGCGCAAAAGCAAAGAGAGTATCTCCCTTTGTATATCTCTCAAATACTTCTTGAGAAAGGTGTAAATTCGTTCCTAAATAAATGTTGATTAAATCAAGAACTCTCTCCCATTCTTTTTCAAAAAAGAAATCTTCATCGTAAACTAATTTTACTCGTTGAAGCACAGACCTTGCATATAATACTTGCTTATATATTTTTGGAAGGTTTTGAATTACCTCTTGAGGAGTGTTGCCGCCGCCCGTAACATTATACTCAAATTGATTGAGAACTTTCTTATCGGGCGCTCTGGCGATGAACTCTACGAAAGCAATGTCCTCTAGTATGCCATTGTATTGTATGGTATACAAGTCGCGCAAAGCAGGTAGGCTTCCCCAATTAAGCAGTGCCTCTGTATCATACACCTTTAACGGGAATTTGGTTCCTATCTTATTAGGAATTTTATACCTCGAAGGAGTTTTTAATAAATCTTGTACAACCTCAAAACCATCCTCTATATCAGCTAAATTATAATCGTGGAAAATAAAATCTGTCCTTCTATTAGAAGTAAAAAATTGCTTCTCATAGTTCTCCCATTTGTGACGACCATCTAGCGACAGTCGTAAATGAGTGGAATTAACAAGGGCGCGAAAGTTTGTTTTATACATTTTCTTTGTGATAAAAGTATTTTCAAATTTCGCATAAATGCTTGTATCGGGAATTTGGGCCTCTATTTCTTCATCAAGGGGTACATACTTATTATTTGTAAAAGCTAACCCACCATAACTTACGTTATCGTAATCTAAAAAGTTTGGCGGAAAGCGACCATCAAAATAATCCTTACGAATTATAAACTTTGTGTAACGCTCAGGGACAAAAAAGGGAGTTAAAACAACAATCTCCCTTCTCCCCTTGTAAAAAGTAGAGTATTTCATTAGCTCCAAATTAAAAGGAACATGAGTGTATGTTGCAAAATCATCATCGTACAACCCTACACTCATTTATACCACCTCCGCACGAGCACTTTGTATTACTAATTTATTATCTTCTCCTACTTCTGTAATTAATTCCACCAAAGGATATGGTGTCGTTTTATATTTCTTTGCAATGAAGTTATCTCCCTGCCTAACTCCTGTTATTATAACTTTATTACCTCTAGTAAACCAAGATCGCTCCACTATTCTCTTCTTGCCGGTAGGGAGTTTTTCTGATATTTGTCTGTCGTAGTGAGTAAAAGCGTCTCCGTAAATTTTAACTGTAACCACACCAGAGGTTGTTAGTAATGTTACCAATCTTTTACTTTTATCTCTGTCAAGGACTGTTCCCATAATTCTGGTTATTTTTTGTAAAGCGACCCTTTTACCTCTGATGTAGATAATTCGTTCAATTTCGGGAGTCTCTGGTAAGCTAGCGTAATCGACACAATTATATTGCGCTGCGTCAACATGCTCTAGTTCGTGGTCGTGGAAGTAACAAGAAGCAGAGTCCATCTCCCACTTACTTATCCCACCTAAACAATATTTATCCCAAGTATCTTTCATCAGTCTGTTGTTTATTGCCTCTAACAATTTCTCACTATTCTTACGAACAAACGGTCGAATGATATCCATATGAGATTGATAAATACTATCCCAAGTAGATTGTTTGATTTTAAAGTTTTCTCCTTCAGGCTCAAGATGATCCATGTCGAAGTGTTTTTCATAGAAGTCAAAGGCAATTTTATCTATCTCGTAATACGTGCCTAGTTTGTGTTTTTTGAGGTATCTATTAAAGTTAAATACTTTTGACTGCATATCGTACTCTTCCGGTATTAAGCCGAATTCGATTAACATTCTTAAGTTTTGTAAGGTTACTCTCTTTTTTGGTTCGCTTATTTTTCGGATATAGTTTTTAAGTAGTTCTGTTCTTTCTCCGAAACTATCAAAAGCACCTGCCTTTAATAAACTAAGCATTTGAAGTCTATTTATTTTTACTCTTTCTTCGAAGTCTTCAACTGACTTGTATGGGCGACCTTCTATAATAGTTTGAATAAGTCCTTCTCCAACTCTTGTTAGACCACTCATTCCATAGCGAATAACTGAATTTTCTACGTCAGGGGAGAAAGTATAAGTCGATTTATTTATATCTGGTGGCGCGACTTGAATTCCTTTGCTTTTCATGCGCCCTATTGCCGCCGCGATTTTGCCATAATCTGTTGCTCGTCTTTTCTTCTTTTTCTTCTCTTTCTTGGCGCCGGCGCCATCTTCGTCTTCGTCTTCGTCTTCATCATCTTCCTCTGGCGCGAAGTCTTCTATGTTATCGTCATATTCTTCCTCTACCCATTCTTCCTCTTCTTCTTCTTCTTTCTCTTCGTCACTTTCATCTCCCACTTTCGCTTATTAAACACCCTGTATTCCAAAAGATAATAGGGTATCTAAATGCTAAGTTCATCTGTTGGAGTGCAATAAGTGAGTAAGCTAACGTATGAGAAGCATTAAATCCATAACCACGTGAAGTCGCGATTAAAACATTCCATACATATTTTGCTAAATTGATGCTCAAACCCCTTTCCCTCACTCGTTCAAAAAACTCTTCTGTCAAAGCTTCAAATGCGGCAGGTTCTTTTTTTGCTACTGCTTTACGTAATTTATCCGCCCAGCCAATACTAAAACCACCTAGTTCAGGTAGTTGTACCAATTGCATAAATTTTTCTTGAGATTCGCAAATACCGTAGGAAATTTTTAATATGGGTTCTAGCAACTCCATTTCCTTTTGTGTTAAGCCATGTTCACGCATTTCTTGATACCAAAGATCGATATTGTTCTTAAATCTAGCAAACTTATTTAGCGGCAGTTCTGCTCCTTTTTCTTGGGGCATTAGCCGGATAACCGAGTTCAGTACTGCTAATTCGTCTACCGAGCGAGGTTTAGTAAGTGCTATTCCTTGGACACCACTTTGTTGTTCCATTTGGAAAAGACTTGTAACCTCATGGTTCCATATCATTTCCCACATTTTTTCATCTTCTCTTTCGAGATTGTATATGCCGATAATATCTTCATAAGTTTCTTTTAAGGTCGGTTTTCTTTCTGCATAGCCATAATCACAAAGCAAGTCAATAGTATTATGCATTTTATCCAAAGCATTAACTGCCAAGATGTCGTATTTAATAAGCCCCGCATCCTCACAGTCATGCAAATCAAAAGCCGTAATTAAAGTACCGTCTGGCGCCCGCATTAAAGAAGTTGACTCTGTAAATGGCTTATCAACAAAGATAACTCCGCCTGCGTGAGTCCCCATACGACACACCAAA
>Ga0116179_1003255_pt1 | contig 11299 bp, 11 predicted proteins | sample AD_UKC071_MetaG_FD_89751 | JGI IMG/M metagenome (GOLD analysis project Ga0116179, IMG submission 89751) | Active sludge microbial communities of municipal wastewater-treating anaerobic digesters from USA - AD_UKC071_MetaG | ecosystem: Engineered > Bioreactor > Anaerobic > Digestate | place: USA...
ACCGGGGCGCGGCGGCATACCGTCGGCCGATAACCTTGCTGACCGGGCGTGCGCCGCGCGCCCTTTCGTGAACCGTCCCGAGGAGTACCCCGTGTCAGCCAGCATCAGCGTCGTCGTCGCCGGAGCCGTGCGGTCGGTCGCTGAGCAGACCACTGCTGCCGAGCTGTTCGGGGCCGAGCGCGACGTCGTGGTGGCCCGGGTCAACGGCGAACTGCGAGACCTCGCCCACCCGCTCGCCGACGGCGACACCGTCGAACCGGTGCGGATCGACGAGCCCGACGGGCTCATGGTGCTGCGCCACTCCTGCGCCCACGTCCTTGCCCAAGCAGTCCAGCAGGTCAACCCCGACGCCAAGCTCGGCATCGGCCCGCCGATCCGCGACGGCTTCTACTACGACTTCAAGGTCGACACGCCCTTCACACCCGAGGACCTCAAGAACCTCGAGAAGGTCATGCAGCGGATCATCAACGAAGGCCAGGCCTTCGTGCGCCGCGAGGTCAGCGACGACGACGCCCTCGTCGAACTGGCCGCCGAACCGTTCAAGTGCGAACTCATCGGCCTCAAAGGCGGCGCCAGCGAGGATGTCGCAGAAGGAGCGTCGGTGGAGGTCGGCGGCGCCCAGCTGACGATCTACGACAACATCCGCCGCGATGGCACGCGGGCGTGGGGCGACCTGTGCCGCGGCCCGCACATCCCGACGACCAAGCTGCTCGGCAACGCCTACAAGGTGATGCGCAGCAGCGCGGCATACTGGCGCGGCGATCAGGCCAACGAACAACTCCAGCGCGTCTACGGCACGGCCTGGCCCACGAAAGCCGACCTCACGGCATACCTCGACCGGCTTGCCGAAGCCGAGCGGCGTGACCACCGCAAGCTCGGAGCCGAGCTCGACCTCTTCTCCTTCCCCGACGAAATCGGCTCTGGCCTGCCGGTTTTCCACCCCAAGGGCGGGGTGCTCAAGCGGGAGATGGAGGACTACGTCCGCCGGCGGCACATCGAGGAAGGCTTCGACTACGTCGGCACGCCGCACATCTCCAAGGAGGGGCTGTTCCACACCTCCGGACACCTGCCCTACTACGCGGACACGATGTTCCCGCCGATGGAGATGGAGGGCAGCGACTACTACCTCAAGGCCATGAACTGCCCGATGCACAACCTCATCTACCGGTCGCGGGGGCGCTCCTACCGCGACCTGCCGATGCGGCTGTTCGAGTTCGGGTCGGTCTACCGCTTCGAGAAGTCCGGCGTCGTGCACGGCCTGACGCGGGTGCGCGGCTTCGCCCAGGACGACTCGCACTCCTACGTGACCAAGGAGCAAGCCGGCGCCGAGATCAAGCACCTGCTCAACTTCTGCCTCGGGCTTTTCCGCGACTTCGGACTCGAGGACTTCTACCTCGAGCTCTCCACGCGCGACGAGAAGCACAAGGAGAAGTTCATCGGTTCCGAGCAGCAGTGGGTCGAGGCCACGCGGATCCTCGAAGAGGCCTGCCTCGAATCGGGCCTCGACCTGGTGCCCGACCCGGGTGGTGCGGCGTTCTATGGTCCCAAGGTGTCGGTGCAGGCCAAGGATGCGATCGGCCGCACCTGGCAGCTGTCGACGATTCAGTACGACTTCAACCAGCCCGAAGGCTTCGGGCTGGAATACCAGGCGGCCGATGGCACGCGACAGCAGCCGGTCATGATCCACTCGGCCAAGTTCGGTTCGATCGAGCGGTTCATCGGGGTGTTGACCGAGCACTATGCCGGTGCCTTCCCGGTTTGGCTCTCGCCGGTGCAGGTGCTCGGGGTCCCGGTGGCGGAGGAATACGTCGACTACCTGCGCACCGTGCTCGACGCCCTCGCTGCGCGGGGCGTGCGGGTCGAGCTCGACGAGAGCGACGACCGGTTCCCCAAGAAGATCCGCAATGCCAGCAAGTCCAAGGTGCCCTATGTGCTCATCGCCGGTGAGGACGACCGCGCCGCGGGTGCAGTGTCGTTCCGGATGCGCGACGGCAGCCAGCGCAACGGCATACCCGTGGAACATGCCGTTGACGAGATCGTCGAAGCGATCCGCACCAAGGCCCAGGTCTGAGCGACCCCGCCCTAGACTCCTGCGCATGAACGACCCGGTGACCGTCGAGGACCCGAGCGATTTCGCTCGGGTTCCCGATGGCTACGAGCGGCTGTGGACCCCGCACCGGATGGTCTACATCGAGGGTCAACGCGCCAGCGACGAGGCGGGGGATGGCTGCCCGTTCTGCGCCGCCCCGGCCCGCGATGACGCGACGGGGCTCATCGTCCACCGCGGTGAGCTCTGCTACGTCGTGATGAACCTCTTCCCCTACAACCCCGGTCATGTGCTGATCTGTCCGTACCGGCACGCGCCCAGGTACGTCGACCTCACCGACGACGAGACGGCCGAGTTCACCCTGCTGACCAAGCAGGTGGTGCGCACCCTCGAGGCCACCTCGGCGCCGATGGGTTTCAACATCGGCATGAACCAGGGCCAGGTCGCCGGAGCGGGGGTCGCCGCGCACCTGCACCAACACGTCGTGCCGCGATGGGGCGGGGATTCCAACTTTCTGCCGATCATCGCCCAGACCAAGGCGCTGCCGCTGCTCATCGAGGATGTGCGCGCTCGGCTCGCGGCGGCCTGGCCGGGGGCGTCCGGCTGAGTCTGCGCGGCACCTGCCGCGGGCCCACCACCAGCAGGTATGCCGGGCTCCGACCGGTTCAGCGCCCGGGTGTGGCGCAGGGGCAGCTCCGCTCGGCACCGTTAGTCTGAATCTACTGCCCACTCTGCCGAGGACCACATGCTGAACCGTCTGATGCGCGCGACCTGGACCAAGGTCATGACGCCGATCGCCAAGGCATTCCTCGCCCTCGGCATCAGCCCCGACGTCGTCACCATCGTCGGCACGCTGGGGGTCTGTTTCGGAGCGCTCGCCTTCTACCCCCGAGGAGAGTTCCTCGTCGGCACCCTGGTCATCGTCGCGTTCATCTTCAGCGACAACGTCGACGGTGTCATGGCCCGGTTGTCCGAACGCCAAGGCGTCTGGGGAGCGTTCCTCGATTCCACGCTCGACCGAGTGGGCGACGCGGCGATCTTCGGCGGGTTGGTGCTCTATTTCGCCGGCCCGGGAGCTGACCTCATGCGCGCCGGACTCGCCCTGGCCTGCCTCATCCTCGGCATGGTCGTCTCCTATGCCAAGGCTCGGGCCGAGGGCCTCAACCTCACCTGCAATGTCGGCATCGCCGAACGGGCCGACCGCCTCTTCGCCGTGTTGCTGGCCACCGGACTGGTCGGGCTCGGCTTGCCCGGGTGGGTCCTCACCGTCGTGCTGGCGCTCTTGGCGCTCGCGAGCGCCGTCACGGTGGTGCAGCGCATGCATGTCGTCCATCGCCAGGCGGTTCGGGCGTGATCACGCTGCCCGAATGGGTGACGATCGCGGGCTATCGGACCGCGTGGGCGGCGGTGCGCCGCATGCCTGCCGGGGCGGCATACCGGATGTTCGATCAGGTCGCTGACCTCATGGTGCGCCGCGGAGGCAGTGGGCTGGCCCGGCTGCGGGCCAACTACGCCCGAGTCCGTCCCGAGCTGTCCGACCGCGAGCTCGATGAACTCGTGCGGCAAGGCCTGCGCTCCTATCTGCGCTATGCCTGCGATGCTTTTCGCCTCCCCGACCGCACTGCCGAGGAACTCGATCGCACGGTCCGTCCGATCGGTGACGGCCCGGTCCGCGAATACCTGGCCGCCGGCCGCTCGGTCGTGGTCTTCGTCGCGCACATGGGCAACTGGGATGCCGCGGGGGCCTGGTCGACCTCGCACCTGGCACCGGTGACGACGGTGGCCGAGCGGCTCAAGCCCGAGGCGGTCTTCCAGGAGTTCTTCGCCTTCCGGGAGACGCTCGGGATGACGATCCTGCCGCTCACCGGCGGGCCGGACCCGTTCACGGGCCTCAAGGCGGCCGTGCAGCGCGGTGATTTCGTTGCCTTGGTGGCTGACCGCGACCTGACTCGTGGCGGGGTCGAGGTGGACTTCTGTGGCCTGCGGGCGCGGATGGCCAAGGGCCCGGCCGTGCTGGCGCTACAGAGCGGTGCACCGTTGTTTGCCGCCGAGATCCACTACGAAATGGCGCAGCCCGGGCGGGGCCTCAACGGCTACGAGGTGATCGTCGGGTTCTCCGAGCAGATTGTGGTGCCCGAGCAGGGCACCACGGCCCAGCGCGTCGCAGCGATGACTCAGGCGTGCGCGACCTTCCTGGAAGGGGCGATCCGGGCGCACACCGAGGACTGGCACATGATGCAGCGGGTGTTCGTCGACGATCTCGACCCGGCCCGAGTGGCCCGCAGCGCCGCCGAGGACTCCGAGCCGGCTTCTCCCGAGGCAGCTTCTTCGGAGGCGGCTTCTTGGCAGGCCCTCCCTTCCACGCCGCCTGAGGCGACGCCATGAGGGTCGGCATCGTCTGCCCCTACTCCTTCGACATCCCCGGCGGGGTGCAGTACCACGTGCGCGATCTCGCCGAGATCCTTATCGCGCGCGGTCACCAGATCTCGGTCTTGGCACCTGCCGACGACGACACGCCGCTTCCGCCGTATGTCGTGTCCGCGGGACGGGCCATTCCGGTGCGCTACAACGGGTCGGTGGCCCGGCTCAATTTCGGGCCGATCACCAACGCCCGGGTCAACGGCTGGCTGGACCGCGGCCGGTTCGACCTCATCCACATCCACGAACCCATCACCCCCTCGATCGGCTCCCTGGCGCTGTGGGCGGCCGAGTGTCCGATCGTCGCCACCTTCCACACCTCCAACCTGCGCTCCCGGGCCATGCAGGTGTCCTACCCGTTCTTCAGGCCCAGCCTGGAGAAGATTCTCGGCCGCATTGCCGTCTCCGAGGACGCCCGCCGGACCGTGACGACACATTTCGGCGGCGAGCCGGTCGTCATCCCCAACGGCGTCTACGTCGACCGCTTCGACGGTGCTGAGGTCAACCCCGCGTGGCAGGGCACCCCGGAGCGTCCGACGGTCGCCTTCCTGGGCCGGATGGCCGAACCCCGCAAAGGTATGCCGGTCCTGGCCGCCGCGCTCCCGGCGATCCGGCGGGAGCTTCCCGGCATCCGGGTGCTCGTGGCCGGCCCGGGTGACCCCGACGAAGTGCGCGCTCAACTGCGACCGGAGGATGTCGACGCGCTGGAGTTCCTCGGCGCGGTCAGTGACGCCGACAAGGCCAGCCTGCTGCGCTCCGTCGACGTCTATATCGCCCCCAATACCGGGGGGGAGAGCTTCGGCATCATCCTCATCGAGGCGATGGCAGCTAGCGCGGCGGTGCTGGCCAGCGACATTCCCGCCTTCGTGCGAGTGCTCGACGGCGGGAAGGCCGGCGTGACCTTCCGCAACGAGGACCCCGCCGACCTCGCCGCTCGGTTGGTGGCCCTGTTGCGAGACCGGGCCGCACGAGCCGAGGTTGCCGCGCGGGGGAGGCGCCGGGCTGACCTGTTCGACTGGGGAGTGGTGGCCGACCAGATCACCATGGTCTACGAAACCGTGCTCGAAGGAGCTGCGATGGCCCGCGTGCCGGTCACCGGCCCGCAACGAGTCATCGGTCGACTTCGTCGGGCCGCACGCGGCGAATCCGGTGATGACGGATGACCAGATCGGACTGGATCGTCGCCGCCATCGGCGTCCTCGTGGCGTTGGGGTGGTATCTCAGCTACAGCGCGGCGCGTCTCGACCGGTTGCACGCGCGGGTCGAGGGGACGTTGGCGGCTTTGGATGCCCAGCTGGTGCGTCGCGCGGAGGCCACCCTGGAGCTGGTGAACTCCGCAGCACTGGACGCGGCCAGCTCGCTCATGCTCGCCAGCGCAGCCTCCGACTCCCTGGCCATGTCTGAGCTCGCCGAGGCCGACATCGAGTCCCAGCGTTTCGGGCATGACCGGGAGAGTGTGGAGTCCGACCTCACCGAAGCGCTGACCCAAGTGCTCGGCGAAGAGACCTTGGCTCACTTGGCTCGCGAGGGCGCCGCCGACAGCGATGGTCTACAGGCACTCGGCCGCGTGCGGGCCACGTGCCTGCGGGTCCAGTTGGCCCGCCGCTTCCACAACGGTGCGGTGACCGATGTGCGGATGGTGCGTCGGAAGTGGACCGTGCGGGTCTTCCGGCTGGCCGGGCACGCGGCGATGCCGCAGACCGTCGAGTTCCGCGACGCCCTGCCCGCTGGCTGGGCGTGACGGCATATCGGGAGTTGCTTTCCATTACGGAAAGTTAGTGTTAGCTTTCCACTATGGAAACTAACTCGTCGGCTGCATCAGACCTGACAGTCGCACAAGCCCACGCTCAGCTGCACGACTTGGCGGTCGCTCGGCAGGCCGTCGCGGCTCGGGTCGTCACACCGTGGTGGTACCACCCCGCGCTCGCCGGGCTCGTCTTCGTCTTCATCGCGGGAAACGCGTCGCAGCGCTGGTCGATGGCGACCTTCCTCGTCTACTGCGCGGGCTTGGTGTGGCTCGTGACGGCCTATCGCAAGCTCACCGGGGTCTGGGTCAGCGGGTGGAACCTGCGGGGCGGCCGGGTTTACGCGTGGCTGCTGCTCGCGGTGCTGCTCGGGGCGTTGGGGATCTCGTATGCCGTGCGCTGGGCCAGCTCGAGCCGTGGTGCGCCTGGGTGGCCGCGGCGACGTCAGCGTTGGTGGCGTGGTGGGCAGGGCGACGCTTCGACGGTGCCTTCCGGGCAAGCCTGCAGGCACGGTCATGAAGCACTCGGTCCCGCGCCTGGACCCGCTGCTGCTGGAGCCCAAGCGGCTGCAGATCTGCGGTGCCCTGGCTGTCGTCGACGAATTGGAGTTCGGCACGTTGCGCGACCTTCTCGGGGTTGCGGACTCGGTGCTGTCGAAACACCTCAAGACCCTCGACGACGCCGGTTGTGTGGCGTTGCGCAAACAGCGGGGGAGCACTGGACGACCGCGGACGTGGGTCGGTCTGAGCACGTCCGGCCGCCGGGCGCTGCAGGGGCATGTCGCCGAACTGCGGCGACTTGCGGGCGACCTCACCGGCGAGCTCCTTACCGACGCGGCGGCGGGCAACCCGGTCGCCTCCTCGACCTGACCGGCGCGAGGCTGCCACACTGGATCGTGGCGTCGCCGTCACTGCCGGGCGGATAGACTCGCTCGGCCGTCCGGGCCCGCGCGATGCGCGGGGCGTGACCACACGGCATACCCTCCAGCGAGCCAGCATCACGAGCAAAGGCAGGACCACCCAGCATGTCCGACTCGACCCCCACCGTCGGCACCGCACGAGTCAAGCGGGGCATGGCCGAGATGCTCAAGGGCGGCGTCATCATGGACGTCGTCACCCCCGAGCAGGCCAAGATCGCCGAGGATGCCGGAGCGGTCGCGGTCATGGCCCTCGAGCGAGTCCCGGCCGACATCCGCGCTCAGGGCGGGGTGTCCCGGATGAGCGACCCCGACATGATCGACGGCATCATCGCCGCGGTGTCCATCCCGGTGATGGCCAAGGCCCGGATCGGGCATTTCGTCGAGGCTCAGGTGCTGCAAAGCCTCGGGGTCGACTACATCGACGAGTCCGAGGTGCTCACCCCCGCCGATTACGCCAACCACATCGACAAGTGGGCCTTCCAGGTGCCGTTCGTCTGCGGTGCCACCAACCTCGGCGAAGCGCTTCGGCGGATCACCGAAGGGGCGGCCATGATCCGCTCCAAGGGCGAGGCCGGCACCGGAGATGTCTCCAATGCGACGACGCACATGCGCCAGATCCGCGGCCAGATGAACCGGCTGCGCTCGATGAGCCCCGACGAGCTCTACGTCGCCGCCAAGGAGCTGCAAGCTCCCTACGACCTGGTGCTCGAGGTGGCGCAGGCGGGCAAATTGCCGGTCGTGCTGTTCACCGCTGGGGGCATCGCCACTCCGGCCGACGCCGCGATGATGATGCAGCTGGGCGCCGAGGGTGTGTTCGTCGGCTCGGGCATCTTCAAGAGCGGCAACCCCGCCGAGCGCGCCGCGGCCATCGTCAAGGCGACCACCTTCTTCGACGACCCCGACGTCATCGCCTCGGTGTCCCGTGGCCTCGGCGAGGCCATGGTCGGCATCAACGTCGACGACATCCCGCAACCCCATCGGCTGGCCGAGCGCGGCTGGTGATGGTCGGCCGCTCGCGTCACGGCGGAATGCGCAAAGACCTCCCGGACGGCGTCGTCGGTCCCTGGTTGATCGGGATCGGGCTGATCGTCGCCGTCGGTTTCGTCGCCCTTTCCCTGGTCGTCGCCACGGATCAAGGTCTGCTGATCGTGGGTGCGCTGATCTTCCTCGGGTTGGCGGCTTATGGCGGTCTCCTGTTGGTCTTCGACCGTCAGGACCGTCGTCGTCGGGCCGCGCTCTACGTGACGACGCCCCCCACCGACGTTCAGGACGTCGCCGATGACGCCGTCAGCCCACCACGCGGCCTTCCGCGCGATCGATGAGGGCATCCGTCGCTCCCCGCGTCGGCGTCCTCGCGGTTCAGGGGGATGTCCGTGAGCACCGACTAGCCCTGGAGAGCCTTGGGGCGACGGTCGTGCCGGTGCGCCGCCCGCGCGAGCTGCACGGCATACAGGGCATTGTCATTCCCGGCGGCGAGTCGACGGTCATCGACAAGCTGCTGCGCGCCTTCGAGCTGTTCGAGCCGCTTCAAGGTGCCCTGCGCGCGGGGCTTCCGGCTTACGGGTCGTGTGCCGGGATGATCCTGCTCGCCGATCGAATCGTCGACGGTACGGCCGACCAGCAGACCCTCGGTGGGCTCGACATCACCGTGCGTCGCAACGCTTTCGGGCGACAGGTCGACTCCTTCGAGCAAGACCTGAGGTATGCCGGGTGGGCAGAGCCCGTCCGTGCCGTCTTCATCCGCGCTCCCTGGGTCGAGCAGGTGGGGGAGTCGGTCGAGGTGCTGGCCTCGGTGCAACGCGACGGCGCAGCGCACCCCGTGGCGGTGCGACTGGACGGCCTGCTCGCGACGTCCTTCCATCCCGAGGTCACCGGCGACCTGCGGGTCCACAAGTCGTTCGTGGCGATGGTGCGCGAACGCGGTTGACCTGGCTGCGCCGGGGCCTTCACGAAGTGGAGTGCGGAGGCGACGGGTGAGTGCCCTGAGCCGGAGGGGCAGGTGGCGGGAAGGTCTGTGACCCCGGTGGCAGGCTGTACGGCCCGGGCTGGACGGCCGCATTCTTGCGTCGGGAGAGGGCGACGATCAGCGCGATGAGCCCGGCGATGAAAGCCAGGCCGCCGAGGCCGAGACCCAGGAGCCAGGGCAAGGCCTTGGACATGACCGTGAACACCCGTTCGCCGACGAGCACCTCACCGGTGCCCTTGACCGAGATGGTGTAGTCGCCGGGGTCAGGTGCCGCGAAGACCACCGCAGCGGTGAAGATCTCACCGTTGTTTGTCAGCGTCTCTGTGCCGCTCGGCCAGGCGGCCGTCAAGGTCTGGCCAGTCGGCCCGGTGACGGTCACGTCCTGAGGCCTCACCGTCACTGCGTGGTTGACCTTGCTGCTCACCGGACCTACCTGGCTGGACGTCCCGGTGCGCTGGTAGACGGCGAAGTCGCCCTGGTCCAGATGAACAACAAAGCGAGCTGGCAGCGACTGTGTGGGTTGGTCAAGGGCCGCCCGCAAAGAGGCGGTCGTCGCAATCGTCATAGCGACAGCCGACCCGATCCCCAGCACGAGTCCGATGCCCATGAGCCACCAGGCGGCGTGCCACGCTCGCCCGCGTGGGCCTCGCGCTGCGCTCGTCCCGGCCACCCCTGGCAGTCCTGCAGTACCCATAGTCAGGATGGTAGGTCCATCGGTTGAGCCGCTGGGGCGCTCGGCCTGATGCTCGACCTGGCTCCGGCAGCGCCGTCGACGGTCACGACGGGCTGCCAGGTCCTGTACCGCTCCCGTGCAGTCCAGCGGGGACCCGAGGATCAGAGGACCCCCAGGCGTCCCTATGCCTGTTCAACCCAAGTCCCGCGCCTACCAACTACGTGCCGTGGCTACGCACCGTCGGACGGTCCGGGGACGTCGGCGATGTTTGGCGGCGACCCAACAGGTGAATAGCCGTCCCGGGTCGGTGCCTGACCCGCAGTGCGTGCCCGGATGGACCGAGCGGCTGGTCGTTGCCCAAGCGTGCCGGGGCTACCGAGGTTGCCGGTCGCAGCGCCGCTCGACGACTCGTTGCCCATGCGTGCGTCGGCTACCGAGTTCGTACCTGGCGGACCGTCGCCAGCGACCACCCCTGCCGCTACTGGGTAACCAGACCTTGCGTCCCCGGTAGGATCGACGGCGGCTTGCACAGGACGAGACGAGGACACGAGATCCATGAGCGGTCACTCCAAGTGGGCGACGACGAAGCACAAGAAGGCGGCCATCGACGCCAAGCGCGGCAAGCTGTTCGCCAAGCTCATCAAGAACATCGAGGTCGCGGCGCGCACCGGTGGCGGCGACCCGCTGGGCAACCCCACGCTCTGGGACGCCATCTACAAGGCGAAGAAGTCCTCGGTCCCCAACGACAACATCGACCGTGCGGTCAAGCGGGGATCGGGCGCCGAGGCCGGTGGGGCCGACTGGCAGACGATCATGTATGAGGGCTACGCCCCCAACGGCGTCGCACTGCTCATCGAATGCCTCACCGACAACCGCAACCGCGCCGCTGCCGAGGTGCGCACCGCCCTGACCCGCAATGGCGGCAACCTGGCCGACCCCGGTTCGGTCTCATACCTGTTCACCCGCAAGGGCGTCGTCATGGTGCCCAAGGTGCAGGGCGGCAAGACCCTCACCGAGGACGACCTGCTCGAAGTCGTGCTCGATGCCGGAGCCGAAGATGTCAACGACATGGACGACTCGTTCGAGATCGTCTCTGAGGCCTCGGACTTCGTGGGCGTGCGCAAGGCGCTGCAGGCCGCTGGGATCGACTACGACTCGGCCGAAGCGTCGTTCTTGCCGAGCATGGAAGTTGCCCTGGACCTCGACGGCGCCCGCAAGATGCTGCGCGTCGTCGAGGCGTTGGAAGACTCTGACGACGTCCAGAATGTCTACGCCAACGGCGACATCAGTGACGAGGTGTTGGCCGAGCTCGAGCAGGAGTGACCGTTCCGGCGCGTCGCGGCACGGCATACGGCGCCGGTCTGGGTACGGTGGGTGACCGAACAGATGTTCGGCCTCCCGGATCGTCCAACGCAGAAGCAACTGCAAAAGCAACTGCAAAAGCAACTGCAAAAGCAACTGCAAAAGCAACTGCAAAAGCAACTGCAAAAGCAACTGCAAAAGCAACTGCAAAAGCAACTGCAAAAGCAAC
>Ga0116179_1003257_pt1 | contig 11293 bp, 6 predicted proteins | sample AD_UKC071_MetaG_FD_89751 | JGI IMG/M metagenome (GOLD analysis project Ga0116179, IMG submission 89751) | Active sludge microbial communities of municipal wastewater-treating anaerobic digesters from USA - AD_UKC071_MetaG | ecosystem: Engineered > Bioreactor > Anaerobic > Digestate | place: USA...
CCCTCCTTGATTTCCACATACTCAGTGCTGGCCAGCCCGACCTTCACCTCCACGGGCCTGACTTTTTCGCCTTCGTCCAGGAAAACGAAGTATTTACCCCCCTTGGCGAAGATGGCCTGCACCGGCACGGCCAGAACATCCTTCAGTTCAGTCACGAGGATTTCCGCCCGGGCGGTAGCGCCGGGCTTGAGCTGAGTGAAGGTGCCGTCCAGCAGGATTTCGGTCTCGTATTCCTTCAGGTTGCGGTTGGACCAGTGACGCGCGTTGGCCAGAACGGCGATGTTGGACACATGCCCGGTGAACCGCTGCCCGGTGAACCCCTCGATTTCAACCGTGGCCGGCAGGCCCTTGGAGATCATCTCCACCTTGGCCTCGTGAACGCGCAGGACCACCTTCATCCGGGAGGTGTCGGGCAGTTCGATCAGGCGGGCGCGTTCGACGGTCTGGGCGCCCACGTTGATGCGCGGCTGGTCGTCCCATTCTTCGCGGTAGTAGACGACCAATCCGTCCGCCGGGGCCAGGATGCGGGCCTTCTGCTTCTGGTCGTGGAGCTTCTTGAGCTTGTCGACGTTCAGATCGTACTCGCTCTTCTTGGCGGCCACGTCCGCCGCGGCCTTGGCTTCGGAGGCCTGGGACGCGCGTTCCGTCCGGGCCAGTTCTTTCCGCGCCTCCTCCACGGCCGATTTTTTCTCCTCGACGGCCATGGGAATGGTGTATTTGGTGGTCACCTCCAGGGCCAGTTCGGCCTTGGCCAGCTCCATCTTGGCCTGGATGACCTCAAACTCGTCGTTCTCCAGATCCAGGCGGGTGATAAAGCCCTTCTTGTGCAGCTCGATCGAGTCCTTGAGCTTTTTCTGGGCCCGGTCGAGGATGTTTTCCGCTTTCTTGAGGGCCAGTTCGTCCGCCTGCTTGAGTTGTTCTCCGTCGCCCTTCTCGTACTTTTCCAGCGCCTGTTCCGCCAGCCACAAGGCCAGCTTGGCCTTGCTGATGTCGCTCTGGTTCTGATCTTTGAGGATCTGGAATTCCTTCTCCGCGGCTTCGTATGCGGCCTTGGTGGTGGCGACCTTGATGTCCGCGTCGCGGATCTTGTCGTCGATCTCGTCGCTGGCCAGCTCCACGAGCAGGTCGCCCTTCTTGGCGTGGGTGCCCTCCGGCACCAGCCAGATGATGGTCGGTCGGCCTTCCAGCTCGCAGCGCACGTCGGTGACGTGGGCGGCCTTGAGCTCGCCTGTTTCCTGGAGAACGATCGGGAAACTCCGGCGGGTTACCTTGAAGAGTTGAATGTCACCGGCGGCGTTGGACCCGCTCGCCCAGCGCAGGACGGCAAAAGTTCCCAGGGCAAGCACGATCGCCGCCGCGATGGCGATCAACCGCAAGCGGTTCCGCTTCGACTTCCCGGAAGATGGCGGCAAAGGTGCCCAGTCGGTCTGTGGTTCCTGGACGGGGGCCGCCTCTCGGACGTTCTCCAGCGGGCGGGGCAATACCTCGGTTGAATCGGTAACGCTCAATGATGCACCTGGACGCGGCTTAAGACAGTAACCGGAATCATAACGTCTTTCCCGGTCGGATACCAGATCTTACACGCCGGCTTCGCCCGGAGCGCGCCGCTTCGCGCTGGTCCTGGCCGGCGGTCAGGCGGAAAGCCGAAGTCGTCTCCCTGCGCCCGTTTCCGGACACGGGAAGATGCAGGGACTTCCGGCCGCCTTACCCGCCGAGACCCTCGCGCGTGGAAGCTTCTTCATCCCTGACGATTGTCATCCACCGGCCTTCGTCATCCACCCGCAAGGTTCCCGTGTCCCGGCGGAACTGGAGAATGGCCAGATTCATCTGGGCCTGCGCCGCGGCCAGACGGTTGCGGGCCGAGAGCAGGGCGTTCTCGGCCTCGACCAGATCGCGGTTGCCGATCCGGCCTCTTTCCCACTCCAGTTGGGCGGCTTCCCGACGTTGCAGTGCGAGATCGCGATTCTTAATCTGGATCTGCAGGGACAGCGCCTGCTGCTCGACCCGCCGCATGGCGCTGCGCACTTGCCGGATCACCTCGTGCCGGGCCTGCTCGTAATTGCGCTCGGCCTCATTCCTGTTAACAATCGAACGCCGCAACTGGTTGCGTTCCGCCTTGCGGTCCAGAGGCAGTTCGAGCGTCAGGCCGCCGGTGTAGACGGTGTGTTCGTCGTCGTAATGACCGATGCCACGCTGCTCCGGGCGGGTATTAAAACGCACACTGCTGGTCGCCCGCAGGTCCGGCAGCAGGTTGTTCTCGGCGATGTTGACGCCGCGCTCGGCATCCCCGATCCGGTCCAGATCGTTGAGCAGATCGAGCCGGTACTTCAGAGCGGCTGCAAGGGCCTCCTCCTCGGTGACCGCGGGCATGCGCAACGCGGCTTCCAGGGATTCTTCGGTTTTCGGGGATTGGGCGTCCGCGCTGCCCGGTTCGGAAGGCAGGGGCACGTCGATGGGCGTCTCAATGGGCATTCCGATCCGCAGTTTGAAGGCGTCCAGAGCGGTCTGGTAGGTGGTGATCGCATCCACCCGGTCATTGGTGGCCACCAGTCGTTCCTGGTCGGCACGTTGAACATCCAGCACGGATCGCCGGCCGGCAGCGAACAGGGCCCGTTCCTGCTGGGCCATGAGTTCGAAGGAGCGGACGCTCTGCTCGGTGTTGACAATCTGCTGCCGCAGCCGCTGGAGATTAAAATAGTCCTCGGCAATGTCCACTACGAGGTTACGGCGGAACCCCTCAAAAGTACGGATGGCGTAAATGAGATTGCGTTCGGCCTGGTAACGGGTCTCGAAGGCCGAGCGCCCGGCCCCGCGCAGCAATGGCAGTTCCGCGGCGATAACTGTCTGTCCGGTCTCACCTTCGGTGAGATGATCGCTCACGTTGCGGACCAGCGTGTTGATGGTTTCAGCGATGATTTCTCCGCCGTAGGGCAGTCGCTGACGCACGCCGGCCCTTGCCACGGCCTCAAAAGCGTTGTCCGGCTCCAGGGTGATGTTTCCGCGCGCGTCGGCCCGGGCCGTCTGCTGCACGGTCTGCAGCGCGGCCACTTCCCCGAAGAGTCGCGGCGTCCACAGGTGCCGTTCAAGGGTCAGGTCCAGGGCCGCCAGATAGAGCTGTTCCTTGGCGGTCTGAAATTGGCGCGAGTGCCGGAAGGCATACGCCAGCACCTGTTCGAGGTTCATCTCCGGGCGGGCGGGGGCGGTGGTGGGCCCCCCCGGCACGATCGGCGCCGGGGGCGGAGCGTCCGGCTCTGCCGGCTGCGTGCCGGTGGTTTCCTGCGTCCCGGGCGGGCCGGCGAGGGCTTCGTCTGGTGGCACGGCGGCCGCGCCTGCCTGCGCAGCGCTGGCCAGGGCCTCCGCGGGCTGGGTTGTAACCGCCAGTTCGGGTGGCAGTTCCGTCGGCTGCGTGGCGGTGGACGCTCTTGTGAACGCCGCCGGCAGATCGTTATCCAGCGGGTGGGGTACGAAGGCGTAGGGCTGGGTGTCGTCGGGGCGGGCGCCGGGGTCGTTTCCGCGGGTGGCCGGCCCGTCGATGCACACGTCGGTGGTGGTTCCCAGGGTTTGACGCTGCCGCTTTTCGATCAGGCGGTAGACCTCGCGGTCGGCGTCACGGATGAAAAACTGCTCGCAGCCGCTCATCACGATGCCGAGGCTGAGGACCGCCAGAACGCGGGAGCCCGAAAGATGTTGCCATCGCCGTTGGTTGCGGTCCGGCGATCGCGCCGTGGGGGTGGATTTGCTGGCGGCCATCCTTTGCAGGAGTTTGGGCAAGGGATTTTTCATCAGGAATCATCCTTCGCGCCAGAGTACCGGCCGGCGTCTTGCACGGCCCCGTCCCGATCAATGGAACGTCGCCAGAGTACCGGCGTTGCGGGGTGTGGGCAAGAGGAGAGGCCCCTCTGTTAAGAACCTGCTCTCAAGCCCCCCCCGTGCCCATAGGGTATTCACGGATCGACGCCGCCTGGAGAACCGGCCTTTACGCCGGCCCCGTTGACTCCCGCACAATAAGTGTGGTGGGCAACAGTGCGATCCGTGGCGTCGGCTCCTGGCCATCAACCAGTCGAATTACATGCTGATAGGCCCGCGCGCCCATCTCTTCGAGCGGTTGACGAACGGTGGTCAGCGGAGGATTCAACAGACTGGCCGACTTGGGATCGTCGAAGCCGACCAGGGAAACATCCTTGGGGATGCACAGGTCCATCTGTTGAAGCAGCGTCATGACTTCCAGGGCCAGGTAATAGCCGCAGGCGATGACGGCCGTGGGGCGGTGCCGGCCACGCATGGACTTTCCGAGCCGATCGAGCACCGGCCCGATCGTAGTGGCCATCTCCGCGTTATACACATGCTCGTCCCGTACCTTCAGACCGCTGGCCTCCATCTGGGCCACGTAGCCCTGGAACCGGTGCATGCAGTTCGGTGAATTGAGTGGGCCGTTCACGATCGCAATACGCTCGTGGCCCATTTCCACCAGGTGCCGCACCGCCGCGCGCATCCCCTTGTAGTTCTCGGAGTCCACGCAGTGCAGCGGGGTCCGATCCAGCGAACCGCCGACGACGACCACCGCCTTTTCCCGGGCAGTCAGTTCCAGGCGACTGAAATCATCGTGATAGGGGTGAAAGCACAGGATGCCGTCCGCCTCGATGCTGGCAAGGTCGCTCAGGGCGCTGCGCCGACGAATTATCAGCTCGCCGACGATGTCGCTTTCCTCGGCTGCCCGGTGGATGCCCTCCATCAGGCCCCCGTGATAAAAGTCGCTCAATCGATTGCCCGGGTGGAGCACCAGGACAATGCGGACCTGTGGTCGGGCCGCCACGGAGGCCTCGTAATCGCCTCGGACGAACGTTCCCCGCCCCCGCTCCCGGCGAAGCCAGCCCTCTTCCACAAGGCACTGAATCGCCTTGTGGGCGGTGATCAGGCTCACATTCACACGTGCGCCTATCTCACTGGTACTGGGTAACTTGGAACCAGCAGGAAACTCCCCCCGGCGAATCGCGTCAGCCAGGATGTTCTTAGCTTGTAAATAACGGGGTTCGGACGAATTTTGGTCAACCTTGGGCAAGTCCACAAAAGCCATAACAACTAAATTATATAATATGAGGCTTCCTGTCAAGTCCAGAGGCCTGTTTTCTGTCGTCAAAACGGCCCCAAATGTGTTTACTGTTGGGCTGCCACGCCGGCAGGGGGCATCGACTCCATGGCGGCGGCGGCATCCGCAGTTACAATGGCCCGCTCTGATGAATGGAATCGCGAGATGAATGGAATCATGAATTATTCAGGGCGGCGGGTGGTGGTTATGGGCCTCGGTCACTTCGGAGGGGGCATCGCCGTGACCCGCTGGCTGGTCGAGCAGGGAGCGCAAGTCACCGTTACCGACAGCAAGTCGGCCGCCGATTTGGCCGAGAGCCTGTCCCGGTTGGACGGTCTTCCGGTTCGTCAGCGGCTTGGCGGGCATGATCCAGCCGATTTGGACGGCTGCGAGTTGCTGGTCGTCAGCCCGGCCGTACCCAAGGATAAATCCGAGTTTGTCCGCGAAGCCGTCCGGCGAGGTATTCCCCTGAGCAGCGAGATGAATCTTTTCATCGAACGCTGTCCGGCCAAGCGGGTGGTGGGCATTACCGGGTCGGCCGGCAAGAGCACCACCACGGCCATGATCGGGTCCATTCTGACCACGGCCAGTGAAGCCGGCGCCCTTCCGCGGGTATGGCTGGGGGGCAATATCGGACATTCCCTCCTGGGCGATTTGCAGACCATGAGTTCCGAGGATCTGGTCGTGTTGGAACTGTCCAGCTTCCAACTGGAGGATCTTGGAGCTCTTCGGTGGAGTCCGCCCATCGCGGTAATCACCAACATCCAACCGAACCATCTGGATCGGCATGGCACGCTGGAAGCTTACGCGGGCGCCAAAATGAACCTGGTGCGCTACCAGTCGGCCGACGGCCTGGTGTTGGTTCATGAGGGCGAGGACGAGGTGGCCCGGCGGGTCACCGCTGTCGGCGCCGGCTCACGGCTGCGGCGAGTGACGTTCCCACAGGAGTTTGCGCCCCATCTGCGCTTGCCGGGGAGGCACAATCGCGACAATGCCGCCGCGGCCATCGCGGTCGCGCGGGCGCTGGGTGTCGCCGATGAGTTGATCAAGCGCGGGATTGAAGCCTTTACCGGCCTGCCGCATCGGCTGGAATTTGTGGCCGAGCGCGACGGCGTGCGTTATTACAACGACTCCAAGTCCACCACCCCCGAGTCTACGCGCATTGCGCTGGAGGCCTTTGACGAGCCGGTGGTCATGCTCGTGGGCGGCTATGACAAGAAGATCCCCCTGGACGGCATCAGCCGGCAACTGGCTGCCCGCGCCAAGCTGACGATCTGCTATGGGCAGACCGGGCCGGCTTTCCACCGTGAGATCACCGCGGCGGGGGGGCGTGCGGAGAGAGCCGACAGCTTCGAGGATGCGGTGGCCAAGGCCCGAGCGGCGGCCGTGCCGGGTGACGTGGTGGTCCTCTCCCCGGCTTGCGCAAGCTATGACATGTTCAGCAATTACGAAGAGCGCGGGGCGCTCTTCCGCCAGTACGTGCAAGCAGGCTGAATACCCTCAACCCCCGCGTTGTCAGTAGTCAGCCCATTGCGCCGGCTTCTCAGGCGGCGACCACGGGCGGGCCAAGGGGCCATCAGGCCGAGCGGTTGCGTGTAACAAGCTGATGGGCCAGCCGGGTGGGCTCGGGAAGTCGATACTTCGTGACACACTTCAGGACAATGGCGATCGCGTTTTCGAGGGTGACGCGATGGCCGACGCTCACGTAAATGGGGCGCACCCCCGTGCGGGTACGAAGCACCGCGCCGATGATCTCTCCCCGATGCACAAGTGGCGTGTACGAGCCGGCTTCCAAGGGCGGTTCGTCGTGCTCGCCGATGAGGCGGCTTTTGGCCGCCCCGATGGTGGGGCGGTCCAGCAACAGGCCGGCATGGCTGGCCAGGCCGATCCGACGAGGGTGGGCATAGCCCTGCCCGTCGAACATGAAGACGTCGGGGGTAGACCGCAGCTTGCGGACGGCGGCGAGAATGGCCGGTATTTCGCGGAAGCTGAGCAGGCCGGGCACGTAGGGGAAGCGAACGGGTTTCCAGGCCAGCGTCTCCTCGACGACGGTGCGTGTTTCAAGGTCATAGACCACCAGGCCGGCAAGACAACGCTGGTTGTCGGGGCTGAAGGCTAGGTCGGCGCCCGCCACCAGCCGGACGGGACTGGTCAGCGGCTCGATCCGCACCTGTGGCGCGAGGCGCTGCTGGATGCGAAGCGCGCTTCTGGGCGATACCGGCCAGCGGTGCATGGCAGGGGGGTGTCGCACGGAAGGAGTTTACAACGAAAAGCCGAATGACGAAACCGGGGTCATTCGTCACTGGCCGGCTCGGCGATTGTTTCCACGGGTGTCGATGCCGGCTCGCCCCGGTAGAGATCATTTTCGGCCTCAAACTCCGCCGAGGGCTTGATGGCGTTTAGTTCGCGCAGGGCCAGGTAGGCCGCCTTCTGCTCGGCCTCCTTCTTGGAGGGGCCCCAGGCGCTGGTAAAGCGATGTCCCTGGATAACCACGCTGACCTCGAAGCACTTGCTGTGGTCGGGGCCTTTTTCATCCAGCAGGTCGTATATGGGCGTCGCCGACATCATCCGCTGGGCGTACTGCTGGAGCTGCGACTTGTAATTCCGCTGATGCTCCGATTCGACCGCCTGGGTGATGTGGTGCGAGACCGTCTTAAGGATGAAATTGCGGGTGACTTCCAGATCGTTGCTGTCCAGGTAAATGGCCGCGATGAGCGACTCATAGACGGCGGCGGCCAGAGAGTTGGGCAGGGGGGCCCGCCCGCTCATGCCCTTGCCCAGGAACAGGTACCGGGGCAGGTTCAGCTCGCGCGAGATCTGGGCGCAGGTTTTGCGCGAGACCACCGCCGACTTGATCTTGGTCAGTTCACCTTCCAGATAATCGGGGAACCGCTTGTACAACTCGGCACAAACGACCATCCCCAGGATGGAATCTCCGACAAATTCCATCCGCTCGTTGCTGTGAAGACGACAGTCCGCGCTGGATGCATGGGTCAACGCGGCGGCTAGCAGGGAGGGATCCTTAAATGTATACCCGATCGCCTCCTGCACGCCTTGCAGGGCTTGTGCTTCGGTCACGATGCTACCTGGTTCAAAAGACCAGGCCGGTGGCGAAACTCGCGCCACTCGCGCGACTTTCGCCACAGGCCAGGGGTGGCTCAGCAACCGGTCCAGGTCGCTGGCCGCCTGATTAAAGTTGCCATATCATACATTCGTCCGCTCAAAGGATCAAATTAAGTAAACTGCGCGGGCCGGGGAAAGTATAAAGGAATGTTGTTGCGGGTTTTATAGGATGCAGTTGCAGCCCTCAAGCAATCCGCCTAGATTGGTGGTTCAGATTTTACGGTCTGGCCGCCCACTGGAGACTTACTGTATGGCGAATCGCAGTGTCCTCGGCCGTGCCCAGCTCATCAGGTGTCTGCTGGGTCTCGTGCTGTTTCTCCTGGCTGCTGTCCCGGCCCTGGCCGACTACGACCGTTCGCGCTACATCTCCCCCGATGAGGTTCGCCCCGGGATGAAGGGCTATGGCCGGACGGTCATGTCCGGCAACCAGATCGAAACCTTCCGATTCGAAGTCATTGCCGTCATGAAGAATGCGTTCTACGCCAAACAGGACGTCATTCTCGTGCGCTGCTCCGGTCTGAATCTGGAGCACTCCGGAATTATCGGGGGGATGAGTGGCTCGCCGTGCTATGTGGAGGACGAGGCGACAGGGCAGACCCGCATGATGGGCGCGGTGGCCTACGGCTGGCAATTCAACAAGGACCCCATCTGCGGGGTTCAGCCGATCACCCAGATGTTGCCGATTTCCGGGGTGCGAATGCCCCAGAAGTCTGGGCCGAGCACTCAGCCGGTCGTTGGTGGAAAGGGTAGCCAGGAGCAGCCCGCGGCACGCAGTACGGGCCTTTCGATTGGTGAAATCGTGGGCCGGCGCTGGTCGGAGCCGATCGATGAAGCCTCGCCGCTGAGCGTGCTTAACGATGAGATTGCCCGGGTCAACGCCCATAAGCCGAAGGCCACGGAACCGCCGGCCGGCCAGCTTCGACCGTTGACCATCCCGCTGATGGTTTCTGGTGGCAGCAGCCGCACCATTGAGCGGCTCCGGAAGTATGCCGACCGCTTCGGCTTCGAGCCGGTGGGTTCCGGCGGCGTCTCCGCGGCGGCGCGGGATACTTATGGCCAGGTGAAGTTGGAGCCCGGCTCGGTGCTGTGCGTGCCGTTAATGATCGGCGACATCATGATGGAGGGGCTGGGGACCTGCACGGAAGTGATCGGGGATAAGGTGCTGGGCTTCGGGCACAGCATGTTCGGGCAAGGTTCCATCGAGCTGCCGCTGGCTACCGGCATCGTTCACACTGTGATTCCCTCATTGGCCCGGTCGGTCAAGATAGGCGCGGCCCTTGAAACGGTCGGCACCCTGTACGGGGATGAGAACGCGGGGATTTTCGGGATCATCGGATCGTCCCCGGCCATGATTCCGATGGAAGTCGTGGTCACTGACGAGCGGGGCACGGAGACCTACAACTACCAGGTGGTGCGCGAGGACAACTTCACCCCCATGCTGCTGATGAGCGGTGCGGCCGAGAGCGTCTACGCGCACAACGAGCCGCCCGAGGAGCATACCATTCGCTACTCGGTGGAGGTGGATTTCGAGGGGCTGGGAACCTTCAAGAGCGCGAACTTCACCAGTCAGCGGGGCATGGGCGGAGTCGCGGCGGACCTGATGATGCCCACCATGGCCATGATGAGTTCGCCGTTCGGCAAAGCCCGGGTCACGCGGGCCCGGGCCGAGGTCATCATCGAGAGGGGCGCCCGGGCGGCCAGTTTTGACGAGGTGATCCTGCCCCGGACCGTGTTCAAGCCGGGCGAGAAAGTGGAAGTCCGCGTACGGTGGATGCATTACCGTCAGAACCCGGCCTACACGAATGCCAGCTATGAGCTCGAGTTGCCCACCGACCTGCCCGACGGCGAGTACGAACTGCGCGTGTGTTCGCCGCGCTCGCACCTGATGGCCTGGCGGATGGAAAAACCGCACCTGTTCAAGGCCGACAGTCTGGAAGAGATGCTGAAGGCGTTCAACCGGCTGAGCGGTTGCCCGGACAACGGTGTGTATCTGCGGTTGTCCCTGCCGCGGGGCGGCGTGGCCGTCGATCAGACCGAGTTGCCCGAACTGCCCTCCTACCGACGGCAGATTCTGGCCGACAGTCGCCGGACGGACGTGCGAAGATACTCCGAAGCGTTGGCGGTCCGGCACGACACGCCCTTTGCGGTCTCGGGCGAGCGCAGCTTCCGGATCACGGTGAGCAGAAGGGCCGATCAATAGAGTGCCAATGATGAATGACGAAGCCCGAATGTCGAAGGAATGACGAATGACGAAACCAGAATGACGAAGCTGAAAGGCGCAACGCTCAGGCGTTCGTCATTTGGGTTTTGTCATTGATTCGTCATTCGGATTTCGTCATTCGGGTTTTTCATACAAGATGCCTGTTTGGGACACGAAAGACTTTCACGTGGAAGGATGACCAGGATGGGTCAGTTCAGGGCGACGACGACAGCGGCGGTGATCATGGCGTTGTGTGCGACGGCGTTGGCCGTGAAGCCGGCGAAATGGACGCATGAGCAGCCGAAGGATTTCTCGGCCGGCAAGCTCGAGAACGTGGTGGTCAGCACCTTGGGCGAGGTGACGCTTGGTCGGCAGACGAAGACGTTGCTGGAGTCTGAAGAGGACGTGGAGGTCATCAACGCCCTGGCCCGCGGCGGCGATGGCAAGATCTACGCCGCCACCGGCCCCAAGGGGCGGATCTACCAGGTGGACGGAGAGACGGTCCGCAAGTTTGCCTCCCTGCCGGAGGATCAGACCGCGCTGAGCCTGCTGTTCACGCAGGACGGACGTTTGCTGGTGGGTAGCGGAGGCGGCGAGCAGGCCCGGATCTATGTCATTGACGAGAAGGGCAACGCCGAAGTCTTCTACGAGCCGAAGGACGTCACGTACGTGTGGGCCATGGCCCGCGGGCCGGCCGGTGAAATCTACGCCGCCACGGGCATCGAGGGGCAGCTCTTCCGGATCGAGCCGGACGGCAAGAGCGGGAAAGTCCTGGCCGATCTCAAACCCAGGAATCTGCTCTGCCTGGCCTTCGGGCCCGATGGGCTGCTCTATGCGGGTACCGACGGCGACGGACTCATTTACCGAATCAACACCGAGACCGG